>Ga0207691_10004252_pt1 | contig 13902 bp, 12 predicted proteins | sample KBSM13metaG_FD_184327 | JGI IMG/M metagenome (GOLD analysis project Ga0207691, IMG submission 184327) | Miscanthus rhizosphere microbial communities from Kellogg Biological Station, Michigan, USA - KBS M1-3 metaG (SPAdes) (version 2) | ecosystem: Host-associated > Plants > Roots > Rhizosphere >... | reverse complement strand
AACACCGCCTCCTTGGAATCGAAGTAGGTGTAGAAAGTGCCAAGCGCGACGCCGGCGCGCTGGGTGATTGCGACGATCGAGCTGTCGGAAAAGCCCCGTTCCCCGAACTCGACCCGGGCAGCATCGAGGACATGTTGCGCCAGTTCGGCCTCGACCAGGGCCTGCTGAACGGCCTCCAGGACGGCAACGCCGATCCGGCCGCCGTCATTCGGGCGCTGCAGGAGCTCATGCGGGGTCGCACGACGATCACCATCGCGCACAGATTGTCTACCGTCCAGAAGGCGGATCGGATTCTCGTCTTCAATGGCGGAGAAATCGTGGAGCAGGGTACCCATGCGAGCCTCATGGCCATGCCTCTCTCGCAATACAGGAAGTTGTATGCCATGCAGGCGCTCGGTCTGGTGGGTGAGGCGAACAGCGGGATGCCGGTGATATAGCGCGTAACGTTACAAGGCCCGTCGGAATGACTCACACGCTCCGAAGTGATGGTCCTGATGGAACATAAAGTCCGGTAGGTCGGAACGAACTTGAGTCGATCAGGAAATGTTTTCATGGATTGTACACTCCAGGCCAAAGCCGAAAGCTCGGCCATAGAAGACTAAGTTGCAGGATAACAACGCGTAAGCGCATGAATTCGAAGTTGGAGAGTGACGTGCTGACCAGAAGTCGGGTGACGAATCATGATGTTTCTCCAATCCCTGTTTCATCGGATTGGGTCCGTAGTGCTGTCGGCCGTGGACTCTTCCAGACTGTTCTTACATCCGTTGGACGTCGATACGGCGATCGTGCTGCTCAGACGTCATTCGGAGATCGTCTGGCTTTTTCCTTTTCTTGCCACCGCAGTATCCGTGATGGCGGCCGCGATGATTTTCTGGATCGGCCGCAAGATTGGGGAGAACGGACTCCAACATTGGATCTCATCCGATGTGCTGGAGAAAGTAAAAGACAAAGTCAAGAATAAGGGTGCAATTGCGCTTCTATTGCCCGCTCTTCTCCCACCACCATTCCCACTGATGCCCTTTGTCCTGGCCTCCGGAGCCCTGTCGGTGAGCCCGACACGGTTCTTTACCATGTTTGCCGGCCTGCGCATGCTGCGGTTCAGCGTGCTTACCGCTCTCGCGTGGTTTTACGGCCGCCAGATCATAGCTGTGTTTCAGACGAGAACTTTTAGGACAGTGGTGGCCGCGGTCGTAGTCTTGATTGTTGTGGGTACCGCCACGTCAATCTATGGTCTCGTGACAAACATCCAGGGACATCGCACGGTCGCGCAGCCTTCAAGAGAGACCAGCTCCACCAGAAGCTAAATTGTTCCTTCGTTTTTTCTCTTGAGGCGTTTCCGCGCCTGCTAGGGAGCGAAGGGCCTCTCGTTAATCATCGCTTCCCACATTCGCGCAACCCTGGCCGTTGGCAGCCACGCCGTAGGATAGTTTGGCGCTGCTCCGGCTTGTTTTTGGGTCGTTTTTGTCTTCAGATCTCCCAGGAAACCTGACGATTCCGAAATCGCCGACAAGGTCACCGGCTGGCTCGAAACTGTAGTCTCGGGCAGTCGCAGGGGCAGCACATCTTCGAAGAAAGCTAACGCAAGCTCGCGCGAGCGACCGACGACGTGGGCGGCAGCCGGCTCTTCCGCCAACGCCCAGAGCGCGCCGCCGCGCCGATTGACGGCGAATAAGCCGGTGATTGTGTTTGTTCGAAACTCGAGATCCTTTCCACCGACAAACAAAATTCCCGGGACACTCCGTGCCGTTTTCGATAGTAGCGCCGAGTAATAGATCCCGCCTTTGTTCACGACAAACGCGGCAACACGCTCCGGCTTCCACGCCACGAATTCGTAATTGAACTGTCCTCCAGCAGACATGCCCCACAGGAACAAGGGCGTTGTCGACAGTTCCAGATGTTGGGCCCGCTTTCCAAGCGCGTCCAACGCATCGAGTAGTGCCTGTCCACTTCCCAGGGAAACGTTCACGTACTCTTCAATGAAGCTTTGGTCGTGAGGCTTGTCCGTAAAGCGGCAACCGAGCAGTGCAAGTCCGAACTGTGTGGCAAACTTTTGCCACACTGCATCGTTCACTTCAGGACGCCCGTCGCCATTCGACCCTGGAATCAGGACCACCACCGCGCGAATTTGTGTGAGGTTCTGAGGAATCCACAAACGAAACTCCGCCTTGTCAAAGTTGCGGCCTGACGGAATTGTCTCATCGAATATTGTCATCGATTGCGCGTTCGAAGGCGTCGCATAGAACACGAGAACAAGTAAGGCCGTGAGGGTCCACGTCGACGAGCGTTCAGGCCTGATTTCAACAAGACATGACTGCACTTGGGGATTCTATATCAGAGCCCGTTTTTCGTTTAATGAACACGGGCGTACACTCAACGGGCGCGCGTCAACAGCGCAGCACGAGGTAAGAGACATGACAACGAGCCCAAAGAACATCAGTCGGCGCGGATTTCTCGCAGGCATTTCTATGTTCGGCGCCTGTGCCACATTCGATAAGTTCGCGCCTGCCGCGGCCGCGCAAACTACCGACAACGGCGGGACGCGCCTTATCCTTCTCGGCACTCAGGGCGGGCCAAACTTCAACGAGCAGCGCAGGGAATGCGCCAATGCGATCGTTGTCGACGGCCGCATCTATCTCGTGGACTGCGGCTATGGTGCACTTGGCGCACTCAAGGCGTCGGGACTCGGTTTTCGCGGCGTCGGGAATGTTTTTCTGACGCATCTGCACGACGATCATGTTAGCGATCTGGCAGCACTTCTCAGCCATCAATGGACGGACGGCCGCGTCGATCCCAATCTTGTTATCGGGCCCTACGGCACGAAGCGCCTTGTCGAGGCCGCGATTGCCTTCGGGACAGCCAATGCCGAGATCCGTCTCGTCGACGAAGCCCGAAGCGTAAAACCGTCAAGCATCTTTTCTGGTCGCGACATTCAGGCGACCGCTGCGCCGACGGAGATCTTTTCCGACGCGCGGGTTAAAGTATCCAGCGTCGAGAACACGCATTTTCCCGAAAGCACCAAGAAAGTCGTACCGTACCGCTCGGTGTCGTACCGCTTCGACACTCGCAGTCGTTCCATAACGATCTCCGGTGACACGGCGTTTTCGCAGAATCTGGTCCGGCTGGCCAGGGGCTCCGACGTCTTTGTGTGCGAAACCATCCAGCTACAGTTGACACGGGAGAATTTTGAAAAACGTGTCGCCGCGGGCGCCTATGCCGATAACCCGGAAGGCATCTGGGCACATATCGCCGGAACGCACTCGAATACCGAAGAGGTGGGACGTATGGCGGCGGAGGCGGGCGTCCGGACGCTTGTGCTGACTCACCTCGTCCCGGGTTCACTCGTGGACGTGAAGGACGACGCCTATCTGGACGGCGTGCGCAAGCATTTCAAAGGCGAGGTCCTGGTTGGCCGTGACCTTATGGCCATTTGAGCGGGCCTATTGCTCCCGGTTGGCAACATTTAGAGCTGGTCTTTGAAGAACAATGCAGCGGCTCCCCGAATTTTTGTGAGCATTCCCCGGCGTTTCCAACTTTCAAGATCGATTCGAACGCAGGCCGTGAGATCTTCGAAGAAAATTTGCTCGAGCCGCTCCGCCAACGTGGTGTCGTAGGAACAGACATTGCTCTCTTCGTGGAGAGCGAACGATCGATTGTCGAAATTTGTAGTTCCTACGGTGATCCAGGCGCCATCGACAACCATCGTCTTTTGGTGCAGCATTGTGCGGTTGTACTCATAGATCTCGACGCCCGCCTCCAGCAATCTGCCATACAGGTGAATCCCGCCGTAGCGCGCGAGCTTCATGTCATTATAAATCCCGGCGAGCATCAGCTTGACGTCAACACCGCGTTTGCGAGCGCTGATCAAAATATCGACGCCCGATTCGTCGGGTATGAAGTAGGCATTAGCGATATAGATTTTGCGCTGGGCGAACACAATCGATAGGTAGTACATCGTGCGTACGGCCGAAGATCCGCCTGCGGGCGAGCTTATGATTGTCTGAACGGCTATGGGGCCGGCGGGTTTGATCTTTGGAAAGTACCGTGGGCCTGTCACGATCTCTCCAGTTGTTGCGAGCCAGTTTTGCGCGAATCCCGTTTGCAGCGGTACCGCGCCAGGGCCTTCCAGTCGAATCTGCACATCACGCCAATGCTTCGGGTCTTGAGCGTTGCCGAGCCAGTGGTCCGCTATACCGGCGCCACCGGTGAAGGCAAGATTGCCATCGATGATCAGGGATTTGCGATGAGTGCGATTGTTAAAGCGTCCAATCGTCCTCCAGAACATCTTGTTGTACCACCTCACCTGACAGCCGCTGTCGTGCAGAGTCTTCAGGATTTCGCTGCCGATCGTTGAGGAACCAACTGCGTCGAGGAGAATCTTCACATCCACTCCCGCAAGCGATCGCTTCGCGATGGCATCCGAAAATTTTCGGCCGATCTCCCCTGCCCAGTAGATATACGCTTCTATCGTGATCGAGCTTTGAGCCTCGGTGATCGCCTTCAACATGGCGGGATAAAACTCGTCACCGTTGTTGAGTAGCTCGATGCGGTTACCCCCTATGAACGGCACACCCGTCGCGCCGCTGATTGTGGCGAGAAATTCATCCGATCTCAACGGCGCTGTGGAGGCGAGTCCATAAGTCGGACTCACTGTCGGCGGCGTAACGAGGTAGGTAAAGATCGCGGCGAAGAGAGTAGAGACTGCGGCATTCCAGTGCGATGTATACGCCGACACAATAGCGATCGCCGTCCAGAACCACCACGCCCAGACCAGGCGCCGACAATATCCCCAAAAACTAAGCTGCCCTTTTGGATTTGATGATGATGGAACCTGCCGAGACGGGTTTTCGCGCTTCATGATCGCTTTCGGGTCTGTCATCTGGCCAGGCACATTTCGTCTTGAGCACGCGAAATGCCAACTTAGTGCCAAGTGGTTAAGTGCTCGTAACAATTACTCTTTAAGCGTTACCCATACTGCCTTGTGATCGGAGAACGCGATGCGTTCTGTCCCCGCCGCGACCGTTTTCAGGTGCTTCGGGAAAATCCAATCGAGGTGCAAGGGGAAGCCCAGCAGCCTGAATGTTGAGCCTGCGCCATCCAGGGGGGACTCAAATCCATGTCCAACAAACATGTCGCGTACTGCCCGCGTGTGACTTCGCACGTGCGGAACCGGGAATACATTCCAGACCCAGTGGATATTGGCCGTGTTGAAGTCGCCTCCGACAATCACGGGCTGTATCGACAACGTTTCTTTTTCCACGACATGACCGATTTGCAGAAGGCGCTGCGGCCGAGTGATGCGCGTATCCAGGTGCACGTTGACTAACCGTATTTCATCCTCTGCGCGCCTAATTGCTGCGGTCAGAGCGATCCGGCAACGCGTGTTGAAACGCAGGTTATAACGTGGCAGAGGGGTTCGATCGGATCGCTCGAACGGATAACGGCTGAGTATTGCCAATCCGGAGACGCTGCGATCGGCGAACTGGTCTGCCACCTCGTAGATGTAATGCATTCCCAGGGCGTCTGCCATCTCGGACACGCTTGGCCTGGCTTCCTGAAGTAACCAAACATCGGCTGTCTCAAAGAACGCGGCGCGGCGAATACCCGACAGGATCCGGTTCAGACGTCCCTCCTTCGCCATGTTGAGGCTGACCACAGTGAGAGTTTCATTTGCAACCACAGTGGTGCTTGTGTTCTTTCCGTGCTCGAGAGACATGTTTGCGCACTCCGATGTGCCATTCAGTGCCGGCAAACGAAGCTAATTCGAGTGTACTCAAATGAAGATCTCGAAATTTCATTATTTCGGCAGAGCGCCTTCGAGGTGGACAATGGATTTCATGGACGACAAGAACAGAAAGGCCCGATTTTCAATGCTGCGGTCCTACACCGTGGCCGATCTGTTCACGATGGGAAACGCCGCGTGCGGAACGATCGCAATTTTTTTCTGCCTCACTTACATCGCTGAAGGCCGGCACAGATTGTTTTGGTTGGCGTTCGCTCTTCTGTTCGCCGCCCTGGGATTCGATGTCTTTGATGGCTATTGGGCCCGACGTTCACGCCGCCAGTCGATTCTCGGCGCTGATATGGACTCGCTGTCGGACATCATTTCATTTGGCGTCGCCCCCGCGGTACTCGGTTTCACTCTCGGCATGCGCGGCTTGTGGGACATGCTGATCCTTGTGTACTTCGTCGTCTGCGGCATCAGCCGCCTCGCCCGTTTCAACGTGACGGCCGCTGCATTGTCGGATAGTTCGGGGAAGGTACGCTATTTTGAAGGAACTCCAATTCCCACCAGCGTTGTTATTGTCGGTCTTCTCGGAATCGCGTTCGCCATGGAAGCGGTTGGTGATTCGTTATGGCTGGGCGCTTACAGATTTGGATTTGGAACATTGCACCCTCTGACAATTGTTTACGCCATAAGCGGCAGTGCGATGATCAGCGCGACCTTGCGTATTCCTAAACCCTGACGGTGTTAGGCCTCTTGCGGAACGATGATTGCTGCACCTTAGAGGGGGTGAAGAATGCGATCGTCGACGTATTTGAGTTGGGCATTGCTACTTGCTCTAATCACGATATTTACGGCTACGGATCATTCGTGGAGTAAACAAACACTCGCGCCGCACGAGCTGAAAGACGGCGATGCACCCCGGCCCATAATTGACGAACCGCCATCGTTACGCAAAAGCACCATTAATCTGAAGTCGGCCGAAGAAAAAGATCTTAGAGCGGTCGTTATCTCCAAAGAATTGCACCAACCGTGGTCATTGGCTTTCCTGCCAGACGGCATCATCCTCGTGACGGAACGCGGCGGTAGCCTGCGAGTAATCCGAAATGGAAAACTTCTTTCTTCGCCCGTGGCAGGTGTTCCCAGGGTCCAAACGGGCGGACCACGAGGCCTTCAAGGACTAATGGACATTGCTCCGCACCCGAATTTCAGTGAGAACGGATGGATATATCTCGCGTATCACAGGCCGGCTGGCGGTGACGCTGGTGAGACCGTGCTGGCGAAAGGAACATGGAATGGCACAGCGCTCATGGATGTCCGCGATATATTCGAATCGGGAGCCACGGAGACCGAAGCATCGCGTATTGCGTTCGGCCGTGACGGGATGCTGTACATGAGCATTAGCGCCCCCGGATCGCCGACTGTAAAGCGCGCGCAGAATCCGAACGACTACGCTGGAAAGACTGTGCGATTACGCGATGACGGCAGCATTCCGAACGACAACCCTTTCGTAAATCGCAGTGGATTCAAGCCGGGCATTTTTACTCTCGGTCATCGAAACGGCCATGGTATGGCTGTCAATCCTGAAACTGGAGAGATCTGGGAAACAGAGCAGGGTCCAAACGGCGGCGATGAGGTCAACATACTTCGTCGCGGACGGAACTATGGGTGGCCACTCGTCAGCTATGGCCGAGACTACTGGGGCGTTCCTATTTCTACGCATCCTTTTCGTGACGGCATGGAAGACCCGATTGTCGTTTGGCTACCTTCGATTGGTGTGACCGGCATGACATTCTACACGGGCGAGCGTTTTCCTCACTGGAAGCGAAACCTCTTTGTTGGCGGACTCCGCGAAGGCGGCATTCCAGGCACCGGACAAATTCAAAGGATCGTCTTTAACGAGCGGTGGGAAGAATTGCGACGCGAACCGCTGCTCATGGAACTCAAGCAACGTATTCGTGACGTTCGCCAGGGCCCCGATGGGCTGCTTTACGTGCTCACCGCCGAAGAGGAAGGCGCTCTTCTCAGGATCGAACCTCGGTAAGAATGCCAATATATTGTTACCATTTTGGACAACTATACCGTCCGTCAAGTATCCGCGCCGCGGGGTCGAAACTTGCGCACTGCCGGACTCCGTCATTCGTTCGGCCCCGTCTAATCCGATGATCGATGTATCCATGTGGGCCAACTTCAATGATAGGCGGCTGCAGGGTCCGGCGCATGACCCGCAATGTGTTCATGAAAGCGACAGGACAAACAAGAAGAGCGATGGGACCGCCGAGCGCGGTTGTGTCGAGAGCTGAAAAGACTTATGGGCAGCCTTCAACCGGTCAGGCTGCCCATAGGAGTGACCTTATTTTTTGCGGCGCCTATTTTTTGCGGCTGCCGCCACCACTAGAGCCGCCTTGTCCACCGCCGCCTTGACGGCCGCTACCGCTTTGACCGCCGGTGCCTTGCTTTTCTTCCTCGTTGCCGCGCTCGCGACCTTGACGGGCGCCTTGCTCGCTTTGTCCACCGCTGCGACCTTGGTTGCCCTGTTTAGACCGTTCGTTATCCTTTTCTCTTTGTGACATATTTCTCCTCCGTAATCGCCCTCATTCCGAAATTAAGATGAACTCAGAATGCGGAATGCTGGCGTCGATTATCAGGATGCACGTTGATGCCCATCACGGCGGGTCAGGCGCGGCGTGGGCGAATGTAATCTTGACTCAATACTCAAAAATCACGCTTCAAAACGCCAGTTCGGAGACGCCCGATTTGTGATCTCACATGTGAAACGTGCCGGACGGAATTGCATGTGCACGACCAGGAAGACGAGGAAAAGGAGGAAGCTATGAGACAGATCTTTAAATCGATGATTGCAGGTGCCGCAAGCACGCTAGCCTTGGCATACATCGCACGATGGTCCAGGTCTCGCGTGATGGATCGAAAGGTTCATGAGCTCCAGGAGAAGTTTCGAGGGTTAGACAAGTAGACGGCGTCTAACGCGGATTGCAAGTAAGGTGTATTGAATGCACTCTTCGCAGGCAGAGGATGACTCGCCGTTGACGCACCCTCCGTCCTTCAAGAACTTCGAGGGGTGGCTGCCGGAAAGAGCGCATGCCCGAGCCGACGGGTTGGTGGCCTCGAAATTCTTTGACCACACGACCCATCGGCTCCTACAAGGAGGCCTTCGCAGCGCTCCCATCTCCCGGCCATGCTTGTCGGCTTCGCTCGACTGACGAGGCAAGTTCGCCCCACGTCTCTGTGCTCCAGAATCAACAGATCGTAATCGTAGGTGTTGGCAAGGTCCATGCCTTCTCTTCCCGCAAGAGCCATGTCGACGCTGAAGCGTTCCGACGTCAGCGCTCGCTTCACAAGCCGCGCGAGTTTTTCTTCATCTTCTACGAGGAGTAAACGCATCGTATACCCTGACACAAAACGCTATAGCCTGAGCTGAGCGTCTCACCCTGCTGCGGTGATAAGATACCGCGATCTTAAGCCGGGGAGGCTGCTACGTGACTACGCGTTTGCTTCTCTTCGCCGTTATGACCGTTTTGCCGCTCTGGGCTCAGGGCGGACGCGGCGGCGCTCAAAACCGTCAAGCCCCTGTAACGCCGGTGCCTTTCGAGCGCATTCTTCGGGCTAATCAGGAGCCGCAGAACTGGCTCACTTACTCGGGCAATCTGAGCAGTCAGCGCCACAGCTTGCTCACGCAGATAAACCCAGCGAACGCCAGAGATCTCACTCTGAAATGGGTGTTTCAGTCACGCTCACTGGAGAAACACGAACTGACGCCGCTGGTCGTCGACGGCGTCCTGTACACCGTTCAAAGTCCCAACGATGTGTTCGCCCTCGACGCGGCCACGGGCCGGACGATCTGGCAGTACTCGCACAAGCCCGCCGATGGCGTCCGTACTCCCTGGAAGTTGACGCGCGGCCTGGCGATTCAAGGGGACAAGCTGTTTCTCGCGGCTCTCGATGCCAGGATGATTGCGCTCGATGCAAAGACGGGCAGGGAACTGTGGAACACAACAGTGGCGGACCACAGACTGCAGTACTCGCTGACGGCGGCGCCACTTGTCGTCAAAGACAAAGTGATTACGGGCGTGGCAGGCGGCGAGTACGGCATCCGCGGATTCCTGGCCGCGTACGATGTCAACACCGGCAAGGAGGTTTGGCGGTTCTACACGGTGCCTGGGCCCGGCGAACCGGGCTATGAAACCTGGGTGGGAAAAGATGGCAAGCCAAACGATTCGTACCTGCACGGCGGAGCGCCCATCTGGGTAACGGGATCGTACGACCCGGAGACGAACCTCACGCTGTGGGGCACCGGCAATCCTGGTCCGGACTACAATGGCGACAACCGAATGGGTGACAACCTGTACAGTTCATCGGTGATTGCGGTTGACGCCGACACAGGGAAACTAAAGTGGTACTACCAGTTCACTCCGCACGACGAATTCGATTGGGACTCCACGCAGGTACCGGTCCTCGCGGACATCAACTTCAAGGGCACGCCGCGCAAGGTGATGATGTGGGCGAATCGCAACGGAGTGTTCTATGTGATCGACCGCACGAACGGCCAGTTCCTCTCGGGCAAGCCGTTTATCAAGGCGAACTGGGTTACCGGCTTCGATGGAAGGGGCCGTCCCATCCGCGCTCCGGACAGCTTCTCGACACAAGAAGGAACCTTGATCTACCCCGGCAATCAGGGCGGCACGAATTGGTACAGTCCATCGTTCAGTCCGGCGACAGGTTTGTTTTATATCCCGGCGTGGGAGAACAGTTCCGCCACCTATCAGAAAGGTGAGTTGCTCGAATTCCGCGAAGGACAGGGTTTCATGGGACGCGGTCCGGGACGCGGAGCCGCCAACGAGGACGTCTTTAGTTCAATCATCGCGATGGATCCGAACACCAGCGAGCGCCGGTGGACTTTCCGCCTGTCTGCTCCGTCGACGGAGGGCGGAGTTTTGACCACCGGGTCCAACGTGTTGTTCGCGGGCGGCCGCGACGGACAGTTCGTTGCTTTGGATGCGCGTGACGGCAAGCTGTTATGGGAGACCTACCTCGGACCATCGGTTTCGGCTGGTCCCATGACATACATGGTGAACGGGAAGCAATACGTCAGCATTCAGTGCGGAACATCCTTGTACACGTTCGCCCTGCGCTAGGGGAATTAGGGGACGGACTACTCAACCCCCAAACTCCTGACGAAATTGCACGGGCGTCGAAATCGCGCAGGAGTTTGGGGGTTGAGTAGTCCGTCCCCTAATTCCCCTGGTCGTACTCGCTGCCGGATCTGGTCAAACCAGTTTGGAACTACGCGGATTTCGCTCGACTGCATGTCCGGAATGTAGGCCAGGTTCCGTTGCTCGAAACACCGAATTGTGCGACGCCAGAGGGCCAGGCTTTTGGATCCGGCCGCGGGGCATTGCCGATGCAAAGATTCTAGCATAGGACTGGAGAGGGTTCCGTGCGTATCGGGAAAAGCCTAACGCGGCTTCGGATAGGCGAACAGCTCCACAGTCGACAGATTCGCCGATCCGGCGAAGCCGTGTCCGCCGCCTGGTGAAAGCATCGCGAGGCCGACCTCGTCGACCATCTTCAGGTTTGGATTCGTAACTTCCGTCAATACGACGACCTTGACCGGATCCAGGGCGTACCATCTCATTCCGCTGAACGCGATTTCGACGGTGAGAAACTCGCCGTGCGTATTGATTTCGCGATCACCGATGATGAACTGGCCGTCCGCAAGCCTGACGACGGGATGGAGCAGATGGATCGCGTTGGTGCGCACAATCCAGCGCAGACGGGCGGCGTCGGTCAGATCGACATAGTTGCGCCGGTCCCGCAGCGTCACCGCTACTGGCGATGAGGTCATGCCGTTCCACAGGTCGATGCGCTCCTCGTGCACGGCCGCGCGTACCACCTTGGCGTCCTGCCCATATAGCTTCACCTCGATGCGAGGGTTCGTGACGACTGCTGGTGTGAAGCGCATGTTCTCGTCTGTTTGCTCGCCCGTGTACGGTGGCAGCTTCCAGGGTTCGCTGAAGAGTAGCGGCGGCCTTGGCGTCATGCCCGGCTTTTGTGTATCTGACGCTGGAGCGGAGGGAGTTTGCGAGACCGCCGTCAACGCGAACAGGACGAAAGCGATTGTAGTGAAAGCCATTCGTCCAATAAAACGGGCAGATGTTGCGTACACGTTTGATTCCTCCTTGGCGCCGTCGCGAGCGCACTATAATGTCGCGCGAGGATTCGGAATGTCAAAGATGAGTGAGTTGAAGAATACGCGCGCCGTTCTTGCTGCGCTAATTTTTGCCGTGACTCTGTCGTGCTCTGCGGCCAACAGGTCGCAGCCCGCAATCACGAGCGTGGGCCGCGGCGCTCCAGTCACGCCGTCCATCCCCTGGGAGATGTGGAGCAATCCCGCAGATATTGAGGCGATTCCACCGTCTGAGATCGCGGGTTATCCAGAGCAGTACTGGCTTGTGGGCCCGCTCGACAGCGGTGCGACCGGCGGAAGGCTTAAGGGATTTCTCGGCGCGGCCCGCAATGGAACCGCACCCGATGGAATAACGCCATTGCCAGTGGACGTCTTCACATCGAAAGACTTCTACTCGGACCGCGCGCTATGGACCGACAAGCGGTACTTCCGGTGTAACAGTCCCTATGGTCTCGAGCAACAATGGCGAAACGGAATGATTGGCGACAAGCCTCCGGCGTCGGCGGCCTGGGGATACTGCGGCCGCGATTACCCGCGCGAGGCCATGGTCAGCCCCTACAAATTCAAGACAGCCAAAGATCACTACGAGGCGCTCCTCGACGAGGCGCGACACCGCGGCGGCCCCACACAGCATACGTACGCGACGGTGCCCGGTGAGTGGAGCGGGCGATACGTTTGGCACAGAGGGCAGAACTGGTATGCCGAACTGCTGTGGAACCAGTATCCGACGCTTCTCTCGCTGCTCACCGACGAGTACAAGACGCGCATGGTGCAAGAGGCCTATCACGACGCGCACACGAACGCACCGCAGTGGCCGGCGCAGTACTGCTGGCCCGAAGGTTTCATGCGGCGTTGGCACTACCATGCAGTCACGAACCAACCTCACTCGGTCATTGTCACACCCACGCTGGTTCAATTCCTGGCCGGTGACGCGGACAACTTCATCACTAATATCCACATTGGCCGATCGTTCAACATGGCCGGCGAAATTCCGCGACTCGGGCCTGAAGTTCCCCAGTGGTACGGGGACACAATCGGCTTTTGGGACGGAGATGCTCTAATCACCTGGACGTCGAACGTCCAGGGCTGGAAGGTGCACGGCAATTTCGAATTCTCGAACAAGCTGCAGGCTATTGAGATCTATACGCCGCATCGCGATGCCTCCGGCAAGTTCATCGGCCTCAATCACGAAGGCGTCTTCTACGATCCCGAAGCGCTTTTGGAACCGATTCGGATGACTCGAACACTTCTGAAGATTAGTGGTTTCGAAGAGGGCGACCCATACACCTTTATCGAGTGCGTTCAGACGATATATCCGGTTAACGGGTTCGCCAAGCCAGTGGTCGCCGGTACGGTGATCCCCTATAAAGTGCCTGATTTCTATAGCCGTCCCTGGGCGGAGATCTGGGAGGAATATCACGAGAAAGGCATGAAACGGCCGGAGAAGGATATCTTCAAGCTCAACTGATTGTCCCTGGTGGGGAAATGCCGCAAGGTTTTTCATCGCACCGCGGAGCGGTGCAGGAGTTTAGCCGGGGGTAAGCGCGAAGCGCGCAAACCCCGGAAACGGAATCCGGTATGTCCGCGCAACCCTGCGGGTTGCGCGGAACTCGCAGCTGAGCTGACCGGGGGCATCGCTCGCCGGCTCGCTCTGTCCCCGGCTAAACTCCTTGCACCGCTCCGCGGTGAAAACCGTGTGGCATTTCCCTGGTGAGAGTGTGATCGCAGACGGTAGTCATGAGGAGGCGTTGATGGTTAGGCTTAAAGATTTGGAAACGGGAAAGGAGATCGGTTCGATCACCGACGAGCAGTTTCAGTTCATGGTGGATCAGCTCGAGGAGGAGTCCGAAACGGACACCGACTACTATCTCAACAAGACCACTATAGACATGCTCGAGGAGAATGGAGGGGACCCTCAGTTGATAAGTGTTCTTCGCCAGGCTCTTGGTGCTCGTGACGAGATGGAAATTCAGTG
>Ga0207691_10004251_pt1 | contig 13902 bp, 11 predicted proteins | sample KBSM13metaG_FD_184327 | JGI IMG/M metagenome (GOLD analysis project Ga0207691, IMG submission 184327) | Miscanthus rhizosphere microbial communities from Kellogg Biological Station, Michigan, USA - KBS M1-3 metaG (SPAdes) (version 2) | ecosystem: Host-associated > Plants > Roots > Rhizosphere >... | reverse complement strand
GTCGATCGTTTTCTCCGCAATCTGGAGCCGTGACGGGCGCGAACGGAGGAAACCGCCGCTTCGTCCCCAATCGAGTTTCGTCTTCGCCTTGCGCGCCCGAGCGACCAGAAACGGCAGATCAAATTTGAAGAGGTTGTGACCCTCGATCACATCCGGATCGCGTTCCCTGATCAGATTCGTCAGACGTTTGATTGCCGCGTGCTCGGACTCCTCGATCGCTCTCGGATCGACTTCGATCAGTTCCTCCCAACCGGAATTATCGGAAACCGCAATGCTCGTGATGTGATCATCCGCCGCCGCCTCGAGATCGCCACCGGCAAACGACAGCACTTCGATCTGCATCCGCTTCAATTCTTCAAACGGCAGTTGTTTGAAAAGCGTCCGGCCGGTCTGGGTGAGATAATGCTGTACCGGATCGCTCAGCGCGAAAAAATTGCGCCCGGCATTCTTCAGTCCGTTGCGGAGCGCGATCAGTTCCTTCCAACTGTCGGTCGTAACCAGCCAATTGTATTTCGCATCGCCACCCAGCTTTTCCGCGTTCGTTAGGCCAAGATCGGCCACGTCGCCATCCGCCCAGACGAAGGGGTGGAATCCCTCAACATCGCAGGCGGTTGTCCCTTCCTTCTGCCGCCGGTAAACCTTTACCGTCCCCGTCTCGCCCAGCTCGATTGCGACAATGCGCGTGGCCGGATCCGCCCCGAAGAGGAGCTGGTTGTCTTGGAAAGCCATGATTCATTCACAGATCGCGCAGATTTTCGCTCTTCTCAAAACATGCCGATGACGGCTCCGAACATAAGGAGAGCGGTAAGGGCAATCGCGAGTTTCGCGCCTAACGAGATCGGCTGCTGTCGCATTATTTTGCGATCGGAAGCCACCAGAAGAAGGCCGATTAGGAGGAAAGGCTCGATCAGACCGCTAACGATGGCCGCCCAGTAGAGCGCCATCATCGGACTGACATCGGTAAAATCGAGTCCGATGCCGATGAGGGAGGAGACAATGATAACACCGTAGAAGGGACGCGCGGCGTGAAAGTTCCTGTGCAATCCCTTTTTTCCAACGAAACGTTTCCGCCAGGGCATAGGCGGACGAAGTGATCAAGGCCGGGATCGCGACCAGACCGACACCGACGATGCCGAGCGTGAAAAGCGTGGCGGCGAAAGGGCCGGCCAGCGGCATGAGTGCGGCTGCCGCTTCCCGCGAGGTGTTGATGTTGGTGATGCCGTTATGATGCAGGGTGAGAGCTGTCGTCAGGATGATGAAATACATTGCGGCATTGGAAACCAGAGTGCCGAAAGCGACATCCCACCGGCGGGTCCTCAATCGTTGCGAGACGCTTTCGAGTTCGCGTGAGGGCTCGGCGGGATCGCGTTTTTCTTCCGATTCGAGGGAGGCCTGCCAAAAAAACAGATAAGGACTGATTGTCGTTCCCAGGACGGCCACGAGACCAGCCCAGGCCGCCTGCCCTGTCGGCCACCCGGGCTGGAAAGTCTCACGCAGGACCGCGCTCCAATCTGGGTGAAGGACGAACGCAGTCAGCGCGTAAGTAAACAAACTGAACGAAAACCACTTCAGCAGATTCGCCATCTGACGGTAGCGGAAAACGACGGTGCCGATCCCGATGATGAGACCGAAGAAGATGACATAGTAATGTGAGTTCAGGCCGCTCAACATTTCCGCCGCATCTGCCATGGCGGAGAGATCGGCGCCGACGATAATCGTGTTCGTTACTAACAGGGCAAGCGAGATCGCGCCGACGAGAGGTCGCGGAAATTTTTCTCCGAGCGCTCGGGCCAGGCCATGTCCGGTGACAATGCCGATGCGGGCGCACGCCATCTGGATGGCGGCGATGAGCGGCCAGGTGATAAGCGCCGTCCAGAGGATTGCAGTGCCCAATTGCGCACCGACCACCGAGTAAGTGCCGACGGCCGAAGGATCGTCATCGGCCGCACCGGTGATTAATCCCGGGCTCAGGACTTTAATGATTCGTCGGAGCCGGCCGCCCGTCGAGCGGGGTCGAGCAGCCGGCCGTTGCGCAGTTTGCGCCGCGGTATTCTGCACAAGACTTGATCGGGGCGCGGAAGGCCCCGCTCTTATACTTCCGTAAATTCCTCAATACACCGGGTTAGGGCGGCGAGGCTGGCCGGTTTGGCGAGGAAGAAGTGCCCGGCAATCATCTTTCCGTTTGCGGTTGTTTCCTTCTCGGAAACGATTGCGGTGAGGAAGATAACCGGTACGCCTTTGAAACTCCGGTCGGACCCGATTTGCGCGGCCAGGTGGCCGCCGTCGATCTCCGGCATCATGACATCGAGAAAGATGAGGTTGGGCTGGAAACGGCGCGCCGTCTCCAGAGCGCGGTCGGCGTGGTTCTCCGTACAAACGGAGTAAGCGCCGGAGCGCTCGAGATTCAGCTTCATTGTGCGGGTGATGCTCGGTTCGTCATCGACGACGAGGATGCGTTTGGTTTTCATGGTTGCTTTCGATCTTTGAATTGCCACGCGCTTTACGCCTCGGACCGGGTGGGAAGACGCGGGGCGCTGCCGCGCAGTGGGAGAGTTCGAGCCAGGCCTCTTGATGCGTTGTTATGCTGAGTCAAACTTCTCGCTTCGCGAACTTGGGAAATCACCGCGGGAATCGTTCGAATCATGATCGCGAGATCGAGGCGAACCGACATTTTCCCTGCGTAGAAGATATCCATTTCGATCATCTCGCTGAAGGTCGTCTTGTTCTTGCCGTTCACCTGCCAGTAGCCGGTGAGTCCCGGCGGGCCATTCACCCGCTCGCGCTGCCATGGCCGATAGTGCTCGAACTCACCCACCGTACACGGACGCGCGCCGACGAGGCTCATCTCTCCGAGTAAAACGTTGAAAATCTGCGGCAGCTCATCGAGTGCGGCCGCGCGCAGAAATCTTCCGCATTGGATCAGCCGTGGATCACCTTGGGCATCCAGTTTTGTCATCGGACAATCGGTCGCGATGAGGTGCTCGAGATGAGTTTCGTGAACGCGCGTGTCGACATTCACTTTCATCGTCCTGAACTTAAAGAGCATGAAACGCTGTCCTCTGTAACCGACGCGTTCTTGCCGATAAAAAACCGGCCCGGCAGATGTGGCTTTGATCGCGAGCATGATCAAAATCATGAGCGGAAGCCAAAGCGGGGAGCACAGGAGTATGATGAAAAGATCCAAAGTGCGCTTCCACACTGGAAGACGAGCGGAGGCGTCAGGCGCGCGAGACGGAAAGCCCGGGAGAAAATTTGGCGTTTTGAGCGCGGGGTTCGGATTTCGCGGATGCCTAAACCGATCTGCGAATTCGCTTTCCCGCGATACGGCGAATACCAGATTGTTGCAAGGCTCGAAACTAGGACCGAAGGATGGGTTAGTTTCGCGCGCGGTCGCGCCGCCCTTTGTTATGCGGACGGCAGAGTTCATGGCCGATTCGAGGTTCGCCTTCGTGGTGCGGGTGCTGTTCGGTTCGTCGCCGGTCGCGCGAATACGTTTTGTCTTCATCGTTAGGCTTTTATTTGATTGGAATCTGGATGGTGACGCGCGCACCCCCTTCCGGCCGGTTGGCCAGACGGAGCGTGCCGCCGTGGAGCTGGATGATCTGTCGGGCCACGGAGAGGCCGAGCCCGGTGCCCTGCCCGACCGGTTTAGTGGTAAAGAAGGGCTCGAAAAGTTTTGCCTGGTGCGCCTGGGAAATGCCGGTGCCCGTATCGTCAAGCTCGGCGATGAACTGCGAACCGCGGACGCGAGTCCGCAAAGTGAGCGTGCCGCCCTCGGGGGTCGCATGGCTGGCATTCATGAATACATTGACCAGAACCTGCGCCATCTTGTTGCGGTCGAGCCAGAGTTGCGGCACCGGCTCGCACCAGTCGCGCACGACGCCGAGATGCTTGCGGGTCATTTCGTGCTTTACCAAACCGAACGCCCGCTCCGCGATGAGGTGGAAATTGTCTGGTTTGAGGGACAGCGCAGCAGGTCGAGCGAATTCCAACATTTCGCTCACCACCCGATTTGCTCGTTCCACGGCCTCCTGCAATGACTCGATCATTGTCCGGCCGTTAGGATCGCCCGCCGGCACGACGTCGGAGAGATAGTCCACCACCATAGTGATGGTCATGAGCGGGTTCTTCACCTCGTGGGCGACGCCGGTCGCGAGGCGGCCGATCGATTCCAATTTGTCCACCTCAATGAAATGCATGCGCGCGGCATCGAGCTCCGCATTAGCTTTCACGAGCGAAGCGGTGCGGCGCCTGACGCGCTCTTCGAGTTCGACTTGCAGGCTGTGGAGCGCCGACAGGACCTGAACGACGACGCCGCAGATCAGTGCGAGCATCGCAGCATTCCAGTAAGGCAGGAGCAGTTGTCCGTCGGAGCGGCTTACTGCGAGCTCGCCCACGAGCCACGCGGCGGCGCTGAGCAACCCCATGAACCAACCATTCGCAGCGTCTGAATACCAGGTGGCGATACCGACCGGCACGAGGTAGAACAAGGCCAGCGAAAAGTCGCCCGTGACGTAGTCGAACCAGCCGATCACGGCCACGAGGGCGATGGCCAGCGTGGTCACGGTCGGGCGGGAGAAATTCGCAAGGCTGGCGTCGGCCCGCGGAGCTGCCGGAGAATTGGCGAATGCGCTCACGTTCTTTGATCGTTAGGCAACTCGCTCGCCTTGTTCGTTGCCGCTGGCTTCTGAGATCTTCGCCATGATGGACGCAGTTTCCCACGCCGCCGCTTTCCACGTCATCGGTCTCGCGCCCCATCCTCAATAGGCTCCGCGCCTACCCCGGAACCAACTGGCCTGTCGCGTCGATCGCACCGGCCAGTAAAGGTCATCGCCCATCTCGCCGCGCCGCCCCCCGAGCACCGGAGCTTCTTCCAGAGGCTTCACCAAGTGACCGCGAGACTCTCGCATGGATCAGCTACAGCGGGATTTGGAACCGTCGCTCGCCTTTGGCGCTCGGTTACGACAAGCTTCGCCATGCGTTTCCCGCCACCCATCCGCATTACCGCCCCGCTCCTCGCGCTCGCGGTCGGGCTGGCGGCGACCTTTTTTGAAGATCGGCTCAATCTCGACCTCGACCTCGCCCGGCACCTCGCGGAAGTACGCCAGAGTGCGGATTCGAACGGACGCCGCCTGGCGCGCTTGAGCGAAGACCTCCTGCCCGCAGCGCAGCCCGCGTTGCAGGCGGACCTGGAAGGAATGACGGAGTTGCCCCAGTTCGAGATCGCCGGTGTGGTGGATGAAAACGGACGTGTTCTCGCGGACAGCACGGGCACTCTGCACGGCAAACTCGCCGCGGCGACGCGGCTGGCAAAGGCGGCGGCGCTCATCACGCCAACCGGGGAGGCATCGGTCCAGCACGGCGAAGACGCGCGGACTGTGCTGAGCGCCCATCCTTTTCGCCTCGGCACGGGCACCACCACCGGGTGGGTCTTGCTGGAACTCGATCGCACGGCCGCCATCGCCGCCACGAAGGCCGACGCGCGCACCGAGCTGGCTTGGATGGCTTCTGCGATGGCGCTGCTCAGCTTCGCGCTCTGGGCGGTCCTGCATTTTGGTTTCGCGGGGCGACTCGGAAAGCTGGCAGATAGTATGCGCGCGCTAGGCGAGGGGAAGGCGGATGCCGCCGCGCTTCCCTCTGGCAGCGACGAAGTAGGTAAAGTCTCCGCAGCATTCACTGCGATGGCCGCTCGACTGCGCGAGCGTGAGGCGGAACAGCTGAGGCTCGAGCGCGAAGTGTTGGAAATCTCGGAGGGCGAACGCCGCCGCATCGGCCAGGACCTGCACGATGGCCTTGGCCAGCGGCTGACCGCCGCCTCGATGACTACCAACGCACTCGTCGGCGTTTTGAAAACGGAGGCGCCCGCACTGGCCGAACGCGGGGACGACATCGGACGGCAACTCCGTGAAGCTATTGCCGAGACGCGTTCACTTTCCCACGGTCTGGCACCAGTTACCCTCGTGGATGACGGGCTGATGAGCGCTCTCGGCCTGCTCGCGGATGGCACGAGCCGCGGTGGAGCGGTCCGGTGCGTCTTCGAGTGCCCGAGGCCCGTGCGCATCGCCGATGCGGAGGTAGCCGGGCACCTCTATCGCATTGCGCAGGAGGCGGTGAACAACGCGCTTAAGCATGCCGCGCCCTCCGAAATCCGCATCGGTCTCGAGCAACGCGACGGATGGCTTGTGTTGGAAGTGGACGACGACGGCGAAGGGTTTGCAGAAAGCAGCTTGCCTAACGACGGGATCGGTCTCCGCGTCATGCGCTATCGCGTCCGGCTCCTCGACGGCGTGCTCGAAATCGACTCGGCCCCCGCCGGTGGTGCGCGCGTTTGCTGCCGTGTTAAACTTGCCTCATGAGCGCCGCGAAGCCCAAAGCGAAGCGCGCCGCCAAGTCCCGCCTCCTCCTCGTTGACGACCACCGTTCTGTGCTGGGGGGCTATCGGCTGATGATCGACGCCGAACCGGACCTCGCAGTTTGTGCTCTTGCCACGAGCGTGCCCGAGGCGCTCGCCGCCGTGGAGCGAGCGCGGCCGGACCTCGTGGTTACAGACCTCACGATGGCGGGTCGCGGCGGCATCGACCTCATCAAGGATCTCCTCGCACTGCATCCCGACATCCGCATTCTCGTCTGTTCGATGCACGACGAAATGCTCTACGCCGAGCGCGCTTTGCGGGCTGGCGCAAAAGGCTACGTGATGAAAGATGTCGACGGCCCCACTTTCCTCGCCGCCATCCGCCGCGTGCTCGGCGGGCAGGTTTTCATGAGCGAAAAACTCGCCGCCCGCGTGCTCGACTCCTTCGCCGGTGCGCGACCGCGCGGGAGCGATTCGCCCCTGAAAAAGCTGAGCGACCGCGAGTTCGAAGTCTTCCGTCTTTTCGGTGAAGGCAAGACGGCGAAGGAAATAGCAGGGCAGCTCAACCTAAGTCCGAAAACCGTCTCTGTGCATCGCGATCACATCAAGGAAAAGCTCGAGTTCGCGACCAGCGCGGAGATGATTCACCAGGCCGTGCGCTACGTAGAGACCGAGCAGCTCAGCGCAGACTAGCAGTCGCTGTCGGCAGTCTTGCAGCGGCGTCTTGTGACTGCTGAAGCGGTGAGCAAACGGCGATTCGGGAATCGACACTCATAAAGCGCCGTTACCAACGGCAACCCTAACCACGACCAAGACCAGTCAGGTCCCGGATCCGAGCGATTCTCTTTCAAGCTAAGCGCTGCGCCTATTCTCGAACGGGCGCTAGGCCGATACCGCGTCCCGCTGCGCCGTGGGATGTTCGTTCGTTAGGTAAACATAAGGCAACGGAAACCATGAAAACGAATAGACAACTAAATCGCATCACGCAATTGGCGCTGTGCGGCGCCTTCTTCTGCGCCTCGCCTCTCGCGTTCGCCGACCGGCAACCGCGGGCAAACCGAGCGCCAGAGGATGAACCGGCGCGTCTCGAAGCGCGCAGCCGAGTCGAACCGGGGCGGCACACGATCACGAAGGATTACATCCGACAACGGCTTGATTGGCTCCGATTCAAAGATCGGCGGCATGCAAGGGTCTTTGTCTTCTTCGATACGCTGCTCGGTGAAGGCTACGATCCCTTCCTGCTCGATACCTGGCTCGATGGCATCTATGACGGCGTCATTGTCGTCGGGATGCCCGAGGATCTCGTGCTGGATTATTGGGGCCAACCTGTATTCACCGACGAGATCGTCTTCGACGGCGCCCCCGCCCAGGAGTGGGGCGTCCGACTCCAGCCGGGTCGGGTCGAGAAGGTAACTGTGGCCGGCGGCAACGTCGTCCGGGTCCATGGCTAAATCATCACGGCGGGTGACGATAGGGTCACCCGCTGTCCGCTTTGGCACAACCGTGCAACCATGACCTTACGGACGGCAGCGGCCGCGGCATAGCGCGTAGCGCCGGATGCCAATGTGGTTCGAACGCCACGCCGATTCATTCATAGGTCGTGCGCCTATTCGCGTTGGGACACGGGGCTGATGTTCGCCGGTCTTGCGGCGAGATATCTTGAGCCATTCGTCACACACCATGAATTCGGCGACTCTACCCAGGTCACACAATCCATCACTCGTTCCTTTGCGGAACGTGTTGCCAACTCCCTTGCTCGGGAGAGTGAATGCCGGCCTGCGGGAAGGCATTCTCGTGATTGGGGTCACCCTGTTTTGGGCGCTGGTCCTGGTCCTGGCCGGTTTCTTCTGGTTAGGCAGCGGGATTTGGGGGGGAATCGAAACTCTCATCGGTTCGGCAATACGGGCTGCACATCCGCAGATTTTCGCGGAGAAAATGACCAAGGAAATCGCTCAATCTGTGTTCAGCCGTGCCGTAACGGATGCGCAGCAACGGCTGGGCTTTCCTATCTGTGGACGATTTCAAAAGTCTCCTAATGAGGAAGAGCGCCCGTTGATCGGTCCACAATGAACATGATCACTCGCGGCACGCATAGGCGGCGCTCCTATCTGCGTTCGGATGTGGGGCTGATGTTCGACCGCCTAACGGCAACCTAGGCTAGGTCCACCATTTTCATGAATGCAACCGGTTTATCCAAGACCCTCATCGAATCAGATCTCTCTTCCCGGCTTCTGCTTCCGGCTTCTGCTTTCGGGAAACTCACCGCCGCTCTGCGTGAAACCATAGTTGTGCTCGAGGCCAGCCTGTTCTGGACGCTGGTGTTGTTGATTGCAAGTCTCCTTTGGTTGGGAAGCGGCCTCCTCAAGAGTCTTGGTGACATGTTTCATTCCCGCAGCCCGACGAACTCCTCTCGCGCCGCCTGCCGCGATCCGGTGGGAGCGGAGGTTTCGGTCACGCTCGTTCTCGTCCTCGCGGTCATTATGGCCGGGGTGGGTGCGCTCGCCTACGAATGGTGTCATGCCCGGGCCGTCAAGCGAGCGCAAACCTCCCTCGTCGCACGTAACCACAAATGATATGTCCCAAGTCCGGCCGCCAGTCACTAGATCGAATAGCGATTCAAATGGCATGAGCGCCTCGCCGGACAGACCGGATTTGCCGAATCTAAAATCACACGCGCCGATGCCACCGCTCAGACCTTCGAAACGGCGCTGGCTCATCTTCGCTGCGGGTTGTCTGCTTCTACTTATCGGCTGGTGGACCTGGCGTCACGGCGCCAGTCGCGAGGAGCAATCGGGAACGGCCGGAGCGAGTGGACTCCGCGGCGGAGGGGGCGCGCCCATTCCAGTAGTCGCAGGCAACGTCGAGCGAAAGGATGTGCCGATTTATCTCGAGGGGCTCGGCACCGTGCAGGCCTTTAACACCGTGACTGTGCACACGCGGGTGGATGGCCAGTTGGATAAGGTGCTTTTTACCGAAGGGCAAAATGTCAAAGCCGGCGATCTGCTCGCCCAGATCGATCCGCGGCCCTTTCGGGCGGCGCTCGACCAGACAATCGCCAAAAAGGCGCAGGATGAGGCGCAACTGGCCAACGCCAAAGTCACGTTCGCGCGCAACACCGATTTGCTGGCCAAGAAGGTAATCGATCAGTCGGATTTCGATGCCTCCAAATATCAGACCGATCAGTTTCAAGCTGCGGTCTTGGCCGACCAGGCGGCAATCGAAAGCGCGCAGACTCAGCTCGATTACACGGAGATCAAATCGCCGATCGACGGACGCACTGGCATCCGACTGGTTGATGTCGGCAACATCGTTCACGCAGCAGATCCGGGCGGCATCGTCGTTATCACGCAGTTAAAACCGATCTCGGTCATCTTCACTTTGCCGGAGCGGGATTTGCAGAAGTTGCCGGACACGGGCGGCGCTTCGGGCGGTCTCCCAGTTGCCGCGCTTGATCGCGGCAATACCGCTCCATTGGGCGAAGGCACGCTCGCGGTCGTCGACAACGAGATCGATCAGACAACCGGCACGGTGAAGCTGAAGGCGACCTTCCCTAACGACGACCTGAAATTGTGGCCGGGAAAATTCGTTAACGCCCGGCTCGTTCTCACGACCGAGAAGAACGCGATCGTCGTGCCGGCGAGCGTCGTCCAGCGCGGGCCAGAGGGCATTTACGCCTATGTCATCAAACCGGACAAAACCGTCGCGATGCAAGCAGTCGAGGTTGGTCCGACCGAGAATGGCGAAACGTTGATCGAGAGCGGCCTGACTCCAGGCCAGCAAGTCGTGGTTGATGGCCAGTACAAGTTGCAACCCGGTTCGCACGTCGAGCTGACGTCAGCCGCTGGCCAGCCGCAAAAAACGACGATGCCAGCCCAGAGCAAATCGCCACGCGGGAGATCGCGTCAATCCGCGAAATCGTGAACATTTCCGAGCCCTTCATTCGCCGGCCGATTGCGACCTCCTTGCTGATGGCCGCCGTGATTTTGCTCGGTTTGCTCGGCTACAACCTGCTGCCGGTCTCTGCGCTCCCGACGGTCGATTTTCCGACCATCGAGGTGACGACGCCTTTTCCCGGCGCGAGCGCCGACGTGATGGTGTCGTCGATCACCACCCCGCTCGAGCGGCAGTTCGGACAGATCAGCGGGCTGGCGTCGATGAACTCAACAAGCTCGTTTGGCACCTCGACGATCACCCTGCAATTCGTACTCGATCGTCCGATCGATGTCGCCGCTCAGGATGTGCAGGCGGCGATCAATGTCGCGAGCGGCTATCTGCCGACCGACCTGCCGAACCCGCCGAAATACAACAAGGTCAACCCGGCCGACACGCCGATCCTCACCCTCGCGATCACCTCGGACAGTCTACCGCTCCCGCAGGTCAACGATTTTGCCGACACGCTCGTCGCGCAAAAGTTAAGCGAAGTCACCGGCGTCGGTCTGGTCACGATCGAGGGCAATCAGAAGCCCGCAGTCCGCGTGCAGGTCAATCCTGCAGCCATATCCTCGTTAGGCCTGAGCCTTGAAGATATCCGCACCATTCTTGGCCAGGCGAACGTGAACGCGCCGAAAGGCAGCTTCAGCGGGCCGCGACAGTCGTTCACCATCGGCTCGAACGACCAGCTTTTTTCCGCCGACGCTTACGAACCGATTATCGTCGCCTACAAGAACGGCGCGCCCGTTCGGCTTAGCGATGTCGCCAACATCATCGACAGCGTGGAGAACGATCAGCTCGGCGCGTGGGTCGGGACGAAGCAGGGCGAAAAGCCGGCCGTCCTGCTCGACATCCAGCGCCAGCCGGGGGCGAACATCATCCAGACGGTCGATCGTGTGAAGCAGTTGTTGCCGAAATTAACCGGCACGCTCCCGTCCTCGGTCCACGTCTCGATTCTCGCCGACCGCACGGAAACGATCCGCGCTTCCGTCAGCGATGTGCAATTCACTTTGCTCCTCACTGTCGCGCTCGTCGTCATGGTGATGTTGCTTTTCCTGCGCACGCTCTGGGCCACCGTGATCACGAGCGTGGCGTTGCCGTTGTCGCTCATCGGCACCTTCGGCATCATGTATCTGGCCGGATTCAGCCTCGACAATTTGTCGTTGATGGCCCTGACGATCGCGACTGGCTTCGTGGTCGACGACGCGATTGTGATGATCGAAAACATTGTCCGCTATATCGAGGCGGGCGATTCGCCGCTGGAAGCCGCGCTGAAGGGCGCGCGCCAGATCGGATTCACCGTCGTGTCGCTGAGCGTCTCGCTCATCGCGGTTTTCATTCCGCTTCTGTTCATGACCGGGATCGTCGGGCGGTTGTTCCGCGAATTTGCCATCACCATGTCGGTCGCGGTCGTCGTCTCGGCGTTCGTTAGTCTCACGCTCACGCCGATGATGTGCGCGAAATTGCTCCGCGCCCGGACGAACGAAGATCGCACGCCTAAAAACCGTTTCCTGCGCGCGTCGGAAAATTATTTCGAGCGCTTCCGCAATTTATACGAACGCGGCCTGCGCTGGGTGATGAAGCACCAGGGCTTCATCCTCATCGTTTTCTTCGTCACGTTCGTCTGCACGATTCTGCTCTACGTCGTGATCCCGAAAGGACTGCTGCCGCCGCAGGACACCGGAGTGATCATCGGCGTGGCCGATGCCGCCGAAGATATTTCATTCGCGGCAATGATGGAGCATGTACATGCTATCTCCGATATCGTTAGGCAGGATCCGGATGTGGCGAGCGTCTCCGCCTCGGTCGGCGCCGGCACAGTCAACCCAACCGTTAACACCGCGCGGCTCTATATTGTGCTCAGGCCGCACGATAAACGAAGCGCGAACGCGCAGGAAATCATCGAGCGCTTGCGCAAAGTGACGCGGAACGTCGAAGGCATTTCGCTCTACCTGCAGGCGGCGCAGGATTTGCAGATCGATTCCCGCGTCAGCCGCACCCAATACCAATACATTTTGCAGGATGCGGACGCGGCTGAGCTGGCTTCGTGGACCCCGAAGCTGGTGCAGAGACTCGGGCAACTTCCGCAGCTCGCCGACGTGGCGAGCGATCAGCAGGTCAACGGTCTCCAGCTCAATATCGATGTCGATCGCGAGAAGGCGTCGCGCTTAAACGTCCTCACCCAGGCGATCGATGACACGCTCTACGACGCGTTTGGCCAGCGCCAGGTCTCGATCATTTTCACGCAGTTGAATCAGTTCCGCGTGATTCTCGAAGTGGAACCGAACTTCCGCTCGTCGCCCTCTGTGCTCGACAAGATTTACGTAAAGTCGAGCACCGGTCAGCCCGTGCCGTTGAGTGCGTTCGCCACCATGCACGAGAGCAACACGCCGCTCTCCATTCCGCACCAGGGCCAGTTCCCGGCCGCAACCATTTCCTTCAATCTCCGCAGCGGCAGCTCGCTGAGCGACGCGATTCCGGCGATCGAAAAAGCGAAGCAGCAAATCGGCCTGCCCGACACGATCGCGACATCGTTCAGCGGCGCGGCGGCAGAATTTCGCTCCTCCCTAACGAGCGAACCGCTCCTCATCCTCGCCGCGGTCATCGTCATCTACATCGTTCTCGGCGTTCTTTACGAGAGCTACATTCACCCGATCACGATTCTCTCGACCCTGCCGAGCGCGGGCGTCGGCGCGCTCCTTGCCTTGATCATTTGCGGTATCGACTTCTCGTTAGTCGCGCTCATCGGCATCATCCTTCTCATCGGCATCGTGAAAAAGAACGCGATCATGATGATCGACTTCGCGCTCGAAGCGGAACGGAACGAAGGCCTCTCGGCCGAGGAATCGATTTATCGGGCCTGCCTGCTGCGTTTTCGACCGATCATGATGACGACCGCCGCGGCATTGTTAGGCGCGCTACCCCTCGCAGTCCTGAACAACACCGGTAGCGAACTGCGCCGACCGCTCGGTATCGCAATCGTCGGCGGCCTGCTCCTTTCGCAATTTCTCACCCTCTACACCACTCCCGTCATTTACCTCTATCTCGATCGATTCGGGCGCTGGCTCGAGGAATGGCGCAATCGCGCCCAGCCCTCCTACAATCTCAACCGGCGCAATTGCGTCCATTTCGTCGCCGCGGTCGCGCAGGCGCTCGGCCTCAGGGTCGAGCATGCCGAGCGGCTGATGAAGAAGCCGCGTTCCTTCCTGCAGCTGGTGCGCGGCCAGAACCCGCAGCTCGGGCCGGCGGCAACGGCCACGGCAGTGGCCGCGGACGCCCGCCAGGCTCCGTAAGCAAAGGTTAATTCGGCATTGGCCAGGTTGGCCTTTCTGCTTATGGTCCGCGCGGCCAGGGGGAGATGGGGTGCGTCCAGAAATGGGTGAGCGTTCGCCGACCGGATCGGAAAGAAGAACAGCGATCCGGGCAATGCGCGCTGTCCTTGCCGCGAGCGTGGCCTGCTGCGCCGCTCCCGCCTTCGCCCAGATTCCAGCGCCGCCGACCCGCCAGGAAATCGATCGTCCGCCGCCGCCGAGCGTCGAGCAGCCACGCGCGCGACTGACCGTAGAGGGGGGCGTCGAGCGAGCGCCCTGCGCGCTCGACCGGCCGGAATATCAGAACAT
>Ga0207691_10004248_pt1 | contig 13908 bp, 11 predicted proteins | sample KBSM13metaG_FD_184327 | JGI IMG/M metagenome (GOLD analysis project Ga0207691, IMG submission 184327) | Miscanthus rhizosphere microbial communities from Kellogg Biological Station, Michigan, USA - KBS M1-3 metaG (SPAdes) (version 2) | ecosystem: Host-associated > Plants > Roots > Rhizosphere >... | reverse complement strand
CGAGCGGGTCGACAACCTCATCGACAAAGTCGAGCAATTCCCGAATCAGGTCGCGGACCGGCACTTCCTTTTGCTTGCCAAGGTCGAGCAGTTTACCGTCCAGTCCATAACGGATCGCCCGCCATTTGTTTTCCAGGATGAGACGTCGGTGGTAAATGCGAAATCCAAGGTTGTTATCAATAAGGCGGTGCAGCTTGCAAACGATTGCCTGGAATAACGCGGCGACCGCAATCGTATCATCGACCCTTGTAGGGATATCGCATACGCGGAATTCAAGCGTCGGAAATTTGTAATGCGGCCGCACATCCCACCAGATCTTCGACCCATCCTGAATGCAGTTCATATGGATCAAAAGGTCCAGATAGGTTTGGTATTGTGCGTAGGATTCAAAATGATCGGGCACTTCCGTTCTTGGGAATTTCTTGAAGACTTCCGATCTGTACGATTTAAGCCCGGTGTTAAAGCCCAGCCAGAAAGGCGATGACGTCGTCAGTGCCAACACGTGAGGCAAAAAATACCGAGCGGCGTTCATTATCTGTATTCGTCGTTCAAGATCGGGTATGCCAACGTGCACGTGAACTCCAAAGATCAACAGCGAACGAGCCACCATCTGCAGCTCATCGACAAGCAGTTTGTAACGGTCGCCTTCGTATATTTCTTGCTCGGACCATTTTGAAAAAGGATGCGTCGAGGCTGCGACGATCGCCATTCCCTTCTTCTTCGCGAGGCCCGAAATTATGCATCGAAGTGTAGTGATATCCTCGCGGGCCTCTTGGATATTCGCGCAAACCCCCGTTCCGACCTCGATCATCGACTGGATCATTTCCGGCTTTATCTTTTCACCGAGGAGAAGTTTGCCTTCCTCAAGGATCTCGGCGACGTGCGATTTAAGTTCGCGCGATTCCGGATCAACGATCTGAAATTCCTCTTCGATACCAAGAGTAAATTGGTCGAACATATTGGTTGGATAGATATTAACCTAGTTTTGCGAAATCATTGATCACAAAGCTAATCACGGCCGCTTTTCGCCGTCGAGATAAATTCTCGTGCGGCGTGCGACAGCGATGCGTTTTTTCTGTAAACGATATTCAGGTTGCGCGTAAGCTTTAATTCGCGAACCGCGATGCTGTTCAGGCTTCCATTTTCGACTTCAGATATAACAGTAGATCGAGGAACAAGTGCAATGCCAACGCCAGATTCCACCAATCGCTTTATCGCCTCAAGCGACGGCAGCTCGACCGTGATATTCAGTTTTACGTTATGGCGTTCGAAAGCTTCGACCACCAACTGACGATACGGTGAACGAGCGTTATGAGCAACAAACTTTTCGCGTCCTAGTTCGGCGATGCCGACATCCTTTTTTGCAGCGAACTCATGCTTCTTTGAAACGATAAGTACAAGTTCGTCTGTTCCGATACTCACGGCCACAATTGCGGGATCTTTTGGCTTGAACGAAAGAACTCCTAGCTCGACCTGCCGCAATGCGATCTCTTCCGGAATGCGGCTCGCAACGCCGCGGCGGACCTCGATCTTTATTTCCGGATGGGCTGTCTGAAATCTTGCGATGATCGGAAGTAGGGCAAAAACGGTGTGTTCGTTTGCGCTGAGCGTGAGCTTGCCGCGTTTAATATCTTTAAGGTCCGCGACTGCCGTCAATGTATTTTGCCGCAAATTAAGCATTTGCCGTGCATATTCCAGTACGACCTCGCCTGCCGAGGTCAGCGTACCGTCTTTCGACGACCGATCGAAGAGTGTCGCACCAAGTTCCTCCTCCAGGCGGCGTATTGATTGGCTTACCGCCGGCTGGGTTCGGCCCAGGGCCTCTGCAGCGCGCGAAAAGCTTCGTTCACGCGAAACTGCGACCATCACTTCGAGTTGATTAATGTCCACAATGCAAATTCCTGATCGTAGTGTAGGTTATAAATATTCTGTTTGCATAAGGTAGTATTGCGATTTTAATTTGCCCGTGGAAACGGTACTAAACTGGAGCTGCGAGTTAGTCAAATTTCCGCATACGATATAGAATAATAAGGTTATCGCTTGAACAAACTTTCTTGTTTATGGGTTTTTCGACGACTGCCATTCACGCCGGAAATGAGCCGGACACTGCCACCGGCGCGGTCAGCGTGCCGATCTATCAGACGTCAACGTACGCGCAGGAATCCTTGGGCAAACACAAGGGCTTCGAATATGCGCGAACTCAGAATCCGACGCGTTCTGCGCTTGAGCGGAATATAGCGGCCCTCGAGAACGCAAAATTCGGTTACGCTTTCGCTTCCGGAATGTCTGCGATCGACGCGGTGCTAAAGCTCGTAAAATCCGGCGATCACGTAATTCTCGGCGATAATACATACGGTGGAACTTATCGTCTCTTTGCAAAGATCCTCGTAAATTACGGCATCCAGTTCGACTTGGTCGACACTTCGGACGCTAATCTGGTCGAAGCAGCGTTTAAGCCGAACACAAAAATGGTGTTCGTGGAAACGCCGACTAACCCGGTGATGTCCGTCACCGATCTTGCTGCAGTATCGAAGCTGGCCCACGCTAACGGAGCCAAAGTCGTTTGCGACAACACGTTCATGTCGCCCTATTTTCAACGGCCGATCGAACACGGTGTCGACATTGTGGTACATTCGACGACGAAATATTTGAACGGCCATTCGGATAGTGTGGGCGGCTTTGTTGCGCTAAACGACGAACAAGATGCAGAATGGATAAAGTTCGTACAGAACAGTGTGGGCGCGATCCTATCGCCCTTCGATTCTTTCCTTGTTCTGCGCGGTACAAAGACACTTGCTGTCAGGATGGAGGCCCACGACCGGAACGGACGGATCGTCGCGAACTTCCTCGCCGAACATCCAAAAGTGCAAAAGGTTTATTATCCTGGATTATCCGGCCATCCGCAGCATGAATTGGCTAGCAGGCAGCAGTCCGGGTTTGGTGGGATGGTCTCATTTGAGACAGGCAGCCTTGATAACGCAAAAAAAGTTTTGGAAAACGTCATGTTGTGTACTCTAGGTGAAAGCTTGGGCGGGGTCGAGACACTGATCTCGCATCCCGCGACTATGACACACGCATCGGTTCCCGAAGAAACACGGAACAAGCTCGGCATCACTGATGGGCTTGTCCGTATCTCAGTCGGCATCGAAGACGTTGAAGATATAATTGCCGATCTTGACCAGGCATTGGGTTAAAAATCTTGTTCTAATCGACTATTTGGGTCGAAAGCCGTCTATAATGGCACACGGCTTTCATTGCACGTTATGGCATCTCTCGAAGTGCATGCAACCTCGCATGTAGGCCGCGTTCGTCGCGGTAATGAAGATAATTATTTGCTCCTGAACATCGCAGGGTCACGGGCGTGGACGAGCGCGCAAAGTGACGGTGAATTCGTCATTGAGAGCCAGAACTTTGACGTCGACGACAACGGCGTCGTTCTAGCGGTGTCAGATGGAATGGGCGGAGCACTCGCAGGCGAAGTCGCGAGCAAAATGGCGGTCGAGAGCGTTTGCGAGCGTCTGCTTAGCGAGGATATCGAAGAGACCTTAACGCCAGAAGCTTACGATTACCATCTCGTCGCAAAGCTCTACAACGCCACACTCTACGCAAATCACCTTGTTCATCAGCAGGGACGAACCGACCCGCAGTTTCAGGGAATGGGAGCGACATTCACCGGCCTGGGTGTAACTTCGAGAGGCGTTGACGTCATTCAAGTGGGCGACAGCCGTGCTTATTTAGTGCGCGACGGAAAGATCTATCAGATAACCAAGGACCAATCATTGGTCCAACAGTTGATCGACGCACAGCAGATCTCTGCCGAAGAGGCCGAGACCCACACGCTGAAAAACGTAATCCTGCAAGCGTTGGGCGCTCAGAACGAGATCTATCCGGTCTCAGCTCGTCTCGCTGCGAACCGCGGCGATGTTATTTTGATCTGCAGCGATGGCCTTTCTAATAAAGTAGCCGCGGCCGAAATGCAGCGGATCGTCGTTGAAAACATCGACTCGCTCGAAATGGCATGTGCCGAACTAGTAAAACTGGCGAACGAGAACGGTGGAGAAGATAACATTACGGTCGTGATCGGGAAATTAGTTGGGGACGACCTGCCCGAACCATCGGGCGAGGATGTTCAACTCGAGATGATCGACCTCGGAAACATTCACGACACTGCGGATCAAGAAGAAAGCAACGACGAGGATACAGCGGAAATCGCTTAATTCTGCCGCCATTCTGGAAGTTCTTTTGTCACCGGCCTCACGTAGATCGACGAACCTTTAACTTTCACGACCTCGACTTTTTCACCCTCTATAAGTTTTACATCTTCGTCGGACGGAAAAGCTGTCCAAACTGAGCCGTAAACTCGAACAGCGCCTTCATTAAGAGCGCCTTTGCTTGCATTTGTCACCGTGCCTATTTGTCCCGGTAACGAATCGACGCCCATCTTAATGGCATCTTCATCGCGATGGAACAGATATTTGGCAAATATCGTTCGCGACATCACGGTCAAGCCGACCGAAATTACTGCGAAAATCGCGAACTGAATAGGTAGGCCAAAACCGACCATTGCTGCTATAGCCGCCCCGAGGGCACCCAGGCCGAACCAAAAAAGCACGAACCCGAGCGTGAAGATCTCTGCAATGATCAGCGCAACGCCTAGGACGGTCCACGCTATCCATAAATACTGTTCCATACGAGGTTAGACGCAGAAATTCTAACATAGCCTCACATTCGGCGATGTCTTTGATGTTGTATTTCGCTGTGATAATCTTTGCTTCGTGCTGGGGTGGCGGAATTGGTAGACGCCCAGGACTTAAAATCCTGTGTCCTTAGGGGCGTGCGGGTTCGATTCCCGCCCTCAGCACCACTAGATTCATAAGCTAAAGGGCATCGATTATCGATGCCCTTCTCTATTCGTACATAACGGCGAATTTCTTCATAGCTAAGCGTGCTGCCGTTGCCACCTTGCGGCATGGAAGTCCTTCGCCCAACTCCATAGACGGCCTTGTTTCAGCTTATACATTTCCTGGTCCCAAATACCGTAGTGTAAATAGATCGAGTCGGGCCCGTTAGCGTTGATGATAGTTGCGATCTCGTGATAGTAAGCCTCTGAAGGTTGGCGGCCTTCGAGCTCCGCCTTCACATTCATGGCCGCGACCTTCGCCTGCCGAACGGCCATATGCGCGAATTTGGGTCCGGTGAATGCGACAGCATCGCCGACTGCGAATACGTTCAGCATATTTTTGACACGCATAAACTCGTCGACCTGTAGAAAATCGTTCTCGTCTACTGCACCGAGCGACCTGAACATCTCATGACCCCGAAATGGTGGCATCAGCATCAATAAGTCGTGTTCGATCGCATGGCCTTTGCTCGAATGCAGTTCGGACGGAGTTACTTCCGAAATTGGGATGTCATACAGGACATTTATGCCGTGTTTTGAAAAAGCCTTTTCGAGTTGTGCGCTGAAATGAGCTCCGCCGAACGCTGACTCGAGCGATTCGGGAAAAATGACGCGAATGTTCACGTCCTCGGCTGCCAACTCCATTTCGAATCGCCTTGCCAACGCGAACGCGGTCTCGCAAACAGCTACCGGCAGCTTCGCGCCGGGACACAGCCCGACTACGATATTCTTGCCGGTGAATTCACGAACTGCTTTGCCAAAACGAAGTGCCGGATTTACGCCCAGCAGATGATGTGAGTTTTCAAAGAATCCGGGTACGCGGTCAATGGCGAGTTGCGGCCCTGTCGCGAGAACCAGAAAGTCGTAATTCATCGTCCCGTTGTAATCGTCACCGACAATATCGACGGTGCAGTCGTAGCCGTCGATGCCGGTGACATTCCCCTTTACGAAATGGATCTTCAGCTCGTTCAGTCTCGCCTCTAGGTCGAAGCGAACGTCTTCGATCGAGGCCGCACCGAAAGCAAGCTGCACGAGTCCCGGATAAAACGTGAACATGCGGTTCGGGGCCACCAGTGTGATTTGGTGCTCATTTCCCAATGCAGCAGAAAGTATCTCCGCCGTTACCAACCCGCCAAAACCGCCGCCTGCAATTAAGATCCGTGCCATTTTTTGAGCCCTCCCTGCTTCAGAAAGCAGTTTCACATGCTGATGTAGTCGCAAGCGGTGTGCCAGTTTAGTTAATGGGTTTTACTGGAAATTTGTCTCTTCAGACGTGGAAAGTTTCGCGGTTCGTGCGAAAAGGTTCTCGGATACGGCCGCAGATCGCTCACGGAATTTGTATATCTGCATTCAAGATGACAGGAACGCTGATTGCTACAAAAGTAATGGTTCAACCGATACGCAAAGTTTACGAGGGCAATATGGGCGATAAGAAGGTGGCCTCCGAATACGAAGAACGCCAGATGCGCGAATTCACGCTTGGCGTTCTTAACGACCTGCAGGCGCTCGAGGCGATGCTCAAAGGCGGGATGCTTGAGGAAGGCGTCCACCGCATCGGCGCTGAGCAAGAGATGTTTCTCATCGATTCGTCTATGCATCCGTCGCCTACGGTGATGGAGATCATCGATGAAGCTCGTGACGGCAGGTTAACCACCGAGATCGGCCAGTTCAATCTTGAGGCAAATCTGACGCCGCGCGAGTTTTCGGGAAATTGCTTGACCGAAATGGAAACCGAGCTCAATGAGATGCTGGATATCGTTCGGCGTGCCGGTTCAAAATTCGATGTTGCACCTGTGATGGCCGGCATCCTGCCGACGATCCAGCACTCCGACCTTAGCGAAGAAAACCTCACGCCGCAGCCGCGATATCACGAGATCAATCGCGTCGTCACAAAGCTGCACGGCGATAACCGCGTGGTCCACATCAAGGGGCGCGATGAGCTGCAGCTGACGCTGCAAAATACTTATATCGAATTTTGCAATACGAGCTTTCAGGTACATCTTCAGGTCGGCGCAAGCGAATTTGCGAACGCGTACAACTGGGCACAAGCTTTGGCGGCGCCGGTACTTGCCGCGGCCGTTAACGCACCGCTTTTGTTGAATCGGCGCTTGTGGCAGGAAACGCGCATTGCACTTTTCCAACTTGCGACTGACACGCGCTCGGTCGTTCATCAGGCCCGGAGCCAGACGCCTCGTGTCAATTTTGGCGAGCGCTGGATGGACGATTCGATCATAAACATGCTACGCGAAGATGCGGTCCGATTTCGTGTCCTGCTTACCCAGGCAGTCGAGGAAGATTCGCTCGCAGTGCTGGCCAAAGGCGGCATCCCGAGGCTCGCTGCATGGCGGCTGCACAACGGAACAGTCTGGAGATGGAACCGCCCATGTTTCGGCGTGGTTAATGGAAAACCGGGCCTTCGGGTCGAAGCGCGGTTCCTTCCGGCCGGGCCTTCGATAGCGGACGAAATGGCGAACGCCGCTTTTTTCCTCGGTCTGATGGTCGCAATGCCATCCGAATATGGTGACGTCAGGAAGCTACTTGCATTCGACGATGCGAAGAATAATTTCTTCAACGTGGCTCGTTACGGATTGAAGTCGCAGATCGAGGGCCTTGACGGCCGAAACCGCCGCGTCGACCGGTTGATACTCGAAGAACTTGTGCCGCGAGCGAAGATCGGACTTCACATGGCCGGCGTCGACGAATCCGATGTCGAACGGCTGATCGGCATAATCGATGAGCGCGTCCAGACCGGTCAGACGGGAGCACAGTGGATGCTCGATTCGCTCGACTCGATGGACAAGAGAGCAAAACCCAATGTGCGTATGAGAACACTTACAGCAGCGATGAAAGCAAATCAGGAAACTGGCGAACCGGTGCACACGTGGCCACTTGCCTGTATTCCGGCGGAGTCCGACTGGATCGACAATTACAAAACGGTCGAACAATTTATGGCGACGGACCTTTTTACTGTGCGGCCGGAAGATGTCATCGATCTTGCGGCCAGCTTGATGCATTGGCGGCATGTTCGACATGTACCGGTGGAGAACGATATGGGCGAGATCATCGGGTTGGTGTCTCATCGCGACCTGCTCGAGTTATTCGCTCTCGGCAAGATCGACAGCTCTAAGGTCATGACCGTCCGCGAAGTGATGAAGACTGATCTGATAACGATCGAACCTGAGATGAACACCTTGACGGCCTTACAAATGATGCGCGACAGAAGCATCGGGTGCTTGCCGGTCGTTCGCGGAAAGCAGCTTATTGGGCTGATCACTGCTTACGATTTCCTGACGGTCTCGGCAAAACTTTTCGAAGAAAAACTTACAGCGGTAACTAAAACAGAAGCTGTTCGGAGAGGTGATTTTGATGAATACAAAGCAGATGCAGCATAGGTGGCGTGCGCAATTAACCATTTTTAGCGAAGAAAACCTCGGGCGGCCCACTCGGCTTGGTGTTTTTGAACCGGCCACAGAAGGAATGATGGATTACTGGCTCGAGAACGGATTGGCGCTTCGTGAAGTTGTACTTGAGGAGCACAACGGCTCGAGATCGATCGAGATCATCCTGGACGGGTTCACGCATACGATTCGCCAGGCGAAACGATTAGAACTTCTTTTCGGGGATGAACCCGAGGACGGCCTTAATGTCATCGATGCCTACGGAAGGACGTCGGTGCTTCGGTTCGAAGAGAATGGCAATTGAGGTCCGATTTATTTCGGGCAAGCGCGAATAATTTCGCGGTTGATCGTCTTCTCTTCTCCCACCTTTGTTTTGCTGAGTTTATAAACCCCAGAAACTAAATGGTTTAACGTTTCCACTAAACTTCTTCGATTTGGAATGCTGATTGCGAATAGGAATCACGTGGAGGGCAGGCCATGCAGAAAAACAAAACCGAAACGACATGTGTTGCTTTGATCGGATGCGTCGGGATCGATCCGTTTGACGTTCTTTCGCTGATCAAAAGCGGGCGGCCGGATGAGGTGGTTTTGATCGGCGAAGGTTGCGAATCGCTTGGCGAAAAGGTCGGTTCGCTCGTCGAGAAATCGAACGTCTCGCGAGATTTTCGATTGTTCGCCGGAGATCTCTCTGATTCTGCCGGCGCCGACATCGCTATTGTTTCAACGTCCGTTCCCGAATCGGAAAACGAGTCGCCCGCCGAACATTTACAGCGAACTGCGAACGCCTTACGACGCAAAGTGCGGTCGCTCGTCGACGCCGGATTCGACGGTGTGATGCTGGTTGCGACGAGCCCGATCGATCTCATGAGCTTTGTCGCGAAGGACGAATCCGGATTTCCATCAGAACGGCTCATGGGTCTCGGAACAAGTGTTGACTATGTAGCGCGTTTAACACTATACTCGACGCGCGCAAACACATGGTGTTCGGGAATGAGTTTCGATCCCGCCTTTCTCGACCATTGCGACCCGATCTGTCCGCACTTTGAATCCGTTGTTCAGAAGACCAGCGTCGTTCATTTGAATGACTTCGATTACGGCGGCAACCGCACATGCGGGATGGCTACGTGTGTCGCGCGAATTTGCCAGGCCATCTTGAACGATGAGCGCGAGATCTTTCCGGTTTCCGCATTCGTGAACGGCGAATATGAGGAGTCCGGCGTCTACATGACGGTTCCATGTATTATCGGAAGAAACGGGATCGAACGGATAGTAAAATTGCCGACCACTGCTAATGAAAAGCTCCGAATACAGGCATATGCGGCAGAACTGCGAAACCTGCTTGCGGAACTTCGGTCACCGTCTTACAACGTCGCATCAGCCAACTGAGCGGGAGCCAAATATGAAAGCGAGAGAGGGATTTCGAGAGCAGCAAAAATGTTCGGCATGCGACGTGCACCGCGAAGGTTATTTCTGTGATTTTGCGGGCGAAGTGATGGCCGATTTTGAGGCGATCAAGGTAACGCGGATCTATCCTAAGGACACAATGATGTTTGCTCAAGGCCAGCCCGCCAACGGCGTATATGTTGTTTGTCAGGGCAGGGCCAAAATATCGATTTATTCCCAGGATGGGAAGACGGTCATTCTTCGTGTTGTTCAGCCCGGCGATGTACTCGGGCTCAGTGCAACGATGTCTGATCGAACTCATCATGCCACCGCACAGGCGGTTGAAAGCTGCCAGGTGAATTTCGTTCCAAAAGATGCTTTCAATAAGTTCCTGAAAAAGAATCCGGTGGCGGCGCTTCGCACGATCGAGCAATTGAACAGGAACTATGAACGTGCGTGTGTCCAAATTCGCTCATTGGCGCTATCAAATTCCGTCGCTGAACGACTCGCGCGGCTTTTTCTTTCATGGACGCGGCGTAACGGGAACGGCCATTCCAGTTGCCAGTTGCGCCTCGGATTTACGCATGAGGAGATAGGTTCGATGATCGGGGCCTCGCGGGAAACTGTTACGCGGCTTATTAAAGAGTTCAAGCGGCTAGGCTTGATCGAGGTGAACGGTCCTATTCTGACGATCTGTGATGCTCACCGACTCGAAGCGATGACGGATGAAAAGTCGAATGGCGGAGAACTCGGGGATTAGCGTTAATTATTGAAAATGCTTTCTTTAGCTGATGTGTGACGCACGTCACATAACATGCTTTTTTGATACGGCAAGATGTTTTAAGAGGAACCAAACCGGCTTTTCGAACCGAATTTCGATCCACAAACGGAGGCTTACGATGGCTTCAACGAGGACCGTCAAGCTCGTATTGCTTGCCGCTACGTTGCTACTTTGCGTAGTTTGGATATTTTCCACCGCAGCTTCAAAGGCAGATGCTAATCCGGCGTCTTCGCCGGAAGGCACAGACGTCGCCCTTTTTGCGCCCGATGATTATGTCGGGAGCGAAACGTGCAAGGCATGCCATGAAGATCAGTTTAAGGCGTTTTCAAAAACCAAGCACGCGAAACTTCCTGAACTCGCAGCCTGGAAAGCCAAAGCGAAAGGCTGCGAATCCTGTCACGGCCCGGGAAGCAAACACGTCGAAGATCCCACCGTAAAAGGTTCCATCATTTCGTTCTTACGAAAACCGTCGAAAGAGATCGCCGAAACTTGCCTGGCCTGTCACGCAGGCAAGGAGACGCACAATAATTTCCGGCGCGGCGAGCATTGGCGAAACAATATCGGATGCACCGATTGCCATGCGACCCATGGACCTGATCAACCCAAACTTCGTCCGGATTCGATAACTTTTGTCGGCCCGGCATCTTCGCAGAGGGCAAATCAAACAGACACGGCACAGCTCAAGCAGGGCGAGCCCCAGCTCTGCATGTCGTGCCATTCCGAGACGAAGGCGCAGTTCACCAAGCCGTTCCATCACAAAGTGCTCGAAGGGACGATGCGTTGCAGCGACTGTCACAACCCGCACGGCGGATTTGAGTCGAAACAGGCGAAGCTTGCGGTCGGCGCCGATGCTGCGTGCGTTCGTTGTCATACGAATAAGCAAGGCCCGTTCGTTTACGAACATGCTCCGATCAAGGTCGAAGGCTGTGCCGCATGCCATACACCGCACGGATCAGCTAATCCGAAGATGCTGAAACGAAGCACGGTTCGGCAATTGTGTCTGGAGTGTCACAGCAGCATTACGGAGCAGCTGGCGCCGGATGCTCCATCGTTCCACAACCAATCGAACGTGCGATACCAGAACTGTACGGTTTGCCACGCTGCCATACACGGCTCTAACTCGCATAAGGATTTTTTCCGATAGGTTAACTGGAGGAAAAGATGATCAAGAGGATTATCACAAACACTGCAGCCGCGAGCTTTTTGTTCGCGGCCCTGATCTTAACGTCGGGTCTCATCGCCCAGACACCATCGCCATCGCCCGCAAGCGGGGCTGCTGCAAGCAGCGACTACACGATCACATCATCCGTAGAAACCGGGTTTCGTTACAGAGATGTGAGCGGTAACTTGAATAAGTACCGAAGCGATCTTAATTACGACACCGGTTTTCGCCTTTTCGACTCGAGCTTTTACGTCGAGGACCATACCGGCAAAAGCTTTTTCGACAAGGCGCTTTTCATGGGGAGCGGATGGGGCGCGGACCCGTCTGGAATGTTCCGGACGAGCATGGAAAAGGCCGGCGCGTTCCGGTTCGACGCGAACGTTCGAAAGGTGGATTACTACAACTATCTTGTAAATCATGTGAATCCCACGAACGCCGCGTTTGGAGAACATTTCGCAGACACCGTCCATAACTTCGGCGATTTCGACGTTGTTGGATTCCCGGAAAGTGAGGTTTTCAGGTTCAAGGTTGGATATTCGTATAACCGCACGGACGGCCCGGGAGGTTTCACTCATCGCGCATACAGCGACGAGTTTGGAGTGAAGTCGGATATCGACAACGGTGCCGACGATCTCAGGCTGGGCGTCGAAGGAAGAATATACGGTTTTAATATGGGCCTGGATTACGGGCACCGATGGTTCAGCGACAACACCAGGTATTTTATCGACGCACTCAATCTCGGCAACAATCCGACGAACAACCCGCGGCTTTTCACATTTGACCGCGATAATCCGATCGAAGGCTCAACGGATTACGTAAATGTGCGGCTGCAGCGAACATTTGCCGAACGGTTTGACCTTACTGCCCGCGCGATCTATTCGTTGACCGATACATCGTTTCATGCGACCGAAAACGCGACCGGTCGCGATAACAGCAACAATTTCGTCGACCAGGACCTCTTCAATATCACGGGCGGAGCAAGACGGCCGCAGGTTCGCGCAGATATTGGGGTGACCTATATGGTGACGAGCAAATTCCGCATATCAAATACGTTTACGTTTGACGATTTCGATATCACCGGAAGCAATGATTCACTTGAGAACCGCGTTACCCGCAGTGCAGCAGGCGCAGCACAGGCGCCATTTAACGAGCGAATAGTCAGCTGGCGATCCACAAGTTATCAGCGAATATCGAACCTGATCGAAGGTGACTATCAATTCGGCCCGAGGTTCGGTTTTCACCTCGGCTATCGCTATACGAACCGCGATGTTCTCCTCAAGGGCTACGATCAAAACTTCCGAACCAATGCGATCACCCCGACGGAAGAGGACGCGTCAAATTCGACGAACGCGTTCATTGCCGGTTTTAAGGCGAAGCCCATGAAGAACTGGGCGATATACGGCGACATCGAAACCGGTTCGGCCGATAATGTTTTCACGCGGTTGGCAAATTACGACTACACGAACTATCGGATCCGCAGTGTCGCGACATTTGGAAACCTGGTTTGGAACGTTTCTGCGATCGCGAAAAATAACGAAAACCCGGCGCAGTCGATCATCGACCCCACACGAAACGTGATCAACGACGTCAGCAGCCGCACGTTTTCAACCAATGTCGATTGGTCGCCTACTCAGGCCTTTCAGCTCAGCGGAGGATACAACTACCAATATTTAACTAGTATTTCCGATATTCTCGTTCCGCTAGGTGTAACGACACCGCCATTTGGACCGTACACGCCAGGCGTCAGCGAGTTTTATATTCGCGACAGCTATTACTACGTCGACGCAAGCTACGTTATGAAGCGCGTTTCGTTTTACGGAAGCTGGCGATTTGATGACGACAATGGACAGGGCAGCCGCGCGACGCCGCCATTCAATTCTTCGAACATTATCACCTCGTATCCGATGGGCATGCATTCGCCGGAATTTCGAGTGTCCGTCAAGCTTTGCAGAAATATCGATTGGAACTTCGGCTATCAATATTATAAGTACCGAGACGACATGGCTCCTTCACAAAACTACAGCGCACATCTGCCGTACACGTCATTAAGGTTTTATTTCGGAACTTCAGCAGACCGGTAAGCCGACCCAACGGGGGTAGAGAGATATGTGCATAACCCGGACTCTAAAAATCGCTATTTTAGGCGTGACTATCTTGTTCGCTGCGATCGGAGTCGGAGATGGGCTGGTTGGCGTTCTTACTATGGCGCAGGTCAAGCAGGACATAAAAATGCCGGAGGTGATAGTTCTAGGAAAGGACGCGAAGCTCGGCAGTGTAACGTTCA
>Ga0207691_10004247_pt1 | contig 13912 bp, 15 predicted proteins | sample KBSM13metaG_FD_184327 | JGI IMG/M metagenome (GOLD analysis project Ga0207691, IMG submission 184327) | Miscanthus rhizosphere microbial communities from Kellogg Biological Station, Michigan, USA - KBS M1-3 metaG (SPAdes) (version 2) | ecosystem: Host-associated > Plants > Roots > Rhizosphere >... | reverse complement strand
CGTACACGCCGATCGCGCTCGTCAACGCCGATCCTTCAGGCGTGCAGGTCGCGGCCGATTCGCCGTACAAATCCGTCAACGAGCTGGTGGCGGCGATCAAGGCGAATCCGGGCAAGTTCAAGGCGTCGGGCACCGGGCAGGGCGGCATCTGGCATCTCGCGATCGCGGGGATGCTGCAGGACCTGAAGGTCGATCCGGCGAGCGTGCCGTGGGTGCCGTCCGGCGGCGCCGCGCCCGGTCTCCTCGACCTCGTGGCCGGAGGCGTGCAGATTGCCCCCGTCTCGCTGCCCGAAGCACGCGCGATGATCGATGCCGGCAAAGTGAAGAGCCTTGCCGTGATGGCCGACAAGCCGGCCGCGCTCTACCCCAACGTTCCGACGCTGAAGGCGGCGACGGGAAGCAACTGGACGATGGCCGCGTGGCGTGGAATCGCCGCGCCGAAGAACCTTCCTCCCGAAGCGCGCGACAAGCTCGTCGCCGCATTGCAGAAGATCGTGGCGAGCAAGGACTACACCGAGTTCATGGGAAAGCAGGGCTATGGCGTGATCTACGCGCCGCCCGACGATTTCGCCAAGTTCATGGCGAAGTCGGACGCGGACCTCGGCGCGACGATGAAGGCAGTCGGCATCGTGAAATGACGCAGCTTCGCCGTTGGCGGCGGGCTCTTCGCCCGTCGCGACGGCGCAACGTGCTCCGGCCGTCCGGCTGATCGCCGCGTGAAGCTCAACGATGCCGTGTGGGGAGCGGTGCTGCTGCTGCTCGCGGCGGCCGTCCTCGTTCACGTTCAAGCGTTCGGCACGATACCGGGCCAGAAGTACGGCCCGGCGATCTTTCCCGGACTCGTCGCATGCGGCATCGCGATCTGCGCCGGGCTCCTGATCTTCAACGGTCTCAAGGCGCGGACGGAGCACGGCGCGCGGGAGCCGTGGGTGACGCTCGCACCGTGGACGCGCTCGAGCCGCCATGTGTTCGCTCTCGCGCTGACCGTCGGCGTCAACGTCTTCTACATCCTCGCCGTCGACAAGCTCGGATTCATTGCGACCGGCATCATCTACCTGTCGGTGCTGTTCGCGGTGTTCGGGGTGCGCCGCGCGTGGATCTTGCCGCTTTCCATCCTGCTGACGCTCGCGATTCACACGGCGTTCTACAAGCTGCTCAAGGTCCCGCTGCCGTGGGGCGTCCTGAAGGGCTTCATCTGGTAGCGGCGATGGAGAGCGCACGATGAGCAGCGCCTGGGCACAGGCCTTTTCGATGGTGCTCGACCCGTACAACATCGTCGTGATGCTGGGCGCGTCGCTGTTCGGCCTCTTCGTCGGCGCGATGCCCGGCCTCACCGCGACGATGGCGACGGCGCTCCTCGTACCCGTCACGTTCTTCATGGCGCCGATCCCGGCCATCGCGGCGATCGTGACGGCGACGGCGATGGCGATCTTCGCCGGCGACATCCCGGGCTGCCTCTTGCGGATGCCCGGGACGCCCGCGTCGGCCGCCTACACCGACGAAGCCTATGCGATGACCAACAAGGGCCAGGCCGAGCTCGCGCTGGGAGCGGGCCTCGTCTTCTCGGCGATCGGCGGACTCTTCGGAACGGCGGTGCTCATGATCTCGGCGCCGACCCTGGCCGAATTCGCATTGAAGTTCAGTTCGTTCGAGTATTTCTGGCTTGTGCTGATGGGCCTGACCTGCGCCGTCTTCCTGACGTCGGAGAGCCCGCTCAAAGGCTTCGTCTCGCTTTTCCTCGGCCTCCTGATCGCGAGCGTGGGGCTCAACAATCCGGCGGGCATTCCGCGCTTCACCTTCGGCAACGTCGAGTTGATGGGCGGCATCGGACTCGTCCCGCTGATGATCGGCATGTTCGCGATATCCGAGATCCTCCGCTACGCGGTCGACACCGATCCGGCGCCGATGATCGTCGACCAGCCGATCGGCAACGTGTTCAAGGGCATGTGGCGGCTGACGGTCAAATACCCGAAGCAGATCCTGCGCGGCAGCGCGCTCGGCACCTTGGTCGGGGCCCTGCCGGGCGCCGGGGCCGACATCGCGGCTTGGATGTCGTACGCGGTCAGCAAGAAATTCTCGAAGGAGCCGGAAAAGTTCGGCACGGGTCACGTCGAGGGCATCGTCGAATCCGGCTCCGCCAACAACAGCGCGCTCGCGGGCGCCTGGATTCCCGCGCTGGTGTTCGGCATTCCCGGCGACTCGATCACCGCGATCGTGATCGGTGTGCTGTACATGAAGAACATGAACCCCGGGCCGGCGCTTTTCGTCAACAACCCGCAGAACATCTACGCCGTGTACCTGCTGTTCATCATCGCCAACCTCATCATGATTCCGCTGGGGTACGCCTGCATCAAGGCGTCGAAGCAGATCCTCAAGGTGCCGCGCAGCGCACTGATGCCGGTCATCATGCTGTTCTGCGTCGTCGGAGCGTTCGCGATCAACAACACCGCGTTCGACATCGGCGTGATGGTGATCGCCGGCGTGGTCGCCTTCATCCTCGAGGAGAACGGCGTGCCGATTGCGCCCGCGATCCTCGGCGTCGTGCTGGGCGGCATGCTCGAGGACAACTTCGTGACGTCGATGATCAAGGCCGACGGCGACTTGCTTGCCTTCTTCTATCGTCCCGTCGCGGCGACCCTCGGCGCGATGACGCTTGCCGTCTGGTTCCTGCCGATCCTGATGCGAAGGCTAAGGCGCCTTGCCGGCGCTTGAAGCGAACGCCTCGCCGGCGTTGGGCGAACGCCTTGCCGAAGCCGGGCCGACGCCCGGCGGCAGCGGGCAGCTCGGGTTGCCCGCCTTTGCCGCACTGCGGTATAATTTATAGGTTTTGCAGCCCTATCCTGTCTTGCGCCGGACAGGCAGGGTGACGTTGGCGGAGTGAGGTTGCGGGCGGCAGGGAGTCCCATTGCAATGCGCGGGAAATTCGTCGTCGGCAACTGGAAGATGAATGGCGGGCTCGCGGCCAACAAAGCGTTGCTGTCCGATCTGATCGCCGGATGGACGGCGACGCCGGGCCGGCAGATCGCCGTGTGCGCGCCGTACCCGTATCTGGCGCAGGTTGCTGCCGCTCTCGAGGCCGCGCCGATCGCGTGGGGCGCGCAGGATGTGAGCGAGCACGAGTCGGGCGCGTTCACGGGTGAAGTGTCGGCGCGTATGCTGACGGAATTCGGCTGTCGCTACGCGATCGTCGGCCATTCGGAGCGCCGGCAGTACTTCGGCGACACCGACGCGGTCGTGGCTGCGAAGGCGGCCGCGGCGCTCGCAGCCGGATTGACGCCCATCGCGTGCGTCGGCGAGACGCTCGCGGAGCGGGACGCCGGGGCGACGATGGCAGTGGTGTTGCGGCAACTCGATGCCGTCATCGGCGCAGTCGGCGCGGATGCGGCAAAAGTCGTCGTTGCGTACGAGCCGGTGTGGGCGATCGGCACCGGCCGGACGGCGTTGCCGGAAGAAGCGCAGGCAGTGCACGCGGCGCTCCGCGCGCGACTGGCGAAGAGCAAGGCGGCGGAAGTCCCGCTGCTGTATGGGGGTAGCGTCAAGGCCGACAACGCGAAGGCGCTGTTCGCGATGGCGGATATCGATGGCGGTCTGATCGGCGGTGCGTCGCTCAAGGCCGCGGAATTTTTGGCTATCGCACGAGCCTAACGTGCGGTGCTGGAGTAGCAGATGAGCATGCTGGAAACCGTAGTTCTGGTCTTGCACCTGCTGGTCGCCGTGGCGATCTGCGGGTTCGTCCTGTTGCAGCACGGCAAGGGCGCGGACATGGGAGCCGCGTTCGGCAGCGGCTCGTCGGGCAGCCTCTTCGGCGCTGCCGGTTCTGCCAACTTCCTGTCGCGTACCACCGCCATACTCGCTGCCGTGTTCTTCGCCTCGAGCCTGGCGCTCACGTGGTTCGGCTCGCGCCACGGCGCGCCGTCGGGCGTGATGCAGCAGGGCGTGATGGAAAAGATGGCGCCCAAGACCTCCGATATTCCCGCGGCTCCGGGAGCGTTGCCTGCGTCTCCGCCGGCCACTACACCGGCGGCGGATCCGGCGAAGGCGGGGGCGCCGCCCGCAGCACCCGCGGCGCCCGCGGCCGAGGGCTCGAAGTCAGGCGAAGTGCCGAAGTGAGAAAAGCCGACGTGGTGAAATTGGTAGACACGCTGTCTTGAGGGGGCAGTGGCGTAAGCCGTGGGAGTTCGAGTCTCCCCGTCGGCACCAGATCGCAGTTGGGTCTCAGTTGGGTAACAGGCAGGCAGTAGCGGTTCGAACGCGAACGATCTCTCGCGGAAGGCGGCAACAATGCTGGAGCAGTACTTTCCCGTACTCCTCTTCATCCTGTTCGGGGTGATCGTCGGTGCCGTGCTGCTCGGCGTCGGCACGCTGCTCTCGCCGAACCGCCCCGACGCCGAAAAGCTCTCTCCCTACGAGTGCGGTTTCGAGGCATTCGAGGATGCGCGGATGAAGTTCGACGTCCGCTACTACCTGGTCGCGATCCTCTTCATCCTGTTCGACCTCGAGATCGCGTTCCTCTTCCCCTGGGCCGTCGTGCTGCCGAAAATCGGCCTCTTCGGCTTCACCGCGATGATGATCTTCCTCGCCGTGCTGGTCGTCGGGTTCGTCTACGAGTGGAAGAAAGGCGCGCTGGACTGGGAATGAGGGCTAAGGGCGATCATGGCCATTGACGGTGTACTCGAGAAGGGCTTCGTCACGACGTCGCTCGACAGCGTCATCAACTGGTGCCGCAACGGGTCGATGTGGCCGATGTCGTTCGGCCTCGCGTGCTGCGCCGTGGAAATGATGCACGCCGGCGCATCGCGCTACGACCTCGACCGGTTCGGCGTCGTCTTCCGCCCGAGCCCGCGCCAGTCGGACGTGATGATCGTCGCCGGCACGCTGTGCAACAAGATGGCGCCGGCGCTGCGCAAGGTCTACGACCAGATGGCCGAGCCGCGATGGGTGATCTCGATGGGCTCGTGCGCGAACGGCGGCGGCTACTACCACTATTCGTACTCCGTCGTGCGCGGCTGCGATCGCATCGTGCCGGTGGACATCTACGTTCCGGGCTGCCCGCCCACCGCCGAGGCGCTGCTGTACGGCATCCTGCAGCTCCAGAACAAGATCTGGCGCACGAACACGATCGCCCGTTGATGGCCTCGAAAACGGAAGCCCTGACGGCGGCGCTGGCAGGTGCGCTCGGCGACGCGTCCGATGCGCCCACCGTCGCGCGCGGTGAAGTGACGCTCGTGGTTGCGCAGTCGACGCTCATTCCCACGATGCGCGCGTTGCGCGACCGCGCCGAGCTCCGCTTCGAGCTCCTGTCCGACGTGTGCGGCGTCGATTACTCGACGTTCGGTGGCGGCGGCCGCGACGGTCCGCGCTATGCCGTCGTCTACCACTTGCTGAGCCTCGCGCACAACTGGCGGCTTCGGGTGCGCACGTTCGCGCCCGACGACGACTTCCCGGTCGTGCCGAGCGTCGTCGACATCTGGCCGTCCGCCAACTGGTTCGAGCGCGAGGCGTTCGACCTTTTCGGCATCATGTTTCCCGGGCATCCGGATCTGCGGCGCATCCTGACCGACTACGGCTTCGTAGGCCATCCGTTCCGCAAGGACTTCCCGATCTCGGGACACGTCGAAATGCGCTATGACCCCGAGCAGCGCCGCGTGATCTACCAGCCGGTGACGATCGAGCCGCGCGAGATCACGCCGAGGATCATTCGCGAGGACACGTACGCGACGGGCCGCTGATTGATTGCCGGCTGATCCAGATGGCAGAGATTCGCAACTACACGATGAATTTTGGCCCGCAGCATCCGGCCGCGCACGGCGTGCTGCGGCTCGTGCTGGAGCTCGACGGCGAGATCATCGAGCGCGCCGACCCGCACATCGGGCTCCTGCACCGGGCCACCGAGAAGCTCGCCGAGAACCGGACCTACCTGCAGGCGTTGCCTTACATGGACCGGCTCGATTACGTGTCCATGATGTGCAACGAGCACGCGTACTGCCTTGCCATCGAGCGGCTGCTCGGAATCGAGGTTCCGTTGCGCGCGCAGTACATCCGCGTCATGTTCGACGAGATCACGCGGATCCTCAACCACCTCCTGTGGATCGGCTCGCATTCGCTGGACGTAGGCGGCATGACGACGTTTCTCTACGCATTCCGCGAGCGCGAGGACCTGTTCGACGTCTACGAGGCCGTGTCCGGCGCGCGGATGCACGCGGCCTACTATCGCCCCGGCGGCGTCTACCGCGATCTCCCCGATCGCATGCCCCAGTACTCGGCGCAGAAGACCCGCAACGCGCGGACGATGGACGAAATGAACAAGAGCCGGAAGGGGACGCTCCTCGACTTCATCGAGGACTTCACGGAGCGCTTCCCGGCCAACGTCGACGACTACGAGACGCTGCTCACCGAAAACCGGATCTGGAAGCAGCGCACGGTCGGCATCGGCGTCGTGTCGCCGGAGCGGGCGAAGGCGCTCGGGTTCACCGGACCGATGCTGCGCGGATCGGGCGTACCGTGGGACTTGAGAAAGAAGCAGCCCTATGCGGTGTACGACCGGATGGAGTTCGACATTCCCGTCGGCACGCACGGCGACTGCTACGACCGTTATCTCGTCCGCGTCGAGGAGATGCGCCAGTCGAACGGTATCGTCAAGCAGTGCGTCGACTGGTTGCGGGCGAATCCCGGACCCGTGATCGTCGCCGACCACAAGGTGGCCCCACCGTCGCGCGAGGACATGAAGACGAACATGGAAGAGCTCATCCACCACTTCAAGCTCTTCACCGAAGGGATGCACGTGCCGCCGGGCGAGGCGTATGCGGCGATCGAACATCCGAAGGGCGAATTCGGCATCTACATGATCTCGGACGGCGCGAACAAACCGTATCGGGTGAAGATCCGGGCGCCCGGCTTCGCTCACCTGGCCGCTCTCGACGAGATGGCGCGCGGCCACATGATCGCCGATGCGGTGGCGATCATCGGCACGCTCGACATCGTGTTCGGCGAGATAGACAGATGAGCGACCGATGAATGACACGGCGACGCAAGTGTTGAGCGAGGCGGCGCTCGCGAAGCTGGACCGCGAGATCGCCAAGTATCCGTCCGACCAGAAACAGTCGGCGGTGATGGCGGCGCTCGCGATCGCGCAGGACGAGCACGGCTGGCTGTCGCCGGCAACGATGGACTTCGTCGCGCACTACCTCGGCATGCCGCCGGTGGCCGTCTACGAAGTCGCGACGTTCTACGCGATGTACAACCAGGAGCCCGTCGGCAAGTACAAGATCACGATCTGCACGAATCTTCCCTGTGCGCTGCAGGGCGCGACGGTGGCCGCGGAGCACCTGAAAGCGAAGCTCGGCGTCGGCTTCGGCGAGACGACCGCGGACGGGCTCGTGACGCTGAAGGAAGGGGAGTGCTTCGGCGCCTGCGGCGACGCGCCGGTGCTGCTCGTCAACAACAAGCGGATGTGCAGCTTCATGCGGCCCGAGAAAATCGATACGCTGCTCGTGGAGCTGGGCACACCCAAATGAACGCGCGAAACGGCTTCCTCGATTACGGTCCCGACGCGATCATCATGTCGGGCCTTACTGGCGACAACTGGCGGCTCCAGGATTACGTCGCCCGGGGCGGCTACGAGGCGCTCAAGAAGATCCTTGCGGAAAAGATTCCGCCGGCCGCCGTGATCGCGGAGATCAAGAAGTCGGCGCTGCGCGGCCGCGGCGGCGCGGGGTTTCCCACGGGGCTCAAATGGAGCTTCATGCCGCAGCAGTACCAGGGCGAGAAATATCTCGTCTGCAATTCGGACGAAGGCGAGCCCGGCACGTTCAAGGACCGCGACATCATGCGGTACAACCCGCACGCGCTGTTCGAAGGGATGGCGATCGCCGCGTATGCAATGGGCTGCGTGCGCGGCTACAACTACGTGCACGGCGAGATCTGGGAAACGTACGAGCGCTGCGAAGAGGCGATCGCCGAGGCGTACGAGGCGGGCCTTCTCGGCAACGACGTCCTCGGTTCGGGCTTCAACTTCCACCTCTTCAACCACCACGGCTACGGCGCCTACATCTGTGGCGAAGAGACGGCGCTCCTCGAATCGCTCGAAGGCAAGAAGGGCCAGCCGCGTTTCAAGCCGCCGTTCCCGGCGAGCTTCGGCTTGTACGGCAAGCCGACGACGATCAACAACACCGAAACGTTCGCGGCGGTGCCGTGGATCATGAGAAACGGCGGCGACGCCTTCCTGAGCCTCGGCCGGCCGAACAACGGCGGCACGAAGCTCTTTTCGGTCACCGGTGATGTGGCCCGTCCCGGCAACTACGAGATCCGTCTCGGCACGCCGTTCGCGAAGCTCCTCGAAATGGCGGGCGGGATGCGCGACGGCCGCCCGCTCAAGGCGTGCATCCCCGGAGGCTCGTCGATGCCGGTGCTGCCCGGCGCGATCATGATGGCGACGGACATGGACTACGACTCGATCGCCAAGGCAGGATCGATGCTGGGGTCGGGCGCGGTGATCCTGATGAACGACACGCGCTGCATGGTGAAATCGCTGCTGCGCCTGTCGTACTTCTATTACGAGGAGTCCTGCGGCCAGTGCACGCCGTGCCGCGAGGGTACCGGCTGGCTGTGGCGCGTCGTCGACCGCATCGAGCGCGGCGAGGGTCGAAACGAGGATCTCGACTTGCTGCTGTCCGTCTCCGACAACATCGCGGGCCGCACGATCTGCGCGCTGGGCGATGCGGCGGCGCTGCCGGTGAAGAGCTTCGTCGGCCACTTTCGCGCCGAATTCCAGCACCATATCGACCACAAGCAGTGCCTCGTACCCACCTACGTATGACATCCCCCCGGAGCTCGCTTCGCTCGCCTCCCCCCGGGGGGCTTGTGCGCCCTTGGGGCGGCCCGGCGGGCGCACGTACCTCGACACTATGCTGAATCTCGAAATCGACGGCAGGAAAGTGGAGGTGACTCCCGGCAGCACCGTGATGGACGCGGCGAACAAGCTCGACATCTACGTGCCGCACTTCTGCTATCACAAGAAGCTGTCGATCGCCGCGAATTGCCGGATGTGCCTGGTCCAGGTCGAGAAGGCGCCGAAGCCCTTGCCGGCGTGCGCGACGCCCGCCGCCGAGGGCATGAAGGTGTGGACGCAGTCCGAGCAGGCGAAGAAGGCGCAGCAAGGCGTGATGGAGTTCCTGCTCATCAACCATCCGCTCGACTGCCCGATCTGCGATCAGGGCGGCGAATGCCAACTGCAGGACCTGGCGGTCGGCTACGGCGGCTCGGCATCGCGCTACACCGAGGCGAAGCGCGTGGTCTTCCACAAGAACCTGGGGCCGCTGGTCGCGGCCGAGGAAATGGCCCGCTGCATCCAGTGCACGCGCTGCGTCCGCTTCGGCCAGGAGATTGCCGGAGTGATGGAGCTCGGGATGATCGGCCGCGGCGAGCACGCGGAGATCGTCGCCTTCGTCGGCCAGGGAGTGAATTCGGAGCTCTCCGGCAACATGATCGACGTCTGTCCGGTGGGCGCGCTCACGTCGAAGCCGTTCCGCTACGCCGCGAGAACCTGGGAGCTCGCGCGGCGGCGTTCGGTGTCGCCGCACGATTCGCTCGGCAGCAACCTGATCGTGCAGGCGAAGGGCGATCGCGTGCTGCGCGTCGTGCCGTACGACAATCCCGCGGTCAACGAGTGCTGGATCTCCGACAAGGACCGTTTCTCCTACGAAGGTCTCGCGAGCGAGGATCGCCTCGCGGCGCCGATGATCAAGGAGAACGGCGAATGGCAGACCGTCGACTGGCCCACGGCGCTCGGCTTTGTCGCGGGCCGGCTCAAGGCCGTCGTCGAGATGCACGGCGGCCCCGCGCTGGGGACGCTCGTGTCGCCGCACGCGACGCTGGAGGAGATGGCGCTCTCCGCCGCGCTCACCCGCGCCTTGGGCTCCGATAACATCGACTTCCGCCTCCGGCAGAGTGACTTCCGCAGCGACGGCCATTTCGCCGGCTTTCCGTGGCTTGGCATGCCGATCGCCGAGATCGATTCGCTCGATCGCGCGCTCGTCATTGGCAGCTTCCTGCGCAAGGACCATCCGCTTCTCGCGCAGCGGCTGCGCCACGCGGCGCGCAAGGGCGCCGAGATCTCCGTTCTCCATTCCGTCGCCGACGACTCGCGAATCCGCGTGACGCATTCGTTGGTCGCCGCGCCGTCGCTTCTGCCTCAGGCGCTCGCCGAAATCGTGGTCGCTGCCGCAAAGGGCGCCGGCAAGCCTGTACCACCGGCGCTCGCGGACGTCGAACCCGTTGCTGCGGCGCAGGTCATCGCCGCGAGCCTCCTTTCCGGCAAGCACACGTCAATCCTGCTCGGAAACTACGCCGAACAGCATCCGGAAGCGTCGCAGCTCTTCGCGCTGGCGCAGGCGCTTGCCGGGATCGTCGGAGCGAAGTTGGGTTGCCTCACCGAGGCGGCGAACAGCATCGGAGGCTATGTGTCCGATGCGATCCCGCAGACGGAGGAGGGATTGAACGCGCAGTCGATGCTGGCGCAAGCACGCAGGGCGTACCTCCTCATGGGCGTGGAGCCGGAATTCGACTGCGCCAATCCGGTCATGGCGCTCGCCGCTCTCGAGCATGCCGAGCTCGTCGTCGTGCTGTCTCCGTTCCGGCACGGCATGGCCTACGCCGACGCGATCCTGCCGATCGGTCCCTTCACGGAGACTGCGGGAACGTTCGTCAATTGCGAAGGACGGCCGCAGCCGTTCAACGGTGTTGTCAAGCCGCTGGGCGAGACGCGCCCGGCGTGGAAGGTATTGCGTGTCCTAGGGTCGATGCTGGGGTTGCCGGGGTTCGAGCTCGAATCGATCGACGACGTCCGCGCATTGCTCCCCACAGCTGCCGACATCGCGGCGAACGTCTCGAACGACACGCGCGTCGAGATCGCGAAGCCCGCCTCGCGTTTCGCCGGGCTCGAGCGCGTGGCGGATGTTCCGATCCATTTCGCGGATCCGCTCGTGCGCCGGGCGCAGGCGTTGCAGGAAACCGCCGACGCAAGAGTGCCGCAGGCGCGGATGAGCGCGGTCACGCTCGCGCAGGTGGGTATTGCCGAAGGCGGGCAGGTCAAGGTCCGGCAAGGAAGCGGCGAGGCGGTGCTGAAGGCCGCGCTTGACGCCGCCGTGCCGGCGGGCGTGGTGCGGATCGCCGCTGCCCACCCGGCGACTTGCGGCTTGGGCGGCCTGTCGGGACCCGTCACGGTGGAACGCGCCTGAAATGACACTCGATTCGCTCACCGCACCGGTCGAGGCGATGCTCGGACCCGCGTGGCCCGTCGTGTGGACGCTGGTCAAGATCGTCGTCATCGCAGTGCCTCTGATCCTGAGCGTTGCTTACCTGACGCTCGCCGAGCGCAAGGTGATCGGCTGGATGCAGGTGCGCATCGGTCCCAACCGCGTCGGCCCGCTTGGGCTCCTCCAACCGTTCGCCGACGTGTTCAAGCTCATCTTCAAGGAGATCATCGTTCCGGCGGGCGCGAGCCGCTACCTGTTCTTCATCGCGCCGATGCTGGCGCTCGCGCCGGCGCTCGCCGCGTGGGCGGTCATACCGTTCGCCGAGGGCGTCGTGCTGGCGGACGTCAATGCGGGGCTGCTCTACCTGCTTGCGATGACCTCGATGGGTGTCTACGGGATCATCCTCGCGGGCTGGGCGTCCAATTCCAAATACGCGTTCCTGGGCTGCCTGCGCTCCGCCGCCCAAATCGTCTCGTACGAGATCGCGATGGGCTTCGCACTCGTCGGCGTGCTGATGGCGGCGACGAGCCTCAACCTGTCGGACATCGTCCACGGCCAGGACGGCGGCGCCGCGTACTGGTACATCTGGCCGCTCTTCCCGCTGTTCGTCGTCTACCTGGTCTCCGGGATCGCCGAGACGAACCGCCATCCGTTCGACGTGGCAGAAGGCGAGTCGGAGATCGTCGCCGGCTTTCACGTCGAGTATTCCGGCGTCACGTTCGCGCTGTTCTTCCTCGCCGAGTACATGAACATGATCCTGATCGCCGCACTGACGTCGATCATGTTCCTGGGCGGCTGGCTTGCGCCGTGGCCGCAGCTCAACGACTTCGAAATCGCGGGCTTCCACCCGCTCGGCGACGGGCTGCCGTGGCTCTTCGCAAAGACCTGCGCCGTGCTGTTCATCTTTCTCTGGATCCGGGCGACGTGGCCCCGGTATCGCTACGACCAGATCATGCGGCTCGGCTGGAAGGTGTTCATTCCCGTCACGCTGGTCTGGATCGTGTTCCTGGGCGCGATGATGCAAACGCCGTGGGCAGGATGGTTCCATTGAAGAGCGCGTCGATGCTGGAACGGGTGAAGGGAGTCTTCGGCACCTGGCTCTTGGCCGAGCTCGTGCAGGGACTGATGCTGACCGGCCGGCACATGTTCGCGCGCAAGGTTACGGTGCAGTTCCCGGAAGAGAAGACGCCGATGAGCCCGCGCTTTCGCGGGTTGCACGCGCTGCGCCGGTACCCGAACGGCGAGGAGCGGTGCATCGCCTGCAAGCTCTGCGAGGCGGTGTGCCCGGCGCTCGCCATCACCATCGAGTCCGAGCAGCGCGCCGACGGCACGCGCCGGACGACGCGCTACGATATCGATCTCGCGAAGTGCATCTTCTGCGGCTTCTGCGAGGAGAGCTGCCCGGTCGACTCGATCGTCGAGACGCGCGTGCTCGAATACCACGGCGAAAAGCGCGGCGACCTCATCTACACGAAGGACATGCTGCTGGCGGTCGGCGACCGCTACGAGGCCCAGATCGCGGCGGACCGGGCGCAAGACGCAGAGTACCGATGAGCTTCCAGACGTTCCTCTTCTATGTGTTCGCCGCGATCCTCGTGTTCGCCGCGGTGCGCGTCGTCACCGCGCGCAACCCGGTGCACGCCGTGCTGTGGCTCGTGCTGGCGTTCTTCACCGCGGCCGCGCACTGGCTGATGCTGCAGGCGGAGTTCCTGGCGATCGTGCTCGTCCTCGTCTACGTCGGCGCGGTGATGGTGCTGTTCCTGTTCGTCGTGATGATGCTCGACGTCAATTTCGACAGCATGCGCACGCAATTCAAGAGCTACGTGCCGGTCGGCGCCACCGTCGGCGCGCTGGTGCTGATCGAGATGGCGCTGACGCTGGTCGGGGGGCGCGCGAGCCTCGGGTCCGGCCCCGCCGGCGTGGCGGGAGCCGGCGCGGGCGGCAACACCAAAGCACTTGGGTCGCTCGTGTACACCGAATACGTCTATCCGTTCGAGATTGCCGCCGTCGTCCTGCTGGTCGCGATCATCGCTGCGATCGCGCTCACGCATCGCACGCGCCGGGACAGCAAGTATCAGAAACCGGGCGACCAGGTAAAAGTCCGGCCGCGGGATCGGCTGCGGGTTCTGTCGATGCCTTCGGAGAAGCGGGAATCGCAATAAGAAGAGTCGCCTCGGGTGGCGTGCGAAAGCGCGCTGCCGGTGGCGACGCCAGGTAATTTCCTCGTTGGGGAGTCGCGGGTGGATTGGGTTTCGGCACCGACGCTGTCGCACTACCTCGTGCTGGGCGCGATCCTGTTCGCCATCAGCATGGCGGGCATCTTCCTCAATCGCAAGAACGTCATCATCCTGCTGATGGCGATCGAATTGATGCTGCTCGCCGTCAACATGAACTTCATCGCGTTTTCGAGCTTCCTGGGGGATATGGCGGGGCAGGTGTTCGTCTTCTTCATCCTCACCGTGGCCGCCGCCGAGTCGGCGATCGGTCTCGCCATCCTCGTGCTCCTGTTCCGCAACGTCGGCTCCATCGACGTCGAGGACATGGGCAAGCTCAAGGGCTAGCGGATGGACGTCCAGGCCCTCTACCTCGTCGTGCCGCTGGCGCCGCTCGCCGGTGCCCTCGTCGTCGGCCTGTTCGGCCCGAACCTCGGCCGCGCGGCG
>Ga0207691_10004246_pt1 | contig 13913 bp, 9 predicted proteins | sample KBSM13metaG_FD_184327 | JGI IMG/M metagenome (GOLD analysis project Ga0207691, IMG submission 184327) | Miscanthus rhizosphere microbial communities from Kellogg Biological Station, Michigan, USA - KBS M1-3 metaG (SPAdes) (version 2) | ecosystem: Host-associated > Plants > Roots > Rhizosphere >... | reverse complement strand
AAAACTCAACCAGGATGCAGATGCATTACCTGCAGAAGATATAAATGGAAAAGATGATCTCTATAAAGAAGTTGATGAACTTCTTAAGAAAAGAAATGATCAGATCGAAGAGATCCTGAAAGAATTACTTCCCGAAGCATTTGCAGTTGTAAAAGAAACAGCAAGACGCTTTTCAGAAAATACTGAGCTCGTATCGAAAGCTACGCAGCTTGACAGGGATCTAAGTATCAAAAAAGATTATATACGCATTGAAGGCGATAATGTCATATTTAAAAATACCTGGACGGCTGCAGGTGGTGTAGTTACCTGGAACATGGTACACTATGATGTGCAGCTGATAGGTGGTATTGTTCTTCACGAAGGCAAGATCGCGGAAATGGCTACCGGTGAAGGTAAGACGCTTGTGTCTACCCTTCCCGCTTACCTGAATGCACTTGCGGGCGCGGGCGTACATATCGTAACTGTGAATGATTATCTCGCAAGAAGGGATAGTGAATGGAATGGTACTATTTATGAATGGCTCGGAATGACTGTTGATTGTATCGACAAACACGAACCGAATGGTGAAGCAAGACGCAAAGCATATCTCTGCGATATCACCTACGGAACAAATAATGAATTTGGTTTTGATTATCTGAGGGATAACATGGTGCATTCCAAAGATGAAATGGTGCAACGCAAACACCATTATGCAATGGTGGATGAAGTGGATAGTGTATTGATCGATGATGCAAGAACACCGTTGATCATTTCAGGTCCGGTTCCAAAAGGTGACGATCAGCAGTTTCATATCCTGAAACCAAGGGTGCAACAATTGGTTGAAGTACAGAAACAGGTGGTAAATAAATCACTTCAGGAAGCCAGGAAACTTATTGCAGAAGGAAAAGATGATGCTGTAAATGGTGGACTACATTTGTTTCGCGCCTACCGCGGTTTGCCGAAGAATAGTGCACTTATAAAATACCTGAGCGAGCCCAACATCAAAGTAAAGATGCAGAAATCAGAGAACTATTATCTCACTGAACAGCAGAAACACATGCCTGAAGTGGATGAAGAACTGTTTTTCCACATCGATGAAAAAAACAACCAGGTTGACCTCACAGAAAAAGGACTTCACTTTATCACCAAGGGTGGAGAGGATCCAAACTTCTTCGTACTTCCCGATCTGAGCATTTCTCTTTCTGAAATTGAAAAAGGCAACGCCACACAGGAAGAAAAACTCCTGCAGAAAGAACAAGTGTTGCAGGAATATTCGCTGAAGGCAGATCGTATCCATACCGTACAACAACTTTTGAAATCATATACACTTTTTGAAAAAGATGTTGAATATGTAGTGATGGATGGACAGGTTAAGATCGTAGATGAACAAACAGGTCGTATCCTTGATGGAAGACGTTATAGTGATGGGCTACACCAGGCCATTGAAGCAAAAGAAAATGTAAAGATCGAAGCTGCCACACAAACTTATGCCACCATCACCCTGCAGAATTATTTCAGGATGTATCACAAGCTGGCAGGTATGACAGGTACTGCGGAAACTGAAGCAGGTGAATTCTGGAATATCTATAAGCTTGATGTAGTGAGCATTCCTACCAATCTTCCAATGACGAGGAAGGATAACGAAGACATGGTATTCAAGACCAAGCGTGAAAAATATAAAGCCGTCATTGATGAAATTGAAATACTTCGCAATGCAGGCAGACCGGTACTGGTTGGTACAACTTCAGTAGAAGTAAGTGAATTGCTGAGCAGGATGATGCAGCAGAAAAAAATTCCGCATAATGTACTCAACGCAAAACAACACGCAAAAGAAGCACAGATAGTAGCCGAAGCTGGTTTTGCAGGTAATATAACCATCGCTACAAACATGGCTGGTCGTGGTACGGATATCAAACTCGGACCTGGTGTAAAAGATGCGGGCGGATTGGCTATCATCGGTACAGAAAAACATGAAAGTCGCCGGGTTGACAGGCAGCTAAGAGGTCGTGCAGGTCGCCAGGGAGATCCCGGTACAACACAGTTTTATGCATCATTGGAAGATGATCTTATGCGTATGTTCGGCAGTGATCGTATTGCATCACTGATGGACAGGATGGGTTATAAAGAAGGTGAAGTGATACAGCATAGCATGATCACCAAGAGCATCGAACGTGCTCAGAAAAAAGTAGAAGAAAATAATTTCGGTATACGTAAACGTTTGCTTGAATATGATGACGTCATGAACAAGCAGCGTAATGTGGTGTATACAAAACGCCAGCATGCCCTGTTTGGCGATCGTCTTGCATTGGATCTTGATAATGCTTTCTATTCAGTTTCAGAAGCATTGGTCACTGGCTTCCGTGAACAGGATGATTATGAAGGATTCAAACTTTCTGTAATTGTAAATTTCGGAACTGAAACCACAATCACCGACGATGAATTACATAAAGGTGATGTCAAAACGGTAAGTGCGAAACTTTATGACGAGGTCTCTGCCAATTACAACAGAAAAAAACAGGAGATGATGAAGCAATCTCTTCCTGTATTTGTAAATGTTAAGCAAACACAGGGTTCACATATTGAGAACGTAGTGGTTCCATTTACTGACGGTAAAAAATCGGTTAATGTTATTGCCGGCCTTGATAAAACCATCCAGACAAAAGGTGCAGAATTGGCGAATGCACTGGAAAGATCTATTACTCTCGGCATCATTGACGATACCTGGAAAGAACATCTTCGTGCAATGGACGACCTGAAACATAGTGTACAAACAGCAGTATACGAACAGAAAGACCCGTTGGTCATATATAAAACAACTGCGTTTGAACTGTTTTATAATATGGATTCAGAAGTGAATCGCGACATTGTATCATTTCTCTGTTATGCCGGTATACCTATCCAGGAAGGAAGTAGTTCACTAAAAGAAGGAAGGGAACAGAAAACCGACATGAGCAAAATGAAACTGCGCAAGGAAGAACTGGTTAGTTCAGGTCCTGGTGAAGCACCAATGACACAGGAGAATGATTATAATGATCCAAGTCCAATGAAACAGGACCCCATCAGGGTTGGACCAAAAGTGGGGAGAAATGACCCTTGTCCTTGCGGTAGTGGCAAAAAGTTTAAAAACTGCCATGGCAAAGAATAATTAGCCAATTCACATTTCCTTAAGTATAGCTTATTTACTTGGTATGTAATTTGAATGGGAATATTATATTATGCGCAACTTCCTAATTCTTGTTTGCTTCCTGCCTTTAATAGTAAAGGCACAGTCCGTTAGTCCCGATATTGTAAAAGATCCACGGCTAGACCTCCTTATAAAAAAGCAGACTGAATTGAACAAGAAGGTGTACATGGAAAATAACCGTACCGCACAGGGTTTCCGCATCCTGGTGATCAATACCAGCGATCGCCAAAAAGCGATGGAAACTAAATCAGAGCTGATGCGGGATTTTCCTGATCACAAAACCTATCTTATTTATCAATCTCCCCATTTCAAAATACAGATCGGAAATTTCCGCACCAGGCCTGATGCAGAAAGTTTACGTAAACAAATCACCAGGATATATCCTAACGGAGTAATTGTGATCCCTTCCACTATTGAAGTGAAACCGGAAGATGAAATCACTATGAAATAATTTTCCTTCCGGAATTACGCCAGGGAAAACGTGACGAGGATATACTGATCAATTAAGCATGTTGCCTTATCTTCGGCAGATGATTGCAGAACGAATCAAAACACTCGCTTCGGCATTTGCAGCAGATACCATTTCTATCAGGCATCATTTGCATGCACATCCAGAATTAAGTTACCAGGAGTACGATACATCAGCATTTGTAAAAAAACAGCTTGATGCTATTGGAATATCACATATTTCGATGGCAGGTACAGGAGTAGTGGGATCGATAGAAGGAACTGACCCCGGTTCACGTATAGTTGCGCTGCGTGCTGATTTGGACGCACTGCCTATACAGGAAGAAAATGATATCCCCTACCGTTCACTGAAGGATGGCATCATGCATGCCTGTGGTCACGATGTTCACACCAGTTGTCTGCTCGGTGCAGCAAGAATATTACAGGAAACTAAAAATGATTGGAAGGGCACAGTAAAACTAATTTTCCAACCGGGCGAAGAACGAAATCCGGGAGGCGCCAGCATCATGATACGGGAAGGGGTACTCGAAAATCCTGCCCCTGAACTCATTGTTGGCATGCATGTGAATCCGCAATTGGAAAAAGGCAAACTGAGTTTTCGTGGTGGAAAAGTGATGGCCAGTGCTGATGAAATATATATAACGATAAAGGGTAAAGGCGGACATGCTGCATCACCCCATCAGACTACTGATACCATCCTCGTGGCTTCACATATTGTGGTAGCACTTCAGCAGGTAGTAAGCAGGAATAGCAATCCATTTTCTCCGTCTGTTTTATCTATTTGCGCTTTCAATGGTGGTTTTACAACAAATGTTATTCCCAATGAAGTGAAACTTATGGGTACCTTTCGTACTATGGATGAAACCTGGAGGTTCAGGGCACATGAACTGATCATACAACAGGCGAGTTCTATTGCACAGGGAATGGGAGCAGGAATCGATGTAAAAATTGATGTGGGTTATCCCAATGTGTATAATAACGAGGCATTGAATGAAATAGCCAAAAAACAGGCTTCCACATTTTTTGGAAATCAAAATGTAGAAGAAACAGAACTTCGTATGGGGGCAGAAGATTTCGGATACTATTCACAAAAGATACCGGGATGTTTTTTCAGGCTGGGAACCCGGAACAGTAATAAAGGAATTATATCCGGCGTGCATACGCCTACATTCAATGTTGATGAAGAAGCCATTGAAATAGGTATGAGTGCCATGGCCTGGCTGGGCGCTACCCTCTCTGTAAAAGCTGCACCTTAGAAGACGCGATCCGAAATTTCATTTTTATATACTCAACGATAGAATATGCAAAAAGACCTTAGGAGAGAACAGGCTTTGGAATATCATTCCAAAGGGAGGCCGGGTAAAATTGAAGTGATCCCAACCAAAGAAGCAAAAACGCAGAGGGACCTTTCCCTGGCCTACTCACCAGGTGTGGCAGAACCCTGCCTGGAGATACATAAGAATGTTGAAAATGTTTACAAGTATACTGCCAAGGGAAATCTTGTTGCTGTTATAAGTAATGGAACAGCGGTGCTTGGACTTGGTGATATCGGTCCGGAAGCCAGCAAACCGGTAATGGAAGGAAAAGGAGTTCTCTTCAAAATATTTGCAGACATCGATGTATTTGACATTGAGATCAATGAAAAGGATCCGGATAAATTTGTTGAGATCGTAAAAGCGCTGGAGCCAACATTCGGTGGTATTAACCTGGAAGACATTAAGGCTCCTGAATGTTTTCACATAGAACAAAGACTGAAAGCAGAAATGAAGATACCGGTCATGCATGATGATCAGCATGGAACGGCCATCATAAGTGCAGCTGCATTATTGAATGCCCTTGACCTGCAGAATAAAAAAATTCATAAAGCTACGTTTGTCGTTAATGGTGCAGGAGCTGCAGCGATTGCCTGTGTTGAACTCTATATTGCGCTTGGGGCGAAAACAGAGAATTTCATGATGTTTGATTCCAAGGGCCTTATCCATAAAGACCGAACTGATCTAGATGAAAGAAAGAAAAAATTTCTATCAGGCGGTAAAGATCTCAGTCTTGCGGAAGCCATGAAAAATGCGGATGTTTTTATCGGGCTAAGCAAGGGAAATGTTTTGAGTGGCGAAATGGTAAAGTCGATGGCCAAAAATCCTATCGTATTTGCGATGGCCAATCCAGATCCGGAAATCACTTATGAAGATGCGATCGCCGCGAGGAAAGATATCATTATGGCTACCGGCAGAAGTGATTATCCTAACCAGGTTAATAATGTATTGGGATTCCCATATATTTTTCGTGGTGCCCTTGACGTTAGAGCTTCGGGTATCAATGAAGAAATGAAAATGGCCGCAGTTAAAGCGTTGGCCGAACTCGCCAAATCCGCAGTTCCTGATATCGTGAACATGGCCTACAACGAAAAAGCCATTTCCTTCGGTCCTACTTATATTATACCCAAACCACTTGATCCCCGCCTGCTTGAATCAGTTGCACCGGCTGTTGCCAAAGCTGCTATGGATAGCGGCCTGGCGCAAAAGCCAATTGAGAATTGGGAAGAATATAAAGTCAACCTGAATAAAAGGCTGGGTATTGACAACCAACTCATGCGTGCCATTGGTAATAAGGCCAGGAAAGATCCTAAACGCGTTGTTTTTGCAGATGCGGAAAACGTGAAGATCCTGAAAACTGCACAGATCGCCCTTGACGAAGGAATCGCATATCCGATACTGTTAGGTGATGTCAAGAAAATAAAACTGCTCGCATTACAAAACAATATCCATATCGATGATATACCGATAATAGATCCGAAGTCGGATGAAATGGAAGCAAAGCGTCAGCAATACGGAGAATATTTCTTCAAAAAAAGACAGCGCCGTGGTGTGAATTTCTACGAAGCTTTCAAGCAAATGAAAGACAGGTCTTATTTCGGTTGTATGATGGTTGAAACAGGCGATGCCGATGCGATGATATCCGGATTAACGAGGAATTACCAGGATACAATTCGTCCGGCCATACAGATCATCGGAACAGAAGAAGGCGTCAATAAAATAGCGGGCATGTATATTATGCTCACTAAAAAAGGGCCTTTGTTTTTGGCAGATACCACGGTTAATTTCAATCCAACATCGGAAGAGCTTGCAGACATAACATTGATGGTCGCAAAAGAAGTGCGTTCATTTGGAATCGTACCAAGGATAGCCATGTTGAGCTATTCCAATTTTGGAAGCAGTGATACTGCAGAAGCAAGGGTTGTGAGGACTGCCAGGGAAATAGTAAAACATCGGAGTCCGTCTCTGGTAGTAGATGGTGAGATACAGGGCATCATGGCATTTAATAAGGAGATATTAAAAGACAGTTATCCTTTCAGCGAATTGTTGAATGGTGATGTCAACACCCTGATCTTTCCAAACCTGAGTGCAGGAAATATTGCCTATAACCTGTTGCAGGAAGTTGGCGGAGCAGATGCAATGGGTCCGGTATTATTAGGTTTGAAAAAACCAGTGCATGTACTTCAGCTGGGCAGTTCTGTAAGAAGCATTTTTAATATGGTAATGATTGCAGTGATTGATGCCCAGATGAAAAGTTCCCAGCACAACACAGAAGAGCAGGTTCAGAATTCACCGTGGTGGAAACGTTTCAATAAGGTCACACATGAAATGTAAATGGAGCAAATCTCGCGTAAGAAAATAAGTTACCCGGTAAGCAGGGAATTTAGAAAATACCTGCGCAGTTATGGCCGGGAAATGAAACTACCCATTTCCTACGAAACCCTTCGCCATTTCAATGGGTCAGTAATTTTGTATGACAAAAATGGAAAGGATAGTTTATGGGAAACTGTATTCTACCAGCCATCAGTAACCGATGAAATTAACCAGGGATTAAAGCACATATATTCTTTATTGAAAGCCAGTGGTTCCACACAGGCAGAAGATCATCTCCATATAGAAAGAATTGACTACTGCGTATTTGGGAATTCAAAACCTTTCCGGATCAAGATCGTCAACAACTATAATGAAGTTTACGATTATTTCTATATTAAAATAGCCGATGCTTCCAGGATATGGGGAATGGAACTGGAACATTTATTGTCGCCTTACTGGATCAATTACCTGGTTGAGGACAATACACTTGTAGAAGAACATATTGCGGGAATTCCCGGCGACATGTTTACTGATGTATACATCGGCCATCCTGATTACAATCCCAAACGGATCGCAAAAGAATTCGTCAAATTCAATGAACGTTGTTTTATGCGTTTATTGGGTGATATGCGTAGTTATAATTTTGTTTTTGATATTACGCAAGACTTTGACGACATACAATTCAGGATGAGGGCAATTGATTTTGACCAGCAATCCTATGAAGGAAGAAAAAATGTCTACCTGCCACAGTTTTTTAAAGAAAATAAAGTTTTTGTAGATCTTGTGTCGCTACATTTTAATAGTGACGTAATAAACCAATACCAGACAGAAGAAAGGTCACTGGTGATCAGGAGGATGAGGGCACAAAGACATCGTTTGAAAGATCTGAAAGATTCCCTGCTCGAAGATGAACTCTCTTCACCGGCAAAAGTGGCACAACTAGGTAAGGAACTGGCTGAATATCATCAGAACCCAAGGTTTCTGAATTGTGATACAATGGCTAAGGTTCTGGTCTTACATATGAAAGAATTCATTGTGCAGGAGAAAAAGCAAAAATGATAGGGAGTGCTATTTGCGATAAAGGCCTTATTTTGTACGTATATTATTGAAATAACTAAGTTTAATGAATTTTTTTACGCATTTAGGCCGGTTTATACTGATGATCAAAGGCATGTTCAGTAAGCCGGAAAATTTTAAGATGTATTGGAAAGAATTAATGCATCAGTGTGCAGAAATTGGCGTTGGTTCCCTGGGTATAGTGGCGATTATTTCTGTGTTCATCGGAGCGGTATCAACTGTTCAGACAGCCTACCAATTAGTCAGTCCTGTAATTCCAAAATCTACCATCGCACAGATTGTACGGGATACCGTGATCCTCGAATTTGCTCCTACCCTTACCTGTATTGTATTGGCAGGTGTAGTGGGAAGTAAAATTGCCAGTACTCTGGGAAACATGCGCGTCTCCGAGCAACTTGATGCACTGGAGATCATGGGAATTAACACAAAGGCTTATATGGTAGGGCCAAAAATCCTTGGATCGCTGATCGTTATTCCTATGCTGGTAGTGATCTCTGCGGTATTGGGTATCTGGGGTGGAAGGTTTGCCGGCAGCGCCGCCAATATACTTCCTCCTGAAACATTTGATCGCGGACTTTTCCAGAGTTTTATGCCATTCAACGTAACTTTTGCCCTCATAAAAGCCTATACTTTTTCGTTTATCATTTCAAGTATCTCTGCATACTACGGATATAACGTAGAGGGCGGTGCATTAGAGATCGGAAGGGCCAGTACACAGGCTGTGGTAACCAGTTGTATCATGATATTGCTGGCAGATTATGTATTGGCTTCTATATTGTTGTAACACCTTATTTGAAAACTGAACATGATCGAAGTAAGAAATATTAAAAAGGGATTTAATGGCAGAACGGTTATTGACGACGTCTCTGCCGTTTTTGAAACAGGGAAATGTAACCTGATCATTGGTTCCAGCGGCAGTGGAAAAACAGTACTCATGAAATGTATCGTGGGATTGTTTGAACCTGATGCCGGTGCCATTATTTACGATGACGAGAATTTTACTGAGATGGATACCGACCATCGAAAAGACATGCGCCAGAAAATAGGAATGCTTTTCCAGGGATCGGCTTTATTTGACAGTATGACCGTGGAACAAAATGTCATGTTTCCTCTCGATATGTTTACAAACCTTAATATGAAGGAGAAACATAAACGGGTAAACGAAGTTCTAAACAGGGTAAACCTTGATGAAGCGCAGAAAAAATTTCCTGCGGAGATCAGCGGGGGAATGAAAAAAAGGGTTGGTATTGCACGGGCAATTGTACTCAATCCCAAATACCTGTTTTGTGATGAACCAAATTCCGGACTTGATCCGCAAACCTCACTGGTGATTGATAAACTGATCCAGGAACTTACCGTGGAATATAATATTACTACGGTCATTAATACCCATGACATGAATAGTGTGATGGAAATCGGTGATCATATTGTTTATATGTACCAGGGACTGAAAGAATGGGAAGGCAATAACAAGGAAATCATTTTTTCTAAAAATCAGAAACTCAATGAATTCATTTTTGCATCCGCCTTCCTCCAGGATGCAAAAGACATGCGCATGCTGGAAGTCAGAGGCAAGATCGACAACGACAGGAATATGGACGAACTTCTGAAATAATGAAAAGGACCATCATTACCTTGCTGCTGCTTATCGGAACGGCTATCTCAGCCCACGAATTCTGGCTTGAACCCCAGCGTTTTTATCTACACAAAGGCGAAACTCTGACCCTGAAATTCCTTGTGGGTGAAGACTTTAGCGGTGAAAACTGGAAAGGCAACAGGAGTTCGGTGGAAAAACTCAAACTCTTCTATAACGAGATCCAGGACGACCTAACCACGCTGTTGCCAGATAGTGTTGGTAGTGATTCCCTGAAATTGCAGTTCTATGATGAAGGAACCGCAATGATTGGGTACCAGTCGGCCAATAAATTCGTCAACCTCGATTCCACACAATTTTTGGAATACCTGAAAGAGGATGGCATCAAAAATGCAGTAGCATATCGTGAAGAACACCAGGAAACAGGTATGCCTGGCCGTGAACTTTATCAGCGGGTTGCCAAAACCATTTTCCAGGTGGGTGACAAGACCGACGATTCTTATAAAAAGACCTATGGATTTCCCACAGAATTTGTGCCGCTTGACAATCCTTATGCCCTTAAAAAAGGGGAAAGTTTCAGGATCAGGATCCTTGTGGATGGAGTACCAGCCAGTGGTTTGCTGGTTAAAACCTGGCATAGGACTAACGGGAAAACTGAAAAATCGGAACTTTTATCGGACCAGGATGGGATAGTACAATTCCCTGTGTCCCAGATCGGAAAATGGATGGTTAGCAATGTGAGGATGGTCCGGATCGATAATAATCCGGAGGCTGATTGGCAGAGCTTTTGGGCATCACTGACCTGGGGATATTAGATAAATTTGAAATGTTCGTTAGTCCCAATTATTTAATCCACCAAAATCTCAAGTAAATTGGCGGAATACTTGCATTTTTAAATAATTGCCGTATTTTTGGCTCCGGTCCTAGTCTTACTACACTGAATTTCCAATACCACTGCAAGCCGCGCTAATCAGCGAATGTAATCCGGTTACCCTTTGCCGTACTTTATCATTTATAAACTTGCATGGACATGAAACGAATTTTTACATTAATCGCCCTATTTACGATTACATCACTTGGGGCAATCGCCCAGTTTTCTTTTACAGTTACAAGAGTTGCAGGCACCGCAATCAACAGTCCGCTTGGAGGAAATAATGTTGCCTGGGATGCACCTAATGCAGCTAATATTGCTGCTAACGACCTTCTCTATAATTCAACTTTCCCGCCAGCTGCCGACCAGGAATATTCCGATTTTCTGTCAATTCGTAATTTTGGTTTTACCATTCCATTAGGCGCTACTATTGATGCCATTGAAGTTAGGATCAGGCGCAAAGCAAGGGGACAGGGTATTAAAGACAACAGGCTTATGTTGATGAAAGGCGGTGTGATGGTTGGTGCTGACTATGCAGAAACGTCCAATGCATGGGGTGCAAATAATGCAACCGCGCTGTATGACGGCGATGGCGGCATTGATCCGCTATGGTCTGAATCATGGACGCCTGCTGATATCAACGCTGCTGATTTTGGCGTAAACCTCGCTATTTGGAAAGATGGCGGACTTTCACTCGGTGATTTTGCAGACGTTAACCTTGTACAAATCGCCATTTCTTATACTGCGTTATTCCCTATCGTACTTACTAATTTCGATGTTAAGAATGTAGACAGTAAAGTAAGCATAAGCTTTACTACTGAATCAGAAACTAAAGTGAAGACTTTATTCATTGAGCGTTCTGCTGATGGTAAAAATTATACCGATCTTTTCTCTATTAAACCAAAAGGTGCAGAAAATATCAAGACTACTTACAATCTTACTGATGCTGCTCCATTATTGGGAACAAACTACTACAGGCTGAAAGAAATTGATATTGATGGTAAATGGCATTATTATGAGACCAGGGTGATTAAAACCAGTTCTGTAAATAATAAGTTCCAGGCTTACCAGAATGGTTCCAATATAGTGGTGAACTTTAATAATCTACCGGGTGCATATACTGCAACACTTGTTGACATGAATGGAGCTATTGTCGCCAAACAAAGCTTCAAAGTTGATAAGCAGTCAGTGCAGATCAGTTTAACACCTACAGTGGCACGTACCGGAGTTTACCTGGTTAACCTGAAAGGTGGTGAAGGATTCAATGGAAGCGTGAAAGTGTTCATTCAGAAATAAAAACGAAAAAATTCATCAACCCCTCTTCAAAAAAGAGGGGTTTTTTTATGCAATTTTTTGTTCTGATTTTTCAGGAGATTTAATACAAAACAAAGTTGGAGATGAATTTATAATGCGGGTCAGGTCAACTGAAGTTAATCCCCAAAATAGCCCTATTTTTGCCGCACCCAAAAACAGTTCCCGCTATGTCAGTTTTAGTGAATAAACAATCGAAGATCATTGTCCAGGGCTTTACCGGAACAGAAGGTAGTTTTCATGCCACTCAAATGATAGAATACGGCACTAATGTTGTGGGTGGAGTTACACCAGGAAAAGGTGGAAGCAAACACCTCGAGAGGCCCGTTTTTAATACCGTTGCTGACGCTGTAAAAAATACGAGCGCAGACGTTAGTATAATATTTGTCCCGCCTGCATTTGCAGCTGATGCTATTATGGAAGCAGCTGAAGCAGGAATAGGACTGGTAGTTTGTATAACTGAAGGAATCCCTGTTCAGGATATGGTTAAAGTAAAAAATTATCTCCAGGGTAAATCCACCAGGTTGATCGGACCAAATTGCCCGGGAGTAATTACTGCCGACGAATGTAAAGTAGGTATCATGCCGGGCTTTATTTTCAAAAAAGGGAATATCGGTATTGTTTCCAAATCCGGAACACTTACATATGAAGCAGCCGACCAGATCGTAAAAGCAGGAATGGGTATCACCACTGCTATAGGAATAGGTGGTGATCCGATCATCGGAACAACAACCCGCGAAGCTGTTGAACTTTTCATGAACGATCCGGAAACCAAAGGCATTGTAATGATCGGTGAAATTGGTGGTGGAATGGAGGCCGAAGCGGCCAATTGGATCAAAGCAAATGGTACCAAGCCCGTTGTTGGATTTATAGCCGGACAAACCGCACCTCCGGGCAGAAGGATGGGACATGCCGGTGCAATTGTCGGTGGTGCCGATGATACCGCTGCAGCAAAAATGCGCATCATGAGAGAATGCGGCATCAAAGTCGCCGATAGTCCGGCGGACATAGGTATAACGATGAAAGAGTGCTTTTCATAGTTGTTGGTTGTTAGTTATTGGTAGTTAGTAAATACAAACTAACCCACTATTAACAACTAACAACTAATAACAATAAACTAACAACCACCTTTCGGGGTGGTTTTTTAGTTTTATGTAAATGGGTATATAATTGCATCTGAATAGATAGAACTATGCGGACTATTATGACGAGATTTATTCCTGTCCTTCTGACGATAATTATTGTTTCCTGTACGATGGCACAAAAACCCCAGACAAATTATGATGCGCGCTGGAAAAATGTAGATGTTCTATTAAAGGAAAAAGGACTCACGGCTTCCGCATTGAAAGAGGTGGAATCCATTTATACCCTGGCAAAAAAAGAAAAGCAGGAGGTACAGGTCATCAAGGCACTGCTCTATATCACCGAGATAGAATCACAACTTCAGGAAGATGGTGATTTGTTATCATTTTCTAAAATAGAAGCCGAAATCAAGAGCGCAAATGCTCCGGTCAAAAACCTCCTTCAATCTTTTCTGGCGACTAAATATCTCCGGTATTTCAATGATAACAGGTGGAAATTATATGATCGTACAGATATTGATATTGCAAATGATAATTCTACCCCGGTCGATGTCTTGAGTGCAGAAGACCTGCATCAAAAGATTTCCTCTCTTTACCTGCAATCCCTGGATCAAAAACAAACACTTCAAAAAACATCGCTTAGTTCATATGATCCGTTGATCATTAAAGGAAATTCGCGCAAACTCAGGCCAACACTGTATGATCTGCTTGCTCATCAGGC
>Ga0207691_10004245_pt1 | contig 13916 bp, 17 predicted proteins | sample KBSM13metaG_FD_184327 | JGI IMG/M metagenome (GOLD analysis project Ga0207691, IMG submission 184327) | Miscanthus rhizosphere microbial communities from Kellogg Biological Station, Michigan, USA - KBS M1-3 metaG (SPAdes) (version 2) | ecosystem: Host-associated > Plants > Roots > Rhizosphere >... | reverse complement strand
CGCTCGAACAGCACCTCGCCGCTGGTGGCGTCCACGATCAGCGCGGAGGCGGAACGAACTTCGGGTTTGGGCGCCGCGTTGGTGGCGGCGGCATGGGAGACCCATCCTGTCCCGAGCAAAAGCGCCAGCAGCGCGCGCGCGAAAATCTTCCTGGCGCTTGAACCACGTCGCATCTTCTCTCCGCTCCCTTCACGGCATCGTTCCAGGACGCGATGGTAGGCCGAAGCGATTCAATCTGCACGTGCGCCGAATCTCTCGAACCACGCAATGGTCGCTGCGTCACGCTCGGCGCCGCGGCCGCCGATGACGTGTTGTTGACCTTCGAACACCTTGAACTCATGCGGCTTGCCGAGCCGGGTGAGCTCGGCGTCCATGCGCTGCGATTGCGATAGGGGAATGTCCTCATCTGCACCCCCATGCATGATCAGCAAAGGCACTTTGATCCTGTCGGCCCAGCGAAGCGCCGAACGGGTTCGATAAAGCTCTTCGCGGTTGTTCTCGTACTGCGGCCAGATCGAGAGGGCCGCGCCGGCCTGTGGTCCCGCGGCCAGCAAGGGCTCGAGATCCGTGAATGCGCCCCACACCGACGCGGCCCGCGCCGGAAATCCGTCACGCAGGGCCATGTAGACCATGGCTCCGCCACGCGATTCGCCGGCGAGAAACAGCCGGGAAACATCGGCTCCGCGGATGCGGGCGATTTCCCGTGGGAGGTTCATCAGGTCGTGCAGTTCCGCGCCGCCGAGTTCGTCGTGCCCTGCCCAGCCATTGCTGCCGCGATATTGGGGCGCCACGACGATGAAGCCGGCCTCGGCGAAGCGATGCGCCATCACCAGCATCTCGCCGGCAAAGCCGGTCGGCCGCAGATAACTGCCGCGGTTGAATACGATCACGGGGGCAAGTCCGCGACGCGGCTGCACCGGGCGGTAGAGATAGGCGCCGACGGTCAAACCGTCACTCGTATAAGTGAATTGCTCGAGGACGAACCGTGCGTCCGATCGCGCCGCCTCGTATTCCTCGCGCGTCGAGGCCCAGCCGATGCCTCGCTCGCTCTCATACGCTGGCAGCGGAACGGGTGGTGGGGTACCCGTGCAAGCAGCCAGCGTCAGCAGGACCAGAACGGTCAGCTTTTTCATGTGCGTTCTCCGGATCAGGTACCGAGTAGACGGATCGCGCGCCGCAGCGGGTGCAGCCAGGGCCTCGCCTCGACGCATCCGGCAATCGCTTTGGCGCTCGGCCGTTCGGCCCGCCGAAGACCGCAATTCCTGGTCGGTTAGAGTGGCGCAACCGCCGCCCGGAGACCGCACATGATCCGACACCTCGCCCTAGCTACTCTCGCGCTCGCCCTGGGCATTCTGCTCGGGACCGGACGCGCCATCGCCGCCGGCGATCTTTCCGGCGCGCACGACTTCGATTTCGAGTTCGGCGACTGGAACGTGCATCACCGCGTCAAGCGCGCGACCGGCGAGTGGATCGAGTTCGAGGGGACGGCCAACGCGCGGCCGATTCTTGGCGGCCTCGGTAATGTCGAGGACTGCCTGTTCCACCGCCCTGCGGGGGACACGCGTGGGGTGGCGATGCGTACGTACGATCCTGCATCGGCGCAGTGGGCGATCTGGTGGGTCGATAGCCGGACTCCGCACGGCGCGCTCGATCCGCCCGTGAAGGGACGTTTCGAGAAAGGCGTCGGGACGTTTTATTCGGACAGCGAGATCAACGGCAAGCCGGTGCGCACGCGGTTCACGTGGTCCGCGATCACGGCCAGTGCCGCGCGCTGGGAGCAGGCGTTCTCATACGACGCCGGCAAGACCTGGGAGACCAACTGGGTGATGGAGTTCCGGCGCACGAAATGAAGGAGGCGCGTCCCCGTTTGCTAGGAAACGAGGAATGTCCCCATTACGCGCTCTTGCGCGGCTGCAACCACTTGGGCAAGAGCGAATACGGGTCGAGCGTCGCGGCGCGGTCGTAGGTCACGGCGGCCTTGTCGAGCAGGCCTTGCAGCTTGCCGTTGCGCCACGCGTCGAAGGTATCGGTGGCTCCGCCGACGTGCTCGCCGCCGACGAACACCTGCGGCAGCGTCTTCGCGCCAGTGCGATCCGCGAGCACGCCGCGAATGCGACCCCCCAGATCCTCTTTCTGGAATTCGACGGAGTCGACGTCGACGCTGCGATAGGCGATGCCAAGCTGCCGGAACAGCTTGCGCACTGACCAGCAGAATTCGCACCACTCGAGCGCAAACATGACCACTGGCTCTATCGCGAGGACTTCGCTGACGAACTTCGCCGCGGCGGGATCGACCGGCACCTTCTCGGCGGCGACCGCGGGCGCAGGAGCTGGCGCATGCGCCGGCGCATCGAAACGGCACAGCGGCGTCGAGCGCGACACTTCCCATTCCTCGGCGGTCATTTCTTCGCCAATCGCTTCGAAGAGCGGTGTCGATAGATAGCGCTCGCCCGTGTCGGGCAGCATGCACACGATGGTCGAGCCCGGCGCGGCGCGCCGCGCGACATCGAGCGCGGCCGCGAGTGTGGCACCGCTCGACGTGCCGACGAATATGCCCTCCTTCTGCGCGAGCTCGCGCGACAGGCGCAGCGCGTCGGCGCCAGCCACCGGCACGATCTCGTCGATGAGACCCGCGTCCACGGCCTGTTCGGTCAGCGTCGAAATGAAATCCGGCGCCCAACCCTGCATGAGATGCGGACGGAAGCGCGGATGGCTTCCGGCCGGACCACCAGCGGTATCACGCGCCTGGGGAATCTTGCTGCCCAACACCTGCGAGTTGTCAGGCTCCGCGGCGACGATGCGCGTGCCCGGCCGCGAGCGCTTGAGCTCGCTGGCCACGCCTTTCAACGTGCCGCCGGTGCCGAAGCCCGTGACGAAGTAGTCGAGCCGCTGATCGGCGAAGTCATTGATGATCTCGCGCGCGGTGGTGCGCGAGTGCACCTCGGCATTCGCGGGGTTCTCGAACTGCCGGCACAGGAACCAGCCGTGCGTCATCGCGAGCTCGACGGCTTTGGCGAGCATGCCACTGCCCTTCTCGTGCGCGGGCGTGAGCACCACCCTGGCGCCGAGGAAGCGCAACAGCTTGCGCCGCTCGACGCTGAAGCTCTCGGCCATGGTGACGACCAGTGGATAGCCCTTCTGCGCGCAGACCATCGCAAGGCCAATGCCGGTGTTGCCGCTCGTGGCCTCGATGACGGTCTGTCCAGGCTTCAGCGCCCCGCTGCGCTCGGCGTCCTCGATGACGGCGCGCGCCATGCGGTCCTTGACCGATCCCATGGGGTTGAACGCTTCCACCTTGACGTACACGTTGACGCCGGGCGGCGCGAGCTTGTTGAGCCGGACCACGGGCGTGTTGCCGATGGTTTCCAGAATGTTCTGATAGCGGGCCATGAGGGAGCTCCTGAATTTTCAGGAAGGCTAAGGTACGCCCGTGGGAGCCGGCGTGGGAATTTCCACGCGCCGCGCTACCGCTCGTAGGAAATGGGGTCAGACCCCATTTCACATTCAGGCCGCCATCTGTTGGCGTGTCTTTTCCAGCGACAGACCGAGCTCCCGAAGCAGCTTGCCACCATCGCCGCGCCACGAGCTGCCGTGCATGACGGCCAGGGTTGCGGGTTGCTCGCGCGCCAACCGCTCGAGCGTCGCAGTGGTTTGCGGCGCGTGTGCGAAATAGTCCATGGGCGCGCGGAACGCTTCACTGGGACCCAGGATGTCGGTCTCGGTAACTGCCACTTCGCCGCTGCCTCCCTGCGTGAACAGATCACCACAGAAGAAGGTCCGCGTGGTCATGTCCATCATCAATCCGCATTCCCACGAGTGCGGCATGTGTGGCGTATCGAACCACTGGAGCGTGTGCCCACCGAGGACGAGCTGGGCACCATCGGCGAGTGCATGCGGCGGCCGGTCGGCGAAGTCCGAGATGGACACCATCGCGGCCACCTGGCTGCATACCGGCACTGCTTGCGGAGCAGCGGACAGGAAGAGATTGAGCGCGCCACACTCGTCGGCTTCGAAGTGCGACAGGCCCAGATATTTCAGCCTCTCGAGCGGCATCACCGCGCGAATGGCTTCCGAGACCAGCGGAAACAATTGCCGCTGACCGGTGTGAAACAGCAGCGGCGCATCGTCGACGATGAGGTACTGGTTGAAGCTGAATTGTCCGGCGCCCGGGATGCTCACGGGCGTATTGATTCTGAAAATGCTGTCCGCCACTTCCTGGATGTTCGTGCCGGACTGAGTGTTCGTGATCATGGGGACTCCGTTGCTGGATCGCAGGGAGTGTAACGAGGTGGCCGGTCGTTACACTTCCCCTGCATGGATTCAGGTCTTTCGATCGAGACCCGCGGCTTTTATGCTCCACCGGTGCAGGACACTCCGTTCGACATCGACGCCGACCTGGCACGGCGGATTTCCGCGGGAGACAGCCAGGCGGAAGCGCCGTTCTGCGGGCGTTTCGCGCCGCGCATCCGCCTGTTCGGGCTGAAACGCCTGCGCAGTGACGCCGCTGCGGCCGATCTCGTGCAGGACGTGCTGATCATGGCGCTGCAGAAACTGCGCGCAGGCGCAGTGCGCGAGCCGGAGCACATCGCATCGTTCATGTTGGGAACGGCACGGCAGATGATGCTCGACTCGATGCGTAACAGCGGTCGTCGCGAGCGAATTCTCAGTGAATATCCGATCGACCTGATTCCGGCCGAGGAGCCTGCGGTGGAAGGGGCGCCTGACGGCAGACTGCAACATTGTTTGCAGGCGCTGCCCGAGCGCGAGCGCACCGTTCTGGTCATGACTTTCTACGACGATTGTCCGGCCGATGCGCTCGGCACGCAGCTCGGGGTGTCATCGGGGAACGTGCGCGTGATCCGCCATCGCGGCCTGCAACATCTGCGCGACTGCCTGGAAAATGCGGAGGCGCCGTGACAGCTGACCACCACGAACACCAGGCCTCGGAACTTCTCGCATATTGGCTGGATGAGCTCGATGAGGCCGTCGCTGAAGCTGTCGAGGAGCATCTGTTTCGCTGCGATGCCTGCGGTGCGCGATTGCGCGAACTCATTCAGTTGGGCGGCGCAGTGCGCAAAGCCTTGCTGACGGGAAGCTTCGGCACCGTGGTGACGCCCTCCTTCATCCGGCGCTTGCAAGACGCCGGCGCCCGGCTTCGCCAATATCATCTGGACCCGGGTGGCAGCGTCAATTGCACGCTGGCGCCCGATGACGACCTGGTGGTTTCGCATTTGCGCGTGGACATGAGCGGTGTGCGCCAGGTCGATCTCCTGATTGACGATGAGAATGGCGCCTTGCTGCACCGGGCCCGGCACGTCGCATTCGATCCAGCGAGTAGTGAGGTCACCGTCATCCCGCCAGTAGCGCTGGTTCGGAGGATGGGGACGTCGCGGCAGCGCATGCGGCTGATGGCGGTGGACAGGTCGTCCGAGCGCCTGCTGGGCGAGTACACGTTCAATCATTCGCCATACGATCCCCGCGGCTGATGTCGAAGTGAGGGTCGCCCGTTCGACTACCTCCTGAACCCCACAAAGGAGTCAGGACATGCGTCGTTCAACCCCCATTGCCGCGCTAGCGCTGGCAGCCATTTCCCCGTTTGCGGTCGCCCTGGATCGAGGCAGCGCGCCTCCCGTGCCAGCCGGCGCGTACACGATAGACAAGCCCCACACCAGCCTCATCTTCCGCGTGAGCCACATGACGTTTTCGAGCTTCACGGGCCGGTTCACGAACATCACTGCGAAGCTCGACTTCGACCCCGCGCATATCGCGAACTCGCGGGTGAGCGTCACGATCGACCCGCGGTCGATCAGCTCCGACAACGCGCCGTCGGGATTTCTCGAGATGCTGAGCGGCAAGGACTGGCTGGACGCCGAGAAATATCCGCAGATGGCGTTTCGCTCGACGGCAGTCGAAGTGACGGGCACTAACACCTTTCGGCTCCGCGGCGAGCTCACGCTGCACGGCGTCACCCGGCCGATCACGCTCGACGCGACGTACAACGGCGGCTATGCCGGGCAGCCCATGGATCCGCATGCGCGCATCGGCTTCTCGGCGCGCGGCAAGTTCAAGCGTTCGGACTTCGGTGTGTCGATCGGCATCCCCGCGCCCGGCAGCAAGATGGGCGTCGGCGACGAGGTCGAGGTGGTGTTCGAGTCGGAGTTCACCGGGCCGGCGCTCGCGCAGTAATGGGGACATCCCTCATTTCCCGCTTGCCACAATTCAGCGGGATTAGCGGAACCGGGCGCCTACAATCGCGGCATGAAGAGCGGCACGAATCGAGCACTGTTTGGACTGTGGACGCTGTTCTGGCTGCTCATGATCGTGATTGCCGTGCAGGATGAACACGGCGATGCGCGCGTCCTCTGGTGGGAGCCCATTCTCTGGGAAGGCAGCTCGTGCCTGGTCGCCACCTTCTGGCTGGTCCTCGAACGGCGCGCGTCGGACCGCTGGAACGAATACCTCGCGGATCCCTGGCGCTGGTTCGCCAAGCATCTGGCGTGGATGCCGGCGATTGCCGTCACGTTCATCGTCGCGATCTACGGCATCCGCCACGGCGTCTATGCGCTGACCTCGCAAATCTACGAGCACGAGTCCTGGTCGTACATCTTCTTCTACGAGTCGGTCAAACTAGTGCTGTTCGCCGGGTTGTGGCTCGGCATCATCTTCGGGCTCGAAAGCTTTGCGCGCTGGCGCGAAGAGCGCGAGCAGCTGCTCACGCTGCAGAAGCACCTGGCCGAATCACAGCTCGCGCAGCTCAAGGCGCAGCTCCAGCCGCATTTCCTGTTCAACGCACTCAACACCATCTCGTCGCTCATGCAGGTCGATATCGAGCGCGCCGACCGCCTGCTGACGCAGCTGGCCGATCTGCTGCGTTCGAGCCTGCAGGCGAGCGCGCGCGATGTGACCTCGCTGCGCGAAGAGTTGAAGTTGCTCGACCTTTACGCGCAGATCATGCAGCAGCGCTTCGCGGGCCGCGTGACGCTCGCATCGAACGTCGCGGACGATGCGCTCGAGGCACAGATCCCCACCCTGCTGCTGCAGCCGCTGCTCGAAAACGCCTTCAAACATGGCGTGGAGCGCAGCCGTGATCCGGTGAGAATCGAGATTGCTGCCGACAAGCAGGGGCAGGATCTGCGGGTGACGATCTCCAACAGCAATTCGTCGGTGTCGGCAGCGCCGTCCACCGGCATCGGGCTGCGCAACTGCCGCGAACGCCTGCAACTACTTTACGGCGCGCGCGCCGGTCTCGAGCTACTGCAGGAAGGCGGCGGCGTTGTGGCGCGGCTCAACATCCCATTCCAGTCATGATGCGTGTCCTCATCGTCGACGACGAAGCACCGGCGCGTGACAAGTTGCACCGCTGGCTCGCCGAGCAAGCCGACATCGCGCTGGTCGGAGAATGCGGCGACGGGCTTGCCGCTGCGGCATCGATCGCAAGTCTGCAGCCGGACGCCGTGTTCCTCGACATCCAGATGCCCGGCATGAGCGGCCTGGAGGTGGCGGCGCAGCTCGAGCCGGCGCTGGCGCCATTGCTGGTGTTCGTCACCGCGTATGACGAGCATGCCATCAAGGCCTTCGATCTGAACGCCATCGACTATCTACTGAAGCCCTACGACAAGGACCGGCTGCACAAGACGCTGGACCGCCTGCGCGGACGCCGTGGCGAAGCGCCGGCGGCCAATGCAACTGCGATTCGTACTGCGCGTGCGCAAACCGGCTCGTCCGGGCGACTGCTGGTACCGCAGGGCGAGCAGCTGCAGCTCATCGACGCGAGTTCCATTCACTGGATCGAGGCCGACGACAATTACGTTCACGTACACACCGCGCAGGCGCGCTACATGTTGCGGCGTACGTTGGCGGACCTGCTCCTGCAGCTCGGGGAAGCGTTCACGCGCATTCACAAATCCGCGGCAGTGAATATCGCCGAGGTGAAGTCGCTGTCACCGCTGTTCAAGGGCGATCATGAAGTGCATCTGCGCAGCGGCGCTGTGCTGCGTTTGAGCCGGCGGTACAAAGACGAACTCTTCGGGAGGATGGGCGGATGAAAACCGGAACTGAAACGCTCGAACAATTCTTCGACGCGATCAATCGCAATGACATGCAGACCGTCACCCAGGATTTCGATGCGGATATTCTGCGCATCGAGCCCGAGGGCTATCCAACGGCCGGCACATACCGGGGCATTCCGGAAGTGCAGGCGCACATCATGAAAGGACGGGGGACCTGGGCCGAAGGGACCTGCAAGCCCGAGAAGTTCCTGATGAATGGCGACAAAGTCGTCGTGTATCTCCATGCCTGGGTTCGCCTGAAAGACGCCAGCGAATGGATTGGTGGACGATTTGCCGATGGCTTCGTGTTCCGCGATGGCAAGATCGTCGAATACCGGACTTTCTGGGAACGATCGCAGGGGCTCGAGTGGGCCGGCATCAAGGAGCAGGGATGATGTCGAAGTGCATGACGTCCTCTCTCGTTCCGTGCTTCGCGTACAAAGCGATGGCGGCATCATCGCCGTAGTCGGCCTGCACGTAGATGCCGTAGACGCCGCGGTCGACCGCGATTTTCCTGAGTTCCGCAATGAGCGCAGTCGCAACGCCGCGGCGTCTGTATTGCGCATCGACCGCCAGGTCGTAGATGTAGAGCTCGCTACGAGCCTGCTCGAACTTGGGGAGGATGTAGGCCGCAATGCCGCCGATGAGCGTAGCGCCATCGAAGGCTGCGACTGCGATGAACGTATCGCTGGCGAGCAGGCGACGCAGGTAATTGTCGTCCGGCTGAGCGCTCAGGTAGGTCTCCCGGTCGTCGAAGGCAGAACCAAAAAGCGCGAGCAGAGAGCGAAAGCCCACGATGTCGGAGGCGCCGAGGGCGCGGGTCGATAGAGCGTGATTCATTTGGTGGGGGCGCCGAAGCAATGGGAGTAGCCGTCATCGTCGGTGACAAAGAATTCCGACTGGCCGTACTCGCGATCCACGATCTCCGAAGCGCTGAAACCCAGATGCAGCAGACGTTCCCGGAGTGAAAGCAGGTCGCTGGGCGCCCAGTACAGGCGAAGCCCTTCGAAGTTTTCTGGCTTGACAGGTGTTCCGCCGCGCCGATTGAGCCAGAAGGACAAATTGTCGTTGCGGACCATGCATCCAACCAGGCGGCCACCATCGTGCATGGCGCGGTCCATCGAAAGCCCGAGACCTTCCACCCAGAAGCGAAGGCTCTTCTCGAGATCGGCGCTGGGGACTACCGGAATACACGACGTGACGAGCATATGCGCCGCCTTTGTCAGGTGTTCATTGGGGCCATAGTTTTTACTAGGAGTAGTTATGCGGCAAGTCCCGCTTGCCACATTTTGAGCGCCGGCCGAACTCCTTCACGCGAGGATCGGCACATGAACCAAATCACACCGACCTCCCGCTACGAATTCCTCGACTGGCTCCGCGTCCTGGCCATCCTGCTGCTGCTGTTCTTCCACACCGGCATGCTGTTCGTCGGCTGGGGCTGGCACATCACGAATGCAGAGACCATTCCCGCGCTGGAATTGCCCATGGATCTCGCGCACCGGTTGCGCATGCCGCTGCTGTTCGTCATCGCGGGCGCCGGCATGTGGTTCGCGCTGAAGCGCCGCACGGGCAAGGCGTTCATCGCCGAGCGCACCGGACGGCTGCTGGTGCCGGCGATCATCGGCATGTTCCTCATCGTGCCGCCGCAGGTGTTCCTGGAGCGGGTGGCCCACGGGCAGTGGTCGGGCGGCTACCTGGATTTCATGTGGCAGCGCGTGTTCCAGTTCGAGCCCTATCCTGCTGGCGATTTCAGCTGGCATCACCTGTGGTTCATCATCTATCTATATGTGTACGTGCTGCTGCTCGTGCCGCTGCTGCTGTGGTGGCGGCGCGCGCGGCCCGCGCTGCGTCCAGGCGTGTGGCTGTACGCGCTCGCGCTGCCGCTGGGGATCAACGAAGCGTTGCTCAAGCCGCTGTTCCCCGAGTCGCATAACCTCGTCAGCGACTGGTATGTCTTCAATCACTACCTGTTGCTCACGATCTATGGCTTCTTGCTCGCGTCGGTGCAGGGCGCATGGGATTGGTTTGCTCTGCGGCGGCACTGGTCGCTGGCGCTCGGCCTCACCGTGTTGTTAGGCCTGCTTGCGCTCTTCGAAGCCGGCGTGTTTCATCACGATACGCCGGCGGATGCCGTGTTCGCCAACATCTTCACGTGGTCGTGTTTGCTGGCGTTTCTCGGTTACGGTCGCCAGCACCTGAGCTTTGGCAACCGGCTGCTCACCTGGGCTCGCGATGCCGGCTATCCGATCTACATCCTGCACCAGACAGTGATCATCATGATTGCGTTCAAGGTGATTCAGCAGCCGTGGGGCGCGTGGACGAAGTACTGGGTGGTGTTGGGCGCAACGCTGGTTACGTGCGTACTGCTCTATCAATACCTGCTGAGGCGATTCGCGCTGACGCGCGTGATATTCGGAATCAAGACGCATGTAAATGGGTTCAAACCGCAAATCCGGGAAATGGGGGCTGCCCCCATTTCCGCAGACTGTGGGAATAGTCCGCCATCGGCGCGGTAATCCTCCGACCTTTTCGCCGGCCGACAACTGCCATGCTGATCGCACGGAGGCCGAGTGGTGGGGCGATGGACACGAATCAATGTTGTTTGGGGGTTGTTGGTGCCAATGCTCGCATTGGCACAGGACCCTGCGATCCCGCCTGCGCCTGATGAACCTGAAAGCAAGGCGACCGAGCCGGAAAACCAGCCGGGGACGGCCGATACCACTCCGCCAGATCCCACGATCCTGGGTCCGCATCGTCTCGATCCCCTGAGCGACGATCCCGGGCAGGAACACTACGACCCCACGAAGCCCCCCGAGCCACCGGCCTTCGCATACGAATTGCCCGATCCCGTGGAGGTGCCCTTCATCGACCGTGCGCACGTCGTGGTGTGGAACACCGTCTGGCGTTCATCCATGCGCACGGATCAATGGTTCGGCAGCACCGCCGATGAGACTATCTACCAGCAGGCGAGCGGCTCGATCGCGCCCGCCCTGCTCTGGGACCGGTTCGACGGACTGACGCCGCGCCTGCGTTTCGATGCGGACATGCCGCTGCCGCATCTGAATGCGCGGCTGCACGCCTTCGTCGGCCGCGTGAACCGCGACGAATACGTGACCGAGCGGTCGCCCCAGTCCGGCGCTTTCGCGAAGCAATACGGCCCGCTCGAGGACGACGAGACCTTGTTTGGCATCCGCTATCGCGAGCCGAAACAAGGTGGCCATTTCACGGCGGACGCGGGCATCCGCTTCCGCACGCCGCCAGACCCGTTCGTGAAAGGCAGCTATCGCTTCTATCGCGGCGCCTCCGAGCGCACGCTGTACAGCTTTCGCGAAACCGCCTTCTGGCAGGGCAGCGAGAAGTTTGGCTTCACCAGCCGTCTGGACATCGAAAGGATCATCAAAGACACCTGGATGCTGCGCTGGACCGGATCGGGCACCATTTCGCAGGAAACCGAAGGCGTGCGCGGCTACACGGCGCTGACGATGATGCGCGGCTTGCCGCTGCGCCGTGCAATCGCCGCGGAGGTCTTCACCACCGGCGAATTCGAGGCGCCCGTCCCCACTGAAAACTACGGCGTGAAATTCGCCTACCGGCGCAGCGTCGCGCGCGACTGGCTGGTCATGGAAACGCGCCTTAGCTGCACGTTCCCGCGCGAATTGCTCACGCAGGAGCGCATCACCAACTGGGGCGTCGGCATCGGCTTCGAGATGTTCTTCGGCACCAGCGAATTCCTGGCGAGGCCGGTGACGTTCTGATGGTCTGACCGTTAAAGGATCGCGATCGGGCGGCCCGGTGATCCGGTGGCGCCTTTCAACGGCAACGGCGTGAAGACGAACATGAACTGGTACGTCTTCTCGTTCGCCATCGCGGCGAAGGCCATGTTCTCGAGATTCCAGATGCCGTTTTTCATGGTGAGCTCGGTGTGCACCAGCGCCTCGGGGCCGTCGAAATTCGAATCCGAGCCGATCATCGAGGGCTTGCGCGCGATGATCCAGTCGATGAGCTCGCGCCCCGCAAAGGCGTGCGGCGCGCTCTCGATCTTCGGGTCCGGCCACAGCCGCCACCAACCGGTGTTGAACAGCAGCGCGTCGCCTGGCTCGATGTCGCCTTCTTTCAAACCTTGTTTGGCGAGTGCGCCGCGGATGTCGGCCACGCGGATCTCGTAGTCGCCGGGGAGCGTGGCCACGCCCTTGAATGCGGCGAGGTCGATATGGATGCCGCGCGTGAGAATGGGCTTCACGTTCTCCACGCCATTCTTGAGCAGGCCATAGGGCCCGCGCATTTCGGCGGCCGGCACGCCGTTGTAGAACACGAACGTCTCGGTGCCATCGGCCATCTTCACGCGCTGGCCGACATGCCCCGGCCCGTCGAACTGCGTACCCACCTGGCCGATTTCCGCGGCGACGTATTCATCATTGAAGACCACGCCGCGCTCGAGGATCGGCCCGTGCGTGGGAAACGACGGGATGAAAATGTTGTAGCTGCGGCTGCCATTGAGCGGCATGCCGCGCTCGTACACGTGCCCGAGCTCGATCACGCGCCCGGTCTTCACCAGCGCGGTGGCCTTCAGCACCTTGTCGGGAGTGATCCAGTTGGAGCCGCCGGCAGCATCCGCCGCTCCCCACTGTGCGTTGGGCCACCAGGGGCCTTTCTCGCGCGTCTGCGCATTCACGACAGGGGGTAGCAAGGTGGTGAACACCATCGACAGGAAGATAGCCCCGGAGAAACTTTTCATTTCCACCCCCTCCAAACCAGGGTGGATACTAGCGCGTGGATTCAGGAGGCCGTATGAAAACTCTCGTGCTTGCCGCCGTCTCGATGATCACAGGCGCCGCGTTCGCAGATGAAATCGCGCCACCACCCAAGGCCACGACGCTCATGACGCGCGACCTCGAAGGCATTGCCGGCAAGGAAATGCTGGTGCTGACCGTCGAATATCCAGCCGGCGGCGTGTCGCCGCCCCATCGCCATGATGCATCGGTGTTCGTCTACGTGCTCGAAGGCGCGGTGACGATGCAGGTCTCGGGCAGCGCGCCCGTCACGCTGCACGCGGGTGAAACGTTCTATGAAAAACCCGGTGATGTACACGTGACCTCCGCGAACGCCAGCAGCAGCGCGCCAGCGAAATTCCTCGTGTACATGGTGAAGAACAAAGGCGCGCCGGCCACCGTGCCGGTGGCGGGTATCACACCGGGTGGTTAGTGACCTTCCCGCGCTGCTGCATCAATACGGCTACCTGCTGATCTTCCTCGGCACGTTTGCCGAAGGCGAGTCGCTATTGGTGCTCGGCGGTTATTTCGCGCACAGCGGCTATCTCGACTTGAGCGGCGTGATCCTCACGGCGTTCATCGCCGCGGTTTGCGGCGACCAGCTGTTCTTTCACCTCGGCCGTCGCCATGCGACGCGCATGTTCGAGCGCTTTCCGCGGTTGCACGACAAGGTACTGATCGCCGTGCATCGCGCCGAGCGCCACCAGAATCTGGTGGTCCTGGGGATGCGGTTCCTGTGGGGACTGCGCATCGCGCTGCCGCTCGCCATGGGCATGACGCGCATGAACGGCCTGAAGTTTTTCTGGCTCAATCTCCTGTCCGCCGCGGTGTGGGCGGCGCTGTTCGCGGGCCTTGGGTTTGGCACCCACCACCTCGTCAACCAGGTGGTCGACGACCTGCATCGCTACGAATGGTGGATCGCAGGTGGCGTGCTCGCCGGTGCCGCCATCACGCTCGCCATCCGATGGGTGGGAGCCAGGCGACCTGCGCGCATGTGAGCAACGTCCTACACGCAACGAAACTTAGTCCGGCACGGGCGCCGGACAACGCGGGCTAGACTGCCGTCCTTTTATGACTGACACCGAACGATCTGAGGAAA
>Ga0207691_10004244_pt1 | contig 13917 bp, 18 predicted proteins | sample KBSM13metaG_FD_184327 | JGI IMG/M metagenome (GOLD analysis project Ga0207691, IMG submission 184327) | Miscanthus rhizosphere microbial communities from Kellogg Biological Station, Michigan, USA - KBS M1-3 metaG (SPAdes) (version 2) | ecosystem: Host-associated > Plants > Roots > Rhizosphere >... | reverse complement strand
TGGCGATCTACATGGGCTACCTGCGCGAGCTGGCGGCCAACCCGCCCGGGGAGGACTGGGACGCCGCGTTCACGCTCTACGACAAATAGCCCGCCTCAGCCCTTCTTCCTTTTCTTCGCGGGCTCCTTCGCCTCCGGCTTGATTCCCGCGTTCTTCGTCGCCTCGGCCATCAGGTTCCACGCCCACATCGCGGGATTGGGGACTTCGCCCTCGGCGGCTTTCGCCTTGTCCTTGCCCGATAGCACCTCCTGCGCCTTCTCCGTGCCCTTGAGGATCGCGAGCTGGTACTGCAGCGACTTCTGCGTGAGCTGCACCATGTTCACGTTGGCCTTGAGCCAATGCTCGACCACCTCGAGCTCGTGCAGCTTCTTCTCCAGCTCCTTGGCGTCCATCACCGGGAACATGAGGCTCTGCAGCGGATAGGCGCTGGGGTTCACCATCTTCTGCCAGAGGTCGAACATCTCCTGCGGCGTCACCGGCTTCGTCATGCACCCTCTGTCGCTCAGTCGTGCTTGGCGATGAAGTCGCGCACCCGCGGATAGATCATCTCGCGGTACTTGCGGCCGCTGAAGATGCCGTAGTGGCCCACACCCTTGGCCTCGAAGTGCTGCTTGTCCTTCGCAGGAATTCCCCTGCAAAGACCCTGCGCCGCTTCGGTCTGGCCGTTGCCGGAGATGTCGTCCAGCTCGCCCTCGATGGTGAAGAGGGCCGTCTGCTCGATGAGCTCGGGACGCACGCGCTCGCCGGCGACCATGAGCTTGCCTTGCGGCAGCAGCTGCTTCTGGAACACGCGCTCCACCGTCTCCAGGTAGTACTCGGCGGGCAGGTCCATCACCGCGTTGTACTCGTCGTAGAAGCGGCGGTGCGCCTCCGCGCTCTCGCCGTCGCCTTCCACGAGGTGCTGGTAGTACTGCACGTGCGATTCCATGTGGCGGTCGGGATTCATCGCGACGAAACCCGCGAACTGCATGAAGCCGGGGTAGACGCGGCGCATGAAGCCGGGATATCGCATCGGCACGCGCTGCACGACCTTCGCCTCGAACCACGAAAGCGGGCGGGTCTTCGCGAATGTGTTGACCTGCGTGGGGCTGCGGCGCGTGTCGATCGGGCCGCCCATCATCGTGAGCGTGCGCGGGATCGGCTCGCCCTTCGCGGCCATGAGCGACACCGCGGCCAGCACCGGTACCGTCGGCTGGCATACCGAGATCGCGTGCGAGTCGCGGCCCATGAAGCGCAGGAATTCCTGCACGTACCCGACGTAATCGTCGAAGTGGAACGTGCCCACGGTGATGGGCACTTCCTTCGCGTCGATCCAGTCGGTGATCCACACGTCGTGGTCGGCCAGCAGCGTCTTCACCGTGTCGCGGCAGAGCGTCGCGAAATGGCCCGACAGCGGCGCGAACACGATCACCTTCGGCTGCTTCGGCGCGCCTTCCTTGCGGAAGTGCAGCAGCCGGCAGAAAGGCTTCTGGACGTCGTAGACCTCGCTCACGGCGTACTCGACGCCGTTGCTCGTGACCTTGTGGATTCCGAATACCGGGCGCTCGTACCGTTTCGTGATCCGCGACATCAAGTCGAACGCGGCGGCTACGTTGCGGCTGCCGGGGAGATAGGAAAGGGGGCTGTCGGGGTGGCCGTAGATCTCGGTGGCGGCCTGGGAGAAGAGTCGAAACGGCTCGAGGGCCGTGCGTTGCCAGTCGTACCACTGGTACAGCATCGCTTCCACGCTAGTGCCGGCCCTTTCCGGTGCTGCAATGCGCCATATTGTATCGGTTTTCCCTGTATATGCGGTTTGATGCAGCGCATGAGCGTTGATTCCATACATAATTCGGGACATGCCCCAGGAAAAATACAGCTCCAGCGGCGAGCTCCTGCCGCTCTACCCCCCGATCGAGCCCTTCGCGACGGGCTATCTCGAGCTCGAGACGCCGCATCGCATGTACTACGAGCAGTCCGGAAACGCGCGCGGCATTCCGGTCGTGTTCCTGCATGGCGGTCCCGGCGCGGGTGCCAGCGCCGTGCACCGGCAGTTCTTCGATCCGGCCGCGTACCACATCGTCGTGTACGACCAGCGCGGCGCGGGACGCTCGCAGCCGCTGGGCTGCATCGAGAACAACACGACGCCGAAGCTGGTCGAGGACCTCGAGCGGCTGCGCAAGCACCTGGGCATCGACAAGTGGGTGGTATTCGGCGGCTCGTGGGGATCGACGCTGGCGCTCGCGTACGGCGAGCATCATCCCGATCGCTGCCACGCGCTCATCCTGCGCGGCATCTTCCTCTGCCGTAAGAGCGAGATCGACTGGTTCCTGTACGGCCTCAGGCAGATCTTCCCCGAGGCGTGGCGCACTTTCTCGGGCTACATTCCCGAGGGCGAGCGCGGCGATCTCCTCGAGGCCTATCACAAGCGCCTCGTCGATCCGGATCCCGCGGTGCACCTGCCCGCTGCGCGCGCGTGGAGCATCTACGAGGGATCGTGCTCGACGCTGCTGCCCAATCCCGCGCTCGTGGCGGACTTCGCCACCGACCGCGTGGCGCTGGGTCTCGCGCGCATCGAGGCGCACTACTTCAGGAACAACATATTCCTCGCGGACGATTTCCTGCTGCAGAACGTCTCGCGCCTGAAGAAGCTGCCTGCCGTGATCGTGCAGGGGCGCTACGACATCGTGTGCCCGACGGTCTCCGCCGACGATCTGCATCGCGCGTGGCCGGAAGCCCGTTATGAAATCGTGGCCGACGCGGGCCATTCAGCCTTCGAGCCCGGAATCCGTTCGAGGCTGGTCGCCGCGACGGAGCACTTCAAGACGCTTGCGCGGTAATCGTCCCGATGTCGCGCATGAAGGCGCGCACGCGCTTCTGGAATGCCGCGCGCTGCTCGGGGCTCGCTGAGACCGAGATGCGCGAGATGAGGTCGAAGAGCGCCTGGTCTCGATTGCGAAGCTTGCGCTGGTAGGCGGGGTCGCGCCACGACTCCGTGTCGATGAAGAGCTTGCGCAGCTCGCCCATCACCTGCTCGCGCGGCGGCTTCGCCTTCACCATCTCGAGGATCGCGCCCTGGCGGTGGCGGCGGTCGGCGAGGCGCTCCTCGAGGAGCTCCGACTGCGCCGACAGATATCCCACCACCATGCGGCGCTGCTCGTCGGTGACGCTGCCGAGGAACTGCTCCAGGTGCGTGACGAAGCGATCGACGCGCTTGTCCAGCCGGTCCTCGCCGTTGCTCTCGGTGGCGTCCTTCACCATCTGCTTGTTGTCCTTGGCGAAGCGCTTTTCCATCTGCTTCGCCTGCACGGAGTCCAGGCCCAGCAGGAAATCCGCCATGTCGGGAAGCAGGCGCTCCACGGCGCGATGGTAGTAGCCGCGCAGCTCGCGGTGATCGGTCGCGGCCTCCTCGAGCGTGATGTGGTCCTCGGCCTGGGCAAGCACGCCCTCCAGGAAGCGGCGGTATTCGGGCAATTGCTGCTGGCGATGCCAGGCGAACGCGCGGCCGAAGCGCTCGCGCACGAATTCCTTCTGCTCGTCGGACATGTCGACGTAGTCGCCCACCATCCAGGCGAGCATCGGCGGCGCGTTGTTGTACGCGAGGCTGATGTTCGAGTAGGCAAGCTGGGTGAGCGTGCAGGCCGCCGCGAGGAGCGCCACGAGGACCAGGACCGCATAGTTGGACAGGCGCCGCATGGTCACCATGGAATGGGCTTGCGATCCCGGAAGAATTGCCCGGTTGGCCCGTTCGAGGGAAGCAGACAAAGCCACACCGCCGTGTCAGCGCCCTCCTCCACGGAGCGCGGCGCCTCCTCGCCGCCCATGTCCGTGCGGACCCAGCCCGGGCTCATGGAGTTCACGAGGATGCCCTTGCCCGCCACTTCCGCGGCCAGCGTGCGGGTGAGCGCGTTCAGCGCCGCCTTCGAGACGCGGTAGGCGGGGCTGCCCTCGCCCATGTGGTTGATCTGGCCGAGTCCCGACGAAATGTTCACGATGCGCCCATAGCGCAGCTTTTCCATGTGCGGGACGATGTCCCGGCAGAGGCGCACGGCGCCGAAGAGGTTGGTCTCGATCGTCTCGCGCCAGATCGAGGTCGGCGTATCCACGACGCGCGCATCGGTCGCTTCGGGATACACCCCGGCGTTGTTCACGAGGATGGACGGCGCCCCGTGCTCCTTCAGCACGTGGTCGACGAACCGGCGCACGCTGCGCGTATCCACCACGTCGAGCGTGAAGCCGGAAACGTTCGGTCCCTCCATCTTCAGCGCGGCAACGGCGTGTTCGCATTTCGATCGATCGCGGCAGCCGATGACGACGTGGACGTCGTTGCCGATGAGCTGCCTTGCGATTTCATGGCCGATGCCGCGATTGCCACCGGTGACGATGGCGATTCTCCTCGCAGCCATGCCGTTATCATAACGGGATATGCCGAAGCTCCTGCGCGCCGTTCGCCTCGACGATTCCGACGACCACATCTTCACCGAAGGTGGCGCCGCCAAGGAAGGCGAGCCCGTGGTGACGGGCGGCTTCGCGGGTCCCGAGTCGGCATTCCTCGCCATCGCCTCGAAGAGGCGCTGCACGATCGCCGAGGTGCGCGAGGTTTCGGTCGAGGAGATGGAGCAGGAGATCGAGGCTTGCGCCTGGGCGCTGGTGCGCGGATGGAATGCGCCGTCGTGGGAAGCGGCGCGCGCGCTGGCCGAGGACGAGATCCGCCACACCGCCGAAGTCTGCGAGACGTTGTCGCCCGAGGTGTGGATCACGGTGAAGCGCACCGAGACCGGGGACGGCAACCTCGAGGAGCAGTACTCGGTCTACGACCGCCTCCTGGTCGGCAACCACAAGCTGGGATGAACGCATGCTGAAGATCTGGGGCCGCATCTCGTCGGTCAACGTGCAGAAGGTCGTGTGGTGCTGCGACGAGCTGGGCCTGAAATACGAGCGGGTCGATGCCGGCGGCACGTTCGGCAAGACGAAGACGCCGGAATACCTGGCGATGAACCCGAATTCGCTCGTGCCGGTGATCGAGGACGAGGGCTTCGTCCTTTACGAGTCCAACGCGATCGTGCGCTACCTCGCCGCGAAGCACTCCGACGGGAAGCTCTGGCCCGAGGACCTCGGGAAACGCGCGGACGTCGATCGCTGGATGGAGTGGCTTTCCACCGCGTGGGTGCCTTCCATGCGCGATGTGTTCTGGCAGCTCGTGCGCACGCCCGAGGCCGAGAGGGATCTCGCCGCCGTCGAGAAATCACGCTCCGAAGGCGAGCGCCTCGCGGGCATCCTCGATGCGCACCTGGCCAAGCATCGCTACCTGACGGACAACGGCTTCACCGTCGCGGACATCGTGGTCGGCTGCGCCGCGCACCGCTGGCTGGCGCTTCCGATCCGGCGCGAGGCCCGGCCCAACCTTCAGCGTTGGTACGACGAGCTCAAGTCGCGGCCCGGCGCGAAGCAGGTGCTTTCGCTGGCTTTGACCTGACCCACAGCGCACGCACATCCTCGTCCATCAATACGACGAGGACGGCATAAAGGCCGCCGAACAGCAGCACTTCGTAGCGCGCCCACTCGGGAACGGCCGCCGCCAGGAACCCGAACCCCAGCCCGGACAGCAGCAAAGTCGGCCACACCTGCTCGTGAACTCTCTTCTTCATGTTCTTCTCCCTCACGCGATGGGCGCGGGCTCGACGATCGGGCGCGCGAACACCACTTGGTCGGCGATGAAATCCACCACGTCCTGGACCACTTCCGGGTCGCGCAGGATCGCGCGGTGGCCGAGGCCCTGGGTGCGAAGCAGCCGCGCATCCGGCCATGCGCGCGCGAGCGCGAGCCCGCTCGCCGGCGGCACCACGCGGTCGCCCGCGTCGTGCACGACGAGCGCCTTCGCGCGCACGCCGCCCACGGACTGCGGCAACTCGAATTCGTCCCAGCTGTGGCCGAGGCGGCGCTCGAAGCGCTGCTGCATCTGGCGGCGCAGCTTCTCCGGCAGCCCGAGCTTGCGCGCGAACCAGCCGGAGTAACGCTGCATCGACGTGGGCGGCGCGATGAGCACCGCGCGCATCTCGCGGTGCGAAGCGTTGAGCCAGGCGCCCGCGGCCGCGGCGCCCAGCGAATGACCCATCACGGCGACGACCTTCGCGCCCTGCGATTCCACGCGCGCCACGACCGCGCCGACGTCGCGCATGAAATGAATCAGCGACGACTCGGTTCCTTCGCTGAGTCCATGGCCGATGTGGTCGAAGACGACGACCTGGTAGCCCGCTTCGAGGAGCGCCGGCACGAACGCGCGGAACTGCGCGCCGCGCCCGCCCCAGCCATGGCTCACCACGACGGCGGGATGCTGCGCATTGCCGAAGCGCCACGCGGCGAGCCTTCCGTCCGGCGCGGCCACGTCGAAGCGCCGGCCTGTCGCGAGAAGCTCCTGCTCGCGAGCCGTGTGCGCGAAGCGCGGCGGCGTCGCGAAGAGACGCGCCGCCGATTCGATCGCGCGCTCGGGCGCCAGCACCGCGGCGACGCCGAGATGCAGTCGCTGGAACGCGAAGGTGATCGAGTTACGAACGTTCGTGCTATTCATGGTCGCGGCGGCGGGCATGGGTGAAATCCTCGGGGAAATCTAGGGGCGGTTGGCTTCGACCAGGCGGTCGAAGGCGGCGCGCGCGTACTTGTAGCCTTCTTCGTGGCCGCGCACCGCGATCATTCGGTAGCAGGACAGGACGATGGCGGCGAGCTCGAAGGCCACCTGTTTCGGATCGGTCGTGGGCGCAAGCTCGCCCGTGTCGATCGCCAATTGCACGGCTCGCGCGAGCTCGCGGTCGAGCTGCTTCTGGCGCTCGATCGCCGCGTCGCGCATGGCGCCCGGCGTGTGCATGTATTCGCGGGTGGCCGCATCGACGGGACAACCGCCGGGAAGATTGGCCCTCTGCGGCCACGTGATCCACCCTTCGAGGAGCGCCTTCAGGCGCTTCACGCCGCGCGGCGCCTTCAGCGCCGGCATGAAGACCTGCTCGGTGAATTGCCGCGCCGCTTCGTCCAACGCCGCGAGCTGCAGGTCCTGTTTGGATCCGAAGTGCGCGAAGAGGCCACTCTTCGACATGCCGGTCTTTTCCGCCAGCGTGCCGATGGTGAGCGACTCGTAGCCGCAGCGGCTCGCCTGGTCGACTGCCGCGGCCAGGATCTGGGCGCGGGTGTCTTCTCCCTTGGTGGTCTGCTTGGCGGCGATGGCGGGCGGGGTCATATGGCCCGCAGAATAGAACGACCGTTCGTTCTTGTCAAGCCCCTACTCGCGGTCCGGATGCACCTCCGGCCGCGCATCTGCAAATGCCTTCAACTTCAGGCAGTTATCGTTGATCTCGCGGATGCGGGGGTAAGGCTCGAGCGGAGTCTTCAGGCGATTCGCGTTGGCGACCTGCGGCACGATGCAGATGTCGGCGATGGTGGGCGCGTCACCGCACGCGAACGGCGTGCGCGAGCCGGCGAGCTGCGCTTCGAGCGCGGTGAAGCCCAGGATGATCCAGTGCCGGTACCAGGTGTCGCGCGTGGGCTCGTCGAGCTTCAGCTCGTGGGCGAGGTACGCGAGCACGCGCGTGTTGTCGATCGGATGGATGTCGCACGCGATGGCGAGCGCGATCGCGCGGCAACGCGCGCGCGCAACGCTGTCACGCGGCAGCAATGGCGGCTCGGGATACTTCTCGTCCAGGTACTCCATGATCGCGAGCGATTGCGTGAGCGTGGTGCTGTCGTCCAGCACCAGCGACGGCACGAGGCCCTGCGCGTTGATGGCTTTATATTCGGCACCGCGCTGCTCGCCCTTGCGAAGATGGACGGATTTGCGCTCGGTCGCGAGGCCCTTGAGGTTCAAGGCGATGCGCACGCGATACGCGGCGGAGGAACGGAAGTAGTCGTAGAGCAGCATGGTCGCGCCATCTTAACCTTCTATAATTCCATCGATGTCCCGCATCGCAGTCCAGAGCACCTTCACGTTGCCCACGCGCGCCGAGATCGTCTCGCGCCTCGCCACCAGCCCTCCGATCGAGGAGCTGTTGACGGCCGACGACCTCGAGCGGCAGCACGAGATCTCGAAGACCGGCGGCAAGCCCGCGGCCGTGCTGCTCCTCGTGGTGAACCATCCCACCGATCCGACGGTGATCTTCACGCAGCGCACGGCGCATCTGGCCGATCACGCGGGGCAGATCAGTTTCCCGGGCGGCCGCTGCGACGAAGGCGACTGCGATCCGGAGGACACGGCCTTGCGCGAGGCTGAAGAAGAGATCGGCGTGACGCGCGATCGCGTCGAGATCCTGGAACGCCTGCCCGAGTACCACACGTCCACCGGCTATCGCGTGACGCCCATCGTGGGCTGGGCGGAGCCTCCCCTCACCTATCGCCCCGATCCGCACGAAGTGGCCGACGTCTTCGAAGTGCCGCTCGCCTTCCTCCTGGATTCCGGCAACCACCGCTACGAGAGCGCCTTCTTCAAGGGCCGCATGCGCAAGTACTGGGCGATGCCCTACGGCGAGCGCTTCATCTGGGGCGCCACCGCCGGGATGCTGGTGACGTTCCACCGCATCCTCATCCCCAAGCCGGTCCCTCGCACCGACTTCTGATCTGTCCCCTTTTTCGCCGGAAAAGGGGTCAGACCCCATTTCGAGCCAAAAAGGGGTCAGACCCCTTTTGGAACCTTTCCGGTGCGGCGCGGCAATACGGGTAGACAAGACGCCATGACGATGCCCCCCAAGGACCTGCAGCCCGAGCTTGCCCTGCTCGCGCGCATGAAGAAGGGTGACGAAGATGCCTTCGCCGAGCTCTATCGGCGGCATCGGGATGCCGTCTACCGCCTCGCGATGCTCTATTCCGGCAGCACGGCGCACGCGGCGGATGTGACCCAGGAGACCTTCGTGCACTTCATCACCCAGCCCCACCAGTACGACCCGATGCGAGGAACCCTCGCCGCGTGGCTGTGCGGGATCGCGCGCAACATGGCGCGCCGGGCGGTGAGCGGGCGCGAGGACGCGACGGATCCGGAAGTCCTCGCCGACGACACCTCGCCGCACGAGAGCCACATCGACCGCGACACGCCGCTCGAGAAAATCCTCAAGGGCGAGACCGCCGAGCAGGTGCGCCGCGCGGTGGCGCAGTTGAAGCCCCACTACCGCGACATCCTCATCCTTTGCGAGCTCTCCGAGCTCAGCTACGCCGAAGCGGCCCAGGTCGCCGGCATCGACATCGGCACCGTGCGCTCGCGCCTTTCGCGGGCGCGCGCGCAGCTCGCGCAACGCCTGGCGCCCTACGACCTCGGCGCCAAGGAGGCTGTATGAACGACGATTCCATCCTCGAACCGGGACAGAACACCCTGCTCGACCTGAAGCTCGACGAGCTGAAGCGCGAGATCGCGGACATGCGCGCCCCGGACATGGAGGCCGCGCTTCGCGAGCGGTTCCGCAGGACGCCCGCCACGCCGCCGGCGCGTCCGCGCCTCTGGTGGATGCCGCCCATCGCGCTCGCCGCCACCATCGCCATCACCAGCTGGATGATCCGCGGGCCGATGCCAGACGCGCAGTCCCTGGTTTCGCTCGCGCCCGCCACGACGACATTGGAAGGCGACCCGGGCCCGTTCCTCGCGCTGCAGCCGCTCGATCGCATCGCCACCGAGCGCGGCACCCGCATGGTCACAACCGAATTTCCGCGCGCCCTGCTCGCAGACTGGGGCCTGCCTGTATCTCCCGATCGGGCAGGGGAGCCGGTGCGCGCGGAAATGCTGTATTCGGCCGACGGCGAGCCGCTCGCCGTGAGGCTGCTCAACTGAAAGGGAAATCATGAAAAAGACGATTCTCGCAGCAACTTTGGCGGCCGCTTTTGCGCTGCCCACGCACGCCGCCGAGGTGCATTTCGAAGGCCCGGACGGAAAGAAGATGGAGTTCAACTTCGATTTCGACCTCGACCTCGATCTCGACGTCCCCGGCATCCTCGCCCAGGCCGACGAGGCGAAGGCCGCCGCGGCCGCGGCCCGCGCGAAAGCGCGCGAGGACGCCGCGCGTGCCCGCGAAGAGGGAGCGCGGGCGCGTGAAGAGGGAGCGCGCGCCCGGGAAGAGGCTGCGCGTGTGCGCGCCGAAGCGCATGCCGCGGAGATGAGCGCGTGGTCGGCGCAGTTCAGCGCCGACCTCTCCAACTCCATGATGTACATGTTCACGGACCGCGCCGGCCGCGGCCGCGTCGTGAAGGGCGCGCCCTATAGCGCGGACATCGTGACCGAGACGAACCAGACGCTGCCCGACGGCAACGTGATCTCGCACAAGAACATGAGCAAGGCATGGCGCGACAGCGAGGGCCGCACGCGCCAGGAGATCTATCGCGGCGACAAGCTGCGCTCGGTCTACATCTCCGATCCCGTGGCCAACATGGCGTACACGCTGCTGCCGGAGCGCAAGGTCGCGGTCCAGGTGCCGCGCATGGACCTGTCGAAGCACATGGTGGCGCCGCGCGCGCACGTGGAGACCAGCACGAAGAGCCGCACGGTGACGACCGAGACGTCGTCCGATGGCAAGCGCGTGATCGTGCGCACCGTGGATGCGGACGGCACGCCGGGCGTGCGCGAGGAAGTGCGCGTGCAGGTGGTGCGCGTGGGCGACGATGCCAGCGTCCATATCGCGCCGATCGCGCCCACGCCGCCCACTCCGCCCACTCCTCCGACGCCGCCGACACCTCCGACGCCGCCGATCGCGCCGCTTGCACCCATGGCCATGATCCCCGGGGTCCACACCATGCGCTTCGAGAGCACGGCGCACCTGGGCAAGGGCGAGACGAAGACGCTCGCCGCCCGGGACTTCGACGGCGTGAAAGCCGAGGGCAAGGCGACCACGTGGACGATTCCCGCCGGGCAGATCGGCAACCAGAAGCCGATCCTCGTCACGTCGGAGTCGTGGTATTCGCCGGATCTCCAGGTGACGGTCTACTCGCGCCACAACGATCCGCGCACCGGTGAATCGCTCTATCGCCTCGCGTCGCTGAAGCGCTCCGAGCCGTCCGCGGACCTCTTCAGGGTGCCCGAGGGCTACACGATGAAGGGCCGCACGCCGAAGGCCAGGGACGAAAGCGACAAGGCCGCGCCCAAGGCCAAGTAGAATCGTTCCTTTCGGGCACGAAGGGACTACCGATGGGCAGAGGCGACAAGCGCACGTTCAAGGGCAAGGTCTTCCGCGGCAGCTTCGGCAAGTCGCGTCCGCGGACCGACAAGAAGACGACCGGCAACGAGCCGGCTGCCGCGCCGACGGCGCAGCAGCAACGCAAGAAGTGACGGCCATCCCGGACGCTGCAGTTGCTGCAGCGATCCGGGTTTCGGCCTAGAAGCCGCTTCCGGGCTGCTTCAGGAATTCAATCTCCTCTGGAGTGCTTGCGCGCCCGAGGATCGCGTTGCGATGCGGGAAGCGCCCGAAGCGATCGATGATCGTCTTGTGCTTCACCGCCCATTCGGTGAGCCCGCGCGTCTCCTCGAACGCCTCGAGCTGCGACATGAGCCGCACGCACAGCTCCTGGTCCGCCGCATCCTCGCTGTGCTCGAGCGGCAGGTAGAGGAACTGCCGCTCCACCGGCAACGACCGGGCGTCATCGCCGCGCCCTAGCGCCTCGCGCGCGCAGGCGAGCGCGTGCGCATCCTGCGCGAACGCGCGCGCGTCGTTGCGATAAAGGTTTCGCGAGAACTGGTCGAGCACCACGATGAGGGCCAGCATCGACTCGCGCTCGGCTCGCCAAGCCTCCAGCTCGCCCCTCGCCGCCGCGGCATGCACCTCGCCGAAGCGGCTCCTGATCTCGGCATCGAACTTCTCGTCCTTCCGGAACCACTCCGGCCGCGGCCGGCCTCGCGGCTCGCCAAACCAAAACCCTAAAATCGTGCCAGGTTGAATTTTCAAATGATGAAAATTCAACCTGGCACCATTTTGCGCGGCAGCGTTTTAGTCGGCGGAATGGGCGGGCTCGCCGGCAGGCGGGCGGGGTTGGGCGGGCACCTCGCCCGGGGCGATGCGCTTGCCCTTGGCGCTCTTGGCGCTGAACCAGATCTGGCGGAACGCTTCCTTCTTCTCCGACCAGGTCATGCGCTCGCTCGCGAGCGCTTCCATGAAGGTCGCCAGCCGCCGCGAGATCATCACCGTGTACGCGGTGAGCGCGATGGTCGGGATGAAGACGACCAGGAAGATGGCGGTCTTCTCCCACGGGCCCAAATCGGACTGGCTGAAGAGGTTCATGCCGAGGAAGCCGGTGGCGACCGTGCCCACCATGCCGCACGCGGACACGACCGTGAGGCGCTGCGCGTTGTCCGAGGAGCGGCGCGTGCGGTCGGCGTCGAGGTACTCGTTGATGTCCTGCGCTTCCTCGCGCACGTCCTCGTAGAGCGCGTCGTTGCCCAGCTGGTGCGACCAGCGCTTGTAGAGGTCGGCCGCCAGCACCTGGTTGGAGATCTCGTGGAACCAGTAGCGGTGGCTGAAGCGCAGGAAGAGCTCGAGCGCGCCGCGCACCGAAGCCTTGAAGATGCGCACGCTCTCGTAGTCGCCCACCCGCAGCTGCTCCACCGCGATGGAGAAGCGGTTGGAAAGATCCAGCAGCGACGCCTTGTGGAAATTCACCAGCACGCCGATCTGGAAGAACTGGTGGCGGAAGTTCTGCACCAGGTCGCGGCATTCGTCGCCCTGCTTGGCGATCATCGCGAACTGCGGGCCGCACAGGGTGAAGCGCGTGTTCATGCCGCTGTCCGGCGCATCGCCGTTCCAGAAGCGGTCGTAGCAATACCTGTCCTCGAAGTCGCGCAGGAATTTCTCAGAGTAGGGCAGCGTGTCCGACGGCCCCCACTTCGCCGCGAAGGCGATGCGCGCCACGTCCCCGCGCGAGAGCTTCCTCGGCTCGTCGAACGCGAGGTAGCTCATCGTCGGGATGCGCTTGTTCTCGATCTGGTAGTACTGCACCGTGCCGCCGCCCAGGTACGCGGGCACCATCGGCTTCAACAGGTTCTCCCAGTGAAGGGAGAGCGGCGTCTGCTTGATCTCGCGCACCAGCGAGAGGTACTTGTCGCGATCGCCATAGTCGGACGCGGTGAGGAGCCGCCCGTTCGCGTCGAGGAACTCCACCTGCCACGTGCAATGCGCGGCCTGGCGCGGCGACTCCCACGAAGGCGGATAAGGACGCCCGAAGCGGTCCATGGTCTCGATCGCGTCGGCGAGCGCGATGTCGCGCCCCACGATCTCCAGGGCGAGGATCGCGATGTCCACGTCGAAGAAGAAGATGAGGCGCAGGCGCTCGACGGCGAACTCGATGGGCGGCGAATCCTCGCGCAGCCGCAGGTGCACGGAGGCGATGTCCTCGCGCTTGAACATGTGCAGGCTGGACGGCGTCTGCGATTCCGCCTCGCCGATGCCGTAGAGGAAGCGCTGCACGTACGGCAGGAAGTAGACGAACTCGCGGTAGCCGAGCTGGCACGACTCGTCGTCCACCAGCAGGTTGTCGCGCACGCGCTTCCATGGACCCGGTTGCGCGGCGAGCGCATCCCAGTGCGTCTTCTGCTGGCACGCGGGACCGAGGCGGCGCAGCTGCAGCGGCCACAGCAGCATGTGCCGGAACTCGCGGACGATCTTCTCTTCGGGAGCGGCCTGCATGGCGCCGTTGTACCCCGAAAACGGTGCCAGGTACAGTTTCCGGCCCGAAATGGTGCCAGGTTGAATTTCCGGTCAGGCGTGCGTGCGTCGCATCAGGTACCGGCTAACGGAAATTCATCCTGGCACGATTTCAGGGGCAGTCGCCGTGGGGGCAGCGGTTGACTTCCACCGAGACGTGCATGAGGGAGGCGATGCCGGCGAGGCGCGAGCGGTAGGCGTCCGGCGGCTGGGGATCGTCGGCGACGACGGTCACCACCGCGGCGTGGCTCGAGCGGCCCACGCGCCAGACGTGCAGGTCCGCGATCTCGGT
>Ga0207691_10004242_pt1 | contig 13922 bp, 10 predicted proteins | sample KBSM13metaG_FD_184327 | JGI IMG/M metagenome (GOLD analysis project Ga0207691, IMG submission 184327) | Miscanthus rhizosphere microbial communities from Kellogg Biological Station, Michigan, USA - KBS M1-3 metaG (SPAdes) (version 2) | ecosystem: Host-associated > Plants > Roots > Rhizosphere >... | reverse complement strand
GCGCGTCGACAAGCTCCTGAACCAGGTCCCCATGAAGCGCTTTGCCCAGCCCGCGGAGATTGCCGACGCCGTCGCCTTCCTGGTCAGCAGCCGGGCGAGCTACATCACCGGCACCAGCCTCGACGTCAACGGCGGCTGGCTCACCTGCTGAATCCTGATCCACCGCGTGATCGACTCCCCGAAACACCTGAAAGCGAGCAACACCATGTCCATGCCCGAATACTCATTTGACCTGGTCGTCATTGGCTCCGGCATCGCCGGGCAGGCGGCCGCCACGTCTGCGGCCGAGGCCGGGCTCAGCGTCGTCCTGCTTGAAAAGACAGAACGCCTCGGAGGTTCCACTGCGATGAGCGGAGGCTTCTTCGCCTTCTCCGGAACCGACGAACAGGCAGCAGAAGGTATCCACGACACAGCCGAACTCTTTCTGGCCGACATGGTCACGGCAGGCGGCGGGGCAAGCGACCGTGCCCTGCTCGAGGCCTACCTGGATCACCAGACAGAGACGTACACCTGGCTCAAGGGTCAAGGTGTGGTTTTCCGCGCCCTGGAAATCAGCTCCGGCCAGTCGGCACCCCGCAGCCACAATTCCGTCATTACCGAGGTCCTGGCCACTCTCCACCGAAACTTCACTGCCCTTGGCGGCGAAATCCGGCTCAACCACCGCGCAACCAGGCTGGTCCGCGAGGATTCCGGGAGGGTGGGTGCCGTCGTCGTGCATTCCCCCGAGGGTGAGTCCCTGTTCCGTGCCCGCGGCGGGATTGTGCTGGCGACCGGCGGGTTCAGCCGGAGCACGGACCTGCTGCGGACTTTTGCCCCGGACCAACTCGCGGCGATCCCGTACGGCGGAAAAGGCAACACCGGTGACGGACTGAAAATGGCATGGAAGCTTGGGGCAGGCATGGCTGACATGGCCTATGTCACCGCCACGTATGGTTCGCATCCGGAGACCGGCGAGGAGTTCCACGAACTGCTCACCGCCTACTACATGGGTGCGATTGTCGTGAATACGGCCGGCAAACGCTTTATGGACGAGTCCCAGTCCTACAAGGTCCTGGGCCGGGAGGTCCTCAAACAGGCCGAGGGTCTTGGTTTCCAGATCTTCGATGCGAAGATCCGCGCGAAATCCCACCCCGGGATCCCGCTCAACGACATCGACATGCTCGAAAACATCGGCCACGTGCACCAGGCGGACAGCCTTGAAGAACTCGCCGCGATCGCCGGCATCGACGCCGCAGGGCTGGCGGAGAGCGTGTCCCGATACAACGCTGCCATTGCCGGCGGAGAAGCTGACGAGGCCGGCCGCACCCACCTGTGCAACGGCGTCGGAGAGCTGCTGCCCCTGGACCAGCCCCCGTTCTACGCCTACCCGGCCAAGTCGCTGATGACCACCACCTACTGCGGGATCACTATCAACACCGAGGCACAGGTCGTGGATATTGACGGCGACGTGATTGACGGCCTCTACGCCATCGGTGAGGTTACCGGCGGATTTCACGGCGCGGCCTACATGACGGGGACCTCGCTGGGTAAGGGCGCGGTGTTCGGCCGCATCGTCGCCCAGCACGCCGGCGCCAACCTGTCCCTGGTCCGGTCCTGAACGCCCGATCCGCTACAAAGGAGTACTGCAATGTCATTTTCAGGAAACGTCGACGAGACCCGTCACGTGGACGTTGTTGTTGTCGGCTCGGGCATCAGCGGGTCGGCGGCAGCCATGACCGCCGCCCGCCAAGGTGCCAGGGTCGTGTTGTTGGAGAAACAGGAGACCTTTGGAGGCTCGGCCGCCCTCTCGGCCGGCATGTTCTGGACCGCGCCAACGGTCGATGCCTACCGCGCACGGATCCCGCTGGGGAACCCTGAGCTTGCTGCCCGCCTGGTGGGCGACTATGAGGATGCACTGGCGGAGCTGCGGGCATCGGGGGCGCGAGTGGCCGCCGAACCCAAGCTGAACATCATGACGTTCGGCATCGGGTATTCCACCGACATTCACGCCGTTCTGGAGTGGTGCCGGCAGGAAGTCCGCCTCACCGGCGGCGAAACACTCACCGGGATAACGGTCACTGAGCTGGTGCACGACGGCGGCTCCGTCACCGGAGTCACGGCGCGCGACGCCGAAGGCCGCCTCATCCGCTACTCCGCATCCGCCGTCGTACTGACCACCGGCGGGTTCCAGGGCGCCCGCGATGAACTCACCCGGCATATCGGCCCGAATGCAGACCGTCTGCTTCTGCGCTCCAACCCCGGCAGCGTCGGGGACGGACTGCGGCTCGCACGGGCGGCAGGCTCCGGCGGGACTACGGCGATGAGCACGTTCTATGGTCATCTGCTGCCGTACCCGGTCCGCCGGTTCGAGACGGAGGACTACCTGCCGTACTCCCAGTACTACTCCGGGTCCACCGTGATGGTAAACCTCCGCGGTGAACGCTTTGCCGACGAAACCAAGGGCGATGAACTGCTCAACCAGGATGTTGCGTTCCAGCCGGAAGCCCGCGGCATCCTGATCTTCGACGAACACGTCCGGACCACCGAGGTCATCCAGGAGCCGTTTCCCGGTCTCGGGTCCATCGACCGTTTCGCGATCGCCGTTGAAGCGGGCGGAACGTGTGCGGAGGCGCAGACTCTGGACGAGCTGGTCGGGAAGATCTCGGTCTGGGGCGTCGACCGGGACAACCTCAATGCCACGCTCAAGAAGTACGCCGAAACAGCCGACCAAGGCGGCGGCACAGCACTGGGCGTCCCGGTCTCCTCCACGGCCCGACCTCCGCGCACGGGTCCCTTCTACGCCCTGATGGTTCAGCCCTCCATCACCTTCACGTTCGGCGGGGTGCGCACCAACAGCAGCGGCGAGGCGCTGGACCATGACGGCCGGCCCATCCCCGGCCTTTATGCGGCCGGAGCTGATATCGGCGGCCTCTCCAACTATGGCTATGCCGGCGGCCTGGCACCGGGCTACATCACCGGCCGCTGGGCGGGGCTCGCCGCGGCCGCACGCGCAACCATCGGCGGGACTCGCCGGACTCCCGAACTGATCAACGCAGGCCGTAAGGCCACAGACAAGGAAGCATCGTGACCACCACTACAGCAGACATCCTGATCATCGGGGGCGGCGGATCAGGAATGAGCGCCGCCATCTCGGCAGCCACGAGCGGCGCCAGCGCGATTGTGCTGGAAAAATGCCCCAAGGTGGGCGGCAGCACGGCGATGTCCGTGGGCTCTTTCACCGCGGCCAACACGTCCTATCAGTACCGGGCCGGCGTCAACGACAGCATCGAGCTCTTTGTTGCCGACATGAAAGTGGCGAACGGCGAATTCGAGGAACGGGAGAACAAGGCGCTGCGCCGGATCCTGGCGGAGAATGCCGGAGCGACGGTGGAGTGGCTGTCCAGCATTGGCGTGCAGTTCCTCGGTCCCACCCCGGAGCCGCCGTACGAAAAGCCACGCATGCACAATGTGTTGCCGAATTCGTCCGCCTACGCATCGGCCCTGCTGAGGGAATGCCGGAAACGGGGCGTGGAGATCCGCACCTCTATGCACGTGGAGAAACTCCTGCGCAACGCCGCCGGGGAGATCATCGGGGCCAGGGCCAACGGCACCGACTTATTCGGCCGGCGCGGCGTTATCCTGGCCACCGGCGACTACTCCGCTTCCGCGGAGATGAAGGCCGAGTTCGTCGGGGAAGCTGCCGCCAAAATCCCGCCGGTAAACCCCAACAACACCGGCGACGGATTCAAGATGGGAACCAGCGTCGGCGGCGTCATGCTGCAAATGGACAGGCTCTACGAGGGACTGCGCTTCGCCCCCTCCAAACGATTGGACCCCATTAAGATCCTGCCCTCGCACCCGCTGCTGTCCAAGGCCATGCGACTCATTGTGGAGCGGCTGCCTAAAAACCTGCTGGCGTTCGTCATCCGCGGCGCCCTGACCAGCTGGGTGGGCCCGAACAATACGATGTACCAGGCGGGGGCCATCCTGGTGGGACATGCCGGGAAACGGATCGCGAATGAGGACTCCGACAAACTGATGGCCCGCGCCGCGGCCGCCGACGAGAAAAACACCGCCTTCATGGTCTTCGACCACCGGGTGGCAAGGAAGTTCTCTGCCTGGCCGAACCCTGTTTCCACCTTCCCGGGCGTGGCCTACGCCTATGTGGAGGACTACAGGCGGTACCGCCCGGACGTCTACCACCGGGCCGACACCATCGAAGAGCTCGCCCAGAGTACCGGTCTGGATCCCGTTGTCCTGCGATCGACCGTCGATGAGTGGAACGCGGACGTCGCCACCGGAACCGACAGTCAATTCGACCGGCAGCGCCTCGGCGGCGGGGTCAGCGAGGGTCCGTTCTATGCGCTCGGCCCGATGAACGCCTTCATCACCCTTGCGGATGGCGGCCTGGCCGTTGACACCGAACTGCGCGTAACAACAGCAGACGGCGAGGCCATCCCGGGACTGTGGGCCGCGGGATCCACCGGTCAGGGCGGCCTGCAGTTGCTCAACCACGGCCTGCACATCGGCTGGGCGATGGTCTCCGGACGGCTGGCCGGCCGCCACGCGGCCCAGGCCCAGAACCGTTCGGACCTCAAACCAGCTGAATACATTACGGTTGCCTGATGGATCTTGGCCTGCGGGGAAAGACAGTTCTCATCACCGGCGCCTCGCAGGGCATCGGAAGGGAAACGGCACTGCTACTGGCCGCGGAAGGCTGCAATCTCGTCCTGGTCAGCCGCGATGCTGCGCGTTTGGAGGACCTCGCCGGCACCATCCGCACGCACCACGGCGTGTCCGTGAGCTTCATGGCTGCCGATCTGTCTTCAGATGCTGATCTGCAACGGGTGGGCTCCAGCGTGGGAGACCTCGATGTGCTCGTGAACAATGCCGGAGCCATTCCCCCGGGAACGCTTCAGCAGATTGACGACCGCCAATGGAGGGAAGCCTGGGATCTGAAAGTCTTCGGCTATATCAACCTGACCCGGTCCTTGTATTCGAACCTCAAGGAACGGCAAGGAGTAATCGTCAACATCATCGGCGCCGGCGGGGAGGTCTTCCGGCCGGACTACATTGCCGGCGCCACGGGCAATGCCGCCCTCATGGCCTTTACCCGCGCGCTGGGAAAGTCGGCCGCCGCGGACAACATGCGTGTGGTGGGAATTAATCCCGGCCCGGTTTCCACGCCCCGGAATGAAACGATGCTCAGGGCTAGGGCCAAGGCAGAATTCGGCGACGAGGACCGCTGGGCGGAACTGAACTCGGCCCTGCCCTACGGACGCTCCGCAACCCCGGAGGAAATCGCCAGTGCAGTCGCGTTCCTCGCGTCCCCGCGGTCCGGGTACACCAACGGAACGATCCTGACCATTGACGGGGGACCCGGAGCCTGACCGTCGTGCGGCATGCATATCCGGTCCGGCCGGCTTGCTTCACCTGTCTGCCCGCTAAGGTGAGCGGACGACGGCGGGACTTCCCGGCGTCGTCCGCTTGCGGGCCCGTAAAATGGGGCCATGGTGAAATCAGCTCCGCGGTTCGCGGGATGAAGAGCGCTGGTGGCCGACTGCTGGCCGGACTTGAGCTCGACCGCGCAGCGGCTGAGCCTTTGCACCAGCAGCTGTATGCGCAGTTGCGCACCCAGATCCTGACGGGTTCAATGCCGAGCGGAACCCGCTTGCCCTCGACCCGCACACTCGTCACCGAGCTGGGAGTATCGCGGATCACTGTCGTGTCTGCTTTCGAGCAACTCACTGCTGAGGGCTTCCTGCGCTCACGTGCGGGTGACGGCACGTACGTCGACACCCTGTGGAGCGATGCCGCCCCGCAGCGGCCGATGTCCCGGCCGCCGCTGTCCGAACGCGGAGCCGCCACCTCTTCGCGGGGCACCGACCTGTTCAGCGAGGCGCCGCACACGTGGGCGCCGGCAGAGACCGAATCGTTCGTTGCCAGCCAGGTTGCGTCCTCGGCTTTCCCCGCGGCGACCTGGAAGCGCCTGTTGGGACGCCATGCCGGGCGCACCGATCCGCTTGCGATCGGGTACAGCGATCCCCACGGCTACCGCCCACTGCGGGAAGCGATCGCGGAATATGTCAACGACGTGAGAGCTTTGGGGTGCACGGCGGACCAGGTGGTCGTCACCTCCGGTGCGCAGCAGGCCTTCAACGTGCTGGCGGTTCTGCTGCTCGACGCCGGCGACCCCGTCGTCGTCGAGGACCCGGGGCACATCTCCGGACGGCTCGCCTTCCAGTCCCAGGGCTGTCCTGTCCGAGGCGTCCCCGTCGACGACGAGGGAGCAGTCCTCCCGGACGACGACGCGGCTCCTGCACGCCTGGCCTGTCTGACCCCCGCGCGGCAGCATCCGCTCGGCATTGCGATGAGCCCGGGGCGAAGGGCGGAGTGGATCGCGTGGGCGCAACGAAACGGGAGCTGGATCGTCGAGGACGACTGCGACAGCGAGCTGCGCTACCGCGGGAAATTCCTCCCAACCCTGTTCGGGCTCGATTTGAGCAGGCAGGTGATCACTGTGGGCTCCTTCAGCAAGGTGCTCGCGCCGTCGATCCGCCTCGGATACTGCGTGCTGCCGGAGGACCTGGTGAAGCCGTTCGCATCCGCATCATCGGTCATTGGGCGCCCACCCGCGATGGTGCTCCAGATGGCCCTCACGGACTTCCTGTCGGAAGGGCATCTGCACGCCCACCTTCGCCGCACCCGGCGTCTCTACGCGGCACGTCAGGACGCCCTGCTCGAAGCAATCGATCACCAGTTGAGCCACAGGATTGAAGCCGCCCCGGTCGACGCCGGCCTGCACGTCATGGGTTGGCTCCGTGAACCGGTCGACGATATCGAGGTAGCCAGGGGACTGGCCGCGGGCCGGGTGTACACCTACCCCCTCGGCGAGTACCGGCTCACCCGGCAGCTCCCCCCGGCGCTGCTGATCGGGTTCGCCGGCACCGCGGAGGAGCACATGCCGCAGGCTGTCGGCAGGATGGCCGCCGCGTGGAACCGATGGGAGCGCATCGCCGCAGGTTCCTGAATGGACTTAACGACTGTGGCCTTAATGGACCTTTTTTGCGATCCATTACCGGCGTACAAATGATGAGTGACATTCGCCACCACCCCTGACCCGCCTCCCGAGGAGCCAACGATGCCCCCTGCCGATGCCCAATTTCAGGCGCTCCTAAGATCCCGCCTCAACCAAGAGGAGATCGAGTCCCTGCCCCGCCTGACCGACGAGCTGGCCCGGACCCTGATCGAACGGATCGACCGCGCCCCTCTGTTCGCCCACGCCTACGCCCTCCTTGGCAACCTGACCTACGGCGGGTACGGGCCCGATGATGTGCTCGACTTCGCGCATCGGCACGGCCTGGCCGGCGCCTGCATCCACCTCCTCGACGGCGAGGAGCGGAGCCTGGGCCGGATGAGCGAGAACAGGCTTCGCGAGTTCGCCGACCGCGCGCGCCACCTGGGTCTGGGGATCCACCTCGAAATCAGCACCACCCTGCGCGCGGACGTGGACGAGGTAGTCCGGATCGCGGAGGTCCTCGGCGTCCGGCACATCCGCGTCTACTCGCGCTTCGAGGGCACGCTCTCGCAGGTGATGACACTGATCGAGCAGGACCTGCGCCGGCTCGCCGTGCTCGCAGACGAGCACGATCTGCACTTCTCCTTCGAGCAGCACGAGGAACTGCGCTCCACCGAGATCGCCGAGTTGCTGCGCCGGGTCTCCCATCCGCGCCTGCACGCCATGTTCGATTTCGGGAACATGATCAATGCCTGCGAGCGTCCCATGGATGCCCTCTCCGCGCTCGCGCCGCACATCCTGCAGGTGCACCTGAAAGGGGTCCATGTTCTCCCCGAGGGGGACGGCTACGGTCACCGCGGTGTGCTGCAGGGAAGCCCTGAGGACGACTTGCCCGGTGCGCGGATGCTCTTCGAGCTCCTGATGCTCGGCGAGGACGAGCCCCAGGTCATCGCCCTGGCCCTCGAACAGGAAAATCTTTACTACGCTCCCGCCTTCCGCCACGCCGGCGAAGGCGCGGACCCTTTCATCCCGTACCGCGATCTGAGCACTACCGGCATCCCGCCCGGATGGACCCGGGATGAACTGCTCGCTGCAGAACCCGGCTGGGCCGACCACCAGGTGGCCCATGTGAAGGAGCTGCTCGCCTCGCTGCGCGACATCGCCGTCGCACAGCTCGACACAACGAACTCCCTGGCAGGTGCACGATGACCACATTGACTCAGACCCCCGGGAAGTCCACGAACCGCGTCGACTGGAGCAAGTGGATCCGCTTCGCTCTGCTCGTCATGGCGGGCGGCACCATCTACAAGCTCGCCAACCTCAAGGACGCGTTCTACGTCCCCATGCAGGAGGCAATGGGCCTCAGCCACACTGAGATCGGCACCCTCCTGAGCGTCAACTCGATGGTCGCGACGGCGCTCTTCATCGTCGGCGGCTACCTCGCCGATCGCTTCTCCACGCGGATCCTCATCCCGCTCGGACTAGTGGGCACGGGAGCGCTGGGCCTGTTCCTCAGCACGTTCCCCGGCTTCAGCACACTCCTGCTCCTGTTCGCGCTGCTCGCCGTGTGCTCGGACTGCCTGGTCTGGCCCGCGTTGCTGAAGAGCATCCGTCAGCTTGGCGGCTCGAAGGAACAGGGGCGTCTCTTCGGCCTGCTCGAGGGCGGTCGCGGTGTCGTCGACACTGCCGTGGCGTTCTCCGCGCTGGGAATTTTCGTCCTGCTCGGTTCGGGTACCGGCGGATTCCGTGCGGCCATTGCCTTCTACGCCATCATTGACGTCGTCGTCGGCGTGCTGTTGTTCCTGCTGCTTCGCAGTCAGCCAAGCAATCAGACAAGCGAGCAGGCGAGCGAGCAGCCCGTGGCGAAGAAGCAGAAGGCCGGCCTCGGCGAAATCTGGCGTGCCGCGAAGCAGCCGCAGCTGTGGTGGGTGAGCTTCACCGTGTTCATGGTGTACGTCGTGTACTGCGGCCTCACCTATTTCATCCCGTATTTGACCTACGTGTACGGGCTGCCTGTCGCGCTGGTCGGCGCCTACGGCATCATCAACCAGTACGGCCTGAAAATCATCGGTGGCCCGATCGGCGGAGTCCTCGCGGACAAGGTGGTCAAGGGTGCGAGCCGGTACATCCGGCTGGCGTTCCTGTGCCTGATCCCGGTGGTGGCGGTGCTGCTGCTCCTCCCGGCCGATCCGGGCAGCCAGATCCCGGCGATGATCGTGACCCTGCTGTTCTCGCTTATCGTCTTCACCATGCGGGGTGTGTTCTGGGCGCCGATGGACGAGGTCGGGATTCCGGAGGAGACCAGCGGCACGGCTTTCGGAATCGCATGCCTGGTCGGCTATGCACCAGGGATGTTCGCTTTCATCGTCTACGGGACAATCCTCGACGCAAATCCGGGAGCCGCCGGTTACCACATCGTGTTCCTCGTGCTCGCGGCCCTCGCCCTCGTGGGAGCGGCCGTGTCCAGCGGGCTCGTGCGAGCCGCCCGGGCCCGACGGGCTGCGGCCGGGGTCTAAACTTTTAGCGGACGACGGCGGGGCTTCCCGCCGTCGTCCGCTTCCGTTTTGGTGAGGTGCTGGACAGCGCGGGCCAGCCGCCGTCGGAGGCATGGATGGCGCCGAAGATCTACCGTGAGAAGCGTCTCAAATTATTACGGCGACAGCCGGGAGCCAGTCGGGGGCAGGTAAAGTTATCTGTTCGTAACATTATCTGACTGAAATGTGTTTGAAGATGCCTGCAGACTCCGCTATTGAAGACAAGCCGAAACAGCTCCTCGGGCTAAGTGGCGCCCAGACTATTGGCTCGGCGTTGGCCGCGGTGACCTCTGCTTTGGTGGGGTCCTTTCTAGGCGTAGCCGGGACCCTTATCGGCGCCGCACTCGGTTCTATCGTTGCCACGGTGGGCGCCGCTCTCTATGCCCGAACACTCAGTTCGGCCGCCAACGTGGCATTGACGAAAATCCCAAAGCGACGCAGGGGCGGACTGCCCGCTGACGACGGCGAAGTACTGGCCGCCAGCGCTCCGGCCGGGAGCGACGAACCTCGAGCCAAACGGCTGAAGAGGCAGTTCACCCCAAAGACCTGGATCAAAGTCGGGGCGGTCAGCGCTGCCGCATTCGTTATCGCGATGGTCGGTGTCACTGCGGTCGAATTCGGAACCAATAAGCCCATCTCCAGCCTTGTCTCGTCGGCGTCGAGCATCGAGGGCGGTGCGACCGGACCCACGACGACGCTGGGCACAGCACTGAGCGGCACTCCGACTGCCCCGGACAAAACGGACGCATCCACCAAGGACGTGAAAGAAGGACCTGGGCAAGTTGAGCAATTGCCTGCGAAGGTCGAGGAAGGCGCCAACAAAGTAGATGGCCTGACCACGGACGGTAGCCCCAGTGGCGCGGACAGCGGCTCGACCGGAACCGCAGTGCCGGGAGCCGGCGCACCAAGCGACAGCACGCCAGCGGACGTCGCCCCCGAAACCGGCCAGAGCCCGGAGCCCGCCCCCGCAACCGAACCGACCCCGCAGCCCGAGGTGTCCTCGGATTCGGGATCGGCCGAGCAGCCCGCACCGTAATGGCGATGATAGGGATCAAGGACCGATAGGAACCTGTCAGCGCGGCCTGCGGGATCGCTGTCAAAGACGTTCTTAAAGGCATCGGAATCCCGGACCGGATAGCTAATTTGCAGGGTGAACATCGTCGTTCCTTTCCCTCGGCTGCACGGTGGCCGGCCGTTGATCGGACAACTCGTTAAGTTGGGCCTGCACTCAGGCCAAGGTATCTGCCATACAAATAGGTGGCATCAGTAAACGCCTCTTCACCGAATACTTCTTTTGCCTCAGTCTGGTTACTAGACCTGCAGCGACCCACTCACGGCAATCAGTACTTAGAAGGAATTCAACGTGGAAACTCCCCTCTCCCATCTTGCCCACCTCGAGATCACCACCCCCGACGTCGAAGCCTCGGCACGGTTCTACGAGGAAAAGTTCGGCATGCGCATCATCGACCGGGTGGACGGCAACGTCTACCTGCGCTGCTGGGGTGACTACTACCGCTACAGCCTGGTCCTCACCGAAGGTCCGGAAGCTTCCCTGGGCCGGATGGCCTGGCGCGCCAACTCCCAGGCCGCCCTGGAAGCCGCAGCCCAGCGCGTCGAAGCAACCGGCGTCCAGGGCAGCTGGACCGCCGGCGGCCACGGCTACGGAAAGGCCTACGAATTCACCGGCCCCTATGGCCACCCCATGCGCCTCTTCTTCGACGTTGAGAAGTTCGTGGCTGAGCCCGGTTTTGAATCCACCTACCCGGACCGGCCGGAGCGCCGCAGCAGCCACGCCGCAGCGCCCCGCTTCCTGGACCACGTCACCGTGGCCTCCTCCGATGTCCGAGGCTTCGCCAAGTGGTACAACGAGGCGCTGGGCTTCCGCGTCATGGCCTTCGTGGACCTGGACGAGGCACCCATCACCGTCTTCTCCGTTCTCACGACCAACGAAAAGTCCCACGACCTGGGCGTGGTCCTGGACACCTCCAGCCGCGCGGGACGCGTCAACCACATCGCCTTCTGGGTGGACGCCACCGAAGACCTGCTGCGCACCGCGGATGTCATGATGGAAAACGGCACCGCCATGGAATACGGCCCCTCCATCCACGGCGTGGGCGAGCAAAACTTCCTCTACTTCCGCGACCCGTCAGGCCTGCGCGTCGAGCTCAACTCCGGCGGATACCGCAACTACGTCCCGGACTGGGAAGCCAACACCTGGAAGCCCTCCGAAGGATCCAACAACTTCTACAAAAACGGCGCCATGCCGCATTCCATGACCGAATCCTTCCCTCCCGCGGAAGGCTTCACCGCCACCGAAGAAGGCGCCTCCCCCGAAATGAAGGAAGCCCTCCTGAACCCCTACGCCAAGCAGGGACGGGGCTAGGACACCATGGCCGAAACACAATATGCACTCATCCGGTTCCAGGAGACCGGTGACAGCAAGGCCCGCGCGGGCCTGCTGGTCGGCGACCGCGTCCTGCCGCTGGATGGGGAGATCAACGCCCTGATCGAGCACTGGGACACCACCGAGAGCCAGCTGGACGCCATCGCCGCATCGGCCGGCGAGGACACCGGCCTGGCGATGGCCGACATCGAGGTCCTCGCCCCGGTAGAGCCTGTCCAGGTCCTTCAGACCGGCGCCAACTACCGCAAGCACGTCATCGACCTTGCCGCAGCCCACCGCGAACCCGGCGAGGACGAGGACGAAGTCCGGGACCGGACCGCCGCGATGATGGACAAGCGCGCGGGCCAGGGAACGCCGTACTTCTTCATCGGGCTCCCGACGGCGATCGCGTCCGCCACGGACGACCTCACCCTGCCTGCCTACTCCAAGTCCCACGACTGGGAACTTGAACTGGCCGCGGTGATCGGCAGGACGGCGTTCCGGGTCACCCCCGAGGAAGCCCTGGACTACGTCTTCGGCTACACCATGGTCAACGACATCACAACCCGTGAGTACGTGTTCCGCAAGGACATGCCGGCGATCGGCTCGGACTGGTACCGCGCCAAGAACGCCCCCGGCTTCCTGCCCACCGGACCGCTGCTGGTACCCGCCAAGTTCTTCGGCGACCCGCAGGACGTCCAGGTCACGCTGAAGCTCAACGGCAAGGCCATGCAGGACGAGTCCACCTCAGACATGATCTTCGGTGTCGCCAAGCTGATCAGCGAGGCCTCCCAGATCATGCCGTTGCGCCCGGGAGACCTGGTGCTGACCGGAAGCCCCGCCGGCAACGGCCAGCACTGGGGAAGGCTGCTCCAGGACGGCGACGTCATGGAGGGCACTATTACGGGCCTGGGCACCCAGCTCATCCACTGCAAGGACGAAGTTGTCACTGAAGGCAGCCAGCAGTGACCAGCCAGGACACAGCACCGGTCACCACCGGCACCGGGGAATCAGCCACCGATTCCCCGGTCATCCGGCGTGACGATCCGCTCGGCAGCATCCGCGCCATGGCCGAATCCCACAACAACTGGGGCCGCTGGGGCCAGGACGACGTCCTTGGGACCCTGAACTTCATCGACGCGGACAAGCGTATTGAAGCAGCAGCCCTGGTAAAGACGGGCGAGGCCTTCTCGCTGTCCCAGCCGTTCGACACCAACGGGCCGCAGAAAGGCTGGCGGCGACGCACCAACCCTGTCCACACCATGACCGACACCGGCGTGGACGCCGAACGCGGCAACCAGGGCTTCCCGCACGGCTTCGGCGGCGCGGACGACGTCATTGCCATGCCGCTGCAGTGCTCCACCCAGTGGGACGGCCTCGGCCACATCTTCGACCAGGGCAAGGCCTGGAACGGCCGCGCCGCAGGGGACGTGGTCACCTCCGAAGGCGACCTGGTCACCGGCATCGAAACCGCCGCGGCCAAGATCGTCACCCGCGGCGTCCTGCTGGACGTCGGCCGCGCGCTCGGACCCGAACTGGGAAGGAACGACGGCGAGCTGCCGGACGGTTTCGCCATCACCCCCGAACACCTCCAGCGGACCATCGACCTGCAGGGCCCCAGCTCAAAGGTTGGCCGGGGCGACATCCTGGTGATCCGCACCGGACAGCACACCCGGGTGCGCCGCGACGGCTGGGGCGACTACGCCGGCGGCTCAGCCCCCGGGCTGTCCTTCAGCACCGCACCCTGGCTTCACCGCAGTGAAATCGCGGGGATCGCCACGGACACCTGGGGTTTCGAGGTCCGGCCCAACGAGTTCGACGGCGCCTTCCAGCCCCTCCACCAGATCGCCATCCCCAACCTCGGGCTGTTCCTCGGCGAAATGTGGGACCCGGACGGCCTCGCGGAGGCTTGCGCGGCAGACGGCAGGTACGACTTCCTGCTCACCGCGGCGCCCCTGCCCATTACCGGCGCCGTCGGATCGCCCGTCAACCCGATCGCCCTCCGGTA
>Ga0207691_10004237_pt1 | contig 13931 bp, 11 predicted proteins | sample KBSM13metaG_FD_184327 | JGI IMG/M metagenome (GOLD analysis project Ga0207691, IMG submission 184327) | Miscanthus rhizosphere microbial communities from Kellogg Biological Station, Michigan, USA - KBS M1-3 metaG (SPAdes) (version 2) | ecosystem: Host-associated > Plants > Roots > Rhizosphere >... | reverse complement strand
CCCCGAAGAAAAGGTCGCGATCACGCGCGCGGAAGCCAATCGCGCACCCACGCTTTTTATTGGCGACGGCATCAACGATGCCCCGGCGCTGGTGACGGCGACTGTTGGGATCGCGTTCGGCCATCGAAGCGAGATTACGGCTGAAGCCGCGGGCGCGGTGATCATGGACACGTCGCTCAGACGAGTCGATGAACTGTTTCACCTGGCGCGCCGGATGCGACGAATCGCGCTGCAAAGCGCTGTTGGCGGTATGGCGTTGAGCGTCGCGGGCATGCTCGTCGCGTTCGGTGGCTGGCTACCGCCAGTGGCAGGAGCCGTGTTCCAGGAAGTGATCGATCTGGCTGCGGTGCTCAATGCCTTGCGGGCCGCCGTCCCTGGTGGAGACCTGAGCGATTACCAGTGATAGGCAATGACCGATGCGCACAGAGACACCTGTACGCCTTCGACGGCGTGAACAGCTGGCTAGCCGCTTGCGCCCATCGGAGGGAAGCCCGTGTGACGCCCATCTCGAGATGTGATGGAGTTGAGGTGTGAATCAACCGCCATGATAGCGTCGCCTCCAATGGGCAGGCCCCTGGAATACAACGCAACCGTCGTTGGTCGCACCGATCTGACCGATACACTCGCGACATTTCTCATCCAGCCGGACCAGGCGCCACGGCGACGTCCGTGGTTCATCGCGGGGCAGTATTGTCTCCTCGGCCTCAACAACACTGAGAAGCCGTTCCTCAGGTCGGTTCGCCGTGCCATGTCTATCGCTTCGGCGCCCGAGTGCGACGGTCCCCTGGAGTTCTACGTTCGATACGTCGTCAAGCCGACGTCACAGAACCCTCTGACGCATCTGCTGTGGAAGCTGCGAGCCGGTGATCGAATCTATGTCGGGGCGAAGGTAGCCGGCGCGTTCACCATCAACGACACAATTGGTGCCGACGATCCGCGCATTCGTGTGATGGTAGCGGCTGGAACTGGGGCTGCACCCTTTGTCAGCATGATCAGCAGCGAGGTGTGTCGGAATCCGTTCGCCGATCTGTCGAACTGGGTCTTGCTGCACGGCGTGTCGTATCCAAACGAGCTGGGGTATCGCCGGCAACTGCTCTCGTTATCCACGGCAAACGGCCTCAAATATCACGGGACCGTAAGTCGCCCGAGTGAGGCACGCGACTGGTCAGGCGACATTGGGCGCGTGGAAGCGTTCTTCGATCCGGAGCGCCTGCCAGAGTTCGAACGGCGCCTGGGCCTGGCTGCCGGCGGTTTCACCTCGCATAACGCCGCCGTGTTCGTGTGCGGGCTGACGGCGACGATCGGCGGTGTGCTCGTCCGCCTGATCGATCGCGGTTTCGTCCCGCACGCCAAAGTGATCCGTGATGCGCTTGGTGTTCCGCCGGATATGAGCCCCAGCCTGTTCTATGAACTGTACGACCCCGCGCCGCCGATCGACATCGATAATCCCACGGTAGTCGAACGGCTGCGCGCGCGCATGCAGCGCGCGCTATCCTGATGTCAATCGCACCGATGTGGCTCCTCCATTAACCGGCGCACGCTCTCGCGTGCTCGCTCGAGAACGGCCGGCGGCAATGGCGCGGCGCCAAGCTGACGGCACAGACCCACCGTCTGCTTGAGTCCTTCGACGACCGCCGCGCAGCTCGGGCAGGTTACACAATGCTGCTCGATGGTCTCGCACGCGGCTTTATCGAGATCTCCGTCGAGATAGGCAGAAATCTGCGTGAGAACGTCCCGGCACTTAGGCCTCACGATCGACCACCAGTCAATTCGCGCCTGAGCATCAGCCGGGCGCGCCGCAGCCGCTGCTTCACATTGGCCTCCGAATATCCGGTAATGGCTGCGACTTCCTTCGTCGGAAGGTTTTCCATCTCACGCAACAGCATGATGATGCGGTACGCCGGCGGCAGCTTCGCCAATGCCTGCCTGAGCCGTGCGTCGGCCCAGTCATCGATCATCCGTTGATCGGCGCGCGGAGCCTGATCGGCAACATCGATCGGCGACGCTTCAGCACCACCGGCTGGAGACCCCTGCTCGATCGATTCGAACCTGACCGGTTCGCCGGCACGCCGTCGCCGCTTCATCAGACACGCATTCCGCACCGTCGTGTACAGCCACGTTCGAAATGCGTCCGGGTCAGCAATGCGGCTGACGTGCTGATAGGTCTTGAGCAGCGCGTCCTGCATCACATCCTCGGCATCTTCCGCGTGCCCGCACGCCAACAGGCTGAACCGGAACGCAACTTCCTGTGCACGCATCAACAGACGCTCCATAGCCGCGCGGTCGCCCGTCGATGCAGCTCGGACAAGGGCCGCATATTCGGACTTGGCCGCATCGGGGCCCGATCCACCCGTCCCGGCCGGGTTGGTGACGATAGCCACGTCAGGTCGATTGTACGAGTGCTGCCTCTCGCCGCCGGGGTGTAGCGAGAGATGCAGGTCGCGGGCTATCGGTGACAAAACGACCGATCGCGCGGTCCGCTGTCACCAAATCGCGCGTCTTTGCATCCCTCAGCCGATGACCTCCTCGGGCCAGGTAACGGCACTGGTATTCATCCTGTGTCTCGGGGCCGTTCCGGCCTCTGCTCAGGACGCGCTGACGCTTGACGTCGCGATACAGGAAGCGATTGCACACAATGCCTCGCTGCGGGCGGCCCGTGCGGGCGCGGCGGAGGCCTCTGAGCATCTCGGTGAAGCGCGCGCCGGGTGGCTGCCTCGGATCTCGTTCACCGAGAGCTGGCAACGCGGCGATCAGCCGGTCTTCGTGTTCAGCTCGCTTCTGGCCTCGCGGACATTCACAGCCGCGAACTTCGCCATCGATTCTCTCAACCACCCGAACCCGATCGGATTCTTTCGCGGATCCGTCGGGGCCGAGCAGCTGCTCTTCGACGGCGGCCGCCAGCGGGCGGCCATCAATGGCGCGCAGGTACGCAGCGAGATATCGCAGCTGGCCGTTGACGAGACGACGGCCTCGCTCGTGTCGACTACGACCCAGACATATGGCCGCATCCTGATCGCCGAGGCAGGCGCGCGGGCGGCACATGCCGCGCTCGAATCCGCGCAGGAAGACAGCGCGCGCGCCGAGCGGCGCCGGGACGCCGGCATGGCAACCGACGCCGACGTGCTGGCGCTCATCGCTCAAGTCACCACGCTTCGGCAACGTGAGATCGACGTCCAGGCCGATGCCGCCGTGGCCAGAGCCGAGTTGAACCGCCTCATTGGTTCGCCAATCGATCGCAGCTACGACGTGGCCGAGCCGCTGGCTGGCACTGAACTTTCGGCAATGTCACTGAGCGTGGCGCTCGCTGAAGCCGATGCAAACCGCCCTGAGCTCAAACGAGCCGCAGCAGCCATTCGGCTCGCCGAGACAGAGCGCAAGGGCGTTGGCACTGCGCTCATTCCGCAGGTCGCGGCACAGGCTGCGTTCGACATGAGCGGCACGAGTTTCAATAGCCGAGAACCGTCGTGGATCGTCGGCGGCGAGTTGCGTTGGAACCTCTCGCTCGGCGGAGCCGAGCTGGCGCGTGCGAAGGCCGCCAGCCAGGCGCAGATCCGCGCCGCCGCCGAGGCCGACGAGACGCGCGCGGCTGTTCGCGTGCAGGTCGTCACCGCCTTCCGCCGTCTCGAAGCCGCGCACGCCCGTCAAGCGGTCGGACTGACAGCCGTGAATCAGGCCCGCGAGCGGCAGCGCATCGTCCGCGATCGATTCGACGCAGGCATGGCAGGCGTCACCGACGTCCTGCAGGCATCGAGCGCGCTCACCGACGCCGAGGCACAACGGGTCGCCGCTGTCGTCGATGCCATCACCAGCGAAGCACAGCTCCGCCACGCAATCGGACGGCGCCAATAGCGAGGCTCACGTGCAGAGAACCATTGTCGTCATCATGCTGGCCGGCTCGACGTTGCTCGTCAGCGCGTGCCGTCACGAGCCCGCGGCACAAGGAGCGGCCGCCGCGCCCATCACGGTATCCACCGCTCCCGTGACATCCACCGTGCTCGCGTCCGACGTTGAGGCTGGTGGTGTCGTGACCGCACGTGCAACCGCCCTCATCTCGAGCCGGATCATGGCGCCCGTCGTCGCCGTGCATGTCCGCGCCGGCGATCGCGTCAAACGCGGCACGCCGCTCGTGATTGTCGACGGACGCGAAACCGACGCCAATCGGACCCGCGCCATTGCCACGCTCGCGAGTGCCACCGATACCGTGCGTGCGGCCGACTCCGAAGTTCGATCGGCGCAAGCGGCGCTAACGCTGGCTCGGACGACGCACGACCGGATCAAGACGCTGCATGACAAGAAGTCCGCGACGACACAGGAACTCGACCAGGCCGTCTCGGCACTCGACGTGGCCGACGCGCAGTTCGGACAGGCCCAGGCCCATCTCTCGGCGGCGAACGCAGCTCAGGACGCTGCGCGAGCGGCCAGCGACGCGGCCACCGTCGCGAGCTCGTACACGACGTTGACCGCGCCTTTCGACGGCATCGTCAGCGAACGATCCGTCGATCCAGGTTCGATGGCAAACCCTGGCGCTGGCCTGCTCACGCTCGAAGATGCCACCGGGTTTCGCCTGGAAGTGCCGCTCGACGAATCACGCGCGGCGACTGTGAAGATTGGCGATACCGTCGGCGTCAACCTGGGCGAAGGTCAGTTCCCGGACTCACTCTCAGGCCGCGTCAGCGAGATCGCTCGAGTCGATCCCGCATCCCACAGCTTCATCGTCAAGATCGACCTTCCCACGCAGAATGGCGTTCGCTCCGGCACCTTTGGACGTGCGCGCTTCACGGGTACACCGAGAAATAGCCTCACCGTTCCCACGGCCGCTGCCGTTCGCCGCGGGCAATTGACGTTCGTCTTCGCCGTGGACCGCGAGAATCGCGCCAGGCTGCGCGCTGTCTCACCGGGCAGCGTAGACGGCGATCGGCTGGAAATCCTCGCCGGCGTCGGCGAGAAGGACGTCGTCATCACGAATCCGCCGCCATCGTTGACGGATGGTGCGCCTGTCGCTGGAGCACGACAGTGACTCGTGCCGAAGGAATCGCCGGCCGGCTTGCGGGGGCATTCATCCACTCGAAGTTGACGCCTCTCGTCGTTGCCGCGTCGCTGCTGTTGGGACTCTATGCCGTCATCGCGCTTCCCCGCGAGGAAGAGCCGCAGATCATCGTGCCGATGGTCGACGTATTCGTCGAGATGCCTGGAGCCTCGCCGACGGAGGTCGAACAGCGCCTGACACGTCCAATCGAACAGGCGCTCTGGGAGATTGCCGGCGTCGAGTACCTCTATTCGACCTCTAGCCCTGGTCGATCGATGACCGTGGTCCGGTTCCTGGTCGGCGAAAACGAAGAACAAGCGCTCGTCAGGCTCAATCAGAAGCTCGCCACGACACTACCGTCGCTTCCACCCGGGACGACGACGCCCTCGGTTCAACTCCGATCGATCGACGACGTGCCGGTGATGTCACTGACGTTGTGGGGCACCGGATATGACGATGCGCGGCTGCGGGCGATGGGGCATCAGCTTCAGGAAGCGCTCAAGGAAGTGCCCGACGTGTCGACGATCAGTATCATCGGTGGCCGACCGCGGCAGATCACCGTCGAACTCGATCCAGCCGCGCTGGCTGCTCGTCATATCGATGCCCTCGCCGCGCAGCGAGCGCTGACGAACAGCAACGTGCGAACCGCCGGCGGCGACGTCGTCTCCGCGAATCGTGCATGGCGCGTGGAGAGCGGTCGCTGGTCTGACTCGATCGACTCAATCAGGAACGTCGTCGTCGCCACGAGCCACGGTGTGCCCGTCCGCCTCTCGGACGTGGCCACGGTTACGGACGGAAGCGCCGAGCCTGACAGCTACGTCACGCACTACCCGCGTCCCGGAGAATCGTTCCCGGCGGTGACGCTGGCCATCTCGAAACGCAAGGGCACGAACGCGATCGAGGTCACTGCGGCTGTTGACCGAAAGCTCGGCGACGTGCGCGGCTACCTGTTGCCCTCGGACCTTCAGATCTCGGTGACGCGCAACTATGGGGAGACCGCGGCTCAGAAATCCAACGAGCTGCTGTGGCACATGTTCCTCGCCGTCGTGTCGGTGGCGGCCTTAATCTGGCTCGTGCTCGGCCGTCGCGAGTCGCTGGTCGTGCTGATTGCGATTCCCGTCACCCTGGCGCTGACGCTATTCGTCTTCTATCTCTACGGCTACACGCTCAATCGCATCACGCTCTTCGCGCTCATCTTCTCCATCGGGATCCTCGTGGACGATGCGATCGTCGTCGTCGAGAACATCGTCCGCCATACGCGTGAAGCCGAGAGAGGTGCGTCGCTTGAATCGGTGGCCGTACGTGCGGTCGATGAAGTCGGCAACCCGACGATTCTGGCGACGCTGACGGTGGTGGCCGCCATCCTGCCGATGGCGTTCGTCGGCGGGTTGATGGGTCCGTATATGCGACCCATTCCGGTCGGCGCGTCGGCGGCTATGCTGTTTTCGCTGGTCGTCGCGTTTGTCGTCACGCCGTGGGCCGCAGTCCGTCTGCTGCGCCGCCGAACGGATTACGGCGACGAGCAGGAAGATCGTCTGACCGCCCTCTACCGGCGCGTGATGGGACCGCTGATCGGACGTCGCGCGCCGCGCCTCGCGTTCCTTGGCATGGTGGCGGTCCTACTCGTCGCCGCGGTGACTTTCGTGCCGCTCCGGCTCGTGGACGTCAAGATGCTGCCGTTCGACAACAAGAGCGAGCTGCAGGTGATCGTCCACATGCCGGAGGACACGCCGCTCGAAACCACTGCAGCCGCGGCGTCGGCGCTTGCCGACGAGGCGCTGCGGGATGCGGCAGTGACGAGCGTACAGAGCTACACGGGCACTGCGTCGCCGTACACGTTCAACGGTCTCGTGCGGCACTACTTCCTGCGCCGCGAGCCGAATCTCGCGGACCTGCAGCTCACGCTCATCGACCAAGCGAACCGGCCGCAGAGCCACGCGATCGCGAAGCGGATCCGCACGCGCCTCGACCCGGTCGCGTCCCAGGTTGGCGCGCGGATTCAGATCGTCGAGGTGCCGCCGGGCCCGCCCGTTCTGCAGACGCTCGTCGCCGAAGTCTACGGGCCTGATCCCGACCGCCGGCTGGCGCTCGCGAAGACAGTGCGCGAGACGCTCGAGAAGACAGCCGGGGTCGTTGATGTGGACTGGTACGTCGAATCACCGCAGCCCATGCTGCGTCTGGACGTGGACGACGAGAAGGCGGCCGCCGCCGACCTGTCCGCCGCGCACGTCTCCTCGATGGTCAGCCTGGCGACTGCCGGCATCTCTACCGGCTTGCTCCACGATCCGGTCGCACGCGAGGAAGTGCCGATCATTCTGCGGCTCCCCCGCGAGCGGCGTGGATCGCTCGACGCAGTGCAGAGCCTCCGGTTCGAAGGCGGGACGCCGGTGGCAGTTCGCGAAGTCACGCGGGCAGTCGCGACGGAAGAAGAGCGCAGCGTTTATCACAAGAACCTGCTGCCGGTGACGTACGTCACCGGCGATGTCGCTGGCAGCATCGAAAGCCCCGTCTACGCCATCCTCCAGATGAACCAGTCGTTATCGTCAATCGAGCTTCCGGAGGGATACGGCTTCGAGATCTTCAATGCGCACCAGCCGTTCGACAGCTCCAGGTATGCGATGAAGTGGGACGGCGAATGGCACATCACCTACGAAGTATTTCGCGACCTCGGGGTCGCGTTCGCGGCGGTGCTCGTCCTCATCTACATCCTCGTCGTCGGCTGGTTCCAGTCGTTCTGGACGCCGCTGGCCATCATGCTGGCGATTCCGTTCTCGCTCGTCGGGATTCTTCCTGCGCACGCGGCGCTCGGCGCGTTCTTCACGGCGACGTCAATGATTGGTTTCATCGCCGGCGCAGGGATCGTCGTGCGCAATTCGATCATCCTCGTGGACTTCATCGAGCTGCGCATCCGCGACGGGATGTCGATCGAGGACGCCGTCGTCGACGCCGGCGCAGTACGCTTCAGGCCCATGGCGCTCACCGCCGCGGCCGTCATCGTCGGCTCGACGGTAATTCTGTTCGATCCGATCTTTCAGGGACTCGCAATCTCTCTGATGGCCGGCGAAGTGGCGTCGCTGCTGCTGTCGCGCATGACGGTCCCGATCGTTTACTACATGACCCACAGACATCACGTACGCGAGACCGGCCCGGTCGCGGCCGGATAGGAGCACATCATGACCCTTGAAGCCATGCTCCGGTTGATTGCGGGCGCCTTCGTGACGGCGAGCGTCGTGCTCGGCGTTCTCGTGAGCCCGTACTTCTTCTTGTTCACGGCGTTTGTTGGATTGAATCTCGTGCAGTCCGCTTTCAGCGGCTGGTGTCCGATGATGGCGTTCCTACGCCGCGCCGGTTTTCGGTGAGTCGGCACGGATTCCGATGGACCACGCCTGTTCGAGACCAGCACTCGCGCAGGCCCCTGCTGACGAAGCTGCTGGCGGGGAACATGGCGGGTGGCTCCAGCGGCATCGGCACTCGTTGCTTATCTCCGTCTTCGCAGGCTCCTTCTGCATCGGCAGCCGGAGCCTCATCAGTCGGTCGCCTTCAACACTTCGCCGAACATGTTCCTCCGGAGGATCGTCGAAGCGGTCGCCAGCGCCCCCGACAACGCGCCCATTACTCCACACGTCCCGACATCCTGGCCAGTGAGAAACAGATTGCGAATGGGCGTGCGGGGGCCGAGGTCGCGCGATTCAAAGCGCATCGGCGTGTGGGCGAGGCCGTACATCTCGCCGTGTGGAGCACTCGCGAAGTGCTGGGTGGACAGCGGCGTCGAAAGCTCCCAGTGTGTGACCATCCCGGCCACGGTCGGCACGTATCGATAAAGCTGGCACAGGAGACGCTCGGCAAGACGGTTCTTGATCGCTTCGTATGCGTCCGGTCGTCGCTTCCAGTCTGATCCGGCCCACCGCGAGAAGTGTTCATACGACACTGCAGTCACCAATTCGATCGTGTGCCGATTGGGGTAGCGCGTCGCAAACGACGGGTCCTTGGCAGACGGAAACGAGATGTAGAGAAACGGAAATGGCGCCTCGAGGTCTGCGTTGAAACCGGACAAATTGCGATCGAAATCCACACTCGGGTGAATCCACTGGTTTGCGGCATCGAGCTTCGGCGCCGCGGTGGGAAACGTTGCCCCGACGTAGAGGCACAGATGTCCACTCGCGGCCGGAAGCCGTCTGATTCGCGCGGCAACGCTGCGTACTGCCTCCGGTGCACCATCACCTATCAGCCGATCCAGCGTCGTTCGAATTCCTGCGTCGCTCACGATGAGCTTCGCCCGGAACTCCCGGCCATCAGACATACGGACGCCAACGGCGCGGTCACCCTCGACAAGGATCCGGTCGACCTCGGCACTCACCGCCACGACCCCTCCGGCCCGCTCGATGGTGGGGAGCACGCTCGCGGCAATCTGACTGGCCCCGCCGATTGGATATGCCCCACCGTCGACGTAGTGCTCGGCAATCACGGCGTGCATCCCAAAACTGCTCTGCCCGCGGGGCAGGCCATAGTCGCCCCACTGAGCGGTCAGAACACTTCGGAGTTCTCGACTGGCCCCAAGGCTATCCAGGACCTCTGCGGTCGTTCGTCTCGCAAATCTCAAGAACGGCGCACGCAGACCGCGGCCGAACATGCTGCTCAGGAAACGGGGGAGCGATTTTTCAACAAAGTAGAACGGGAGACACCGCAGACATTGTTGGATCGCATTGAAGTAGCGATCGATGACATCCTGCTCACGAGGAAACGCCTGAACGAGCGCGTCGCGTAGGTGATCTCGACCGCTCACGTAGTTGAAGCGGAGCCCGTCGATGTTCACGCGGTCGTACACCTCGGGCATGGCGTTCCAGGCGAGACGCCCTTCGGCTAAGTACTCAAAGAGCGCGTGCGCCGGCGAGCCGGGTTTGTGAACTTGGCCGACGTAGTGCACGCCGACATCCCACTCGAAACCGGGACGATGAAACGTGTGAGTCAATCCGCCGGCCGTGTAATGCCTTTCGAGAACCAGGACCCGCCGCTTGCTCGCCTTGGCCAGGAGGGCGGCCGTCCCGAGTCCGCCGATGCCCGAACCGATCACAATGGCATCAAATGGTCGATTGCCGTGGAACTGCTTGTACGGTGTGCCGAGAAAGCGACTCGTCATCTCCCGACATCTCTCGCTTGGAGTTCGAACATAAGCCTTTCGACCCACCTTGAGACGCTGCAACGGCCTTGCCGCAGCCGCCCGCAATTCGAGGTGCGCTCTACGCCGGACGTGAGCGACAGGCGCTGACACGTGCGGAATTTTTCGGGAGGTAGTGCGGAACTTTCGCGCCGTCGCCTCTGACCGTTAGAGGTTCGTTGAGGAAAGGCCCATGTTATCGATGTGTAATGAACCGTGGGATTGGCGCCTCTCTTGCTCGTACTGATCGCGAGCATTGACGTGTTTCGAGCAAGCATCCTCTTGATCGTCCTGACACTTGGCACCGGGCAGAACATCGGCCTGTTATGTCATATGTGGTGCCCTCCTGACGCAGGCAGAGTGACGCGCTGACGCTGGCCACACTTGTGGCTACGGCGAACGCACAAACAGGCTCGCCAATTCTGAACACACTGGAGGTCCAGAAGCTCGTTGCGAGCACCGATCCAGAAGACAACGCGCGGCTCGGTGCGCACTTCGCTGCGCTGGCCGATCACTACGCGCGAGAGGCCACACGTCACGACGCCATGGCACAAGCGTTCATCGCGTCTCCGACACGACGAACGCCCACCAACACCGCAGCCGATCACTGCAAGCGACTTGCGGACTTGAACAAGCAGTCTGCCGACACGCTGCGCGAGCTGGCGGCCTACCACGACAAACGCGCAGCAGGCGTGGCGGCAACAGCACCAAAGGGCGCCGCTCGATTCCAGGCCGGAGCCGGTGCACCAGAACCGTCCGATGACGAGCTGAGCGCGCTCGCCGCACAGGCCAGCACGCCGGCCGATCACCACGCATTGGAGGAGTACTTCCAGACGGTAGCCAAACGCTACCGCCAGGCCGTGAATGAACACACCTCAATGGCGCAAGCGTATCGAGGTACTCGGATGGCCCAGGCGGCGGTCCATTGCGATCGCCTCGTGAGCCTGTCGCGTGACGAGGCGAAGGAAGCCACAGCGGCTGCGGAGATGCACAAGCAGCTCGCGACCGTCAGCCGGTAGTCGCGGCCAGCAGTAGGGGCCGGTCGTGGACCGGCCCGACTCGACTCAGGGTGATCGACATGACACGCTTCTCTTCGTCCGTCGTGCTGCGGGTGGTGATGGCGATGGTGTCACCCACCGACACTCAGGACGCATCCCGCTCACGCTCGTCCTCGTCGTGACGCTTCTCTACTTGTCGATGCGTGGGTGGCCACAGACAAGTGCGCGCGACCCTCACGATGCCGGTACCTCAGGACGTCGCCACTCCATCGGAAGGTGCCGCATGACTCGGCCGAACGTTGTCGACGTGGCGGCAGCGCATTCTTCCTTCGACCCGTTCGGAAGGCCGAGCACACACCGGTCGCACGTCGCCCACCCCGGTGTGTCTGTATTTGACGGGGTAAGGCCTTCGGGGCTCGTTCCTCTTTGACCCTGCTCCCGCCACATAGTCAGGGGAAAACTCCCTCATGCTGCGCGAATATCAGCACAGCATCCCTACGTCACTGGTGCTGCAGACTGAAAATCGACATCCTCGCGAGTCTTATCCAGGATCGGGCTTTGCACGTCTCCACTTCAGAGCTCAATCGTGACGTTCACAGAGCGCCTCATCGGGGCAACGATGCTCGATGCCAAAGTCTATGAAGATCTCGAGGCCGACCCGTCAGCGACATGGCAGGCCGCACTCGTCGTCCTACTGAGCAGCCTTGCCGCAGGCGTCAGCACCGGCGCTGCCACATTGGAACCAAAGGCGATCATCGTCGGCACGCTCGGTGGGTTCATCGGCTGGGTGTCGTGGGCAGCACTGATTTACTTACTGGGCACCCATCTGCTGCCCGAGCCACAGACACGCGCTGACGTGGGCGAATTGCTTCGAACGCTCGCGTTTGCCGCCGCGCCAGGCATCCTGCGGGTCGTTGGAGCCGTTCCGCCGCTGGGATGGCCCGCTTTCGCTGTCACATCCGTGTGGATGCTCGCCGCCATGGTCGTGGCTGTGCGCCAGGCGCTCGACTACCGCAGCACCTCGCGCGCGATCACAGTGTGCGCCCTCGGATGGCTGCTGTCGCTCTCCATTGCGGCCATCATCGGCATCGTCTTCCCGGCGATCGTCTCGTAGCGAGTGCCGTTGCCCAGTCCCTGCTCAGAGAGCTGACGTACCAAACAGGTTGCCGACGGCAGCGGTCACGGCCATGGCCAGTGCACCCCAGAATGCGACGCGGGAGGCACCTACCGTCGCCGATGCTCCGCCGACGCGTGCGGCCACGGCACCGAGCGCGGCCAGCGACGCGAGCGACAGCGCCGTTACGACGATCGACAGCATCGCCGCCGGCGCCACCATTGCGGTCGCCACCGGCAGCGCCGCCCCGACGGCAAACGTTGCGGCCGAGGCAAGAGCCGCCTGCAGCGGACGGGCGGACAACTCGTCCGACATGCCGAGCTCGTCGCGCGCGTGGGCCTTGAGTGCATCGTGCGCCATCAGCTGCTGCGCGACAGTTCGGGCCAGCACGGGTTCGAGGCCTCGTCCGACGTAGATATTCGTGAGTTCGTCTTCCTCGGCGGCCGGCACCGTCGCGAGCTCCTCGCGCTCCCGCGCGAGGTCTGCCTGTTCCGTGTCGGCCTGCGAGCTGACGGACACATACTCGCCGGCCGCCATCGAGAGCGCGCCGGCGACGAGCCCGGCAACGCCTGCTATCAGAACCTGGCCGCGATCCGCGTGTGAAGCGGCGACGCCCACGACGAGGCTCGCCGTCGAGACGATGCCATCGTTGGCACCGAGAACGGCAGCGCGGAGCCAGCCGATACGGTCGGTTCGATGTCGCTCGCGATGTCGCATGACGAAATCCTCTGGGGCGTCGTGGCGGGCCCTCAATCGAACGTCGTATTCGTGGTGAGCCGCGTCGCCCTACTGGGGCCAGTTCGCGCGCGCGTCGAGAGTGATGATGGTTTGCGGCAGGGCTTTCGGAATCGTTGGCCGCAGATACGGCCTGCCGACCGCTTTATGACATTGATAGCAGGACTCGAGGGCACCACGGTACGCCGTCTCGAACTCCTTGCCGTCCTTCTTGTCGATTGCCGCTTTCACTGCCGCGAACGTACTGGTGTCGATTCCGTCGAAAATACCTTTGACATCAACGGGCATCCCGTCCGGTCCCTTTGGCATCGGATTGATGCGCGTCAGCCACCGAACGTGATTCCGCGCCTCGCTGAAGTAGTAACCCGCCAGAGGCCAGTTACCCGACTGACCGGCGAACCAGAGGTTCGACCAATGAAATCCCACATCGGCCATGGCCACCGACGCCGACGGTGCCTTCCCCTTCAGCACCTCGACGTCCGCTTTGAGCGCGGCGATCTCGTCGGCCGCGGAGGTCGCCGGTTGCACGGCCGCCCCAGGTTGGACAGCCGGCGCCTGCCGGCACGCGGCGCCGGCACACACCACAATGACAAGGGTCTGAAGAAGAGCAGTTCGCGACATCATCGCCATCCTTTCCTTCTCCTGATCAAAGAGTCACAACGACGAGCCTCGCAACGAGGCGCGAACGCGTCATGACAAATTAGGCGCACTGAGCCGGTGTCGATACGCTCACACACACTGACTCCAGCTCCAAATTCAAGACTGATTCTGAGACTCGCTCGCAAACTTGAAGCGATGCGTGTGTGTGATGCAGCATCACATTTCCGATGCGCCATCCTGCATCTCTAAACCTCTTCGCGTTGCTGTTCCTCCTGGTTGCGATGACGGTCTCCGTCCGCGCGG
>Ga0207691_10004236_pt1 | contig 13934 bp, 14 predicted proteins | sample KBSM13metaG_FD_184327 | JGI IMG/M metagenome (GOLD analysis project Ga0207691, IMG submission 184327) | Miscanthus rhizosphere microbial communities from Kellogg Biological Station, Michigan, USA - KBS M1-3 metaG (SPAdes) (version 2) | ecosystem: Host-associated > Plants > Roots > Rhizosphere >... | reverse complement strand
CGCGGCCGAGGTCGAGAGGCGCTCTATGGCGAAGATTCTGATCGTCGAGGACGACGATGCGACCAGGACCGGGTATCGGGAATTCCTGAAGCTTGCCGGTCACGAGGTGATCGCAACGAGCACGTATCAGGAAGGTCGTCATGCGGCGGCCACCGAGAGCCCGGATCTGGTTATCGCCGATCTGCGCCTCGGGGGGTTCAATGGGCTACAGCTGTTACTCCTGAGTCCCCAGCCGATTCCGACCATTATCGTGACAGGCTTCCATGACGAAGTCCTCGAGGCTGAGGCGCGCCGTGCCGGAGCGGACTACGTCGTCAAGCCCATCTCGCCGTCCAATCTCGTGACTCTCGTGAACGAGAGACTCGAGCGCAAGTCGGGACCACAGCCACACTAGATCGCACGAACGCGTTCAGGGGACTCATTACCTGAATGGTTTGCGTCCGGAAGTACAGCTGAGCTACTCTGACCTCGGCGCCCCGGGGTTGTCTCCACGACAGGCGTCTTTCGTCGGAGCGATCGGGGCCTAATGCCTTCTTTAATCGAGCGTTTTGAAGTAGATCCGGCGCGCCGGCTGGCGGCCGCCTTGCAGGAGCCTCGTGATCATTCCCGTGCGGTTCCGCGGGAATCGACTCTGATGTCGACTACCGAGAACCCGTCTCTCGTGGGCCAGGAACCTTCGTCGTTTGAAGTCGCTGTTCGTGACCGGTCCTGGGACTGGTTGCTCGAACTGCGTCGACGATTGAAGGTCGATCTCCTGCTCGTCGACAGCCGTCCATTGGTGCTTCTGCCGACGTTGACAGATCAGGCTGCGAGGCTCTCGGCGATGTTGGAGCACGGCGAAGGCGCGCTGCTGACCGCAATCAGCGCGTCTCTCAGGGAACGCACGTCCCAGACACTCGATCTCAGCGGGCTGCAAATCATTTGTGTCCCAGTGATCATGGAGCGCAACGCGGGTGGCGCCCTGCTCGTCGGACGAGTCAGTTCTTCGCGTCAGGACGCAGTCGCGTCACGCTCGCAACTGGAGTTCGTCGCGTCATGGCTGACGGCCGCGGTGGACGCGCATCTTCTCAGTCCGCCGGCGTTTCAATCGAGCGGTTTGAACCGAGTTGCGCCGCTTGCGCAACTACTTGGACAAGCGTCCGCTCGTGAATCGGATCGCGAGTTGATCCGATTGTTCGGCGAAGCGATCGCCGTGTGGCACGACATCGAAGTCAGCGGATACGTCGAGACAACTGCTGGCGTGTTCGCGCGGGACGTGACACTGCCAGGAATGAAGAAAGGCGAGCGTCCTGCGGTCATTTCGTCGGTAGGTCTCCCTGATTCCACCGACCTCGTGCGGTTGCCTCAAGGCCACCTCGATCGATTTGGATTACCAGTCAACGACGACGTCTTCGTGCGGCGCTTCAAGGGAAAAGACGGACGATCGTGGCTCATGGTATTTACCGGTGAGATCGGTGCGTACGACCTGCAGCGAATCGGTGCTTATGTCGCGCTGCTCGATCTCGCGCTCCTGGTCTCGACGAGTGCATTCACAGCGCGAATAACGAGGACGATCGCTGTGTCGCTCGCGACGATCGATGTTCCACAGACGCAGGCCGCACGGGCTCTCGAGGAGCTGCGCGCCGCGCTAGGCGCTGCCGCTGCGACATTGACGATCGAGTCGAGCAGTGGCGTGCCGGCGTTCAGCATCACTGCACCTGCAGGTGCATCGGACGTGCACGCGGACGCGAGTGCGTTCCGACTGGTCCTCGTCAAACGATCCGAACGGCATTACACTACGACCCTTTCGCTGGGACGCAATGAAAGCTTGCAATTCACGCCAAGAGATCACGCAGCCGCAAAAGTCGCGGTCAGGATGTTCGATGCATGGGCACCGGCGGTTCTCGAAGGAGCGCGTGCGCGTTTCGAGCGACGCGCGGCACCGCGCGGGTTCGCAGAAGTCCTTCAGCGGTCTGCGCGTGAAGCGCTCGAGCGCGGAGCCCCGATTGCTGTCGTCGTGCTTCTGATTCGCGATGCAGCGTCGTTACCAGGATCGACGCAGCGTTGGGTTGCGGGAATTCGCGCGCAACTGCGTGCATCAGATCTCGCGGGCATGATCGGTGAAGCAGAGATCGGCCTGCTCATGATGGATACGGGCGCCGAGCAGGCGAAGAGCATTGCCGAGCGCCTGAGAGCAATTGTCGGCGGAGAGCCGGGCCAGGAGTCGATTCTCGTCGGAGTGGCCGCTCGGAATCCGGGCCAAGATACCGTCGATGGTATCGTTCAGGATGCTCGTGGAGATGCACTCGCCGGAACTCGGCAAACACGAGCGTCTGATTCTCCTCACGGAGTGAACCGCTGATGGCGCTCGGAGATCGGCGTTCTCGCATACGACTGGAAGTCGTCGGCGCTCTTTGGGCAACATTGGAATTGACCGAGCCGGCACGTGTCGTCAACATCAGCCGCGAGGGCGCACTCATCAGTTCTCCAATCTCGATGCCTCCCGAATCAGTGCAGCCACTGCACCTGAAACTCGAAGGGCGAGACGTGACCGTCGACGCCCGCGTCCGGCACGTCCGTCGGGTATCTGGTCCGGACGAGCCGATTCGATACCTCATCGGTGTTGAGTTTCTTTCTGTTCCACCAGCGCTAGCTCGGGCGACGGACTGGCCGCAGGTCTAACGCAGCTACAGAAGCATCGACACAGACGAACAGAAGACGGGAAAGTCTTCCCTGCTGAGAGTCTTAGCCCAGATTCACCCAGACTTTCTGAGGACCGATCCTCGCGTGAAAGTCTGCCTACACAGACCCATAAGCCGTTGAAAAGCAAAGCCTTGTTTTGGTAGACAAACGTCTACCGCAGCTTGGCGACTCACTTGCACTTGACGCTGGAGCCCGCAGGCGCTGAACGGCGGTACCGTCAGCCCCGCGAGGTCAGGCGAGGTCAAGTACGTCAATAGAGGAGCGGGATGGAGGAACGGCGACGGGTCCCACGCCATCAGGTAGGCGAGGAGTTCGCGAATCTGCCGACGAACATGAGCGTCCGCGTGCTCGACATCAGCACAGCAGGTGTGCTCCTGCAGTCGCCGCGGTTGCTCAGTCCCGGCTCGCGCGGAAGCTTGCGGTTCACATTAGCAGGTGCGCCGTTTCTCGCGGACATACAGATTCGACGGGTTACTCCAGGGTCGGATGCAGCGTCCGGGTATCGGATTGGAGCCACATTTGTAGGGATGACGTTGGAACACCGGCAGCTCATCGAACGGTTCATGAACAATGATTGATGGCATCGCTGAAAGCGGCAGTTCTCGGGTCAGCCCGATCGGCGCGATTCGGCCGCGGTCGCATGTCCAACTGACCGGTCGCAGCGCCGAGGTCCTGGCGCTGGAGCAGGAGATCGACCGTGTTGCCCGGTCCGACGCAAAAGTTCTGATCACGGGCGAGAGCGGTGTCGGCAAGGAAATCGTCGCGCGCGCGATCCATTCGCGCGGACCGCGAGCCAACCATGTCTTCGCGCCCGTCAATTGCGCTGGCCTGCCTGAGACACTCCTCGAATCCGAACTGTTCGGTCACGTGAAGGGCAGCTTCACCGGCGCCTATCGTGATAAGCCAGGAAAGCTCGAGACTGCCCACATGGGCACGATCTTCCTCGACGAAGTCGGCGAGATGACGCTGCGGATGCAAGGCCTGCTTTTGCGATTCCTCGAGACAGGAGAGTTGCAGAAGGTCGGCGCCGATGGCAGCGGACGCATCGTCAACGTCCGCGTGATCGCCGCGACCAATCGCGACCTGCGTGACATGATCAAGCAGGGGACGTTCAGAGAGGATCTGTTTTACCGCCTCAACGTCATCCACATCGTCGTGCCACCGCTGCGGGATCGTCGCGAAGATATCCCGGTTCTGGCCAACCAGTTTCTGACGCAGTTCACCGCTGCCGGACGCTCGTCGATCTCTGCGATCGCTCCCGAGGCGATGAAAGCGCTCACCGAGTATTCGTGGCCTGGCAACGTTCGCGAACTCGAGAACGTGATCGAGCGACTCGTCGTCACCGTGAGTGGTTCAACGGTTGGCGTCGAACACCTGTCGTCCGAGATCAGAGCGTACGACGCCGTCCTGCTTCGTCCCAAGCGTGAGCGTCGACGAACTGTCGCAGACGACCTCTACAAGCGGATGATCGAGCAGCACGAATCCTTCTGGACCGCCGTGTATCCGCTTTTCATGGACAGAGAGATCACTCGCGCGAACGTTCGCGAGGTCGTGCGTCGAGGTCTCGAGGAAGCGCGGGGCAACTATAAGATTGTCGCGCGGCTCTTCAACATGGAAGCTCGCGACTACAAGCGATTCCTGAACTTCCTTCGGAAGCACGACTGCCAGATTCCGTTCAAGGAATACCGCTAGGTATCGCCCGCCCCTGACAGCAGCGACCATGGCGGTCTTGGTTTGTGCATAATCCAAGACCTCAATCGCTGGCTCACCGTACAAGCTTCAGTGAAAAAGTGAGAAGCGTGGCCTCTTTCGCGTCCAGAGGGTACAGTTGTTGCCACCTCATCCGGACGTGGAGAGCGCCTCGCTCCGTCCGGCAGTGTTACAACGGAATATCGACAGTATCTAGGGAGCTTAGTGAGCAGCGATTCCCAGAGAGGGAACGATTATCTTCCTGTCGGAGGATTTCATCGCATTGTGTCAGCCGATGAGCCCGGGCCCTGCAGTCGGCGCCTTAGCCGCGAGCAGCGTCGTGCGTTGCTCGAAGTACGGGAAAGGGTCGATCCCAAAGGCCGTCCGCAGGAGTTTCTGCAGGACCTCGTAAGTCTCATAGGACAGATCGTTCGCACCAAGGTTGCGGTCGCTGGTAAGAGAGGCAGGTCCTGGGTGGTCGCGGCAGAGTCCACCGCCGAACCCTCAATTGCCGTTCACCCCAACGGCGGGGCGCATCCCTTCGATCGCATGAGCGCCACTCCGGGTGTTCGAGTCGAGATCTGGCGGACGCCCGATCGCGACTGGACACTTGTAGGTCTCGCCGGGCAAGCCGATCCACCCGTCATCCTGATCCTCGAGGGTGACTGGACACCGTGCGCTCTCGTCTTTCGCGATCTCGCAAGGAGCTTTTTCTTCAGTGAACAGGGGCCTGCGGCACCGAGCCTGGACGCCATCTCCCAGCATTTGACTCGCGCGCTCGCCGACACGTCGGGTCTTGCCGCGGTCGGAGAAGTCGTGCTGCATCACGTCGTGCAGGCGCTACCCAGTGGAATGGCCTCACTTGCGGCAGCCGCAGCCGATGGCGAGTTGTCGATCGTTGCCACGCATGGCTATCCACGCGCGCTAGTAGAGCATCTCCGGATTCCGGCTGGAAGTGGCGTCATCGGAGCGGTTCACGTTTCGAGAATGCCGCTCCTCGTGCCTGATGTCACCGCGATGCCAGGTCTGGATAGGCGCCGATCGAGATATCGAACTGGCTCCTTCGCGGCGGTTCCAATCGTGGCAGGCGCCGAGTCTTTGGGAGTTGTATCGCTCACAGATCGCCTGGCGCCGGGCCCGTACACCCCTGAAGATCTCAATACGCTCGCTGTGCTACTCGCCCCTGCGGCACTCGCTCTTGGCAGGGAGCGGGTCTGGCGTGAGGCACAGGCGTATGCGCAGGCTGCGGTGATCGATCCCGTGAGCGGCCTGTTCAACAGGCGGTACTTTCAGGCACGTCTGGAGGAAGAGCTGCAGCGCGGGATTCGTCAATTGACGTCGGTCGCGCTGTTGATGGTTGACCTCGATGGGTTCAAAAGTATCAACGATCGTTTTGGACACGTCGCTGGGGATCTGGTGATACGCGATATCTCGGAGATTCTGCGCCGCTCCGTCCGCATCTTCGATGTCTGCACCCGCTTTGGCGGCGAGGAATTCGCGGTGATGATGCCGGGAGGAACCGCGGAAAGTGCAGGAACGATCGCGGAGCGCATCCGGCAGCGAGTGGAGGCCTACCAGCGAAGCGAGGCGGATCTCTCCGGCCTACGCGTGACTGCCAGCATCGGCGTGGCCGTCTCACCCCCCGGCGTCACGGCGCGCGACCTCATCGAGAGAGCGGACCGCGCTCTGTACCACGCCAAGAAGGCTGGGAAGAATCGAGTGAGCACCGCAGCCAGTGACGGCAGTGTGCTGCCTGCCTGAGATTTCTTAGCCGGCACCGGATCGGCTTCGATACAGATCAATTTCCAGCACCTCTGAATTCAGCTCTGCCACAGGTTCCTGAGACTCTCTGGAACTCCGAGGGAACCTCTGCTTTGAGAGGACTCGTGTAACTTTATGTAAAATCAGGCGTTCGCTCAGACGCCCAAAAGTCACTTGACTCCGGTAATTGTCATTCGATACGCGGATTTCACGCAGAAGTGTGATCTTTCACACGACTTTAGCGGACTTAGTCGTTGACCTTAGTCGCTTCAAAAAGGCAGACTTATTCCCTCCCGCTTATCTGAGATTTGGAGTCATTTGAGATGTCGACATCTTCCTCACCCCGAACTCCTCCTCGTAATCTTCCCTTGCTCCTTGGCGAGAGCCCGGCGATCACCTCGCTCCGGCGAGAGATCGAGGCCGCGGCTCGAACTGACGCCAAGGTACTCGTGCTGGGGGAGACGGGCTCAGGAAAGGAAGTCGTTGCGCGACTGATCCACGACCACAGTACGAGATCCTCGCGAGCTTTTGTTGCCGTCAATTGCAGCGGTATTCCGGAAACGCTGTTGGAATCGGAGCTCTTCGGTCACACCCGGGGCAGCTTCACCGGCGCGTATCGTGACAAACCCGGACTTGTCCGCCAGGCTGATCGCGGCACGCTGTTCCTCGACGAACTCGGCGAGATGAGCCTGCGGATGCAGGCCGTCCTCCTGAGATTTGCGGAGACCGGAGAACTCCAGACGATCGGTGTCGACGGCGTCACCGGTCGCTCCGATGTCCGCCTGATCACTGCCACCAACCGCAATCTGCGTGAGCGCATCGACGCGGGCGTTTTCCGTGAGGACCTGTACTTCCGTCTGAACATCATCCAGATTCACGTTCCACCGCTTCGCGAGCGACCGGAAGACGTGATGCTGTTGCTCGGACACTACCTGCGTAAGGCGAGCGAGACGCATCGCCTGCATTGTCCGGAGCTGACATCGGAGGCCGAGCAAGTCCTCAGCGCATACGCATGGCCCGGGAACGTACGCGAGTTGAAGAACCTCGCCGAAAGACTGGTCGTACGGGAATGGGATCGGTCGATCGCTCCCCAGGATCTCCCGACGGAAATTCGTGGAAGTCGCGACAATGTCTCCGTCGCGCCGAACTCGAACGTCGTGTTCAATCAGGAAGCGGTCCCAGCGGCACGTCGCCTTGAACGGGGCTCAGGCGCAGCCGATCGACTGTGGGATCGCTTGATCGCGGGCGAGAACTTCTGGACCGTCGTGCACCAGCCATTCAAGGCACACGAGTTGACCCGCGATGATCTGGCAGCACTGATTCATCGCGGTCTCGAGCACACGCGCGGTAGCTATCGCGCCCTGCTCGGTGTGTTTGGATTGCCGCCAACCGACTACAAGCGCTTCCACGCGTTCTTGTATCAGCAGAACTGCAACTTGCCTGTGGGACCGTACCGCACGGCGCGTGCGACCATGCGTCGCCAGGATCGTCCGCCGTCCGTTTACACGCCGGCCTGCTAGCGAACGAAGCGACCATCAATCAGCGGGAGCGGAGCATCCGCTCCCGCGGTTCATTTAAAGTTCTTCCTCGAGCAACGTGTTCAGACCGACCTGTCCATCGTGTACGTCGAAGTCGTACATCAGGGCTTGCTCGAAACAATCAAAGAAGCGCGATCCCAGTTCAGTGTGCGCAGGGTGTTCGAGATATGCCCGTAACCCTGCGAGATCGTCGAACTCCAGGATCGCAGCATGGGTGTAGTCTTCACGCATTAGCTGTTCGTACGCGCGCCCGTGCGTACGTCGCCGCCCGATTCGAGCACGCTTAATCGCCGCGATGTTGTCGATGGCGCCGGCGAACGCCCTCGCGAGGCCTTGACGCTGGTCTTCCTCGAGTCCGGGTCTCGGTCTGAACAACACGACGTGAAGAATCATCGACGGCGCCCTCCCTTGGATGGCGGCCTGGGCCCTTGTCGGCCCCGCGGACTATCGCTCCGCGGCCGATCAGCTCGTGGCCGATCGGTTCGTGGTCGATCGGTTCGCGGTCGGTCAGTTTGCGGTCGGTCAGTTTGCGGACGATCAGTTCGGGGTCGATCGGTTCGTGGCCGATCAGTTCGTGGCCGATCAGTTCGTGGCCGATCAGTTCGTGGCCGATCGGTTCGTGGCCGGTCGGTTCGTGGCCGGTCGGTTCGCGGTCGGTCAGTTTGCGGGCGATCAGTTCGGGGTCGATCGGTTCGTGGCCGATCGGTTCGTGGCCGGTCGGTTCGCGGTCGGTCAGTTTGCGGGCGATCAGTTCGTGGCCGATCGGTTCGTGGTCGATCGGTTCGTGGTCGATCGGTTCGTGGTCGATCGGTTCGTGGTCGATCGGTTCGTGGTCGATCGGTTCGCGGTCGCTCTGGCTGGTGTCTCTCGCGTTCCGGCGATTCCTGCTGGGGTCTGCCTTGCTTGCGATCGAACCGCTGTTGGCGACGAGCCTGGTTGCGCTCGCGCTTTTGCTTCTTGAACGGCTCCCGTGGATCCCGATGCACTCCGCCGGGTCGCCAGTCGCGTCCGCGGGGTTCAGCGGGTTTTTGAAAGGCGCTTTCCGCCTCCTCGGGAGACGCCCACAGCTTTCCGCGCTGGAACCACTTCATCACAGCATCCGGATGGCGCTCCTGCAAGCGACGCAACGTCGGCAGCAGATCGTCGCGCTCGGCCGCGCGAAACGACGTCGGTAGTCCCCCGGCGAGGATTGTCCAGTACGAGAAACGAGGTGGCATCGGTTATTGCTGTCCGAATCTCTTGAGTTTTTCGACGAGCGTTGTTCGCTTGATGTGCAGTAGCTCTGCGGCGCGATTTCGGTTCCCCCCGGTACGATCGAGTGAACGCTGAATCAAGTCGCGCTCGATCGCTGCGAGGTAACCCGGCAGATCGAGTCCATTCTCGGGAAGCTCCACGAACGGCGCTTCAGTCGAGGGGGGCGCCACATGCACCTCCACCGGGAGATCCATTAGCTCGAGCTGTTGGCGCCCTGCACTGAGAGCGACAGCGCGCTCTACTGCGTTTTCGAGCTGGCGAACGTTCCCGGGCCATGGATAGGCCATGAGCGCGCGCATCGCATCCTGCGAGACTTGCATCGCGGACGTGGGCGAAAATTTCTCCAGGAAGTGCTGCGCGAGTACCGGAATGTCCTCTCGACGATCACGGAGTGGGGGCAGCTGTACGGGAATCACGTGCAATCGGTAATAGAGGTCCTCGCGGAACGTACCTTCGGCAACCATCCGTGCAAGGTCGGAATTTGTCGCCGCGATCACGCGAACGTCGACCTTGACCGTCTGACTGTCGCCGACTCGCTCGAACTCACGCTCCTGTAACGCGCGCAGAAGCTTCGTCTGCAGCGCGCTGCTCATCGTCCCGACTTCGTCGAGGAAGAGCGTCCCCTTGTGCGCCTGCTCGAACCGGCCTTGCCGGGCGCCGACGGCACCGGTGAACGCGCCGCGAACATGGCCGAACAACTCGGCCTCGAGGAGTGTCTCCGGAATCGCGCTGCAGTTCAGTGCGACAAAGCGGTGCGTTCGCCGGGCGCTGTTGTGGTGAATGGCGCGAGCGACGACCTCCTTGCCGGTTCCGGTTTCTCCGGTGATAAGAATCGTGCTGTTCGATCGTGCCACGGTCTCGAGCAGATGAAACAGCTTCTGCATCGGCCGGCTGCGCCCCAGGATGCCGCCAAATTGATAGCGCTCTTCGAGTTGGGAGCGTAGATACGCATTCTCAGAGCGCAGACGACGCTGTTCGAGCGCGTTCTGCAGCACATGCAGAAGTTCATCGAACTGGAATGGCTTGGCGACGAAGTCTGATGCCCCCCGCTTGATGGCATCAACTGCGTCCTTCACCGTGCCGAAACCAGTAATGACGATGGCGACGATGCTCGGGTATCGGTCCCGTGCCGCCTCTATCACCCGGGACCCGTCGATACCGGGCAGCCGCAGGTCGGTGATGACGATGTCGAAGGCGAACTGTTCGAGGAGCTCCAGTGCCCGTTCACCGCTGTCGGCCTGAACGACCTCGAAACCACGCTCCGCCAGACGCTCCGCCATCAAACCGCGCAGGGTGGCCTCGTCATCGACGATGAGGAGGTGAGGCGCGGTACCAGCAGGGGATTGCAAGGTGCCAATATCTTGACACAGCACAAACCTAACGATCAGTCGGGAGCAGCCGATACAGCGAATGAAGCAGTGCGGCGGGCCCAGTGGCTCGCAGACGCCAACTAACAACGGCCGTCACCAGGAGGCCTGTGAGAGTTATATGGACCGCCAGACCCTTTCGATCATGAAAGCGTGTGAAGCAGTCGGAGTGAGCCGACGCACGATCTACAACTGGATTTCCGCGGGTAAGGTTGAGTACGTGCGAACGGCCGGAGGATCCATTCGGATCTTCGCCGACACGCTGTGGCGTGACGCGGCTGCACCGGCACGTCCCGAGGAGACTGACTCCCGGGCCGCGTCCGGATCGCACGCGTGACAGGGCCGCAGGCGGCCCTCGACGCCGATTCTCAGTCAGGTCTCGATCTTCAGGCGTTGTTTCACCGCCTGAATAACCAGCTGGGAGTCCTTCTGGCACAAGCTGAATTGCTTGAAGCCAAAGCCGCAGACGACGCCGGTCGTGCGCGGGCGGCCCAAATGGTGAGCAGCACGCTCGCAACTCTCGGCACCGTTCGAGAGATCCGTCACTGCACGGAACTGACTACGGCGAGCTGACAGAGCTACTCACAGCCCCTCGAAAGGGGTCGGAAGATACACCGGCCCCTCCCCCTTCCCACACATCCGACTCAGAAACGTAATTCGAGTGTCAGCTTCTTGGCGAGCGGTGTTGGTGTTTCGTCAACGATTTGGCGATCATGGAGCCGTTCCGGCTCCGTGTCATGTCGGAGCGAACGACACAAAAACTCAGTCAAATCCCTGTAAGCACAGCAACTTACAGTTGACTGGAACACGTGGTTGCACTGGGATGCGCGTCGATTCGTCCCGCTGGTACCGCAGTTGCCTTACATGGCGCCGGAGGTCACACTCATGCGCCCCCAGACAGTTTCTGAGAATCCGCGCGTTATTGCCAGCATTCCATTCGTAGAACAACTCGCCCGACGTGTCGCGGCCACGATGCCCCACTCGATCGACATCGGAGATCTCGTTCAAGACGGTGTCATAGGGCTCATCGACGCTGCGCATCGTTTCGACGAGGCGCGCGGCATCAAGTTCGAGACGTTCGCTGAACGTCGCATCCGGGGCGCGATGATCGACGCTCTTCGCAAGGACGCCTGGCCACGAGGCGTTCGCCGCCAGCGTCGCGAGCTCGAAGCGGCTCGCGAGGAACTTCGACGCGAGCTTGGGCACGAACCGTCACTGGCGGACCTTGCCGCCAAAGTCGGGTCCGACGAAAAGCGCCTCGGTCGGACCATCGTCCGAATCAACGCGATTGAATCGACGTCGCCACTCGCCAACAACGAACACCTCGACGAATCGACCCTTCCGACAGCCCTCATACCCTCGGAACCCGAACAGCCAGACCGGGCATATGAGCGGCAGGAAACGAAGGACCGTGTGTGCGCCGCGATCGCATCGCTGCCGCCGCGCGAGCAGAAAGTCATTGGCCTCTACTACTACGGCGAGGCCACGATGAAGCAGATCGGCGCCGAAATCGGCGTCAACGAGTCGCGCGTCTCTCAACTCCATGCGCGCGCCATTCGCCGTCTGCGCGACGCGCTCGCGACGATGATGCCCGGTGCTGAACTTGCCAAGGTGATGCGCAGCGCGATCCTGGAGTTCCAGAAGCCGCGCATGGCGAAGGCCACGCTCGAGAGCCGAAGCTCGGTGAACGACGGCGTAAGCCGACCGGGTGTGGTTGTGAACTATGCGAGCGCGTCGCGCACGCTGCGCAGCAAGTCGCCCAATCGGAACGGTTTGGCGAGCCAGCGGCAGCCGCTCTCTTCGAGAAAGCGCTCGGCATCGGCACCGGCCACGTCACCCGTTACAAAGATGACGCGTCGGGCCAACACGGGACTCGCGGCAGCGATCGCCCGGTAGAGCGCCATCCCGTCGACCTTGGGCATCTTCAGATCGCAGATGACCAGGTCGTAGGAACTCTGCCGCACGCGGGCGAGGGCCTCCTCGCCGTCGCCCGCGTGGTCAACCTGAAGTCCCGCATCAACCAGTGCTTCGCTCACTGCAAGGGCGAGCGCTCGTTCATCCTCCACCAGCAGCACCGCCGCGCCTTTGGTGAAGTCGCCGTTCGTTGCAGACGAACGGCGCGGCTTGGGTAGCGATTCCGCCGTACTTACTGGCAATTCGACAGTGAAAGAAGCGCCACCGTCTGGAGATGACTCCACTCGGATGCTGCCACCATGCTCCTGGACGATGGCGTAGGCGACCGTGAGACCGAGGCCGGTGCCCTTTCCCGTCTCCTTCGTCGTGAAGAACGGATCGAAGATCTTGCTCTTCACCTCAACCGGAATCCCCGGTCCATCGTCACTGACTTGAAGCACGACCGCCTCGTGATCGACGTCGTGCCACGTGCGGATGACCAGCGAGCCACGGCCGTTGGCGCCGAGCATGGCCTGTTCAGCATTGATGACGAGATTGAGGAGAACCTGCTGGATCTGATGCGCGTCGGCAAAGACTGGAGGGAGTCCTGATGCGAGCGCCGACAGCACCTCGATGTTGATCGTCCGCTGCTCGTATGGCCGGAGCGCCATCGTTTCGCGGACAACCTGATTGAGATCGATCAGCGAGCGTGTGGACTGCCGTTTTCGCGCGAATGTCAGGAGATTGCGAACGATCCTCGCTGCGCGCTCGGATTCCCCGAGGATGACGTCGAGACCACGACGCGCGGTATCGTCACTGGCCTTTTCCGAGAGACGCTCGGCCCAACTGAGGATTGTCGCGAGCGGGTTGTTCAGTTCATGCGCGACGCCGGAGATCGTTTGGCCAAGAGCGGCCATTTTCTCCGCCTGCAGCAGTTGCTGATACAGGTCACGAGACTGGTCGTCGAGCCGCTTTCGCTCGCTCACATCTCGTAGCAATGCCTCGACTCGAACAGCCGTACTGCGGCCCACTCGATCTGCTCGGGCGGTGACTTCGACCCACACCGACTCGCCATCACGTTTCCTCAGGCGAAGCAGATAGTCGGTGACGGCTCCCTCGTTGACGAGTCGGGTCAGGAACGCCGTTCGCGCGGCCGCATCGACGAAGCGCTCCGGTCGAAAAAGGACGACCTCCGCCTCCGGCGTCTCCGGGGGGTAGCCGAGCATGATCTTGAGATGTGGATTGGCGGCGAGAGTCGCTCCGTCGCCGTCGTCAGGAACACGACCGATCGTGCCGATGTACACGCCCTCGTGTACCGCTTCGAAGAAGCGCGCGAACGCCGTCGCACGTTGCCGATCGGGAATTTGTCTCGAATCAGCCGCCACGCCGGACAGATTATAGGCGGCGTCCCCCTCTGCCGCAGAGCTTAAGGTTTGGGTGTCGGTGTCGACGATGGGAAATGCGACGCGTATTTGCGCTCGATCGCCTCGCGAATCTGCGGTACCGCCGCGCCTGAATTGAACAAAGCCATGGCGTCTCTGCCCACGTCAAGGCAGATCGCGCAGCCGATTCCGTGCGGCTCCCATTCGGTGACCGTCCCATTGGCCTTGCGAGCTTTCACGAAGCAGTCGTGATTGCCATTGTGGCTCAGGCGCTCGCAGCCGCAATAGCAGGGAACGTATTGCAGGACTTCCGGATGCCGAGCGGCGAACTCGTAAACCTGCTGGACGATCGCCATCGGCCGCGATGG
>Ga0207691_10004233_pt1 | contig 13940 bp, 10 predicted proteins | sample KBSM13metaG_FD_184327 | JGI IMG/M metagenome (GOLD analysis project Ga0207691, IMG submission 184327) | Miscanthus rhizosphere microbial communities from Kellogg Biological Station, Michigan, USA - KBS M1-3 metaG (SPAdes) (version 2) | ecosystem: Host-associated > Plants > Roots > Rhizosphere >... | reverse complement strand
GCGCTTCGCCGGGCGCGGGAACGCTGCGGACCGCAAGCCCCGGCGCCACCGTCACCTGGGACGGCACACCGGTGACGAACATGCCGGGTTCCGGCTTGGCTGCGGCCGGCGGCGAAGGTGGCGTCTCAAACGTGAATGCCAGCGAGGTCTCGGCCGCGACGCCCGGGCGCAGCCGATAGCCGATGAGCCGGCCCATCTCCTGCAGCGACACACGCTCGCGTGCGGTGCCGAGATACGACTCATTGGCGATGCGCTCCTGGTAAAACGTGAGCACATCGGCCGCACATGCGAAGGCATCGATGAGTCCGATGGTGAAGTCGTCGGGATCGCGGGTGCGCAGCTCGTCGAGCTTGGCGAACTCACTGGAAGACAGGGCGGAGTGCAGGCTTTCGTGGAATTCCGGCCAGCCGCCGATGCGGTAGCTGATGGTTGAGAGCCCGCCACGGTTCTCGATGGCCAGCGGGGTGGCGCGATCGACGCCCTCGCAGCACAGGCAGTCCTCGGTGCCCGGCGCGATGGCGGGGAGACGCGGCGGCTCCGGCCGTGGCGCGCTCATTTGCCGCCTCCCGCCGATACCTGCAGCCGGCCACGGTCCCGGTAGTTAGGATTGTTCTCGAGCTGCGCCACCTCGAGCCGGCCCATCGGGATCACCCCGGTTTCGAGGGTGGAGGGATCCGGTGCGGCAAGACGCTGAAAGCGGTCCAGCCGAACCGAATCCACACCCTCCACGGATTGCGCCGCGGCGATGATGCGGCTGGCATACACGGAATCGCCGAAGCTGAAATTGTCCGGGTGAAAGACTCCGAGCTGGCCGTCCGGCAACTGGATGCTCGACAACACGTCGCGCACGGCGGTGAGGACGGCAGCGCGGAAATAGCCCGGCTTCACGCAGACGTGCAGCGCGATGTCCAGTGACACGCGATGTGGCTCGTCGACTTCCAGGTCGTATCCGGCCATGCGGTAGCGTTCGAGATGCCCCCGCAGGCTGCGCTCGAATTCTGCGTCCACTGCCGCGCCGCCGAGGCGATCGGCCGTGATGAACACGGTGTGCCAGCTGCCGGTCCAGCGGAAAGTCGCCGCCGCGCGCTGTACGCCGGCGTGTCGTCCGGATACTTCGGCGTAGTCGGCAGCGGTCACCGCGCGTTCCTGCGTGCGAAAGGCCTGCGGCGCATCGCGGCGTGCCACCTCGATGTCCTCCGCATCGATGCCCCCGAAGGCCGGGAGTGGATTGGAAATCGATTCCGCCTCGAGGACCGGTCCGATCAGCACATGCGCGATGGCCTCGGCGCCCACGTTGCCGGCGGAGCCGTTGCCGACGCGGTATTGAACCTTGAATCCCGTGTCCTCTTCGGGCCGACGACCGTTGCTGTCGTCGCCGAAGCGCAGGCGCGCGCGGCCGTCGTCCTGGACTTCCACGATGAAGTCGCGCGCCGTGTCATCACTGCCGAGAAGATCGCGCCGCACGGTCCAATGATCCGTTTCATCGCGCACGGTGCCGAGCAGCTCCAGCACCTGTGGCATCGCGTCGCGGGCTTTCAACGAACGCAGCGCCGCTGCGCTCCACCAGTCCTGTGGCGCCTCCGGCGGCGGGTGCAGAAGATCTGCCAGCTTGAAGCCGTTCGAGAGCGGAGTTGCCTGGAGCGTGGGCCGGTATCGCAATGGCATACGTAGTGGCTCGGGTGGATCGCAGCACTCGCCCACGTGGTGGTCACGCCGCACGAACGGCGGACGATCTTTCGGCACCTTGGGTTCGATGTCCGTCAGCGGCAGTGTCTCGCCGTGTTCGGCGAGCACGATGTTGCCCAGCGCGACGCTGATGCGGGAATGTTCGGGCACCGAGATGCAGAGCGCGAAAGGCAGCGCGTCAGCCGGATCCCATTCGATCCGCGTGATCGGCGTCGGCCCATTCTGCGGCGGGTCTTCGAACAGGCCACCGGAAGGGTCCAGGCCGAACTCCACCTTTGTCAGGCGCACGACGTGACGGTGCGCGCGGTCGGCATCCGCTTTCGTGAGTTTCGTGGGACTCACATCCTCCTTGAGGATGAGGAAGTCGCCGCGCACCAGTCCCTCGGCTTGTCCCTTGAGGGTGGCCGAGGTCGCGCCGCGCGGCAGGCAACATTCCTCATCGCCCCAGGTGTAGAACTCGAGCTCGTTGAACGAGTGCTGCAGTGATTGCGAGTGCACGGTCTCGAACACCAGCACGTCCGCCGCGCGCGCGTCGCGCTCATCCTCGGAGTCCGGCTCGATCCTCGCCTCATCGATTCCCGGTGCCCGGGTCAGCAGGCGCGTGCGCGCCGCCAGGGTGTGCGAGGTGTTTTCCGCGAGCTGAAAGTGCACGAACGCCCGCGCGTTGCAACCTTCGTGGAGAAGATAGTCGACGAGTCGCGCGTGCCGGCGCACCGAGACGCGCTGGCGCGCCGTGTTGAGGTAGGCCTCGTTTGCGATCACGTCCTGGCGGTAACTCAGGTTGTCCGCGGCGTAGGCGAGCAGCTCGACCAGCGCAACACCCGCATCGGCTGCCGAACGTTCCGTCCATCCGGGCGTAAGCAGGCTGAGCCGATCGAGCATCAGCCGGCGGAAGCCCTCGTAGTCCTTGGCCAGGTAGTCGATACGGGGCGTTTCCACGGGCGCTGGCGCGCAGGGCAGCGGCGCCGCGCAGTCGAAATCCGACGGGCATTCCACCTTGAAAGAAAATTCGATCGAGGACAGCAGCGGGTCGAACTTGTCCGGCGGCTCGGGGCTTCCAGGACTCGCGACGAGCCGCAGCGTGTAGCGCGAGAAGTCGCCATTGGAGGTGGTGCGGATCACCAGGGTCCGGGGCAGTTCCTCCACTCCGTCAACCAGGCCGGGTTCGGCGGTGGCGGGCAGGTTGTCCGCCATCGCCACCCATTCGATGCCCACGGTGGGAATGCGCTCGCCGCCGGTAATCTCGACATTTCCCACGTCCAGGGGCGCCTGAGGTGTGCGCAACAGCCGGACGAACAGCGTGCGTTGCGGTTCGACTCCCGGTGGTGCCGCGTGATCGAGCACCTCCAGGAATTCGATGGCATTCGTGTCGGTGCCCGAGCGCCGCAGGACTTCGAGACGCCGGCGTTCGCAGCAATGGAAGATCATTCGCCACCTCCCGGGAGCGCAAAGCTGGCGGTGCGCGCCTGTGCATCGCTCAGCGTCGAGTAGCGGACCTCGACACGGAAGATGCTGTCGATCGCCTCGACCTCGACGGCCTGCACGGCAATGAGATGACCGAGATGCTGCTGCAGTGCGCCCTGGATGAGCATTTGCGAAGTGGCCGCCAGCGCCGTGCTGTTGGGCTCGAACACCATCTGCAGCAGCCCGCTGCCGAAGTCCGGCCGCATCACGCGCTCGCCTGGCGAGGTGAACAACACCTGCTCGATGAGGTCGCGGATGTGCTCCTCCGCCGTCGTGCCGGCCGTGCGTCCGAGACTGTCGAAGTGATAGGGGAAATCGAGCTCGCTCACGTTGCGCTCCTAGGTCGCCTTGACGCGCTGCTGCGTGAGCAGCACGGTGAACTTCCGCACTGGCGGCGCGATCTGCGAGATACCGGTACTGATCGCCACCGGGAATCCGCTGGCCGTCACCCTGCTCGCGCCCTGGACCCATGAACCCACGGTGCAGGGCGAGTTCGTCGGGCAACCGATCTTGTAGGTATGGGCCAGCGTCACGATCGGCGCACCCATCACCGACACGCGCGCGTCCACCTGGTTGGGCGTGGCCGGCACCGAGTGCGGGCAGGTCAGAATGGAGAACTGGTCGATGACGAAACCTGACATGCTGAATCCTTGTTAGGCCTGTGTACTTGTTAGGTAATGGTCAATGCGCCGTTGTTGATGCTGACGGTGCCGGCGCTCAGCTTGAGCTGCGCACCCTGCGCCTCGATGGTGATGCCGAGGTCGCTGACCTCGACCTTGGCGCCGCCCGCGGTCTGGATCAGGATGCCGCCGCCGGGCGCGTCGCTGATCACCAGGCCATTGCCCAGCGTCGTTTGCAGCGTCATGCCGTTGATGCCAGGCGGCACCTTCTTCGAAAGCTGCGGCGCCTCACCGTTGGCGAAATAGCCGCCCAGCCACACCGGGTAGTCGATGTCGCCGCGCGCGAACTGCACCCAGACCGCCGAGCCGATCGGCGGCACCGTGAACATGCCGGTGTTCATGCCCGTGACCGGCAGGCAGGGCAGCGCCCAGCTCGAGATCGACGTGCCGCCCACATCGGCCACCGACACCTGGATGCGCGCCATGTTGAGCGGGTCGATGTTGTTCTCGACGCGCGCGGGATAGATGCCGTGGAAGCGCTTGTCGCTCATGTCGGCACCATGGGTAATGTCGGGAAGACTCCGTTGCGCGCCAGCGAGAAGGTTTGCTTGTACTGGCCACGCTGGATGTCGTGCGTCACGTTGCGCACGAAGTAGAGCCCGTCGTACGGCAGTCCCACGCCGCGCACGCCGACCAGCTGCCGGGACTTGAGCACGCGGCCGTACTTGGCCACGTCGAGCGTGCCGGTGCCGAAGACGCAATCGCTGTGCTGGGCCACGTAGGCCAGGCCGCGCATCATCGCGAGGCCTGGCGGCAAGTGCCCCGTGTCTGAAAGATGCTCCACCTTCGGCGGCAGCGGCGGCACCAGGCCCAGCGGCGGATTCATCGGCGTGATATCCGGGATGGGCAGCCCGATGGACAGCTTGCTTTGTGGCTCATGGAAAAAGACCACGGGGATGGATTTCGCCTCGCGGTCCATGTGGAAGGTGATCTGGTCCACGTTGCTGACGGCATCCATGCCGGTAGTTAGCGCGGGCTGTGGCATGCCGACGCGGATCTCCGGTCCCCAGTAGGCGCGAGACATGCCGGGCGCCGGCCCCGGTTCCAGGTAGAACACGTAGCCCACTTCCTGCGCGAGGTCGCGCACGTAGCCATAGTCCGTGCCCTTGTGCTGCGGGATGCGTTCCGTCGGCAGCGGCGGCTCGTCGACCACCGCGGGCATCACCATGGGAATGACGCCGAACACCGCGTACTTGGCGAGGATCGCGAGCACGCGTACCGACGGCGGCATCGCCGGGTATGGCAGGCCCGCGATCTCCACCACGTCCATGAGCGCCGAAAGATCCTTGCCCTTGACGATGAATTTCGCGTTGCCGGCCTCGGTCGGGTGGGCTTCGATATCGGTCGCAATGCCATCGATGATGGGCTCCGAGCTGCCGTTCATCGTGACCATGAGCACCACGCGCATCAGCGGCACTCCGCCCACCGCGCCACCGCCCGACGCCAGGAACAAGGTCTTCAGGGGCGAACGCAGCGGCACATCGAAGGTGAGCTCGAAGCCGCTTTGCGCATCACCCGAGCCCGCGTCTACTTTGACCGAGCTCAGAGCCTCCACTACAAAGCTCGGCGCCGGCACCGGGACCGTGCCCATCAGCAGCGAAAGTTTGATGCTGCCCAGCATGTTCGCCTCAGGCCCCCGCCGCGCCCGGCGGCAGCGGAATGGCGATGCGCACGCCGGGCGTCGATGTGAACTCGAGCAGGTCCGACGCGAGGTTTGCGTCCGCAACGCGCCAGTTGAGTTGCGCGATGCCCAGGTAGCTGGCGGCAATGTTGTCCGCCCGGTCGCCCGCACGCACCAGGTGGCGCGTCGCGAGTGGAATGTCGCGTCCTTGCGGCACGAAGCGCCGTAGTACATAGGCAACGCTGGTCTCATCGCCCGCGTTCGCGCCCGGAAACGTGTAGCGGCCCAGAGCGACGCCCGCATAGCGGCTCGTCGGTCCGAACGGCGAAGTCGGAATGGCGCCGGCATTGATGAGCATCTGGACCGGATCGTTCATGCACTCACCTCATGGCAGGTTGGAGAGCCCGAGCGACTGCAGCGTCGTGCCCGGCACACGAGCCGCCAGCGCCTCGCGCGTGCGCAGATAAGAGAGGAAGAGCGTGCCGCCGCGATGCGAGTAACCCAGGTCGTCCACGGTGAGAACGCGCAGACCGAGGCTCACCTTCGCGCGGATCGGATTCAGAGACGGATCGAAGGCTTCCTCGGTCACGGAGAAATCCGTCACGCGTACCGGCGCCACGCGGCTTCGGCTCCACACGAAGATCAACAGCGGCGATTCCGGCGGCAGGATCTCCAGCGTTCCGCCACGCGCGCCGGACTCGATCGCCAGCAAGTCCACGGTCGTGGGATTTACCAGCGCCTCGAGCGTCGCGATCTGCGGCGCGATACCGACTTCGGTCGCCACCGCGTTGCGGTCGGGGAATTCGAGCTGATCCGTCGCGTCGATCTCGGCGTCCAGCTTGATGGATTCGATCGCGGCGCCCTTGAGGCGGAAGGGCTGCGCGCGTTCGCCACCGCCTTCCCCTCCGACGCCCTGGACCTGGTAGCTGCGGGTCAGCGTGTCGGGGTTGTACTGGAGGGAGATGACACGCCGCGCACGCGAGCCATCGGGCGTCAGCACGATGAGGCCGCCTTTGAGGAGTCTTGGAGAAGCGGTGAGCGTCATGGCAGGTTCTTCATGTTTGTCGCATCCGGGGGCGCATCAGCTGCACTTGCGATTGTTGGAGGCGTTGTTCGCGTCGAGTTTCTTGCGATCCGGCACGGCAAGCTTGGCCGCGAGCGCTTCTTTCTCGAGCAACTGGTACAGCTCGGGCGCACTGCACAGCAGCTGGGCCTGCGCGTCTTCGTTGCTGCCGTGAAAGACGCTGTATCCCTCCGCGTAGAACTCCCTCACATCGCTGGTCACGTGCTCGGGATCCGTCTTCGAGTTCGCAAACGACCAATAGCCCTGCACCGGCCGTTTCATGAACCGGTCGAAGGTGTCCTTGACGGACAAACCAGTTTTTTTTGTGCTCGTGCCCGTACCCGTCGCGTCTTCAACAGTCACGCGTTTCTCGTCGGTCTCCGAGGAAAAGGTTGCGGACGCCAGAATCGCCTTCTTGAGCCGCGCTCCGGTGTACTTGTCGAGCCGGGCGATCTTGCCGCCGCGAACGTGGTCCCAGGCGTGCGCCAGTTCGTGGCGAACTTCGTCGACTCCCGCGCGCGGGCCCCAGGAGATCACGCGGTAACGATATTCGTAACGCGCCATCTCATAGCGGCCAGTCTTCGACGGCGCATATTCGGCGTCGAACGGCGGCGGAAACTCGCCGGAGCGCCAGAAGCGCACGCCGGCCGCATTCAGCACGGTCATCTGCGAGGTCGAAAAGGCCGCGAGCGCCCGGCGCAGCCGCTTGCACCAGGCCTTCTTCTCATCCTCTGCCACGCCGCGCAGCATGTCCGCCAGGATCTTGTTGCGCTTTTTCTCTTCGGCTTCAGTGAAGGCAGGCAGCATCGGATCGGGGGCCGTGCAGGGATCGACGTCCGCTACCGGCGCAGCCTCGTCCTTTTTCGCCGGCTGTCGCATCAACATGTGGCCGCGGTCCGAACTGGCGGTGCGCGCGAGCGTGCCGCCACCTTGCACGACGTGGGTGAGTTCGTGCGCGAGGAGGTGTCGCCCTTGGCGTGTCTGCGGTGCGTATTTTCCTGACGCAAATGCAATGTCGCGACCGACGGTGTAGGCATGCGCACTGACATCGCGTGTCGACTGATCCGCGGACGAATCCGCGTGCACGCGTACGCTCGAGAAGTCGTGGCCAAAGCGCTGTTCCATGTCCTGACGCACTCCGCGCTCCAGCGGTCTTCCGCCGCTTTGCAAGGTGCGATCGACACTGTCCGGAACTTGCGCTGGCGTCGCGGAATCGCTGGCGAGCCGCTGGATCCTCGGTGTCGCGCCGCTGCCGGCGGGGCGCGCCGCGGATACGTGATCGGCCACCCGCTCCGCTTCCTTCTCGTGGTGATCTGCAGGACTGCTGATACTTCGACGCGCGCATTCCGCGCATGTGCCGGTGCTCGCCGGATTTCCGCAGGCGCACTTGCGATGCAGGAGCGCAGCCATGGGGACGGTGCCGGATGAGGGCGGGAGCTTCATTTCGCCCCCTTCGGCTTGGACCCTAACAAGTTGTGTTCTACGCCGAACACCGCCATGAACTGTTGATCGCCCGCGGGATTGATCTGATACCGCAAGTCCAGCGAGAGCTTGTTTTCCCTGAAGTACTTGCTCTCGGCGTGGAGCTCGGCGATGCCTTTGCGGCCGATCGGATCAACACCCGCGGTGAGCTGCGCCTGCAGGAGATCCTGTCCATAAACCCAGAGCTTCGCGCCGACGAGCGTGCGTCCCTTGACGAGCTCCGAGAGCACCATTCCGCCCTCGACCCCAATCAACGGGTACATGCCAAAGCCCTTGTGGAGCACGAAGCCGGAAATCGGAACACCGCCGATGCTGACGGTGCCCGTGGCATGAAGACTGGTGGCCAGTGCCACCGCTTCCAGGTTCTGCAGCCGCCAGATGACAGTGCTGAGGACGCCCTTGAAGCCCTGCGGAAATTTTTGCTTGAGCAGCTTTTTCGACTCGCGCACGAATTCCTTGCGCTTGATCTCGCCGCTCAGCAATTGATTGACGAGTTTCGCGAACTCGTCCGATTTGAATACCGCCTTGAGATCTTCGAGCTCGGGGCCGGCCAGCCCGTTCAGCAGCGACGACAAGTCGACGTCGACCTTTCCCTGGACATCCACGTCCAGTTTCCCGCGAGCACGGATATCGATGCGTCCGCGCAGCCCCGGTCCACCGTGCGCCCCATATCCACCAAAATCCGGATCGAAATGCAGACCGGTTTCGAGATCGCCCACTCCCGGCACCCCCGAGAGAGTCGTGAACCCGACGACATTCAGTCTCGGCGTCACGCGCAGGAAGGAAGTACCGGAGAGAACCAGGGGATCCTTGCGATCGATGATTTCTGGCCGACCCGGAATCGATATATCGCCGCCAAACCTTCCCGTCTCCCGCGGCTGATGCAGCGGAATGTCCTCGTTCAATCCGACGGTCACGCCCTTGTCCGATACGTCGACCACCGCCGCGGGCAGCGGAGCGCTGGCGTCGCCGGTTGCGCTTCGGCAAGGAACGACGCTCTTGGCATCACCGCACAGGGGCTTGGCGCTGTTCAGCAATCGCGCCTGGGTGCTGCCATGCCGCGCGGGTTCACCGAGGTCTGCAGGCCAGACATCTTTGCCATTCTCCATGTGACAGGAGCCGGGCGTGGTCTCGGCCATCATTTCGCAGCGCGTCTTGCTGCCCGCCTCAGGAAAGACGGCGCCGCACTCGGAGAAGAAGCTTTCCATCAGCCCATGGATCGGCGGCAGATCGCGCTTGGCGCCGTCCGTCTTTTTCCAGACGTCCTGTCCAAGCGCCGCTCCATAACAATCCGAAGGCAGGTCTTCCACGGTGAAAGCACTGCGCGCCGAGCCTTCGATAGTTCCCTGCAATCCTTCGGGAACGAGGGACTTGAACTGCTTCTGGTACTCGTCGAGTACGCCCTGCAGCTGTTCCTTGAATCCGTCCGGCAGACTTCTGCCCGGATCCGAAACGACCTTGGCCACCTGCTGCACGAATTCCATCCAGTAACCGAGCACCAGCGCGATGTCGCGCGGCTCGCCGGACTTCAGCAGCCGGCGGACATTGGCCATCGCATTTTTTCCCTGGCCGGCAGGCACGGTTTTCAGGAGCACGTCCAGGAGCGGTGAAAGTTTGTCGGTTCCCCCGAGCAGCTCGTCGATGCTGTGCGGCTTACCACCGACGCGCAGTTCCAGGCGGCGCCGCTGGTACCCGATGCCATAGGCAGCCGCGGCGGAGATGAAGAAATGCCCCATGTCTATCCAGCCGCAGCGACAGGTGTAGACGAAGGCATTGTCCTTTTCTTCCTTCGTCGCGCCTGGATTGAAGCCGATGCCGAGCTTGCCGAGACGCGAGAGATTCGCGATCGCGGGATCTTTGCCACTTCCGGTGCTGTCGACGATGCGCTTGATCTTCTCGAGGACGTCTCCCTTGCTCGCGATGCGTTTCGGATTTACCTCCCTCTGGATGAGCCCGGTGGTGGCGAGGGCGGTGGCTGGAGGTGCGGTGAGCGCCTGCCCGCGCCGCGCGGTCTGAATTTCCGATGCGCCCGACTGCTGCACGACGTGCGTGAGCTCGTGCGCGAGCAGTCTGCGGCCCTCGTGTGTTCCCGGCGCGAAGCGCCCGGCGTCGAACACGATGGCATGGCCCAGCGTGTACGCGTGCGCGTTGACGTCGCGCGCGGACTGTTCGGCCATGGCGCCCGTGTGCACGCGCACCCGCGAAAAGTCGTGGCCGAAGCGCTGCTCCATGTCCTGGCGCAGGCCAGTTTCGAGCGGCGCGCCGAATCCTCCGATCGCGCGTTGCACGCTCGGCGGAGCCGGCGTGGATTCGCCCGACTGTGCAGCGGCGCGGCGGATAGCCAGCGGCCCGGCGGCAATCGGCCCCGCCGGACTGCGGCTCAGCACCTGTTCGGAGATGCGGTCCGCCTCCAGCTCGAGCGGATCATTGCTCGCACCGACGGCCAGCTTGCGCTGAACGGCGCGCGACTGGCATTCATCGCAGGATTTGCCGAGCGGAGACTTCGATGCGCCGCAGGCGCACTTGCGCTGCAGCAGCCGGTTGTCGCGCGAGCCGCTCGACGGCTTCGACACTGCCGCCGCTGATTTCACTCCGGCAGGGGCGGCGCTCATGACTTCAGGCCTCGCGCGATGGCGCCGGCAACCCGTTCGCCAAGCTGACCTGGCCCTGCCGCGCGCGACTGGCGCAGTGACGGCACATCGAGATTCTCGCGGTCTCCTCTTGACGCCACCAGGCGCGCATCCGCCGGCCCCGCCAGCCGGCGCTCGAGCCCGCCGCGCAGGGAATCCACGAACGCATCACGCTCGGCGCGCCGTATCCCGTGCAGTGCAAGCTTCTCCACGTGCAGCAGGATGCGAGTCACGCCCACCCCCGCGTTTCGGCGTCCGAGTAGGGACGCTCGCGTTTTGTCGCTTCGCTCCTGGCGGCGAGCAGCAGGTGACTCATGCCCACGGGCACCGCCGCCTCGGCGGCGATGAAGGCGGCGTTCAGCGCGATGTTGCGGATGTTTCCGCCCGCGACATTGAGCTGCGCCAGTTTCGCGTGATCGATGGTCTCGAGCGGCGTTTCGAGCGGGAATACGCTGCGCCAGATGCGCTCGCGCAATTCTGCGTCGGGAAACGGGAACTGGACCACGAAGCGCAGGCGGCGCTGGAAGGCCGTGTCGAGGGAGTTCTTGAGGTTCGTGGTGAGAATCGCAAGACCTCGATACGCCTCCATGCACTGCAGTAGATAGCTCACTTCGATGTTGGCATACCGATCATGGCTGTCCTTCACCTCGCTGCGCTTGCCGAACAGGGCATCCGCCTCATCGAACAGGAGAATCGCGCCGCTGTGCTCAGCGGCGTCGAATACGCGCCGCAGGTTCTTCTCGGTTTCGCCGATGTACTTGCTGACCATCGAGGAGAGATCGATGCGGTACAGGTCGAGCTCGAGTTCATTGGCGAGAACCTCCGCCGCCATGGTCTTGCCCGTGCCGCTCTCGCCGCTGAACAGCACGCTGATGCCGAGGCCGCGCGCGCCCTTCTGACCGAAGCCCCATTCCTCGTAGACCCTCATGCGCTGGCGCACGTGCGCGGCGATTTGCCGCAGGGTCGCGAGCTGTGATTCGGGCAGCACCAGGTCGTCCCAGCCCGCCGCGGGCTCGACGCGCTGCGCCAGGCCTTCGAGCTGGGCGCGTGCCGATTCCCGGCAGGCCCGCCACAGGGCGGCGCCGAGATCCACGCCGGCCGGTTCCTGCCGCAGCGCTGTCGCGGTGCGCACGATGGCTCCGGTCTTGAGGCGAAACTGCGCCGCGATGGTGTCCAACGTGCCATTGAGCTGCGCCGCGGCATCCCCGAGCGCGTCGCACCAGAGGCTCTTCTGCTGCGCCGGCCCCGGGCTATCTACCCGGTAGCTCAGCGCTCCCCGCTCGACCGGCGCCACCTGTCGCGCGACGACAAACACCAACCCGGCGACGCGCTCCAGGAAGCGCGCGAGCGTGTGCGGATCCGCATCCTCGGCCTGCACCAGCAGTGCGCTGCCCAGCAGCGCGGTCTCGCGCGACCACAACACCGCGAGCGCCTCGGCCTCGTGAACATTGGCGGGAATATCCGCGGCGCGCAGCACGTGCAGTCCGAGCTCGAGATTCGCGGCGACGCGGCGGGCGATTTCGAGCTTGCCCGCGGCATCGTCACCGTTCAGCTGCAGGAGGGGCGGCTCGCCCACCCGGCTTTCGAGCGCTGCGAGCGCCGCCGCGGCAATTGCCTCGTGCTGTTCGGTCAGCAGGCCGGGGCCGGAATGCGCGTGCATTGTCGAACGCAGGCGCGGATCCAGGTAGTTCACGCCGGCCAGGTAGTGCAGGACGCGTTCGTCGATCGCGAGACGGCTCGAGGTCAGCGCACGCTCGTCGCGGACTTCCACCAATCGCCATGACCGCAGGGGGCCGACCGGTGCGAGGGCGCTCCAATGGGGTTCGGAGAGACGAGCTAGCGCGAGCGCAAATGTGAGGAACGGCTGACCGGGTGCCTCCGCGGTGAGCATGCATTGGGCGGCGAGTGCACCGTGCATTTCGACGCCGGCGCACAGCAACAGCACGTCACGCTCGAAGGGGCTGAGTCCGAAGGCGTCAGCCAGTACGTCGATGGCAGCGGGCGCAGGTAGCAATGCGCGCGCCAGTGACAATTCCTGCTCGAGCGCAGCGCCGTCTTCGCCGGCCAGGCGTGCCTTGAGCCGCGCAAACTCCGCCACGAGCACGCGCTGATTTGCCGCCGTCCAGCCCTCGCCGCTCATTGGATCTTGATCCTGCGGTTGAAGAACGCCGGCGGGCTCGCGTCCGGATTGATGATCGGACTGTCGACGCCGTCGATGCGCAGACGCGCGAGGTGGTCACCCAGCGGCGCGTTCGGTATCTGGAAATTAAGGCTGCCGACGGGTGCGGTGAACGGCTGAGCGGCGAACTCCGCGCCGCCGAGCAGCAGGCGCACGGTCTGCCCCGCGCGTAACTCGGGTGTGAAGTTCAGCGTGAAAGTGGCTGTGCCGCCGCCGGCGTTGACGGTGAGAGGCAGATTGAGGACATGCGGTGCGACGGTGAGCGCGAGCTGGTTCGAAAGCCGCGGTTCGACCTCTGTGGGAAGCTTGATACGTGCCGCGACCTTGTAGATGCCGGCCGGAAAATCCGCCGCGCGTGCGGTCGGGATGCTGAACTCGAGTTTCGCCGCGTTGCCGCCGGTGGCCGGCAGAATCTCTTCGATCCCGAAGCGATCGTTGGTCAGCACCACTTCGCGCGTGACGCCGTTCAGCGTGAAGCCTTCGAGAGTGACGGTGGTACCGAGCTCGACCACGGGCTGCTTGCCGAATGGCACGACCGCGGAGATCGTTGGCACCGAGGGCGAAAGGTTCGGCTGCGCCTGCACCTGCCGCACCAGCACAGGCAGCGGGTTGGGCTTCGGGTCTTCCGCCTGGATGAGCACCACCGACACTGCATAGGCGGCGCTGGGCCGGTAGTGCGCCAGTGTCGACGTCCAGAACTTGGACATGTCCTCGGTGCTGAGGTACTCCGGCGTTATTCGCAGCTGCTCGATCTGGTCCGGCAGCCCCGAGTCGCGCAGCGCACGCAGCCAGGGCGGCAGCGTGCCGGCCTGGTCGGGCGGCGGCTGCAGCGCGATGCGAATGGCCTCGCGCGGAATCACGGGATTCTCGTGCAGCAGTTGCATGGCGTGACCGAGCAGGATCTCGGCGTGCAGGTCGGCGGCGCCGTAAGCCGAGATCAGGTAGTGCAGGTTGAGGGCGAGCGGCGGATTGCTGAGACGGTTGCGGCCTGAACCGTCACGCGACGGCAGCCCTTCGTTGCGCCAGCCCTTGAATGCCTCACGCAATATCTGCTTCTCGGCCTCGGGTATGAAAGGGTTGATGTCGTTTTCGGTGAACGACTGACGTGCGAAGGCGGGCGGCTTTGTGGGGAAGG
>Ga0207691_10004232_pt1 | contig 13942 bp, 12 predicted proteins | sample KBSM13metaG_FD_184327 | JGI IMG/M metagenome (GOLD analysis project Ga0207691, IMG submission 184327) | Miscanthus rhizosphere microbial communities from Kellogg Biological Station, Michigan, USA - KBS M1-3 metaG (SPAdes) (version 2) | ecosystem: Host-associated > Plants > Roots > Rhizosphere >... | reverse complement strand
GTGGTCCGCATACCTGCCGCAGATCGGCGGCCAGTGGACCAAGACCAAGTCGAAGGAATCGACCAACAGTCTGTTCCCGCGCCTCGTGCCTACCGATCCCGATGACCCGAACTCCCCCATCGTCATCCAGCAACAGGGCCAGGTGGGCACTTCGGAACCCGAAGACGAGCGCTGGAACCTGCAGCTCACACAGAGCGTGTTCAACTGGGGCCAGCTCGTGGGTCTCAAGCAGGCCGGCCGCATCGTGGCCCAGGCGGACGCCGACTACGGCGTAGCGCAGCAGGACCTGGCGGTGCGCGTGGCCACGCGTTACTTCGATGTGCTCGCCGCGCAGGACAACCAGCAGGCGCAGCAGGCTTCGGTCGACGCCATTTCGCGCCAGCTCGAGCAGGCGGAGAAGCGCTTCGAAGTCGGCCTGATCGCCATCACCGACGTGCAGGAAGCGCGCGCCGCGCGCGACACCGCGGCGGCGGACCTGATCGCCGCCAAGCGCCAGCTGGCCACCGCGCAGGAGTTTCTGCGCGAGATCACCGACATGCAGTACGCCGCGCTCGCCACGCCGCGCGCCACCATGCCGCTGCAGATGCCCGAACCCGCCGATTCGCAGAAATGGGTGGAAGCGGCCATGGAGCAGAACCTGACGCTGACCTCCAGCCGGCTCGGCGCCGACATCGCGCGCGATGACGTGCGCGTGGCCTTCGGCGGTCACCTGCCGCGGGTGGACCTGGTGGTCGGCAAGGACCACTTCGAACGCGCCGACGTGCAGACCTTCGATCCGATTCCCGAGCGCGACTTCCCGGGCGGCAGTGCCGCCTCCACGCAGAACCAGGACACCGACCAGTCGATCAGCCTGCAGGTCACGGTGCCGATCTGGTCGAGCGGCGGCACGCATTCGCGCGTCAAGCAGTCCGAGTTCCGCTGGCAGGCCGCCAAGCAGCGCCTCGAGCGCGTGTCGCGCGAGACCGAACGCACTGCGCGCGACGCCTTCCTGGGTGTCGACTCGGAGATCTCACGCGTGCAGGCGCTCAAGCAGGCGCTGGAATCTTCGGCGACCGCACTGCGCGCCACCGAGGCGGGATACGACGTCGGCACGCGCACCGCGGTGGACGTGCTCGCCGCACGCCAGAAGCTGGTTGCCGCGCAGACCGCGTTTTCCCGCAGCCGCTACGACTACATGCTCAACGTGCTGCGCCTCAAGCAGTCGGCCGGCATTCTCGACCGCAAGGCGCTCGAGGACATGAACGGCTGGCTCGAGATGCCGCCGCCACCGGCGAACCCGCCGCAGCAGAAATAGTTAGTGACATCCCGGCCCGGCCGCGCCAGCGCGGCCGGGCGGCGCGGGACCACTGTCAGTCGAGCCGCGCCTTCAGGATCTGGAGCGCGCGAACCAGTTCGTTGACTTCTTGCACCGCGAGCACGACCGGATCACCGCTCGCGGTCACCGCCTTGAGGCAGATCGTCTGCCCCTGTTCGATCCAGAGCCTGACGTCTCCGCCGGCAAACTCCACCACCTCTTCTGTCATGGTCATCGCCCGACCTCCCGGGTTCACGGAAGCAATGGTTCGAGAAACTCCATCAGCCGGCCGACCGCGCCGCGATTGGCCTCGATCGCCCTGCGGCCACGCGCACCCATGCCGCTGCGCGCCGCGGGATCCGCCAGCAATTCGCCGATGGCCGTGGCCAGCGCCGGCGCATCACTGACGATGCGCACCGCGCCGCATTCCACCAGCAGCCGAGCGATGTCCGCCGAGTTGAAGTTGTTGGGTCCCGCCAGCACCGGCAAGCCGAGCGAGGCGGGTTCGAGCAGGTTGTGACCGCCGATGGGAACCAGGCTGCCACCGACGAACGCCACGTCCGCGGCGGCGTAGAACGGCAGCAGCTCGCCCAGCTTGTCGACCAGGAAGACTTCGGTGTTCCCGCCGGTCGGGGCGCCGCTGGTGCGCGTCACGAAATTCACGCCCTGCGCCCGCAGGGAATCGGCCACCTCGCCGAACCGCGGCGGGTGGCGCGGCACCAGCACCAGCAGCGCCTGTGCGAAGCGCGATCGCAGCTGGCGGTGCGCGGCGATGAGAATGTCTTCTTCGCGCGCATGGGTGCTGCCCGCCACCCACACGGGGCGATCCATGCCCAGCAGGCGGCGCAGTTCCGCACCCTGCGATTCGATACTCGGCGGCAGACTGAAATCGAACTTGATGTTGCCCACCACGTGGGTGCGATCGCTGCTGGCGCCGATGGAGCGGAAGCGCTCGGCGTCCTGTTCGCTCTGCGCCGCGATGAATATGCCATTCGACAGCGCCTGGCGGAACAGCCCGACCAGCCGGCGGTAGCTCTGCACCGAGCGCGGCGAAATGCGCGCGCTGGCCATGACCAGCGGAATGCCGAGACGGCCGCAGCGATGGTAGAGATTCGGCCAGATTTCCGTTTCCAGGATCACGGCGAGCATCGGGTTCACGCGGTGAAAGAAACGTCGCACCGAACCCGGCAGGTCGACGGGCACGTAGCGCACGTCGACGCGTGAACCGAACACGGCACGCGCGCGGGCGCGACCGGTCGCAGTACCCGTGGTCACGACCAGCGGGACGCCAGGAAACCTCGCCAGCAACGCGTTCACCAGCGGCACCGACGCCTGCACCTCGCCCACCGACACGGCGTGCACCCAGATGCTGCGCCCGCCCGTGACTGGCGCGCCGAGGCCGAGACGCTGCGGGAATCCTTCCCAGTGGCTGCGATCGCGGAAGCCGCGCAGCGCCATGGCGCCGAGCACGATGGGAGCCAGTAGATAGGCTATGCAGATGTAGACGAAGCGCATCGCCGCGTCAGGTGAGCGAGGCTTGCGGCAGTCCCGCGGATTCACGGTAGCCGGCGAGCAGCGAATGCCAGTCCTGGTCGGTGAAACTGTCGGGCGCCGCCAGCAGGGTCACTTTCTCCAGCGAGCGGTACAGGCGCACCAGTGTCGTGTCCGCCCACCAGCCGCGCTTGCGCAGCGTGCCGCGGTCGAAGTCGATGAGATAGACCTGCTCGGGCGTCAGCAGGATGTTGTTCGCGTTGAGGTCGGCGTGGTGAACGCCCGCGTCATGGAAGCGCCGGATGCAACGTCCGATGGCGATCCACTGCATGAGTGACAGCGGTCCCTTCGCGAGCCGCGCGGCCAGCGATTCGCTGTTGTCTATACGCTGGGTGATCAGATCGGCGCGGTAGAGCATGCCTTTGCGCCGGTAACGCGCCGCGATCGGCGCCGGCACCGGCAACCCGGCGCGATGCAGGTGGTAGGTGAGGTACCACTCGGCGAACGAACGGGTCTCCGCCTCGCCGCTCCACAGATAGGCGTCCTTTGAAACCTTTGCCATCGCGCCGCCGCGGCGGTAGTGGCGCAGGACGAAACTGGAATCACCCGCCCTGATGAACCAGGTGGTGCCGCGCCCGAGGGCCGTGCCTTCGATGGCATCGTGCCGGCGCCAGTATTCGGGCTCGAAAAACTCCGACGAGAAATTGCTCGTGCGCAGGGTGTCGTATAGCATCCGGCCGCCATCGATGGCGGCTTCGCTGACTTCCGCGCCGACGGGCCAGTGACGCTTCATTCACTCACACCCTGGAGCCGCGTGCAGGCGACCGCTAACTTGCTGGCCACACCGCCGGAGAGAGTCTGCCTGCTGAGGCTGTCTGCGATCGGGGATACCTGCCACGTGGTGCCGCTGCTGCGCACACTGCAGGATGCCTGGCCGAGCACGCGATTCACGTGGGTGATTGGCAAACTCGAAGCAAAGTTGATGAGCCTCATTCCGGATGTGGAGCTTATCACCCTCGACAAGGGTGCCGGCCTCGCAGCGTACGGCCGGCTGCGCGCCAAGTTGCAAGGGCGCAGCGGGTTCGATCTGCTGCTGCACCTGCAGCTGTCGATACGCGCCAGCGTGGCCGCGGCGATGATCCCGGCACCGTTGAAGATCGGCTTCGACAAGGCGCGCGCGCGTGAGCTGCAATGGCTGTTCACCAACCGGCGCATCGAGGCACGCCAGCGCGAACACGTGCTCGACAGCTTCATGGGATTCGCGGATGCGGTCGGCGCGCCGCGCCAGCGCCCGCGCTGGGACATTCCGCTGCCTTCCAGCGCCCTGGCCTATGCGGAGGATCTCGTCCCGGACCGTCAACGCACGCTGGTGATCAGCGCCTGCTCCAGCCATGCGCTGCGCAACTGGTCGCCGCAGCGCTACGCGGCGGTCGCTGACCACGCGGCAAACAAACACGGCATGACCGTCATTCTGTGCGGCGGTCCCAGCACCGTGGAGCGGGAGATGGCCGAGGTCATCCTCAAGCACGCACGCACGCCGCTCGTGAACCAGGTGGGCAAGGACACGCTGCCGCAGCTGCTCGCGCTATTGGGACGTGCCACGGTGCTGCTGACACCGGACTCCGGGCCGGCGCACATGGCAACCATGGTGAACACGCCGGTGATCGGCTTGTACGCCGCCACCAATCCAGCCCGCAGCGGGCCGTACCTGTCGCGGCGCTGGTGCGTGGATGCCTACGATGCGGCGGCGCGGAAATTTTTGGGAAAACCGGCGAGCGAGCTGGCCTGGACCACGAAAATCGAGCGGCCCGGCGTAATGGACCTGATCGAAGTCGCCGCGGTCACCGCCAGGCTGGACGAACTGCTAGCCTTGAGTCCCACTGCGAGGCAGTCATGAAAGACATCCAGGTGCCGATCTCCCCCGGCGAACTGCTCGACAAGATCACCATCCTGCGCATCAAGGCCGCCCGCATGAGCGACCCGGCCAAGGTGGCAAACGTCAAGCACGAGCTCTCGCTGCTGGAGAAAACCTGGAAGGACTCTGGCGCCGCCGCCGTGAACCTCGGCACCGCCGAAGCCGACCTCACCCAGGTCAACGAGAAACTCTGGGTCATCGAGGACGAGATCCGCGACGAGGAACGCGCCAAGCGCTTCACGGAGAAGTTCATCGAGCTGGCGCGCGCCGTGTACTTCACCAACGACGAACGCGCGGCGATCAAGAGGCGCGTCAATACCTTGTTGGGCTCGACCATCGTCGAAGAGAAATCCTACAAGCAGTACTGACATGAGGCGACGCGAAATCCTGAGACTGGGGGCCGGCGCGGCACTGTGCGGCGCACTGCCGGGATCGCTGCTCGCTGCCTCGTCGGCAGCGGCGCTCAAGCCCATGACCGGAGACGTCAAGCCCATCGGCCACGACGAGTACCTCGTGCGCATCGACAAGGCGCGCAAGGTCATGGGCCAGCTTGGGATCGGCGCCCTGCTCATCGAGCCTGGTGCGTCGATGGTGTATTTCACCGGCGTGCAATGGTGGCGCAGCGAGCGCCTTACCGCCGCCGTGCTGCCCCGCGATGGCGACATCGCCATCGTCACGCCGTACTTCGAGGAACCTTCGGTGCGCGAAAGCCTGATGGTGCCGTCGGAGATCCGCGTCTGGGACGAAGACGAGAACCCACTCGAGACGGTCGCGGCGATCCTGCGCGACCGCAAGGTCAGCGCCCCGGTCGGCATCGAAGAGACGGTGCGCTATTTCGCGATCGATGGGCTCATGCGCGTGATGCCGGATGTGCAGATCATGAGCGGCGCCGCCGTGGTGCGCGCCTGCCGCATGGTCAAGTCGCCGGCCGAACTCGCGCTCCTGCAGAAGGCCGCGGACATCACCATCGCCGCCTACCGCCATACCGCGCCGCGTATCGAACGCGGCATGACGCCAAAGGATATCGGCGCCATGATGGACGCCGCACACGAGGCGCTCGGCGCCACGCCCGAATTTGCGCTCATCCTGCTGGGCGAGGCCAGCGCCTATCCACATGGCTCGGGCAAACCGCAGTCCGTGCGCGACGGCGAGGTGGTGCTGATGGACTGCGGCTGCGCCGTGCAGGGCTACCAATCCGACATCTCGCGCACCTTCGTCTTCGGCGAGGCCAATGCCGAGCAGCGCAAGGTCTGGAAACAGATGCGCGAAGGGCAACGCATCGCCATCGAAACCGCGCGCGTGGGCGTGCCCGCGGGTGCGATCGACGACGCCGTGCGCGCGCAATACGAGAAATGGGGTTACGGGCCCGGTTACAAGCTGCCCGGTACCTCGCATCGCACCGGACACGGCATCGGCCTCGACGGCCATGAACCCGTGAACCTGGTGCACGGCGAAACCACGCCGCTCGCGCCTGGCATGTGTTTCAGCAACGAACCCGGGATCTATCTACCCGGCAGGTTCGGCATCCGGCTCGAGGACTGCTTCCACATGGGCGAGAAGGAACCGGTCTGGTTCAGCAAGCCGCCGGATTCGCTCGACAAGCCGTTCGGGTAAATGGGGACATTCCTATTTTCCGGTCAACGCGGCGCCTGTCGCGAAGCACAGGCTCGATGAGGAAAATAGGAATGTCCCCATTTACCTGGGGCGTCAGCCCCGGGAAATCGTGTATTCGGCGCCGCAATACGGGCACTTGGCCCAGCCGGTCTGCTCGATGGGCAGATAGACCCGCGGGTGCGAGTTCCACAGGTACATCTCGGGCATCGGGCACGACAATGGCAGGTCGCTCGGATCCACCTTGTATTCGTTCTGCGCGTTGGGCTGGATGAGCGGTTTCTGATTGGCTGACATGGCGCGGATTATATAAGCGGATCCGCCATGGTGGCGTTCCAGATCGCGGTGACGGCGGCGCGGGTTTCCCCGAATTCCTCCCCTGGCACGACCGGCTCGCGGTTTTCCAGCGACAAGTGGTGGGAGCGCTCGCGATACCTTCTATATGCGTCGGTGAGCACGTCCACGGTGGCCTGCGGCACCAGGTCGGCGGACGCCACCGATTCGAGCTGGCGAATGGTATCCGCGAACATCACCACCGGGGGATGTGTGCCGGCGTGCAGCAGCGCCCAGTACTGCGCCAGGAACTCGACGTCCGCCGTACCGCCCGCATCCTGCTTGATGTCGAACTGGCCCGATCCGGGACTGGCGCGCGACAACTCGCGCCGCATGCGCAGGCGCATGTCCCGGACTTCGGCTCGCAGCGTATCGCGCCGCACGCAGCGCATGAGCAGTTCGACACGCACGCGCTCGAACTCGGCGCGCAGCTCGAGGTCGCCGGCTACCGCGCGCGCGTGCAATAGGGCCTGGTGCTCCCAGGTCCAGGCTTCCTTTTCCTGGTATTCGACGAAGGCACCCACGCGCGTGATCAGCATGCCGCCCTTGCCAGAGGGACGCAGCCGCACGTCGACTTCGTAAAGCCGTCCCGCCGCCGAGTGCATGGTCAGGATGTGCAGCACGCGCTGCGCAAAACGGATGAAGAACACCTGGTTGTCGACCGGCCTGGGCGCGTCGGTTTCCGCCAGCGCGCTGCCCGAGTCGTGCAGGAACACCAGGTCCAGGTCCGAGGCATAGCCCAGTTCGAAACCGCCCAACTTTCCATAGCCGACGGCGCAGATCTTCACCACGCGCCGGTCCCTGCCCTCGCCACTGTCGTCCTTGCATTGGGGCCGCCCGAACTGTCCGGTCATCTGGATCCAGGCGAGCTGCATGGCCTGCTCGATGATGATTTCCGCGATCTCGGTGAGATAGTCGCTGACCCGCATCAGCGGAATCTTTCCGGTGAGATCGGCCATGGCCACACGAAAGGTCGCCGCACGCTGGAACTGGCGCAGCACTTCCACCTGGCGCTCGGGTTCGTCGTCGACCAGGTGCGTGAGTCGGGCGTGGATTTCGCGCTCCAGCTCGGCGCGCGGCGACGGCAATCCGCCCGAGGATTCGTCCAGCAGTTCGTCGAGCAACAGAGGATGCGAGGCAATCTGCGAGGCGAGGAATTCGCCCAGGCCCGCGAGTTCGACCAGCTTGCGGCGCACGTGCGCGCTTTCATTGAGCAGCGCGAAGTAGGCCGAGCGCGAACCAATGGCCTCGAGCACCTTGAGCACGCGGCGCAGGACATCGAGCTGCGAACCCGAGGCCGGCACCTTGACGTCCGCGATGGCCACCAGCAGTCGCGGCAGCAGTGCGTCGAGCCGCGCACGCCCGGGCGCATCGAGACGGCGCAGGCCCGCCGCGCCACGAAACTCCAGCAACAGGTTCGCCGCCGGTTCCGCCTCGGTGAAGCCACGCCCGGCAAGCGCCGCGGCGAATTGCGGCGCCGGCACACCGCGCAACCACGCTTCGACGATGCCGTTGACACCCGGAGCCTCCGCCGCCGCCGCGTCGTGACGCGCGAACATCACATCCTGGAATGCGCGCGTCACCCGCGCGCGGTGCAAGTCGAGCTCGGCGGCGCAGGATTCCCAGCCCGCAAACCCCATGGCCGTGGCGATGCGCTCCCGGGTGAGCGCATCCGCGGGCAGCCGGTGGGTCTGCGCATCGGCCAGCATCTGCAGCCGGTTTTCGAGCCGACGCAGGAAAAGATAGGCCGCCTCGAGTTCCTGCGCGACCCGCGCCGGCAGCAGTTTGCCGCCGGCGAGCTGCGGCAGGACGGCCAGCAATGACGGCGTCTGCATGCGTCGGTCCTGTCCGCCGCGAATGAGCTGAAATGCCTGCACGATGAATTCGATCTCGCGGATCCCGCCGGGACCCAGCTTCACGTGATCGGCGAGATCACGCCGCGCCACTTCCTTCTCGATGAGAGCCTTCATCTCGCGCAGCGATTCGAACACGCCGAAATCGAGGTAGCGGCGGTACACGAACGGGCGCACGGTCTCCGCGTGCAGCAGCTTGTACGCGGCCATGCCGGTCAGCGCGCGCGCCTTGATCCAGGCATAACGCTCCCAGTCGCGACCATGGGTCTGCAGGTAATTGTCGAGAAAGGCGCCGCTGACCGTCAGCGGTCCGCTGTCGCCGAACGGGCGCAGGCGCATGTCCACGCGGTGCACGATGCCTTCACTGGTGTGCTCGCCGAGGATGCGGATGACCAGCCGACCGAGGCGCGTGAAGAAATCCTCGTTGTCGATCCGGCGCGGACCCGAAGTCTCGCCCTTCTCCGGAAAAACGAAGATGAGATCGATGTCCGAGGAGAAATTGAGCTCGCCGCCACCGAGTTTCCCCATGCCGAGCACGACGAGCGGCTGTGGTTCTCCCGCCCCGCTGAGGGGCGTGCCGTAGGTGTGCTCGAGCTCGCGGGTGGCATGGGCGACGGCAGACGCCACGGCGGCATCCGCAAAGGCGCTGGTCTCGGCGAGCACATCGGCCACCGCAGGCTTGCCGGCCAAGTCCCGCCAGGCGATGCGCACCATCTCGCGCTCACGCTGCCGGCGCAGTGCCGCCATCAAGGCTGCCAGGTCGGACGCGCCGGCAACCGCCGCCTCGAGCCGCTGCGCCATTTCCTCGCCGGACAAGGTGCGGGCGAGCTGGCCCTCGTCAATCAGCCACTTGGCGAGCGTCGGGCTGCGGCACAGGGCTTCGCAAACGAAGTCACTGGCTGCCAGCACGCGCGGCAGGGATTCGAGCAGCTCGGGTGGTCCCGCCTCGAAAGTTCCCAGCACACCCGCCTCACGGAGGCGTGTCAGCTGGCGCTCACAGTATGTGTCGAGGTCTCGGCTCACGAGCGCGAGACTCTACTAGAAATAGGTATTGCAGATGCCGCGCAAGCGCCTAGGATTCCGGCCATGAACATCCGCATCGCGTCCCGCATGGTTTTCGCTTCGCTGCCACTGGTGCTGCTCGCTGCCTGTGGCAAACAAGAACAGGTGCGGGAAATCGACTGGGCGAAGGCGGCGCTGGCGCGCAACCCCACGCTCGAAATCATCTCGACCGACGAAGCGTCGGGCACGTTCTCGGTACGCGATACCACCACGGGCACCACGTACAAACTGCAGACCCAGGAACTGATGGCGGGCCCGGTACTGTCGAAGCTGGCGCAGAACCACGGCGCCGCAACGCCGGCGTCCGCCGCCGCCACGCCGGCGGAACCCGCCGCCGCGACGCCCGAGACCGGCGCTGGCCAAACTACTGCCAGTCAGGCCAATGCCAGCCCAGCTGGTGAAGCGGCCGCGGCACGCGGCACGGGTCATTCACTGGCCGAAGGCCCTGGCTACAGCATCACGCGCGGCGCCACGCAGGAATCGACGGCACCGCAGCCCAGCATGGAAGGTCCGGGCTATAGCATCACGCGCGAATCTCCGGCCGCGCGCCAGAGCGAACTCAATGCCGAAGCCATCGCTTCCGGCGCCGAGAAGCGCACCGACCCCATCGTGTGCCAGGGAGACCGCCTCATGCGCATCGATGGTGAAACCATCGAGTTCACCGGTGATGCCGTCATCGCCGAGAACGGCTGCGACCTGTACATCAGCAATGCGAGCATTCGTGCCGGCGGCGTCGGCATCATCGCGCGCCAGGCCCGCGTGCACATCGTCAACAGCACCATCGGTGGCTCGCGCGGCTCGTACGAGGCTTCCGAGGGTGCGGAAATCTATGTCGCGCGCTCCACGTTCGCGGGTGTCGGCCGACGCTTCGACACGGCGACCATGAACGACCTCGGCGGCAACGAGTACCAGCTGCATCACTGATCGATGCGCGCCATCCCGGGCGCCGTTTTCCTCGCTCTCTCTCCCACGCTCAAAAAGCCGCGGCGCGACCAGCCGCCGTTGGTAGGATGCCGCCTCCGGCAAGTCGGGGAGATTCGATGACGTACTGCGTAGGGGTCCAGGTCGACGAGGGCCTGGTGTTTCTTTCGGATTCGCGCACCAACGCGGGCGTCGATCACATCAGTACTTTCCGAAAGATGATGTTTTTCGAGATCCCCGGCGAGCGCGCCATCGTGCTGCTGTCGGCCGGCAATCTCGCCATGAGCCAGTCGGTCACGGGCCTGCTGCGCGAGCGCGTGAACACCGCCAAGGTGAGCCTGATCACGGCACGGACCACGGCCGATGCGGCCCGCCTGGTCGGCGACGCGGTGCGTGATGTCTACACGCGCGATGCCGATGCCCTCAAGCAACACGGCATCGAGTTCAATCCGACGTTCATCATTGGCGGCCAGGTCAGCGGCGAGGCGCCGCGGCTGTTTCACGTGTATTCGGCTGGCAACTTCATCGAGACCACGGCGGACACGCGTTATTTCCAGATCGGCGAGTCGAAGTACGGCAAACCCATCATCGATCGAGTGGTCAAAGCGGAAACGGCACTGGCGGCCGCGGCCAAGTGCGCCCTCATTTCGATGGACTCGACCATTCGGTCGAACCTTTCCGTGGGCATGCCGCTCGATCTCGCCATCATCCGCCGGGATGCCCTGCAGATTTCGTTGCATCGGAGCATCGGCCCGGATGACGCCTATTTCAAAGTCATCCGCGACGGCTGGGGCGAGTCGCTGCGCAGCGCTTTTCACGCGCTTCCGGACCCTCCCATTCCATAAGTAAGTCCCGCAACCCTGTTTTGGGACATGTCACCGTGCGGCGCGCACGTTTTGGCGCGACTTTGTTTCTTTCCCCCGGAATCAGGCGTAGCGTGATTGGCATGAGGGAGACGCTAAAAGGCCGTCGTTTCGCCTTGCAGGCGCTCATGGCGCTGGGGGGCGGCTTTTTCTCCCGATCCTTGTTAGCCGAACCCAACATTTCCGCCCGTGCCCCCGGCACGCCCGAGGATCTGTCGGGCGCCCTCACCGATCCGGAACCCCTGTTTGCCGCGCCCACGCGTCTCGATCGCATCGGCCGCGTCATGACGCAGGTCATGGTCAACGGCAAGGGTCCGTTCCGATTCGTCATCGATACCGGCGCCAGCCGCTCGACGCTGTCCCCGCATCTGGCGAAGTCCCTGGGACTCACTCATTCCGTGGGACGCAATGTCATGCTCAATGGCGTGACGGGCGCAGCCGAAGTGCCGACCGTCGCCATCCGCAGCATCGAGATCGGCGCACTCAAGTTCGAGAACCAGGATCTGCCGGTGATCTTCACGTCCATCATGGGCAACGCCGACGGCATTCTCGGAGTGGCAGGTTTCGGCGATCAACGCATCGACGTCGACTTCAAACGCGACCGCGTGAGCGTGCTCGAATCGAATGGCCGCCGACCCCACTACAGCATGGTGACGGCGCGCGCGGTACGCGACGTCAACGGCCTCATGATTCTCGACGTGCGCGTCGGCCGGCACATCAAGGCCAAGGCCGTCGTCGACACCGGCGCCGAGCGCACCCTCGGCAACCTCGCGCTGCAGAACGCCATGAACAAGGGCAAGCGCCATCGCGAGCCGGTATCCGCCGTGGTTCACGGCGCCACGCCCGACATCGCCGACGGCGACGTGCAGGAAATCAAGGAAGCCCGCATCGGCGACATGACGCTCACAAATCTGGAAGTCATCTTCGCCGACTTCCACGTGTTCAAGCTCTGGGGGCTGGATCAGCAACCGGCGCTGCTGATCGGCATGGACATGCTTGGCGTGCTCGACCGGCTGGTCATCGACTACCGCCGCAACGAAGTGAGCATGTACGGCCAGCGCGCCTCGTCGCGCGTCGTCGCGCGCTAGACGCGCCGGCAAGAAAGCACTTCAGGCGATTGCGCGGCTGCATTAAGCTGCGCCCTTCATGTCGAACCCCGAACCCACACCCATCCGCGAGCTGCGCGGCGTCGGCCCCGAGCAGTTCCGCAATGAGATCCTGCCGGCGTTGCAGCCCGTGGTGCTGCGCGGCCTGGTGGCCGAATGGCCCGCGGTGCGCGCCGGGCGCGAATCGCCCCACGCCATGGCTAACTATCTGCGCGGCTTCGACACCGGCGCATCGGCCGATACCATGTTTGGCGACCCGGCGATCGGCGGGCGATTCTTCTACAACGAGGAACTGACCGGGCACAATTTCCAGCGCCGGCCGCAGCGCATCGTCGCATCGCTAGACCGCATGCTGGCGCTGCTCGAGGAAACGAACCCGGAGGCCATCTATGTCGGCGCGGTGCCCACGCCGGCCAGCATGCCGGGCTTCACGCGCGACAACACCATGCCGCTGGTGGACGCCACGGCGGTGCCGCGCGTGTGGATCTGCAATCGCGTCACGGTGCAGACCCATTACGACATCTCCAACAACATCGCCTGCGTGGCCGCGGGCCGGCGGCGTTTCACGCTGTTTCCGCCCGAACAGCTGGTCAACCTGTACGTCGGGCCGCTCGAGTTCACGCTGGCCGGGCAGCCCATCAGCATGGTGCGACTCGACCAGCCGGATTTCGAACGCTTCCCGCGCTTCCGCGACGCACTCGCCACGGCGCAATTTGCCGAGCTGGAACCCGGCGACGCGCTGTTCGTGCCCTACATGTGGTGGCATCACGTCGAGTCGCGCGAGCGCTTCAACGTGCTGGTGAACTACTGGTGGGACGAGACGCCGTCGTGGCAGGGCTCGCCCTTCGAAGCCCTGCTGCATGGGATCATGGCCGTGAAATCGCTGCCGCCGGCCAAGCGCGAAATCTGGCGCAAGGTGTTCGAGCACTACGTGTTCCAGGAGGGCGGCGATCCGGTGGCGCATCTCACGCAGCGCCAGCGCGGCATCCAGGGCCCGGCCTCGCAGCAACTCGCCGAGATCATCCGCGCGCAGCTGATTCACACGCTGTCGCGACGCCGCTGGTAGTATCCGCGGCGGAGGGATAACAATGAATAAGACGAAGTGGTTAGCCGCGACGCTGCTCGCGGTCGCCGCCAGCGCGCTGGCGGGCGATGAAATGCCCTGGGTTTTCAACAGCGAGCGTGGCCAGGGATATGCCATCGACCTGGTCAGCGCCGACCCGGCGCCGGGCACGCCGCTGGTGCGCGGCTCGAGCGTGACCATCAAGGTGACCGCGAAGTATTCGATGAGCGTGGCCAAGGCTGGCAAGGTCTTCCTGGTGCTCCAGGACGACAAGAACCGCCAGGTCGAGGCCACCAGGGAGCCGGCGTCGATCCCCGCGACCGATGCGGGTGGCACCGTGACACTGAGCGCCACGGTGGCCGAAGTCCCCAAGGCAAAAGAAGTCCGGATTTTCGTTCCGCTCTTCCCCGAGGGACTCAGCGAAACCACG
>Ga0207691_10004231_pt1 | contig 13943 bp, 7 predicted proteins | sample KBSM13metaG_FD_184327 | JGI IMG/M metagenome (GOLD analysis project Ga0207691, IMG submission 184327) | Miscanthus rhizosphere microbial communities from Kellogg Biological Station, Michigan, USA - KBS M1-3 metaG (SPAdes) (version 2) | ecosystem: Host-associated > Plants > Roots > Rhizosphere >... | reverse complement strand
CGTCTTAGTCGGCAGCGGCGTGGACGCGCTCTTCCGCGAGCCGGTCCTCGAACGTCTTGTGCTTGCGCGCGAGCAGCGTGTAGGCCGTCGGCACGACGAAGAGCGTGAGCAGCGTGCCCAGCAGCATCCCGCCCACGATGACCCAGCCGATCTGCTGGCGCGATTCCGCGCCGGCGCCGTGCGCCCATGCGAGCGGCAGGGCACCCAGCACCATCGCGCCCGTCGTCATCAGGATCGGGCGTAGCCGCAGCACCGCCGCTTCCTCCACCGCCTCGATCACGCTCTTGCCCTTCGCCTGGATCTGGTTGGCGAACTCCACGATGAGGATGCCGTGCTTGGTGATGAGGCCCACCAGCGTCACGAGCCCGATCTTGCTGTAGATGTTGAGCGTGCCGCCGGCGAGCCAGAGCGCGATGAGCGCGCCGGTCACGGCAAGCGGCACCGTGAGCATGATGATGAAGGGGTCGACGAAGCTCTCGAACTGCGCGGCGAGCACGAGGAAGATGAAGATCACCGCGAGCGCGAACGCGATGGCGAACTCGTTGGATGAATCGCGGAATTCGCGCGAGACGCCGTTCAGGTCCGTCTGCACGGTGGGCGGCAGCACTTTCTTCGCCGCATCGTTCATGGCGGCGAGCGCGTCGCCCAGCGGATACCCGGGTGCCAGGGTCGCGGTGATCGTCGCGGCGCGGATCCGGTTGAAGTGGTTCAGGTTCTTGGGCGCCACCGACTCGCGCACCACGAGCAGGTTGGAGAGCTTCACCATCTCGTTGTTCTTGCCGCGCACGTAGATCTCGGAGATGTCCGTGGGCGAGCGGCGGTCGTTGTCGGCGATCTGCACGATGACGTCGTACTGCTCGCCATCCTTCTTGAAGCGCGTCACCTGCCGGCCGCCCAGCATGGTCTCCAGCGTGCGGCCCACGCCTTCGACGGACGCGCCGACGTCGCTGATCTTCTCGCGGTTCACCTGCACCTTGAGCTCGGGCTTGTCCAGGCGCAGGTCGGAATCGAGGTTCTGCAGGCCCGGCGTCTTCGACGCCTCCGCGATCATCGCGTCGACATAGCGCTGCAGCACCTCGAAGGGCGCCTGCGACATGATGACGAACTCCACCGGGCGGCTGCGCGGCGACTGGCCGAGCGAAGGCGTGTTCGTGGGGAAGGCGCGCACGCCGGGAATCTTCCCGAACTCGGGCATGAGGGCGCTCACGATCTCCTGCTGCTTGCGCGTGCGTTCGCTCCACGGCTTCAGCTGCGCGATGGAGATCCCGTCGGCGACGGTGGGGAAGCCCGCGAAGGCGTTGTAGCGCGCGGTTTCCGGCAGCTCGCGGTAGATCGCCTCCAGCTTCCTCACGTTGTCGCTCGTGTACTTGACGGTGGCGCCTTCCGGGGCGCTCACGAAGCCGAAGATCACGCCGCGGTCCTCGAGCGGCGTGAGCTCGGAGCGCAGAACGAAGGCGAGGCCGATCGCCAACGCGCCCATGACGAGGTAGCCGACCATGACGTAGAGGCGATGGTGCAGCGCGCGATCGAGCAAGCGGCGATAGCCGGCGATCATCTTCTCGAACCAGCGCTCGGTCACCGTGTAGAACTTGCCGTGCTTCTCCTCGTGCCGCAGGAGCTTCGAGCACATCATCGGCGAGAGCGTGAGCGCCACGAATCCGGAGACCAGCACCGCGCCCGCCAGCGCCAGCGCGAACTCGATGAAGAGGCGGCCGGTGCGCCCGGTCTGGAACGAGAGCGGCGCATAGACGGCGGCGAGCGTGACCGTCATCGCGATGACCGCGAAGGCGATCTCGCGCGCGCCGATCATCGCCGCCTCGAGCCGCGGCGTTCCCTCCTCGATGTGGCGATGGATGTTCTCGAGCACCACGATGGAGTCATCCACCACGAGGCCGATGGCCAGCACCATGGCAAGGAGCGTCAACGTGTTCACGCTGAAGCCGAACAGGTACATGAAGGTGAACGCGCCCACGAGCGACACCGGGATCGTCACCAGGGGAATGAGCGTGGCGCGCACGTTGCGCAGGAAGAGGAAGATCACGAGCGCCACCAGCACGATCGCCTCGACGATCGTCTGGAACACGGCCTTGATGGATTCCTCGATGAAGCGCGAGGAGTCGTAGACCACCTCGATCTTCATTTCCTGCAGCGACTTGTTGATCTCGACCACTTCCTTGCGCACGGCCTGCGAGAGCTCGAGCGGGTTCGCGACCGCCTGCTTGATCACGCCCATGCTCACGGCCGGGTTTCCCATGAAGCGGCCGATGACGCGCTCGTCCACGGGGGCCACCTGCGCGCGGCCCACGTCGCGGATGCGCACGGGATAGCCCGCGACGTCGCGGATCACGATCGCGTCGAATTCCTCGGGCGTCTGCAGGTCGGTCTGCGACAGCACCGAGAACTCGCGCTGGTTGCTCTCGATGCGGCCGGCGGGGATCTCGACGTTCTGGCGGCGCAGCGCATCCTCGACATCCGCCGGCGTCACGCGGTAGGCGGCGAGCTTGGCCGGATCGAGCCAGATGCGCATGGAGATGCGGCGCTCGCCGAACACGCGCACGTCGGCCGCGCCCGGAAGGGTCGAGAGCCGCGGCTTGATGTAGCGGGTCACGTAGTCGGAGACTTCGATCGGCGACTTCGACGTCGTCGAGACGGCGAGCCACATGATCGGGAAGGAATCCGCCTCGACCTTCGCGATCACCGGCTCGTCGATCGCGTCGGGCAGCCGCGCACGCACGCGCGACACCTTGTCGCGCACGTCGGCCGCAGCGGAGTCCGGATTGCGCGAGAGCTTGAAGCGCACCGTGATCTGCGAAGTCTCCGACCGCGAGAACGAGACCATGACGTCCACGCCCTCGATGCCGGCGAGCGAGTCCTCGAGCACCTTGGTGATCTGCGACTCGACTACTTCCGCGCTGGCACCCAGGTAGCGCGTCTCCACCGTCACCACCGGCTCGTCGATGCGCGGGTATTCGCGAACCGACAGGCGGGAGAACGAGATGAGCCCGATCACCAGCACGGCGATCGACAGCACGGTCGCGAAGACCGGGCGCCGTATGCAGATTTCCGGGAGGGTCACGGCGCTTCAGCCCTTGGGCTTGGAGACTTCGTCGCTCTTGCCGACGGGCGCCGGCGGCGGCGCTGCGTTCGCCACGCTGACCGCCACGCCCTCGCGCAGCTTGATCACGCCCGCGGTGACGACCACGTCGTCGCGCGTGAGCCCGTTCACGATCTCCACGCGCCCCTCGCGCCGCTGGCCGATCTCCACCTTCTGGCGCGTGGCCTTGCCGTCCACCACCTTGTAGACGAACTTGTCGTCGCCCACCGGGAAGAGCGCCTCCTCGGGGATGACGATCGCTTCCTTGTTGTCGTTGGTGAAGAGGCGCACGCGCGCGAACATGCCGGGCCTCAACCTGCCGTCGCGATTCGGCACCTGCGCGCGGATCACGATGGCGCGCCCGTTGGCGTCGATGAGGGGATTGATCGCGAACACCTTGCCGTCATAGGCGCGGTCGGGCAGGGCGTCGAGCGCGATCTGCAGCGTCTGGCCGTCGCGCACCTGCGAGAGCGCGAGCTCCGGCAGGCGGAAGTCGACCTTCAGCGGGTCGAGCGATTCCAGGTTCACGATGTCCTGGCCTTCCTTCACGTAGTCGCCCACGCTCGCCTGGCGCAGCCCGATGGTGCCCGCGAAGGGCGCGCGCAGCGTCATCTTGTTCACCCGCGCCGTCATGAGCTGGGCGTCCGCCTCGGCCACCTTCACGCTGTTCTCGAGCTCGTCCAGGGCCTGGCTCGACACGAAGCCCTTGTTGCGCAGATCGATGGCGCGCTCGTGCTTGGTCCGGGAAAGCGAGAGGTTGGCGCGCGCACGGTCCATGTCGGCCTTCTGCACCGAGTCGTCGAGGCGCACGAGCACCTGGCCCTTGGCGACTCGCTCGCCTTCGCGAAACCCGATCTCGGCCACGCGGCCGGCGACTTCCGGGCGCAGCACCACCGTCTCGTCGGAGCGCAGGCTGCCCACGGCGGTGAGCGCCTGGGGAAGGCGAACCTGGGTGACGCGGGAGGCCTCCACGACCACGCCGGGCGGCGGACCCTTGGCCGCCCCGGCCGGCGCGGGCGCGGGAGCACCGGACCCCGGTACGGTCGATTTCCCGGCCCAATAGGAGGCGCCGGCCACGGCGGCGATCACGCCCACCGCGGCGGCGGCGACGAGCAGCTTTGGCATAGGCCGCCATTATAGAAGGCGGCCTGCGAAACAGCGGGTTACGGGGGGTGCTGCTAGGCGGGAATGTCGGGAACCAGCTGGCGCTGCAGCATGAAAATCTGGTCTTTCAACATCAACTTGCGCTTCTTGAGGCGTTTGAGCTGGAGCTCGTCGTGCAGGGGGTTGTTCTCAAGTGCTTCGATGGCTCGGTCGAGATCGCGGTGTTCCAGGTTGAGCTCGCTGATGCGCCGCTTGATCTCCTCGCCACTTTCCAGCGTCATGGTGGCCATGGGCGGGATCCTCCGGGAGGTATGACCACACGATAATCCCACTTGCGGCAGGCATGCAAATCGGTTCCAATGACCCGGGGAACCCGAGTCATACAACCAAAAAAAATCGAGCCGGCGCACACGATGAATTTCCGCCGCAGCGACTTCGACGTCACCAACCGGATCAACACGACCGACCCGGTGTGCGTGCAGCTCGAAGTCGTTCGCATCTACAGGAGTCTCTACGAGCGCGCGAAGGCGCCGACGCTCGATCGCGCGTTCGACGACATGGTGGCGCTCTATCGCGGCCACTATCCCGGCTACCTGCGCTGCGACACGGAGTATCACGACCTCCAGCATTCGCTCGACGTGACGCTCGCCATGGCGCGGCTGCTCGACGGCTACGAGCGCTCGCGCGGCGATGGCCCGCACATCGACGAGCGCCTCTTCCAGCTCGGCGTGATCTGCGCGCTCTACCACGACATCGGGTATATCCGGCGCGCCAACGACACGAAGCACATCAACGGCGCCGAGTACACGCCGATCCACGTCTCGCGCGGCGGCCGCTTCCTGAAGGAGTACCTGCCGCGCATCGCGATGGACGAGTTCGCGGACGTCGCCGGCTCGATCCTGCACTTCACCGGCTACGAGACGCCGGTCGCGCAGATCAACGTGCCGGACCCGATCTACCGGCTCATCGGCAGCCTGCTCGGCTCCGCGGACATCATCGCGCAGATGGCCGATCGCTGTTACCTCGAGAAATGCCGCGACCGGCTCTACCCGGAATTCGTCGCTGGCGGGATCACGGTGCGGCGCACGGAAGCGGGCGGCGAGGAGGTGGTATTCGCCTCCGCGGAGGACCTGTTGCGCAAGACGCCCAGCTTCTACCAGAACGCCTCACGCCGCCTCGACCAGGATCTCGGCGGGGCCTACCAGTACGCGCAGAAGCACTTCGGCGGCCAGAACCTCTACATGGATGCGGTGAAGCAGAACATCCGTTTCATGGAGAGGGCGAAGGAGCAGCCGCAGATCGTGCTGCGCCGCCAGCCCCCGAGCACCTGCGTCAAGGAGTGAGCGATGGCGCGTGCTATCGCGCCACTCCTCGCTGCCTGGCTCGCCTGGGCGCCTGCCACGCAGGCAGCCGATCCGTACCTCGAAGGCATCCGGGCCCGCCTGGCCGGGAACTTCAACCAGGCCGTGCAAATCCTGTCGGCCGCGCGCGCCGAAGCGCAGTCGGCGCATGCGCGAGCGCGTGCGTCCGGCGAATTGGGAGTCGCCTACCTGCAGCTGGGCCGGGTGGGCGAGGCCCGCGAGATGCTCGCGCAAGCCGTGGCGGATCTTTCCGGCGCGGAGCGCGCGCGCTATACGCTGGACCTCGCGCGGGTCGCGGCACAGCTAGGAAATCCTGAGGAGGCCGCGGACCTTTTGCGCGAGGCCAAGGCCCTCGCGCCCGGCAACGAGCGCATCGGGCTCATCGCCGATCTCAACCTGGCCCGCCTCGCGCCGAAGGAGGAGAGGCTCGACCTTCTCGCAAAGGCCGCCTCGCGCATCCCGCGCATCGCCCACATGCAGTCTCGCGCGATGCTGCACCTCAACGCAGGATCGCAGGCGCAAGGACTCGGGCCGGCCGCCCTGCAACTCGCCTACACCCAGCTCCAGGCCGCGCGCAATGCTGCCGAGCTCGCCGCTGACGATCGCCTGCGCGTCGAGGCTCTCGATGCGCTTGCCGGCCTCTATGCGTCGAACGGACGCGCGCGCGATGCCATCACGCTCTCGCGCGAAGCCTTGTCGATCGCGCGAGCCGCGGACCCGGGGCGCACGGCCGACCTCCTGATCGACCTCGAATGGCGCGTCGGCCGGCTGGCGCGCGAGCAGGGCGATGCGGACCTGGCGCTTGCCGCCTACCAGCGCGCGGTGGCGGACATCGATGCCGTGCGCGCGGACATTCCCATCCAGTACGAAGACGGCCGGTCTTCATACCGCGCGACGCTGGAACCCATCTACCTCGGCTACGCCGATCTGCTGTTCGGCAGGCTCGAGGGCTTGCGGGGAGCCGAGCAACAGGCGGTGCTGGGGCGCATCCGCGACGTGGTCGAGCTCACGCGCCAGGCGGAACTCCAGGATTACCTCCGGGATCGGTGCGATGTCGACGCGATCCAGCGAACGTCGCGTTCCGCGGTCGGTCCGGGCGTCGCGGTGCTTTATCCCATCGTCTTCGCCGACCGCATCGAGCTGCTGCTGGAAACCGACGCGGGAATCGCGTGGCGCACGACCCGTGTGGACGCGCGCACGGTGCGGCTGACCGCGGGCGGTTTCGCGCGCACATTGAGGGCAGGCGCGGACGGCTACATGGTCGAATCCCGCGCGCTGCACCGGTGGCTGCTCCAGCCGTTCGAGAGCGTCTTCGAGGAACAGCGCACGAGCACCCTCATCGTGGTCCCCGAGGGGTCGCTGCGTCTCGTGCCGATGCACGCACTGCATGACGGCAAACGCTACGCGATCGAGCGGTTCGCCATCGGGACCGTGACCGGCCTCACGATGACCAATGCCTCGCCTCGCGCTTCGGGGGAGCCCGAAACGCTCGTCGCCGGCATGTCGATTCCCGGACCGGTCGTGGACAGGCTGCCGAGTGGCATCGTGGAGTCGATCGCCGGCACGCGAGGTGGGCAAGCGGTGTCGCGTGACGCGCTGCGCGAAACGCTCTCGCTTCCGGGCGTGAAGGAGGAGGTGATGTCGGTCGCGCGCCTGACGGGCGGGCGGATGATGCTCGACGAAGCCTTCACGGCGCGTGCGTTCCAGGGCGAAGCGGGGTCCGGCGACTACCGCATCGTGCACATCGCCTCGCACGGCGTCTTCGGCGGCAGCGCCGACACGAGCTTCATCATGGCCTACGACGACGTGCTCAGCATGCGCGACCTGCAGTCGCTGCTGCACGGCGAGCGCTTCCGGCGCAAGCCCATGGAGCTGCTCACGCTGTCCGCCTGCCAAAGCGCCGAGGGCGACGACCGCTCGCCGCTCGGCATATCGGGAGCCGCGGTGAAGGCGCGCGCCAAGAGCGTGCTGGGGACGCTCTGGCCGGTGGAGGACGACGCGGCGCGCACGGTGATGGAGCGCTTCTATCGCCTGCTCGCCGGCGGCGCGGCAAGCAAGGTGAAGGCGTTGCAAGCGGCCCAGGTGGAAACGATGCGCGAGCGGCGATTCGAGCATCCGTTCTTCTGGGCTCCGTTCGTGCTGATCGGCAACTGGCAGTAGGGAGGTCGACATGGGGATCATCCGCAGCGCCGCGGCGGCGGCGTTGGCGTCAGTGCTTTGCGCTTTGCCTGCCGTGTCCCAGATCCGCGCGGACGGCAGCCTCGGGCGCGCGCCGCAGTCGCTGACGGGACCCCAGTTCACCATTCCGGAGACGCTCGGGGCGCTTCGCGGCGCGAACCTTTTCCACAGCTTCTCCGTCTTCGGCATCCGCGCAGGCGAGTCCGCGACTTTCACGACGGCCACGCCCGGCATCGCGAACGTGATCAGCCGCGTGACCGGAGGCGAGGCGTCCGCCATCAACGGGATGCTGCGGCTCGCCGCGGCCGAGGGAAAGCCCGGCTTCTTCTTCATCAATCCAGCCGGCGTGACTTTCGGCGCCGGGGCTTCCATCGACGTGCCGGGTGCGTTCCACGTGAGCACCGCCGACTACGTGCGCTTCGCCGATGGGAAGTTCTATGCCGACGCTTCGGCGTCGAGCACGCTTTCCGGCGCCCCGCCGGAGGCCTTCGGTTTTCTGGGGACGAGTCGGGCAACGGTCGAATTGAATGGTGGCGCGCGCCTCAACGCTTCGCTGCTGCAGCCCTTCAGCATCACGGCGGGAGACATCTCGCTCGACAACGCGCGCGCATCCACCACGGGCGGGGACATTCGCATCGTGGCGCTCGGGGCGGCTCGCGCCGAGGTGCCGCTTTCGGGCGCGTTGCCCGCGGCCTCGGGAGACCTGCGAATCGTGAATGGCGCCACGATCTCGGCGCCGGCCGGCGCGGTGGTGGACGCGGGTCGACTGTCGGTGAGCGCGGGAGACATCTTCATCGATCGCGGCGGCGGCGCCATCACCGGAATCGTGAGCCAGGCCAATACGGGCACCACCGGCAACGCGGGAACGATCGACGTGCAGGCGTCGGGCTCCCTGCAGGTGCTGCGCGGCGGCGTGATTTCGTCGAGCACGTTCTCCGTGGGCGATGCGGGCTCCGTGATTGTGAATGCAGGGAGCATCGCGATCGATGGCGGCGGCGCTTCCGGCGTCACCGGGATTTTCAGCCAGGCCGACCGCGGCACGAGCGGACGGGCCGGCTCGGTGAACGTCGTGTCCACGGGCCGTGTGGATGTGGTGGATGGCGGCCTCATCTCGTCGTCCACCTTCGGGAGCGGCGACGCGGGCGAGGTCCGGCTCTCGGGCGGCACCATCGCCCTGGACGGCCGCGCGACGGGTCGCACCACCGGCGTGGTGAGCAACGCTTCCGACGGAACGGGCAACGCGGGAGCCGTCTCCGTGACGACGGCGGGCACGCTTTCGATCTTCGATGGCGCCACGATCTCGTCCGGAACCCTGACGTCCGGCAACGCCGGGGCGGTGGTTGTTCGCGCGCGCGACATCCTCATGGACGGCGGGGGCTACGACGACGTCCTCACGTCGATCGCGAGCAATGCGCGGATCGGCAGCAGCGGACGCGCGGGCAACATCGACGTCGTTGCGACCGGCCTCCTGTCGGTGGTCGCCGGCGCCGAGATTTCCTCGAGCGCCTTTGCGAGCGGGGATGCCGGCAAGGTGTCGATCTCGGCCGACCGCATCGTTCTCGACGCGCGCGGGCTCGACTATCCGGGTACCGGCATCTACAGCGTGGCGGTGGACGAAACCACCGGCAATGCGGGCAGCATCGACATCGTTGTACGCGATCTGACCGTCCGCAACGGCGCGGAGATTGCCACCAGCACATTTGGCGAGGGCAATGCCGGTCGCGTTTCGGTGCGCGCGGGCGATATCCGCATCGACGGCGCGCAATCGGGTTATGCGGCGATCTCGAGCTCGGCGGCGCCCAATGCGTCCGGCAATGCGGGCAGCGTCGACATCGTGGCATCGGGCGACGTCTCCCTCGTCTCCGGCGGCATGATCGCGTCGAACACCGCGTTCCGCGGGCAGGCGGGCTCGGTTCGTGTCGCGGCCCGCAATCTCACGATCGACGCCGGCGGCGGCGATGGCGTGACCGGCATCGTGAGCCAGACCTACGGGGACGCGACCGGTGATGCCGGCAACGTCAGCATATCGGTGACCGATTTGCTGACGCTTCGCGCGTCCGGCTTCATTTCTTCGAGCACGTTCAGCGCCGGAAACGGCGGTTCTGTCGACGTGAACGCAGGGCGAATCACGATCGATGGCACCGGAGGAAGCAGTGTGTTGACCGGGATCACGAGCGGGGCGCAGCCCGCGTCAACCGGCAATGCGGGCGCCGTGTCGGTCGTCACATCGGGCAACCTCACTATCCTCGAATCCGGGGAGATCTCGTCCAACACGTTTTCGTCGGGCAATGCGGGCCCGGTGGCCGTGCGCGCCGGGGGAGGTCTCACGATCGCGGCCGGCGGCCAGATCGCCTCGAGCACCTTCGCGTCGGGCGACGCCGGATCGGTGGCGGTGAGCGCTGGACGCATGCTCATCGATGGGGAGGGTGTGTGTCCCCCATGCACCGGCGTTTTCAGCCAGTCGGAAGCCGGCTCGACGGGGCGCGCCGGTGCGATCGACATCACGGTGGCGGGCACGCTGACCATCGGGCCGAACGGCCTGATCAATACCGGCACGCGCAATGTCCATGACGCCGGACGGATCCGCGTGAACGCCGACAAGATCGTGATCGATGCGCAGGGCTCCACGGTCGACGTCACGGGCATCGTGAGCAACGCCATCGAGGGAAGGGGCAATGGAGGCGTCGTCGACGTGACCGCCCGCAGCATCACCCTGGCCGATGGAGCCACCATCGGGTCGAACACATACGCCGAGGGAAATGCCGGCACCGTGCGGGTTTCCGCCAACGACATCGTGCTCGATGGGCGCGACACCACAATCGCAAGCCATGCCTTCGTCGGAAGCTCCGGTAGCGGAGGCACCGTCGACGTGAAGGTGACCGGAAGCCTCGACATCCTCAATGGCGCGCAGATCTCGACGACGAGCAATGGCGAGGGCAACGCAGGCGCCGTGACCGTGCACGCCGGCAGCATTCGGCTCGATGGCGGCGAGTTCTCGAGGCTGACAGGCATCGTCAGCGAGACCGATTTCACGTTCGGGGCCGAGAGCAACGCCGGTTCCGTGAACGTGGTGGCCAGCGGCGACATCACGCTCGCCCGCAGCGGCTTGATCAGCTCCACTTCCAATTCGTTCGGCTCCGCGGGCTCCGTGCGCGTCGAGGCGGGGAACATCGACCTGCAGGGCATCGACTTCGTCGCCGGCGGCGTCATCAGCCGCGGCGGGTTCTACTCTTCCTCCGCGGGCACCGTGGAGGTCGTCGCAAGCGGCACCGTGCGCGTCGCGAACGGCTCGCAGATTTCCTCGTCCGCGGAATCGATCTTCGGGCCCGCAGGATCGGTGAGCGTCACGGCCCGCGATGTCATCGTCGACGGCGCCGACCCGTTTTCCAGGGAACCGAGCAGCATCAATGCCCGCGCCGGCTTCTCGTCGGTCGGGCTCACGGGCAACGTCACGATCACCGGAAGCCGCAGCGTCACTGTCACCAATCGTGGGGAGCTCTCGATCGTCAACGACGCGCAGTTCGGCGACGGCGTCGGCCGGCCGAGCCTGCTGACCGTGACGGCGCCGGTCATCGAGGTGTCGGCCGGCGGCACCATCACGGCGGCTGCGACCGGCGACATGCCGGCCAGCAACCTGCAGCTATATGTCGGTGAGCGGCTGGACATGAATCGTGGATCGATCACGACAAGCGCCGTGGAAGGCAACGGCGGGTCGATCACCGTGACGGGTCCGGGGGCAGTCATCCTGCGCAACTCCCAGATCACGACCTCCGTGACGGGCCTCGTCGGCAACGGCGGCGACATCACCATCGCGACGCGCGGGCTCGTGCTGGACACGGGATTCATCCAGGCCAACACGGCGGCAGAGCAGGCAGTCGGCGGCAACGTTCGCATCGATACGCAATACCTCATCCCCTCGGGCGGCACGCTCCTCGTCGGTGGCTCTCAATCGCTCGATTTCCGTCCGGGGATCTTCGGCCTGAACGTGATCCAGGCAGCGGCGCCGACCGGCGTGAGCGGCGCCATCACCATCACGACACCCGCGCTCGACGTTTCCGCGGGCCTTACGCCCATCAACGCGAGAGTGCTCGACGGCGGCGGCCTCGGGCGCGGGCTTTGCGACGTGAGCGGTGGAAGCTCGCTCTCGTCCGCCGGCAGGGGCGGGATGCCGCCCTCGGCGCGCGGCTTCCTGCGCGACGAGGACGAGGCCGAGATGGCGGCGCTCGCCCGCGCGCTGCCGGTCTCCTCGAGGCTCGCTTGCAGAAATTGAGGGAAGCGCCGCTTCGCTGCGGCGCTGCTGCGATCGCCTTCGCCTGGTCGGCGTGCACCTGCGCAGCCGAGCCACCGGTCGAGCCGCAGCGGCCGCGGTTCGTGACGCCTCCGGGCGCATTCATCCTTCCGCCTGTGACGCCCCCGGCGCAAGCGCCCGCCGCGGGCGATCCGCGCGTCGCCATCCAGGGCGTGGCGTTCACCGGAAACAGCGCGATCTCCACGGCCGACCTCAACGCAGTTGCGCGGCCGTTTGTCGGCAGGCGCGCGGGCGCGGCCGAAGTCGAGGAGCTGCGCCAGGCGATCACGCGCCTCTATGTGCAGCGGGGTTACGTGAGCTCGGGCGCGATGCTCGAATCCATGACCGGCTCGGGACTGCTCACGTATCGCGTCGTGGAAGGGCGGCTCATCGCCGTGCGCCTGCGCGGACTGGACGGCCTCGACGAGCGCTACGTCGCCCGCCGCCTCGCCCGCGACGATGACGGGCCGTTCAACGTCGAGATCCTGCGCGAGCGCTTCCAGATCCTTCTCGGCGATCCGCTCTTCGCGCGGATGAACGCGCGCATCGTCCCGGGCCCGGCGCCGGGGGAGGCGATTCTCGACGTGGATATCGAGCGCGCTCCGACGCACGGGCTCGTCGCCTACGCGAACAACTATCGTCCGCCATCGATCGGCTCGAACGGCATGGGATTGCGCGGATGGCTGCGCAACGTCACCGGCTGGGGCGACTTGATCGAGGGCAGCATCGAGGATTCGTGGGAATGGAACTCCGGGATTCGCCTGAGCCTCTCGGCGCGTGCCCCGTTGAATGCGTCGGGCACGGCAGCCTTCGCGCGTTACGAACGGGGCCGCACTTCCGTGATCCAGGAAGCCTTGCAGGTGCTGGACATCCGCAGCGTCCTCGAAAGCGCCGAGGCCGGCATCACGCAGTCGTTCGGGGAAACGCTGCGCGAGCGCACGACGCTCGGGGTCTCGTTCCTTGCGCGCGAGAACCGCACGACGCTCCTGGGCCTGCCTTTCTCCTTCGTTCCCGGCGAGCCGGAGGGCCGCACGCGCACGGGCACGATCCGCTTCTGGCAGGAATACGCGTGGCGCTCGGAGCGCGATGCCTTCGTTGCCCGTTCGACCTTCTCCCTGGTGAGGACGAACCTCCAGGTGAACCCGGAGCTCGTGTCGCCACAGCAACCGGACCGCCGATACGAGTTCTGGCTGGGCCAGGCCCAGTACGCGCGCCGGCTGACGGAGTCAGGTGCGCAGGCCATCGTCCGCGCGACGATCCAGCGCACCCACGATCGCCTGCTCGCGCTCGACGCGCTTCCCATAGGCGGGGTCGCGAGCGTGCGGGGTTATCGCGAGAACGAGCTGATCCGCGACGTGGCGCAGGTCTTCAACCTCGAGCTCGAGTGGCCGGCCTGGCGCCACCGTGACCGCCCGATCACCGCGACGGTGATTCCCTTCGCCGACTACGCGCACGGTCGCGGGACGAACCAGGTTCCCGCCACGCTTTCATCAGTGGGAGTGGCGGGGCGCTTGGTGTGGGGACGGCTCACGGCCGCCCTCGCGCTGGCCCACAAGCTGGGTCACCCCGCGGCAGTCAACGTGCGCAGCGGCACGCTCCAGGACCACGGCGTGCACTTCGAGGTGACCTGGGCCCTCGACTAGTTGACGGTGGCACCCGTCTCCTTCACCACCTTGCCCCAGCGGTCCAGCTCCGACTGCATGAGCTTCTGGAATTCCTCGGGCGAGCTGGTCGCCACGTCCACGCCGGCCGAAGCCATCAGCTTCTTCGCCTCGGGTGTGGAAAGGATCTTCGTGATCGAGGTGTTCAGCTTGTCCACGATGTCGCGCGGCGTTCCGGGCGGGGCGAGAAGGCCCAGCCAGATGGTCGCGTCGTAGCCTTTCACGCCGGCTTCATCGAGCGTCGGGACATCGGGCAG
>Ga0207691_10004230_pt1 | contig 13944 bp, 9 predicted proteins | sample KBSM13metaG_FD_184327 | JGI IMG/M metagenome (GOLD analysis project Ga0207691, IMG submission 184327) | Miscanthus rhizosphere microbial communities from Kellogg Biological Station, Michigan, USA - KBS M1-3 metaG (SPAdes) (version 2) | ecosystem: Host-associated > Plants > Roots > Rhizosphere >... | reverse complement strand
GCCAGGGTCGGGTGATGCAGGTGTCGTTCGACTTCGGGCGGCGGCTGTGGCTGGGCGTGGGCTACGCGCCGCACCGGACGCCGGCGGGCCAGACCGAGATCTCGCCGGCCGCCTTCGACTTCGGCGTCAGCTACGACGAGCTGTCGGGGAACGGGCGCACGCGGCGGCGCTTCACGGTGCTGGACGGTCAGGTGCGGCTGCATTCGTTCGGGCTGGACGTGACGGGATTTCGCTACGACCTGTCGCACCGCTACGAGCACCCGCTCCTGCGCGTCACGACCTTCGTCAAGGATCCGGAGCGCCACGATCTCTACATGAACGTCGGCTTGTTCACGGAGGCGCTGCACTTCCAGACCGAGCCGCGCGGGATCGAGGGCGAGCAGGCGCTGACGCTCGCGACGGTGCAGGCGACGCTGGACCTGTGGCAGTCGGCGGACCTGCGATCGTACGTGCGCCTGCGCGCCGGGCCCGGGATCGAGATGCGCTTCGGGCCGTGGGCGCAGGAGACCCGGTACATCGGCATCCTTCCGCAAGGGACGCTGGAGGGAAACTTCGTGCTCGGCCAGCGCGCCATGCAGCGCTTGAACTTCCGGATGCGGGGCGAGCTGCTGCGATCGGCCAGCTGGCACGCCGAGGAGCTGCCCGGCAACTGGACCGCGGCGGCCGAGGCCGCGTACGAGGTCATCGTCATCGCCATCAACGATCAGCCGGTGTCGATGCGGTTCGCGGGCAGCGCGTTCCTGCGCGACGACGCGCGGGAGGTCGTGCCGGGTTTCCCCAGCGCGCAGGTGTGGGGCTGGACGGGAACGGCCGGCATCCGGATGGCGTTCTTCTCGCCGCCCGTTCCGCCGGCGTTCAGGAAGTAACGAGGGCGGATGATGCGCGCCCGCGCGATGTCGCTGGGCTTGCTGATGCTGTCGCTGGCGGCCAGCGGCCGCGCGGCGGCGGCTGACGCGGAGATCGCGACGGCGCCACCGATCTGGATCACCGACGCCGGCGGTGCGCGCTTTCGCGTCCGCTTCGATCCCGGCGAGCGGTTGATCTTCGGCGCGGGCGCGGAGACCGTGGCGGGCGATCTCGCGGGTCTGCGGGCGGCGCCCGCGTTCGGCGTCGAGCTGGGGCTGATGTTGCGGAGCGACCGCCCGGCGCCGGGCTGGGACGTGCACTGGAAGCGCAATCACGAGCTCGCCCACCTGCGCCTGCACCCCGCGGCGGGGACGCGCGGCGCCGCGGTTGACGGCGTGCTGTACCGTGGGCTCTTCCTGCGCCAGTCGCGCGAAGGGACGCTGACGTTGCCGGTGACGCCGCCGTTCGCGCTGCCGCTGCCGTTCGACATCGGCGTGCTGGCGGAGGTCGGGCACCTGCGCGGCGCGCTGTGGCCCGAGGCGGGCGGCCCGCCCATCGACGCCGGCATTGTCTACGGCGAGGTGCTGGCCGACTTCTGGCGCTCGCGCCAACCGGGTCGCTGGCTGACGGTCGGCGTGGGCGGCCGCTACGAGATCGGCCTGCAGCGCGACGCGGCGGGCACGCTCGCGCGCGATGACCGCGTCTCGCCGATGTCGACGCTGGCTGTCGCCCTGCACAGCGAGCGCGCCGACGGCCTCGCAGCAGGCGGCCTTCGCGCGGAAGCATCTCACCGTTGGTCCAGCGCGCGCGGCTGGGAGCGCGCCTACCGCGTCGACGCTGACGCCGAGGTCACACCGCTCGCTCTCAACGACCGCCCCGTCGCCTTGTTCGCGCTGGTCACCGCCGCCAGCAGCCCGGATCTCCCGCAACCCGAGCTGCGCGTGATGGCGGGCCTACGTTTCTCGCAACCGCTGCGCTGATTCCGCCCGTCCTCGTCCTCGTTCTCGTAGTCGTCCTCGTCCTCGGGATCAGCGGCGCAGCTTCGCCAGCCGTGGCGCGGCGGCCAGGATCGTCTCGTCCTTCTTCGCGAAGCAGAAGCGGGCGACGGGCGGGGCGCTGTCGGGGCGCGCGTAAAACACGGACGTCGGGATCGCGGCGACGCCGATCTCGGTGACCAGCTTGCGGCAGAAGTCGGCGTCGCTGGTGTAGCCGAGGCGGGCGATGTCGGTGAGCAGGAAGTAGGCGCCGCCGATCGGGAGGGGTTCCAGACCGGCGCCGCGCAGCACGCGCGCGAGCAGATCGCGGCGGCGCGCGTAGTCGGCGCGCAGCTGCGGGTAGTAGCCGTTGTCGGCCGCCGCCGGCAACACGTCGGCCAGCGCCTCCTGGAACGGCGCCGAGTTCGTGAAGGTGACGAACTGGTGCACGGCGCGCACCGCCGCAGTCAGCGGCGCCGGCGCGATCGTCCACCCGACCTTCCAGCCGGTGACGCTGAACGTCTTGCCCATGCTGCCGATCGTGATCGTGCGTTCGAACATCTCCGGCAGCGTCGCGATCGGGACGTGCGCGGCGCCGTCGAACAGGATCTCGCTGTAGACCTCGTCGCTGATCACCAGCGCGTCGTGGCGGCGGCACAGGTCCGCGATGACCTCCAGCTCCGCGCGCGCGAACACCTTGCCGGTCGGGTTGTGGGGCGTGTTCAGGATCAGCGCGCGCGTGCGCGGCCCGAACGCCGCCGCCAGACGCTCCGGATCGAAGCGCCAGTCGGGCGGCGCCAGCGGCACGGCGCGCACCACGCCGCCCGCCATCGCGACGTCGGGCGCGTAGGCGTCGTAGGCGGGCTCGAACACGATCACCTCGTCGCCCGGATTGATGGTGGCCATCACCGCGTCGTGCAGCATCTCGGTCGCGCCGCTGCCGACGGTGATCTCGCTGGCGGGATCGACGGCCCGCGCGTGCGGGTACAACCGCCGCCAGTCGTCGGCCAGCGCCGCGCGCAGCCGCGGCACGCCGGGGCTGGCGGCGTACTGGTTGCGGTCGTCGCGGATGTGGCGCGCCGCCGCCTGCTTGACGAAGTCGGGCGCGGCGAAGTCGGGGAAACCCTGTCCCAGGTTCACCGCCTCGTGCTTGACGGCCAGCGCCGTGATCTCGGTGAAGATCGACGTGCCGAAGCCGGCGATGCGGTCGGATCCGACGGGGCGCATGCGATGACGTCCTGGTGAGCAGCATACGGCTTCGCGCGGCTGGGATCTGTAGCGAACGCCCTGCGATTGGACTTTTGTCGGGCTTCCCGGCAAGTTCCGCGACGTGCCCTCGAGCGAACCGCTGGATGCCGACTTCGCGGTGATCGGCTCCGGCTTCGGCGGCAGCGTCGCGGCGTTGCGGCTGGCCGAGAAGGGCTACCGCGTCGTCGTCCTCGAGCGCGGCAAGCGGCTGGGGCCGTCCGATTTCCCGGTCACGAACCTCGACGTCCGCAAGTACCTCTGGATGCCGCGCTTCGGCTGGTACGGACCGCAGAACATGAGCCTGTTCCGGCACATGCTGGTGCTGTCGGGCTCCGGTGTCGGCGGGGGCAGCCTGGTCTACGCCGGCGTGCTGGAGGAAGCGCCCGACGCATTCTTCTCCGCGCCCGGATGGTCCGCGCTGGCCGACTGGAAGCGCGAGCTGGCCCCGCACTACGACACCGCGCGCCGGATGCTGGGCGTGGTCCCCAACCCGTGCACGACGCCGGCGGACGTCGCGCTCACGAAGGTGGCCGAGCGCGCCGGACGCGCGCACGCGATCCGGCCGGCGAACATGGGCGTGCTGTTCGACGCGGAGCCGGGCCGCGGCGGCCGCGAGATCCCGGATCCGTACTTCGGCGGCGACGGGCCGGCGCGCACGACCTGCACCCTGTGCGGCGGATGCATGGTCGGCTGTCGCTTCGGCGCGAAGAACTCGCTGGATCGCAACTACCTGTACTTCGCCGAGCGCCGCGGGGCGCGCATCGTCCCCGAGGCGACGGTGACGACGATCCGCGCGCTGGGCGCGCTCCGGCCCGAGGACAACGACGGAAGCGACGGCTACGAGATCGCGTACCGCAGCTCGACGGATTCCAGCGCGCCCCGGCAGGCCTTGCGCGTGGGCGGCGTGGTGCTGGCCGCCGGCGCGATGAGCAGCAACGCGTTGCTGCTCGGGGCGCGCGACGGCGGGCACCTGCCGCGGCTCTCGAAGCGGCTGGGCGACGACGTCCGCCTGAACAACGAAGAGATCCTGTTCGCGACCACGGGCAGGACGGCGGATGACTTCACGCGATCGGCCGCCGCGACGTCGCGCTATCTGCCCGACGACAAGACGTCGATGATCCTCGTCCGCTTCCCGCCGGGGTCGTGGCTGATGCGCCTCCTCAGCGTTCCGTGGTTGCGGGCGGCCTGGCGCGCGCTGCGCGGCCTCTTCACGCGGCGCTGGGCCGAGACGACGGCGGGGTTCGTCGTGATGCAGGCCGGTGACGACCGCATCCGCCTGGGCTGGAGACGCTCGCTGTGGACGCTGTTCCGCCGCGGGCTGGTCACGCAGCGCGTGCCCGGCAGCCGCGTGCCGGCAAAGATCCCATCCGCGCGCGCGGCCGTGGCGTCCTTCGCGAACGAGCTGGGCGCCGCGCCGGCGGGTACGGTGAACGCGGAGCTCGCCGGCATCACCACCACGGTCCACGTCTTCGGCGGCTGCGGCATGGGGCGCGACGCCGACGAGGGCGTGGTCGACACCAGCCAGCGCGTGTTCGGGTATCGCAGCTTCTACGTGTGCGACGGGTCGGTCATCACGGCCAACGTGGGAGGCGCGCCGACCCTGACCATCACCGCGCTGGCGGAGCGGTGCATGGCCAGCATCCCGCCGCGCGCCAGCCGATCCCGCGCGTAGCGCGGGATATCGGCTGCCTGAAAAAACAGTAGTCGAACACCGCGCCTGCGGCGCGGAGCGACTAAAATCCGGCCGATGGACGACGACGCCGCCGAACGCGAACGGCACGCGATCGTCACGCGCCTGATGCCGAAGACGCAGGCGTCGGGAGCGCTGTCGGGGCCGTGCCTTCCGTCGCTGGTCGATCACTACTGGGGGAAGGTCCTGGCGCTGTTCGAGGCGATCGACAGGCCGCTGAGCGGCGAACGGCTGACGCAATTCCACGACCTGTTCCGGCGGACGATCGAGCAGGGGTTCGAAACGTCGCCCTACGCGAAGTTCATCCTCGAGTACAGCCCGACGGGCCCGCAAGGGGCCGAGATCCAGTGCGAGCTGTCGCTCGCCGCGCCGACCTTGCAGCAGGAATTTCAGCGCTGGGCGACGGGCAGCGTTCCGGCGAACGAGCTGTTCGGCAAGCACCCCGACGCGAAGGTGATCGACGTGGCGACGCGCATCGTCTCCGGCGAGGCCGGCCGCGCGCGTCCCGCCCGCGCGCTGGACGTCGGCGCCGGCGGCGGGCGCAACGCGCTCGCGCTCGCGCGGCTGGGAATGGACGTCGACGCGATCGAGCCGGTGCCGGCGCTGTCCGACGCGATCGCGCGCGAGGCGGCTCGCCTGGGCACGGCCGTGAACGTCATCCGGGGGGACGTGCTGGAGGACGGCACGGTCATCGGAGAAGGGCGCTACGCGCTGATCGTTCTCGCCGAGGTCTTCACGCACTTCTCGTACGCGGAGATCGCAGCCGCGCTCCCCAAGCTGACGCGCGCCCTGACCGCCGACGGCACGCTGCTGTGCAACGCCTTCCTGTCGCGGGACGGATATCGACCAGGCCCCGTCGCCCTGGAGGTGGCCCAGACGGCCTGGTCCACCTTCTTCAGCCGCCAGCAGCTGGCGGCGCTGACGGCGCGCCAGGGGCTGCGCCTCGTCCAGGAAGACCCGTGCCTCGCCTACGAGGAGCCGCGGCACCCCGCGGGCGAATGGCCGCCGACGCCGTGGTACCCGTTCTGGGCGCGCGGCCACAACGTGTTCGACCGCGCCGCCGGTCCCGCCCCGATCGAGCTTCACTGGCTCGAGTACCGCCGCTCGTGACGGCGTCGGTCACGCGAGCAGTTGATCGACGGTCCGCAGCGTTTCGCCGATACCCGCGTTGATCACCAGCGTCGCCAGGCGATCCAGCGGCGTCGGATCGCGGTTGACGATCACCAGCGGCGCGCCCGCCCCGACCGCGGCCTCGGGCAGCAGGTTGGCGGGCGACACCGCCAGCGACGAGCCGAGCACGATGAACAGCGAGGCGCGCTTCGCCGCCGCCTGGGCCGCGCGCAGCGTCGCCAGGGGCAGCGCCTCGCCGAACAGCACGACGCCGGGACGGCGCTTGCCGCCGCAGGGGCAGGCGAGGCCGGCCGCCTCGAGGAATTCGGCGGCGGGACGTTCGCCGCCGCAGCGGTTGCAGCGCACGACCGACAGCGTGCCGTGCAGCTCGAGCACGCCCTCCGTGCCCGCCTGCGTATGAAAGCCATCGACATTTTGTGTGACGACCGTCGTGACCAGGCCGCGCCGCTGCCAGTCCGCGACGACGCGGTGGCCGTCGTTCGGCCCGTGGCCCGCCAGCATCTCGATGCGCCAGCGGTAGAAGGCGACGTGCTCGTCGTAGTCGGTCTCCAGCGCGTCGACCGACGCCAGCTCCTCGAACCGCCGGCTCTGCTTCCAGAGACCGCCGTTGGACCGGAAGTCGGGCAGGCCTGATTCGGTGCTCATGCCGGCGCCCGTGAAGACGACGGCGGGCTTGTGCGCGGTGAGCAGGCGGGCCAGCTCGGCCGAAGGATCGGCTAACGCTTCGCGGCTCATCGAAGATCCCCGGGAATCATAGCGGACGCCGACGTTCACACACACGGCGTGCCCCCGCCTGATCCACCCGACCGTCCTGCTCGCCCGGCTCCGGGAAAGCTTGCTGGGCCCCCGACCGGAACGATAAAGTCGTCAGGGATGGCGAATCCGGGGAGTACGGCTGACGAGAACGAAGTACCGACCCTCGCCCCCGGAACCATCCTCGGCAAGTACAGCATCGTCCGCTTGCTGGGCACGGGCGGCATGGGCGCCGTCTACGAGGCGACGCACACCGAGATCCAGAAGAAGGTCGCCGTCAAGGTGCTGAGCCCGCTGATCGCGGCGGTCCCGGGCGCGCGCGCGCGCTTCCTGCGCGAGGCGCAGCTGACGTCCCGCGTCCGCCACCCGCACATCGTCGACGTCGCCGACATGGGCAGCGACGGCGGCCACACCTACCTGGTGATGGAGTTCCTCCACGGCGAGGATCTCGCGCAGCGGCTGGAGCGGCTGGGCCCGATCGGCAGCGAGGAGCTGGCGGACATCATGCTGCCCGTCTGCTCGGCGGTGTCGGCTGCGCACGCCGCCGGCATCACGCACCGCGATCTCAAGCCGCAGAACATCTTCCTGGCCGCGGGTACGCGCCGCGTGCACCCGAAGGTGCTGGACTTCGGAATCTCGAAGGGGAACGACGCGGTCACGCAGGCGGGGACGCTGACCGGCACGGGCGCGATGATCGGGACGCCGTACTACCTGGCGCCCGAGCAGATCATGGACAGCAAGTCCGCCGGCTCGGCCAGCGACCAGTACGCGCTGGGCATCATTCTTTACGAATGCCTGACCGGGAAGCGCCCCTACGACGGCGACAACTTGTTCATCGTCTTCCAGGGAATCGTCGGCGGCACGCCGAAGCGCCCGCGCGAGCTGCGCCCCGAGATCCCGGCCGAGATGGAAGAGGTCCTGTTGCGCGCGATGAAGGTCGACCCGAAGGCGCGCTTCGCGAACATCGATGACTTCGGGCGCGCCCTGCTGCCGTTCGCGTCCAGCCGCGCGCGCGTGATCTGGGAGGAAGCGTTCGCGGGCGGTCCGGGCGGGACCGAGAGCGCGCCGTCGGGGCGGCCGTCGATCGCCGTGATGCCGACACCGACGCCGCCCACGCGCGCGCCCACGCTGATGCCGCCAGGGATGGCGCCCCCGGGCCGCATTCCCGGCGCGATGACGCCGACGCCGCCGCCGCAGTCGCCGCTGGCCGCTGCCGGGATCACGACGTCCCAGCAGCGCATTCCGACGCCGGTTCCCAAGACGATCGCGTGGGGGCAGTCGCCCATGCCGCAGTCGCGCCCAGCGACGGGCGCGACGATGCCCGGCTCGCCCGAGTCGGAGGCGGCGGCGTCGGTGCGCGCGTCGATGGTGCATTCGAAGCAGCATCCGATCGTCACCGGCGATCTGGCCGACGATCTGGATCTGGCGCCGGCGCCGGCGCGCAGCAAGAAGGGGATCTTCATCGTCGCGGCCGTCGCGATCGGCGTCGCCGCCATCGGCGCGGCCATCCTGGTCCCGAAGGGCGGCGGCGAGTCCAAGGCGCCGGCGCAGACCGCGGCGCCTGCCGCGCCGGCTCCGGCGGCACCGCCGGCAGCGGCTCCCGCGGCCGCGGCGCCTGCGCCGGCCGCCGCGGCGCCCGCTCCGGAAGCGGCCAAACCCGCGGCGCCTGCGCCGGCGGAGGTCAAGCCGGCCGCGGCGCCCGCCGAACAAGCAGAAGCGCGCGCAGCGAGCGCAAAGCATGAAAGCAAGAGCGAGGGCAAGGGGCAGGGTAAGTCGGCCAAGTCCCACGGGCACGGCGGCGGGGCGAAGCCCGCGGCGGCGAAGCCTGCGGCCGGCAAGCCCGCGGCGGCCGGCGTGCCGGTGATCGATTGATCGAGAGGAAGATGACGCTGAACCTCAGACGAATCGTCATTCATATTGTTGGCGCCACGGCGCTGCTGACCGTGCGGCCCGCCTGGGCGGGTGACTCGGCCGAGGCCGAGGCGCTGATCCGGCAGGGCGTCGAGCTCCGCGCGCAGAAGAAGGACGAGCGCGCGCTGCCGCTGTTCGAGAAGGCGTACCAGATCTCGCGGTCGCCACGCACCGCCGGCCAGCTGGGCCTGGTCGAGATGGCGCTGGGCTACTTCGTCGACGCCGAGAAGTATCTGGGCGAGGCGATCGCGTCGCCCGATCACCCGTGGGTGGCGAAGAACCTGGCGACGTTGAAGGCGCAGCTCGCCTCGGCCAAGGGACAGATCGGCGAGCTCTTCATCGTCGGCGAGCCGACCGGCGCCGAGGTGCTCGTCAACGGAAAGTCCGTCGGCAAGCTGCCGCTGCCCGGGCCGGTGCGCCTCGACAAGGGGCGCGTCGACGTGCAGGTGCGCGCGGCCGGCTATCTGCCGTCGTCGGACACGGTGACGATGGTGGGCGGCAAGCGCGAGGATCGCTCGTACCGGCTGAAGCGCGAGCCCGTCGCCGTGGCGCCGCCGCCCCCGCCGCCCCCGCAACCGGCCGCGCCTCCCGCTGCGGCGTCGACGCCAAAGCCCGCGGAGACGAAGCCAGCGGCGCCCGTCGTCGCGGTCGCCGCGCCGCCGCCAGCCGCGCCGCCGCCAGCCGCGCCCGAGCCGGCGGCCGCGCCCGCGGGCGCGCAGCCGGCGGCGTCGATCACCGCGACGCCCGCGCCCGCCGCGTCCGATCATTCGAGCCTGCGCCCGATCGCGTATGGCGTCGGCATCGGCGCCGGCGCTGCGCTGATCTTCGGCGCCGTCGAGGGCTTCCTCGCGATCAAGAAGCGGAACCAGTTCAACGATCACCTCGGGCCCGACCCGAATGATCCCTTCGGCGGCGCGATGATCACCGACTGCAACACGATGACGCCGACGGCGGAGTGCAAGGGAATCCAGGATTCGTGGTCGCGCGCGCGAACGCTGTCCATCGTCGGGTTCGTCGCGGGCGGCGTGCTGGCGGGCGGCGCGGCGGTGCTGTGGGTGCTGTCGTCGCCAAAGGAGAGCGCCTCCGGCGCCGGCTCGACCGCGCTCGCGTGCACGCCCGACATCGGGACGCGCGGCGTCGCCTGTCGGTTGCAGTTCTAGGAGGACGGGATGCTGCTGCTTCGACATTGCCTGAGGATCACGATGGTCGTTGCGGGCGCCACCGCGCTGGCCGCCGGGTGCGGCGGCTTGCGGGAGCTTCCGGTGAACGGCCACGACGCGGCCGCGGGCGGCGCCAGCGGCAGCTCCGCGGGCGCGGGGCGCGGCGGCGGCGGCGGCATGGCCGGCACCGGCGGCAGCGTCATCGGCGGCAGCGGCGGATCGACGATGATCGTCGACGCGGGCGGCGTCGACGCGCCCATGTGCGTCGCGGGCGGCGCCTGCGTGCCCGCCAACCCCTGCCACAAGGGGATGTTCGTCTGCAACGAGAACGCGATGGTCTGCATGGAGCTGACCGACCTCCAGGCGAACGGCACCGTCTGCGGCGCCGACAAGGTCTGCCGCAACGGCAGCTGCGACGCGTGCGTCGCCGGCATGGCCTGCGATGTCACCGGCAAGCCGTGCCGCGTGGGCAGCATCGTCTGCACCACGGGCGCGCCGGTTTGCACCGAGACCGACAACAAGCCGAACGGCACGATGTGCGGCACCGGCATGGTCTGTCAGGCGGGCGCGTGCGCGGCCTGCCAGATGGGCGGCGCGTGCACGCCCACGAACAAGTGTCACACGGGGACGCTGGTCTGCTCGGGCGCGGCGCCGTCGTGCACCGACACGAACGCGAATGTCGGAGCCGGCACCTCCTGCGGGACGGACATGGTCTGCAACGCCACCGGGACCTGCGGCGCTTGCGTCCAGGGCATGGACTGCGCGGTGCCCGGCAAGCCGTGCCGCAAGGGAACGATTGCCTGCAACACGGGTACGCCGGTCTGCATCGAGACCGCTGACCAGCCGAATGGCACCGTCTGCGGGACCGGCATGGTCTGTCAGGCGGGCACCTGCGCCGCTTGCTCGGCCGGCACCGTGTGCGTGCCCGCGAATCCGTGTCACGTCGGGATCACCGTCTGCACGCCGACGATCGCCTGCACCGACACGGGCAACGTCCTGACCAACGGCGCCTCGTGCGGCACCGACAAGGTTTGCAACGCCGGCACCTGCGTGTCGTGCGCGGCGGGGGCCAGCTGCCAGCCGGCCAACGCGTGCAGGACGGGCGTGGTGTCGTGCGCGACCGGCTCGCCCGTCTGCAGCGAGACGGGCAACCGCCCGAACGGTACGGTGTGCGGCACGAACATGGTCTGCACGAATGGCAGCTGCGCGACGGATTGCCCGCCGAACTCCGCCTGCACGCCGATGAACCCGTGTCACACCGGGACGCTCAGCTGCGCGACCGGAGCGCCGGTCTGCACCGACAGCGGGAGCAATCAACCCGACGGGACCGCGTGCGGGATGAACCTCGTGTGCAAGACGGGGATGTGCGTGTCGTGCACGGCCGGTCAGCCGTGCCAGCCGACCAACCCGTGCAAGACGGGCCAGACGTCGTGCTCGACCGGTTCGTCGGTCTGCGTGGAGAGCGGCAACAAGGGGCAGGGCGCGCAGTGCGGCCCGCCGCAGTCGTGCTCGGGCGGCGTGGTGACGCTGCAGGGGGCGTGCAACGCGACCGGAATGTGCGTGGCCGGGACGATGCAGTGCACGACCGGTTGCAACACTGCGGGCACCGACTGCGCCACCTGTCCGCCGGGCCAGACCAGCTGCCCGCAAGGCTGCAAGAATCTGACGAGCGACGTGACGAACTGCGGGATGTGCGGCAACGTCTGCCCGTCGCCCGCCGGCGGGGCCGGGATCCCGACGTGCGGGAACTCGACCTGCGGCATCCTGTGCAACGCGGGATTCGTCGAGTGCTCGCCGCCGTCGCTGGGCATCTGCCAGCCGACGGTGTGGGACTTCGAGGACATGTCGATCGAGGGGTACCGGGTCATCACCACGCCCTCGGCGGCGGGCAAGCTCGGCGTCACGAGCCAGTTCGCTCACAGCGGCAAGTTCTCGCTCGGAGCGATCATCAAGGCGACCGGCACCGGGTTGACGCGCGGATTCCAGATCGGCCCGCTGATGTGCGCCGATAAAGGGCTGATCCCCGGCAAGGGCGTCACCGTGACCGGATGGATGCTGATCGAGCCGTCCGATCCGAAGGAGACGTTCGGGCCGAACTCTTACTGGGGCATCCGCATCACGACCGAGAGCGGTGAGACGCTCGCGAAGGGCTCGCCGCGCGGGTACAACATGTGGTTCCCGGTCCAGGTCGCCGTACCTGCGGGCGACGTGCGCCTGATTTCGTTCGTTCTCGAGGGCGTATTCGCGCCCGAAGACACGCGGTTGCCGACGGACTGGACGGGCACCATGTACTTCGACGACATCAGCATCGACTACCCGTAGCGCGCTGCGCCGATCGAGTCGGTGTCGATTCGTTAAGAGCCTTCACCAAGGCGTCGGGTTTGGTAAATTGGGGGCGTGTCGCCCCCGCGCTGGTTGCTTTCGCGCGCGCTCGTGCTGGTGATCGCCGCGGCCGGTTGCGGCGGCGGTGGCAGCGGCGGGACGGGCGGCGCCGCGGCCGGCGGCGGTAGCGGCGCGGGCGTCGCGGGCACGACGGGCGGCGCCGGGACGACGGGCGGCGCGGGCACGACGGGCGGCGCGGGCACGACGGGCGCCGCAGGCACGACGGGCGGCGCCGGGACGACGGGCACTGCGGGCACGACCGGTGTCGGGGGCACGACGGGCGCCGGCGGCACGACCGGCGCGGCCGGCACCGGCGCGGGCGGGCGCGGCGGTACGACGGGCAGCGCTGGCAGCGGCGGCGTCGCGGGCACCGGCGGCAACGCCGGCCGCGGCGGGACGACGGGCGCGGCCGGAACCGGCGGTGCCGCGGGGGCGGGCGGGCGCGGCGGCACGACGGGGACCGCGGGCGCCGGCGGCAGCGTATCGGCCAGCGCGCTGGAGGCGCTCCAGCGCAGCTACATCGAGCTGCGCTTCGGCATGTTCATTCACTTCGGGATCCTGACCTACACGGGGACGTGGTCGCAGGCGAACCTGCCCATCAACATGTTCAACCCGGTGAACCTGAACCCGGGTCAGTGGGCCGACGCCGCCGTCGCGGCGAAGATGAAGTACGGCGTCCTCACCACGCGGCACCACGACGGCTTCGCGCTGTGGCCCAGCAGCGTCGGTAACTTCAACGTCCGCAACATCACCTGGCGCAACGGCCAGGGCGACGTCGTGCGCGAGTTCGCCGACGCGTTCCGCGCGCGCAACCTGGCGGTCGGCCTTTACTACTCGGTCTGGGACAACACGCAGGGGACCGGCAACGGCACCGTCACGCGCGCGCAGATCGATTACGTGAAGACGCAGCTGACCGAGTTGCTGACCAACTACGGTCCGATCACGATCCTGGTCTTCGACGGCTGGTCCTGGAAGATGGGGCACAAGGCGATGCCGTATCAGGAGATCCGCGAGCTGGTGAAGTCGATCCAGCCGAACTGCTTGTTGCTGGACCACACCCACTTCATGAGCCCGTGGGACGCCGACGTCGCCGCGATCGAGGAGCCGAAGGGCGCGTTCGTTCCCGCCGACAACACGTTCCCCGCCACGCAGGGCCAGAAGATCAACAGCAGCGGCGGCAACGACTGGTTCTGGGCGCCGAACATCGGCGGCCTGATGACCGTCGACAGCATCGTCAACGGCCACATCAAGGTGCTGGAGTCGCGCTGGACCAACTTCCTGCTCAACTGCCCGCCCAACCGCGACGGCCTGATGGACGCCGCGATCGTCACCCGGCTGACCGAGGTGGGCGCCGCGTGGAGCCCGAACGCGTCGCGCGCGGCGCTGCCCGCGCAGGGTCCGCAGAACGAGTGGCCGTACACGCCCACCAGCGCCACGGCGACCAGCGGCACGGCCGCCAACGGGATCGACGGCATCAACGATTACGGCTCGTACACGATCTGGCAGAGCACGGCGTCGCTGCCGCAGTCGATCACGATCGATCTCGGGCAGTCGCGCCCCGACGTCGGTTACGTCGGCTACGTCCCGCGCTACGTCGCGAACATGGGTCCCAGCACCGACGGCGCGATCACGCAGTACGCGATCCTGACCAGCACCAACAACACGACGTTCACGATGGCCACCACCGGCACCTGGCCGGTCGACGGCAAGATGAAGTCGGCGACGTTCGGGCCGGTCGCCGCGCGCTATGTCCGGCTGGAGGCGCGCGCGGTCAACGGGAGCAGCGGCGCGGTCGCGACCGAGGTCACCGTCGGCGCGCGGCGCTAGCGGCTGGGCGCGGCGCGACTAG
>Ga0207691_10004228_pt1 | contig 13947 bp, 15 predicted proteins | sample KBSM13metaG_FD_184327 | JGI IMG/M metagenome (GOLD analysis project Ga0207691, IMG submission 184327) | Miscanthus rhizosphere microbial communities from Kellogg Biological Station, Michigan, USA - KBS M1-3 metaG (SPAdes) (version 2) | ecosystem: Host-associated > Plants > Roots > Rhizosphere >... | reverse complement strand
GACACCGGCGGCAAGAACGTCGAGGTGAAGCTCCTCCGCACCGAGCCCGCGCCGAGCTCGCGCGACGATCAGAAGGGCACGCTCGAGTGGAAGCTCCCCTTGCCCGCGCAGGGCAGATCCACCGTCACCTTCGTCTACTCCATCAGGCGTCCCAAGGGCTTCCAGCTGAGGCAATGACCCCATGACCCCGACGGACACTCGAACAGGCCGGATCGCGATTAGCCAGGCGAGCGTGATCATCGTCGCCGTATCACCGCACCGGGCGAATGCCTTTGCGGCATGCCGCTACACGATCGAGCGAATCAAACAGATCGTCCCCATCTGGAAGCACGAGCACTTCGAGGGCGGAGACGTCTGGCTGGAGGGCGCCACTGCGGATCCCGACGATGAGTCGGCCCGGCAGGCGGCGTATCGGATCGCATGCGCGTGACCGTGCGTCTATTCGCCCGGCTGCGCGATTTGGCAGGATCGGGAGAGCTGGTCCGGGACGTCCAGGCCCCGGCGACCGTCCAAAGTGTGTGGAAGACGCTCGTGGCCGAGATGCCCGCTTTGGGCGAGTACGAGCGAACAATGTCCGTGGCTGTGAACGCAGACTACTCGCGGATGTCCACGTCGGTCAGTGAAGGCGACGAAGTGGCATTCCTTCCCCCCGTCTCGGGGGGATAATTGGATCGACAAACAGAGTTCTGCCCAACACCATGTTCGACAAACTAACCTCAGTCGAATCGCGTTACGACGAGTTGATGACCCGGCTCGGCACGGTCGAAGTGCAGTCGGATCCCTCCGAGTACAAGAAGGCGGCAAAGACGCTCGCCGAGCTCGAACCACTGGTGCAGAAGTTCCGCGAGTTCAAGAGCGTCGAGCTCGACATCGCCGGCGCCGAGGAGTTGTTCCGGAGCGCCGATACGGACATGCGCGAGCTGGCGGATGAGGAGCTGAAGTCGCTCAACTCTCGCCGTGAGGCGCTCCTCAAGGAACTCAAGATCCTTCTCATGCCGAAGGATCCGAATGACGAGAAGAACGTCATCGTTGAAATTCGCGCCGGCACCGGCGGCGACGAAGCAGCGCTCTTCGCCGGCGACTTGTTCCGGATGTACACGCGCTACGCCGAACGTCGGGGTTGGAAGCTCGACGTGATGTCGAGCAGCGAGACCGGCGGCGGAGGCCTGAAGGAAGCTATCGTCTCGATTGAAGGCAAGGGCGTCTACAGCCGGTTGAAGTACGAGAGCGGCGTACATCGTGTGCAGCGAGTGCCCGCAACCGAAGCCAGCGGGCGCATCCACACGTCGACCGCGACGGTGGCCGTGCTGCCCGAGGCGGAGGACGTCGACATCCAGATCAACGAGAAAGACCTGCGCATCGACACGTTCTGCTCGAGCGGACCGGGCGGCCAGAGCGTCAACACGACCTACTCGGCCGTGCGCATCACGCACCTTCCCACCAACCTCGTCGTCTCGCAGCAGGACGAGAAGTCGCAAATCAAGAACCGTGCAAAGGCGATGAAAGTGCTGCGCGCGCGTCTCTACGAGATGGAGATGCAGAAGCAGCAGGACGCGATCGCGAAGGAGCGGCGCGGGCAGGTTGGAAGCGGCGACCGATCCGAGAAGATCCGCACGTACAACTTCCGCGACAGCCGTATCACCGATCACCGCGTCAACTTCACCACCCACCAGCTGCACAACGTGCTCGAAGGAGACATGAGCGAGCTCGTGGAACAGGTGACCTCGTTCTACAACGCGCAGAAGCTGAAGGAAGTCACGGCCGTCGGCCCCGAAGAATGACGTTTCTCCACGAGCAGCTGACGTCCGGACGCGAGCGTCTCGTCGCGGCGGGCATCGATCCGACGGCGGCAGCGATCGACGTCGATCTGTTCGTGCGCACGATTCTCGGCTGGGATCGGGCACGCGTCCTGACCGCTCGGGCCGAGCCGGCTCCTGCAGGACTCGAACCGCGGTTCTCGGAATGGATTCTTCGCCGCGCACTCCGCGAGCCGGCCGCGTACATCGTTGGTAACCGGGAATTCTGGGGTCTCGACTTTCGCGTCACATCCGACGTCCTCATCCCGCGCCCCGAGAGCGAGTTCATCGTCGAGGAATCGCTCGCGATTCTGAGCCTGCTGGAGCTGACCTCGCCGCGCCTCGCCGACATCGGCACCGGCAGCGGCTGCCTCGCGGTGAGCCTTGCTCATGAGATCGAGGGCGCGCATATCACGGCTACCGAGGTCTCGAGCACGGCACTCACCGTTGCTCGCGACAACTCGCGTCGACTGGGCGTGAGCTCGCGAGTGACGTTCGTCGAGACGTCCTTCCTCGACGGGATCGACGGCCCATTCGATCTGATCGCGGCCAATCCACCCTACGTCAAGGACGGCGACAAGCCCGCGCTGTCGCATGACGTTCGTCACGAGCCCGACGTAGCGCTCTTCGGCGGCGAGACTGGCCTGCAGGGCGTTGAAGCCGTGCTCGATGCGGCCGTTCGGACACTCGTGAGTGGCGGCTGGCTGGTCATGGAGTTTGGGTTTGGACAGGAAGATGATGTGAGGCATCTGGTCGCGGCGCGGCCTGCGTTGCGGATGGATCGCGTGCGCGCCGATCTGCAGGGCATCCCTCGTACCGCAGTCATTCAACGGTCATGAACGATTGCCTTTTCTGCAAGATCATCGCAGGACAGATCCCTGGACGCTTCGTCCATGAGGATCACGAGATCGTTGCGATCCGGGATGTCAATCCGCAGGCGCCCCTGCACGTCCTGATCGTTCCTCGCCGTCACATCGCCACACTGAACGATCTGGATCCGCACGACGATGCGCTGGTGGGCGCGATGCAGCGTGTGGCCGCGGCCATCGCGAAAGAGCACGGATACTCCGACGACGGCTACCGGACCGTGTTCAACACCAACCGTGCCGCCGGCCAGACGGTCTTCCACATCCACTTGCACCTGCTCGCGGGCCGTACGCTCACCTGGCCTCCGGGCTGATCGGGACTCGGGGATTCGGGATTCGGGATTCGGGGTTCGGGGTTCGGGAAGGAGCAACACCATGGGACTGCTCGATGGCATCCTCAGCAACGTCGCGGGATCTGTGCTCAGTGGTGGTCATGCGCAGGGAACGGGTCCGCTCGACGCACTGGTCAATAGCCTTGGCGCGGGTCATCAGAAAGGCGGAGCCGATCTGCTGGGAGCGGTGATGGCGATGGTCCAGCAGAACGGCGGGCTGCCGGGCGTGATCGACAAACTTCGCGCCAGCGGGTTGGGACACCAGGCGGACTCGTGGGTCGGCACGGGCCCGAACGCCGGCGTGTCGCCCGACGACTTGACGCAGGCGCTCGGCAACACGGGGCTGGGCAATCTGGCCGCGCAGCTCGGCACAACCAACGGCCAGGCCGGATCGATCCTCTCGCAGATCCTGCCAGAGCTCGTAAATCAGCTCACACCGAACGGGCAGATTCCAGACAATCACAGCGACCTGCTCTCGCAAGGGCTTGCGCTGCTCCGACGCTGATTGTTTCGGTGCGGCCTCGCGCCGCACCCCTCTCGACATGGCCATCACACTCAGCCCTGAAAACAAGAAACAGCTTCTTGCCTCTATCAAGCGGTACTTCGTCGAGCACCTCGACGAAGACATCGGCGACCTCAAAGCCGGATTGCTGCTCGACTACTGTCTGCAGGAGATCGGACCGGTTATCTACAACAAGGCGATCGCCGACGCGCAGGCGTACTTTCAGGAACGTGTGGTTGATCTCGAGGGCGTGTGCTACGAGAAGGAGTTTACGTTCTGGGCCCCGAAGTCAGGCGGCCGTTCGCAACGTTGATGCGCTAGTTGATCAGCGCCGGAAGCTCTGACATCGAGCGGATCACGGGGACGCCCGCCGCGGGCACCGGATCATCGGATCGATGTACGAGCACGCCGCGCATGCCCACTCGGCGCGCGCCGTCGATGTCGTGCGCCATGCTGTCGCCCACCATTAACGAGTCGCGAGCCTCAACTCCCGCCAGCGCCAGCGCAGCTTCGAAGATACTCGGGTGAGGCTTCATGAAGCCGTGTTCTGACGAAGACACGGCCGCCGTGATGAGACCCTGAAGCTGAAAATGTTCCTGAAACGACGCGAGGCAGCGATGCGAATTGGAGATCAACCCGATCTTCAAGCCCCGTCGCGCCAGCTCCTCCAACACCGCTGCGACATCGTCGTAGAGGAAGAAGTGCTGACAGGCGGCCCACTCGTTGTAGATCTCGGTCGCGCATTCGTCGAGCCGCGGACCCGATCCGCCCATCTCCTCGATGATGCGGCGCGTGTAGCAGACAAAGATGTCCGCGTCGTACGCATGATCCTGCGCGGCATCCAGGATGGACGATGCCGCGCGGACGGCCTGCGGGAAGCACGCGGGATCCACGGTCATGCCGTAACGCTCGCAGAAGGCGGCGTAGCCCTCACCCTGAAACGTCGGTCCCGGGTAGATCAGCGTGAAGTCGACGTCGAAGAACACTGCAGACACAGGGCGTCGTCTCACGACAAAGGTCCTTCAAACGGTCCGGCGACGACGATCGCGGCTTTGGCGGGATCGATTGCGCGGCGCGCGACATCGTGCACGTGTGCAGGGGTAACGGCTCGCAGGAGATCCGGCATGCGGACGTCGTAGTCGAGGCCGAGTCCGAAAAACTCGACCGTCTGAAGATACGAGGCAATCCCCAAGTTGGTTTCGAGCGTACGTGGCATCGATCCGATCAGATACTGCTTGGACTCCTGAAGCTCCTGTTCGGTCGGACCGGAATCCACCAGCTTCCGGAGCTCGGTATCGATCGACTCAACCGCCTTCGCCACATTCGCCGGACTGACGCCGGCTCTGACGACTAACGGCCCTGGCATAAGGTTCGCGTCGAGCGAGCTAAAGACGTAGTAGGCCATCCCTTGCTTTTCGCGAATGCTGTCGCCGAGACGTCCCCCGAGGGAGTACTGGCCCAGGATGTTGTTCATTAGCGAGTACGCGTAGTAGGACGCGTCCCGACGGGTGATGGTTGCGAACCCGTAGGCGATATCCGTCTGCGACTTGTTCATCATCGACACGACAGTGCATTGACGCCCCGACGCGGGAGGAACAGGCATGCCAGTCACGTCAACCGACTCGCCGCCTGTCCAATCACCAAGCGTGATACGCGCCGCATCGATCGCGCGAGCCGGATCGATGTCGCCCACCACGGCCAGCGACAGTCCCTTTGGAACGCAATGTGCTGCATGGAATCGCTGAAGCATTTGCCGATCGATGTGTTCGACGCTGGCGACGGTGCCTCGCGCGCGACGGCCATACGGGTGCGACCGGTACAGCATCGACATCAACGTCTCGACGGCAACTGCCGAGGGGTTGTCTTCATCCTGCCGGATGAGTGTGATGATCTCGCCACGCCGCCGATCGACCTCGGCGACAGGAAATGACGGTCGCATCACGACGTCCGCAACGAGCCCAAGCACATCGTCCAGGTCTTCTACGAGACAGGTGCAGGCGAGCGAGAGGGCGTGGCGGGTCACCGAAGCCGCAAGAGTGACACCGCGGTTGTCCAGTTGCTCGGCGAGTTCGTCGGCCGAGTATCGTTCGGTTCCGCGGTCCATGGTTCGCGACACGAAATGCGCGAGCCCGGGCAGCTCCGCGGTGTCATACACGGAGCCCGCCCGCAGATTTGCAATCAGTGTCACCGCCGGTGTCGTTGACGTTCGCTTGGCGAGAACGGTGACGCCGTTGGCGAGGACCGCACGCGTCGGCGCCAGGCCCGCGATCATTGAATGGGCTCGAAACGACCGACGGTGCGACTCGTGGGCTTGAGACAATCGGCGGCCACTTTGTTGACCTCCGCGATGGTCACAGCCTCAATGCGTTGGGAAATGGTTGGATACAGCTGCCAGGATGCAATCGTTCCGAAGAACCCGAGTTGATGCGCGATGTTCGTGATGCTGTCGTTCTCGAACACGAGCCGTGCGCGCAACTGGTTCTTGGCTTTTTGAAGCTCCTGCGGCGTGATGCCGTTCGCCCGCGCGCGCTCAACCTCGGTCAGCGTGACGGCCTCCACTCGATCGAGCGACACTCCGTCGGTCGCCGTCACCGAGAGCGTGTAGAGAAACGGCTCCTCGGTCGGCAGCAGCGCACCGTTGACTGCGGACGCCAGGCCGCTGTTCACAAGCGCCTGATAGAGCCGCGCACTCCGCTGTGGGGGCGGTGTTCGAAAACTTGCCCACAGGTTGAGGCCCTTCGCACCGGTCAGCACCGTGTCGAGCACGAGCAATGGGAAGAAGTCGTCGTGGGTCACGCCGGGCGAGTGAAAGCCGACCTTGAGATACGCAGTCGTGCCTTCCTTCGAGATCGTCAGTCGGCGCTCACCGAGTTGTTCGGGCTCGACGGTTGACGATCGACGTCTGACGTCACTCGGCTCGAGCTTGCCGAAATGCTTGACGACCTCACGCAGAGCGTCTGCCCGATCGACATCTCCAACAATTACGAGCGTGGCGTTGTTCGGCGCGTAAAAGCGGCGATAGTGACCGTACAGATCGTCCCGCGTCATCGTCTGCAGATCTGACAGCCAGCCGATTGTGGGATGTCGATAGCTGTGGGCGCGGAAAGCGGTCGCTGTCAGCTCCTGATCGAGCAACTGCTCGGGGTCGTTCTCTCCGCCTTGTAGCTCCGAGATAATTACCGTGCGCTCGGATTCGCAGTCCGCAGGATCGTAAAGACAACTCCGCATCCGCTCGGCCTCGATGAACAGCATGTGATCGAGCGCGTCGCGCGTGGCCGTCTCGGTGTAGGTGGTCTGGTCGATCCACGTGTAGCCGTTCCAGTACCCGCCGTACTTTTCGATGATCCCCTTGATCTGGTCTCTCGGGATGTTGGTCGTGCCCTTGAAGTTCATGTGCTCGACCCAGTGCGAGACGCCTGTCAGTCCAGGAATCTCGTCCCGTGAGCCAACGCGATACCAACACCAGACGGTCGCGAGCGGGGCGGTGTGCACCGACTGGATCAACACTCGCAGGCCGTTCTCGAGTACTTCCTCGTGCACCGCGGAGGCGCCCTGTGGCGTAGGTTCGAGTGCGGGCATCTAGGAATTATAGTAAGGAGTAGGCCCCTATGCCCGAGTGGAAGGACACAGTCAATTTGCCGCGGACGGCTTTCCCGATGAAAGCCAGCCTCCAGACCGCCGAGCCAGAAGCGCTGGCCCGGTGGAAAGACATGGATCTGTACGCGCAAATCCGTGCAAAGCGCCGCGGTTCACCGAAGTTCGTGCTGCACGACGGTCCTCCGTACGCCAACGGGCAGATTCATCTCGGCACGGCGCTCAACAAAATCCTCAAGGACCTCGTGGTCAAGTCACGCACGATGGCGGGATTCGATTCGCCCTATGTGCCCGGTTACGACTGCCACGGCCTGCCGATCGAGTTGCGCGTGGACCGCGAGCTCGGCGCGAAGAAGCGCGAGATGTCGATGGCCGACTTCCGTCGCGAGTGCCGGGCCTACGCCGAGCGCTACATCGGTGTGATGACGACGGAGTTCCAGCGGCTGATGGTGTTCGGCGACTGGGATCATCCGTACGTGACGATGAGCTTTCGGTATCAGGCGGACATCGCGCGTGCGCTTGGAAAGCTCGTGGGACGTGGGCTCGTCTACAAAGGTAAGAAGCCGGTTCATTGGTGTATCCACTGCCGCACGGCGCTCGCCGAGGCGGAGGTCGAATATGACGACCATTCGTCGCCATCGATCTACGTCGAGTTCCCGCTCAGCCAGGCGAGCGTCGACGAGTTGCACACGCGGATCCCGGCACTTGGCGGACGTGACGTGTCGGTCCTGATCTGGACGACAACGCCATGGACGATCCCGTCGAACCTCGCGGTCGCGTTTCACCCGGAGTTCGACTACGCAGCGTTCGACGTCGATGGCCGCGCGGTGATCATCGCGGAAGGCCTGGCGGAGAGTGTCGGCCGCATCGTTGGGCGCGCCTTCGATCGCCCCGTCGCGCGCATGAAGGGTGCGGAACTGGAAGGCATCAAGTTCCAGCATCCTCTTTACGATCGGGCGTCGCTCGCGGTGTTGGGCGACTACGTCACGCTCGAACAAGGCACCGGCGCCGTTCACACTGCGCCAGGTCACGGCGCCGACGACTTCCTCACGGGCATCAAGTACGGCCTCGAGATCTATGCGCCGATCGGACCGGGAGGGCACTTCCTCGACAGCGTGCAACTGTTCGGCGGTCAGCGTGTGTTCGACGCCAACTCGAAGGTGGAGCAGGCGCTCGCCGATCGTGGCCGGCTCTGGCATCGCGAGACCTTCTCGCACCAGTATCCGCACTGCTGGCGCTGTCACAACCCGGTGATCTTCCTGGCGACGTCGCAATGGTTCGTGCGCATGGACGGCGACGCGTCGGTGAAGGGTGACGACGGCCAATCGCGGACGATGCGGGAAGCGGCCCGCCATGCGATCGACAACCAGGTGAAGTGGATCCCGTCGTGGGGACGCGATCGCATCTTCAACATGGTGTCGAACCGGCCAGACTGGTGCATCTCGCGTCAGCGGGCGTGGGGCGTGCCGATTCCGGCAGTCGACTGCACCAACTGCCGCGAGGCTGTGCTCACACCCGAACTCATCGATCGGGCGGCGGACATCTTCGAGCAGCACAGCGCCGACGCGTGGTACGAACGGCCGATCGAAGAGTTTCTGCCGCCGGGGCTGACCTGCCCGTCGTGCGGTGGAAAGACCTTCGAGCGAGAGCGAGACATCCTCGACGTCTGGTTCGACTCAGGCTCGAGCCACGAGGCCGTGCTGCCGCGCTACGACGAGCTGACGTGGCCGTCAGATATGTATCTCGAGGGCAGCGATCAGCATCGCGGCTGGTTCCAGAGCTCATTGCTCGTGGCGCTGGCCACGCGCGGGCGGCCGCCGTTCCGTGAGGTCCTGACGCATGGCTTCCTGATCGACCTCGAAGGTCGCAAGATGTCAAAGTCGCTCGGGAACACGATCGTGCCGCAGGAGGTCATCAAGGAGAGCGGCGCCGAGATCATCCGGCTGTGGGTCGCAATGACCGAGTTCACCGAGGAGTTGCGCGTGAGCAAGGAGATTCTCACGCGCGTCGTGGACGTGTATCGCAAACTCCGGAACACATGCCGCATCCTCGTCGCTAACCTGTACGACTTCGATCCAGCCAGCGATCGCGTGCCACTCGAGCAGCTCGACGAGGTCGATCGATTTGCGTTGGCGCGCTATGGCCGCGCGGCCGCGCGCATGCTGCGCGGCTACGACGAGTACGACTTCTCCACTGTTTCGCAAGCGATGAATACGCTGGCAACAGTGGACTTGAGTGCCTTTTACGTAGACGTCACGAAGGATCGGATGTACACACTTGGCGCGCGATCGAGCGAGCGACGTTCGACGCAAACGGCCATGTACATCATCTGCGACGGGCTTGCGAAGCTTCTCGCGCCCATTCTCCCGGTGACGGCAGACGATCTCTGGCGGCACATCCCCGGATCGCGCTCGGCGTCCGTTCACCTCGAGGAGTTTCCACGAGTTGAGGGGCTCATCGATCAGGCGCTGCTCGACGAGTGGGACGAGTTGCTGAACGTCCGCGAGCAGGTCAACGCCGCGCTCGAGCAGAAACGAAAGGACAAGATCATCGGTACGTCCCTCGGCGCGCGCGTCGTCCTGCGGGCACAGGGCCCGGTCGCGAGGTTGCTCGACCGTCATCGCGAGCGGTTGCCGATGCTGCTGAATGTCTCGGACGTATCGTTGACCGTCGGCTCCACATCGGGTGAGAGCCTGGTCGAGGTGGAGGTCGAAAAGGCACCGGGTGTGAAGTGTGCTCGCTGCTGGCGGTTCGTGCCGTCGGTCCGCTCCGAACCAGAATGGGCGGGAATCTGCGACCGCTGCGTGGAAGCGCTGGCCGAGCCGGTGAACAGCTGATCGTGAAGCGCCCGCGGCCGCTATACGTCTGGATCGCGCTCGGCGTGATCGTCCTGGATCAGGTGGTGAAGGCTGCCGTGCGGCCGCGCTTGAACCTGTTCGACAGCATCGATGTCATCCCGGGATTCTTCAGCCTGACGCGCGTCCACAACACCGGCGCGGCGTTCGGTCTCTTGAACGCGCTCGATATACCGTTCAAGTCGGCGGTCATGGCCCTGGTGCAGACGACGGCTCTCGTCGGGCTGGCGATTTACGCCGCAACGCTCGCGCCGGCTCAGCGTCTTACGAGGATAGGGCTGTCCTTCGTGATCGGTGGCGCACTCGGCAATCTCATCGACCGGGTCTATGCGGGGTATGTGCTGGACTTCTTCGACTTCTACTGGCGCGGCTGGCACTTCTGGGCCTTCAACATCGCCGACGCCTCCATTACGATCGGAGTTGCGCTGATGATTCTCGATCTACTCGGTGCGGGACACTCGCGTGTATCCAGAACTGTTTAAGCTCGGCCCGCTCACCGTCTACTCGTACGGCGTCCTCCTGGCCGCGTCGTACCTGCTGGGGCTCCGCCTCGCGATGACGCGAGCGAAGCGCTGGGGGCTCGACGCCAATCGCGTCCTCGACCTCGGTATCTACATCATCATCGCGGCGCTCATCGGCGCGAAGCTGATGCTGCTGTTCGTGGACTTCGATCAATTCCGGCGCTCGCCCTGGGAACTGCTGGCGCTCGCCCGATCCGGCGGCGTGTTTTACGGCGGGTTGATCCTGGCGGTCGCCGTGGCGTTCTGGTACATCGCCAGGCATCGCATGCCGTTCTGGACCACGTGCGACGTGTTTGCTCCAGGCATCGCGCTCGGGCATGTCACGGGCCGACTCGGATGCTTCGCAGCGGGATGCTGCTACGGCAAGCCAACCGATGTCCCCTGGGCGGTCATCTTCACGAACCCGCTCGCGGCTGCCAACGTGGGCACGCCCCTCGGGATTCCGCTGCACCCGACGCAGCTTTATGAGGCTGGCGCAGAGCTGCTGATCCTGGTCCTGCTGCTCGCCACGGAGCGCAAAGGCAAGCTTTTCGCCGGCAGGACCTTCTGGTCGTACATGTTCCTGTACGCCGTCTCGCGCTTCATCATCGAGATCTACCGCGGCGATCCGCGAGGAGCGATCCTCGGGTTCTCCACATCGCAGTTCATCTCGCTGGTGCTCGCGCCGCTCAGCCTGATCATGCTGACGTGGCTCGCAAAGACGACGCCCGAGGCGCCGCAGGAGATGCGCGGCCGCAGGCGAGCGGCAGCATAGGACTGATTGGCGGAGGCCCAGAACCACTCGTTTACCGTCTCGGCCGAATTCGACGGGCAGCGGCTTGACCGCGTGCTCGTCGCCCTGCTCGGCGGCTTCTCGCGTTCACAGATCCAGCGCCTGATATCAGAGCGCCACGTCGATCTTCAGCGGCCGGGTTCCAGAGGCGCGCGATCGCATGAAGCGAAGCCGAACCTCGTCGTACGTGAAGGGGATCAGGTCAGCATCGACGTGCCGGCGGCGACGGCGGCGACGCTCTCGAGCGAAGCGCTTCCACTCGACATCGTCTATCAGGACGCTGACCTTGCGGTGTTGAACAAACCGGCCGGGATGGTCGTGCATCCCAGTGCAGGTCACGCATCTGGCACGGTCGTCAACGCCTTGCTGCACCACCTCCAGGATCTCAGTGGCGTCGGCGGCGAGCTTCGCCCCGGCATCGTGCACCGACTCGATCGCGGCACTTCGGGCCTGATGGTCGTTGCCAAGAATGATGCGGCGCATCACGAGCTCGCGCGCCAGTTTCACGACCATGAAATCGAGAAAGAGTACATCGCGCTCGTGTGGGGCGTCGTGCAGGCGGGCCGCCGCATCGAAGCGGCGATCGGACGCGATCCGTCGAATCGACTGAAGATGTCCACGCGGGCGAGCCGCGCGCGACACGCCGTCACTCGGGTCACGCGCGCGCATCATTTGCCAGGGCTCACGCTCTGTCAGGTGGCGATTCACACAGGGCGCACGCATCAAATCCGTGTTCATCTGAGCGCCATCGGCCATCCCATCGTTGGCGACTCGACCTATGGTGGGGTCCATCGACGCGTCGCCGGCGACATCCGTGCTGTTCAGCGGCTGTCGCGTCCGTTTCTGCATGCAGCGCGTCTGGTGTTCACGCATCCGAGCGACGGACGACGAATGCAGTTCATCGCGCAGCTGCCGGACGATCTGACGACGGTGTTGGACGATCTGCCGGGATGGCCACCCGAAGAGAAGGACGACCAATGAGCGAGCCGCCGATCGTTCCGAAAGAGATTCGCACCGTCTTCCAGGGTCGCGTCTTCACCGTACGCGTCGAAACGATCGCGCTGCCCAGGGGCGGAGAGCTGCGGGCCGAGATCATCAGACACCCGGGCTCGGTCGTGATCGTTCCGGTGACGGCGCGGAACGAGATCGTTCTCGTGCGGCAGTATCGCCCGGCGATTGGGCAATGGGCGTGGGAGCTACCCGCCGGCAGCCTGAAGCCTGGCGAGGATGTCGAGTACGCGGCGCGGCGCGAGTGTCAGGAAGAAATCGGCCAGGTGGCGTCACACCTCGAGCGCCTGGGAGCATTCTTTCCCACACCGGGCTACTGCGATGAGCAGATGACGTTCTTCAAGGCAACCGGCCTGCGCGAGCCTGGCGCAAGCGACGAGGAAGCGCATCAGGACGAAGACGAGGATATCGAGGCGCGCCCGTTCGCTCTCGACCAGCTTCAGAGAATGATCTCTTCAGGAGAGATCATCGATCTGAAGACGATCGCTGGGCTCTCGTTGATCGCGTGACCGGGTGGAGCGAAAACGTGCGCTGTGGACCGAGGACTTTACTGCAGCGAAACCTGAACCTTCCGACTGGTCTTGCGATCGCTGCGCGCCTTCGCGGCGGGCGTCAACGCGAGGAGCAGGACCTCGTCCACCGTCTGCACGTAGTGGATCGTCAGTTCGCGCCTCAGCTCGTCAGAGAGATCCTCTTTCACGTTCTTCTCATTCTGCCGCGGCAGGATCACTTCGCGAATGCCGACGCGACGCGCGGCGAGGACCTTCTCCTTGATTCCGCCAACCGGCAGCACGCGACCCGACAGCGTCACCTCGCCGGTCATCGCGATGTCTCCGCGCACTGGGCGCCTCGTCAGCTCCGATGCCAATGACGTCGCGATCGTGACGCCAGCCGACGGGCCGTCCTTGGGAATGGCACCCGACGGCACATGCAGATGGATCTCGGCGTTCTTGAAGAAGTCAGGGTCCGCACCGTAGGCAGCGGCGTGCGCGCGGAACCACGAGAGCGCCGCTCGAGCCGACTCCTTCATCACGTCGCCCAACTGTCCCGTCAGCGTCAGCGTTCCGCTGCCGGGCATGCGTGACGCCTCGACAAGCAACACATCGCCGCCAGCAGGGGTCCACGCGAGCCCGATCGCGACGCCCGGATCCTTGGTGCGCTCTTCGATCTCTTCGTCGAGGAACGTCGGTGCTCCCAACATGTCCATGACGACAGTCGGATCAATCGTCAGGGACGTCTCATCACCTTCCGCCCGACGACGGGCGGCTTTGCGGCAGAGGGCACCGATTTCCCGTTCGAGATTTCTCACGCCGGCTTCCCGGGTGTAACCGCGAATCACGGTCGCCAGGGCCTCATCCGTGATGACCAGCTGCTCGGACGTGAGGCCGTGGTTCGAGATCTGTTTCTGCAGCAGATGGTCGCGCGCAATCGCGAGCTTCTCCTCTTCGGTGTAGCCCGGGATTTCGAGAACCTCCATGCGGTCACGCAGCGCGGGCGGAATCGGGTGCAACACGTTGGCGGTCGTGATGAACAGTACGTCGGAGAGATCGAACGGCACGTCGAGGTAGTGATCGCGGAATGAATTGTTCTGTTCGGGATCGAGCACCTCGAGCAATGCCGACGCGGGATCGCCACGGAAGTCCGCACCCAGCTTGTCGATCTCATCGAGGATGAAGACCGGGTTTCGCGACTCCGCGCGAC
>Ga0207691_10004227_pt1 | contig 13948 bp, 11 predicted proteins | sample KBSM13metaG_FD_184327 | JGI IMG/M metagenome (GOLD analysis project Ga0207691, IMG submission 184327) | Miscanthus rhizosphere microbial communities from Kellogg Biological Station, Michigan, USA - KBS M1-3 metaG (SPAdes) (version 2) | ecosystem: Host-associated > Plants > Roots > Rhizosphere >... | reverse complement strand
TATGATCGGTAACCCGGAAGTTTCAGGACGCAATTCCGGTGATTACCGCCTGGGCTAATCGCGCGAGGGGGATTAGTTGCAGAGCTACTTGTCCAAGCAAATTTACCGGCGGAGTCGAGGGAGCCGGCAGACGGATTCGAACCGACGACCTGCTGATTACAAATCAGCTGCTCTACCAACTGAGCTATGCCGGCATTTTGCGCGCGGAAACGCTACCTTCAGCAGCAATTTCCGTCCTCACTGTATACGCAATTTTATGGGATGCCAGTTGGCACCATGGAGCACGGGGCACAGAGCAAAACGAATTAGAACATCGTCTCCTGTGTGCTTCGCGGAGCACCGCCACAACATGCTGCACCAACTGTATTCGCTGTGACGGCTTCGTTGGTTCGTTGTTGTGGCAATTATAGCGGCATCTGCGCAAGTAAAAAAAAAGTAAAAAAAGAATTGAACGCTGGCAGGCGTTTTGAGTATTCGTCGGATCAAGGAGAACAAATATATGAACAAAGCCCAACTTCAGGAGTGCGGTTTGTCTCGCAAGAGTGCGGTTCTGCTGGCGATCTTTTTCGCCATTGTGTCTAACCTTCCAGCGCAGGGTAATCCACCCATGTCAGCCCTCATAGGACCCTCGCCCTCGCCCTCGCCTGGCGCCCCCGCGCCCGTGGCCCGAGACGCGCAAGGGAATGTGGTGCCAGCGACCGGCGCCGCCGCCACGGCGGAGCGCGTCATTGTTACCGGTTCCAACATCCCGACCGCGGAGGAAGTGGGGGTTAACCCGGTCGACATCTACAACCGAGAAACGATAAGCAAATCGGGGCAGCGCACGACGGAACAATTTCTCCAAAGTCTTCCGACCGTTAACGCGAACATCGTTCCACAATCCAACAACGAGAACGGCAGCAATACGGCGGTGGGCGCCGCGACAATTGCCCTGCGTGGCTTCGATGCCCGCGCCACTCTCATCCTCATTGATGGGCGGCGCGTCGCTCCCTATCCCACGGGAAACAATCCCGGCCTGGTTAATGTCATGTTCGTCGATCTGAATTCCATCCCGGAGGCTGCGATCGATAGCATCGAGATTTTGAAAGACGGGGCCTCCACCACGTATGGCGCAGACGCCGTCGCCGGCGTGGTCAACATCAAGCTGCGTCACAATTATCAAAATGGCGCGGAAGCGACCGTCCAATACGGTAACACGGAGCACGAGGATTCGGGTGAGTCCATCGCCTCGGCGATTTTCGGGGTCGGCAATGACACCACCAACATCACCGGCGTGTTGAATTACTACCGCCGCAATTCCATCTTCCAACGCGACCGCGCATACTCAGCCGTGCCCCCATTCCTTAGCTCAAACAACAGCCCATATAACCTTTCGCTTAGCAGCAATGTCGCAGCAGCAGCTGGCGGACAGAATAATAACCCCGGCGGAACCGAGTTTGCAAGTCCACCGGATCTTACGAATGGGTTGGCTCCGGCCAGCGCCTATCTTTACGATCCAAACGCCGCAAATCCTGATCTTGCTAATCGCGTTCGAGCAGCTGGCGGGCTCCGACCCGGTTTTAACTTCAACATGACCGCAAGCTCGTTCCCCAACAGCGAGCGTTACGGCGTTTATCTCTCCGCTGAGCACAAAACAGCCTTCGGAGATGCGATGGTCCTCTACGCCGACGGTTATTACGAAAACGTACAAACGCACAATGAGGCGGCGCCACCAGCGACCGGTAATTTCCAGACCAAAGGCCAGGTCACTCTCGCCATTCCACCCAATCATCCTCTCCCGCTCGATGCGAATGGTGTTCAGATCACCCCTCTAAACACTCCGACCGCGGCGGAGACTGGCGTTCCGTCGGGCGCCTTCAATCCCTTTAACCCTTTCGAGCAAATCATCTCGGGCTCCACCCGCGCTCGCCTGTCTGACTTTGGGAATCGGTTATTCGACAATGAAACTGATGCCTGGCTTTCAACTATCGGCGTCAAAGGAGACAAGCTATTCGATGGAACCTGGGGATACGACGCCGGCTGGCGCTACAGCCAGCTCAAGAACGTCCAGACCGGGCAGCAGGTATCCGCTACGCGGTTTAATCAAGTCTTGAATCAGAACGATCCGATCTTTCAACCGGGTGGAGTCCTCGCTGGCCAGCTTGCCTTCAATCCTTTTGGCGACTTTCGCGTTCCGATCGCGTCGAATCAGGCTACGGTTGAGTTCGTCCGGGTGCATCCCAAAGACGAAGACGTCTCGAAACTGTGGACGGCTGATGCCAGCGTCTACACCACCTCGCTCTTTGAGCTGCCGGGTGGCGGCGTTGGTTTCGCCTTCGGTGGGCAGTTCCGCCGCGAATCGCTGAAGGAGACTCCCGATATGCTAAACGTGGAGGGCGATATTGTCGGCAATTCGCCGGTCCCACCCGCCAATGGGGGAAGAAAATCCTACTCGTTTTACGCTGAAGCCAGGATTCCGATTTTTGGGCCGGACAATGCCGTTTTCGGCTTTCACTCGTTGGAATTTGAGGACGGCATACGCTTTGAAGAGTTCCTGAACAACAGCAGCAATGTCCTGGTGCCGAAGTTCGGCATGCGCTGGCAACCATTAGACGAGCAGCTAACGCTGCGTGTGACCTGGAGCGAAGGCTACCGCCAGCCGTCACTCGAGGAATTGTTTGCCAGTGGCATATCCACATTGCAGGGCACTCGCGATCCACTGTTTAATGGGTTGTTCGAGCCGGAAACGAACACTCTTATCCAGAGCAATAAGAATCTTCAACCGGAGGATTCTCGATCCTTCAGCGCCGGCTTCGTTTACACACCCAAATATGTCCCTGGGTTAACCATGTCAGTTGATTTCTGGGATACTGAGCGCACCGGCATAGTGGCCGTTCCCCTTGCCCAGCAGGTGGTGGATCGCGCAATCAGCGGTACCCTATTACCGGGGGAAGCCGTGGAACGCGATCCGACTACCAATCAAATCAGCCGGGTTCTGCTCTCGAACCAAAATCTGGGTAATCAAGAGGCCCGCGGGTATGATTTTACTCTTCAATACCAGAGGCAAACGCCTTGGGGAACGTTCACGTGGCTGACGCAGGCGACCTACCTGGATGAATTCCTCTTCCCGCAGTTCATCGAGGCGGAGTTCGGACCGACTGGGGGAAATCTGGCCGGTAGAACTACCGATCCGGCTACCTCAAACGAAGGCTGGTACAAATGGAAAGGTACCAGCCAGCTCGATTGGAATTGGAACCATTTCGATATCATCGGCACCGTGCGCTACATTGATGGGTTCCACGAATTTTTGGGCGATGGCGTTACCCCGCATTTCGTTAGTTCAACCTGGAGGTTCGACCTACAGGCCAGCTATGATTTCACCGGACTTGTTCCGGTGGAGAGCAAACCTGTGCCGGGCTACTCGAAGGACGCGAAGGACGTCGCACGCGGCAAAGAACCCAGTATCAAGGAAACAGCTCCAGCCCAAACCGCCAACTACGGTGTTTCCGCCTGGCGACGCTTTCTATTCGACGGGACAATCATAACTTTTGGGGTCAACAATCTATTCGATAAGGATCCGCCGCCGGCATCCGGTGAAGATGGAAACGGTCAGAATTATCCGGGCGCCACTTACGATGCTACGAACCGGTTCTGGTACGCGCGCCTGACGAAGAAGTTCTAACTCAATTCCAGCGAAAGCCGCTGAACCCTGGGTAAACGTGGGAGGGATCACTCCTTCGCGCGTTCGGTCCGGCTTTGTTTGACGATTTGCAGCGCGAGCTGGCGGGTGTATTTTGGGGTGTGAAGACTGTAATAGCTGCTGGCGTTACGACGCTAATCGCGACCAGCGCCTTGCTTGCCGATGCGCCGGTCAAGGGGAGCCAGGAGCGAAACGAAAAATTGACTGAGAAGACGGTTTTCGTCACCGGCTCGCTCATCCCGCAACGCATCAAAGTGCAACGCGTGGGCACAAAAACGGTTTCGCCCATTCGCGTCATTCCTCGTTGGGAAATTGACAGCACAGGACGTGGGACGACGCCGGGCGCTTTTGTGAACGATCCTTCGGTGCGCATCATTGGCCACTGAGCTCCGAGTTGGCGGCGGAACAATCCAGTCAATTCGGCGACTGAGTTGCGACATGGAATTGCCAATTTGCTGCGCGATAGATTTCGGCCTCGTAGTCCTCGCCGGATATATCATCGATATCCTGGCAAATCTTTTCGTTCTGCCGCTGCTCGGTGGTGCACAACTGAAAAAGCGAGTTTGAGGATTCGGCTGCGATGCATAATTTAAGACCGATGCCGGCCGCGTTTTATCAGTCTGAATCCGACCAACCGCATCCGGGGCGGGCGCGCGCGATCATTAAAGCGCATCCGGAAGTGCGCCAGCTGATGGTTAGAAATCCCTGGACCGCGCTGATCGCGCTTTCGGTCGTGGTCCTGCAAACGTCCCTAGCCTTTTGCTTTGGCAAACTCGGTTTCGGTTACTGGTGGCTCAGCCTGGTGGTCGCTTACTGCGTCGGCGCGTTCGCTAACCATGCCAATTACGTCATCATCCATGACGCCACTCATAATCTCATTTTTCGAAATAAGAGCTGGAACAAGTTGGTCGGCATCCTGGCCGATCTTCCGAATTTGAATCCGGGCGCGATGGGTTTCCGCGTTTATCATTTGCGCCATCATTCGCATCAGGGCGATTACGAACACGATGCCGACCTGGCCAACCATTGGGAGGCGCGCCTGGTCGGCAACAAATGGTATCGTAAAGCGATTTGGTTGATGCTCTTTCCGTTTTTCCAGCTGACGCGGCCGCCGCGTCTGAAAGCAATCACCATGTGGGACCGATGGTTCTTCGTAAACTTTGCCTGCGCCGTCGCCTACGATGTGGGCGTGGTTTATTTCTGTGGCTGGCCGGGGTTCCTTTACCTCGCGTTTTCGTTTTTCTTCTCCATCGGGCTGCACCCGGTAGGCGCACGTTGGATTCAGGAACATTACACGAACGATCCTGAGCAGGAGACCTACAGTTATTACGGGCCAATCAACCGGCTGGCGCTCAACATGGGTTATCACAACGAGCACCACGATTTGCCATCAATCCCTTGGAACAATTTGCCGAAACTGCGGGCGATGGCTCCTGAATTCTACAACAACCTAAAGTATCACTCCTCCTGGAGCCGACTTCTGTTCGAGTTCATCTTCGACAAGAAGTACAGCCTGTTTTCTCGAATCGAGAGAACGAAGCGGCGCAATGACGAAGCGCCATCCTCTCCGCCTATGCTCCGGCCAGCGACTCCGGTTGCCCTGAGCGCGGAGACATTTACCTTTTGATGTATGACGCGGCTCTACGTCTCAAATAAAAATGAAAGCGTGCCGATGTTCGAAAGCCGTTTCATGGAGTTTTTTTCGCATGTGCATCCGGCCACACCGCTGGTCCTTTACCTGCCGGTGATTGCCTACTTTCTTTACCAGGCGCTGTGGCAGAGGGGCCTTTCGATTCCCTTCGTGCTGGCGCTGTTTGCATTCGGCATTCTAATCTGGACCCTTTTGGAATACGTCATTCATCGGTGTGTCTTTCATTACGAACCGAAAAGTCGTTGGGGAAAATTCTTGCACTTCATGCTCCATGGCGTTCATCACGACTATCCCAACGACGCCAGCCGGCTGGTGATGCCGCCAGTAGTGAGCATCCCCTTGGCCGTATTATTTTATTTACTGATCACGCTAACGTTTGGGCGAGTTGCACCCGCCATCTTTGCCGGCTTGGTCTTCGGCTACGTGTGCTACGACGCGATCCATTACGCGATACACCATTTCGCCATGAAACGCGGAATCTGGCTACGGTTGAAACAGTATCATCTTCGTCATCATTATCATGACGATCACATCGGTTTTGGAGTCAGTTCCCCCCTTTGGGATTACGTTTTTCGAACCACACGAAAATAAAAGTGGCGCGACTGCTGCAGGTGTGGCCCTACGCCGGTGAAGGGCAGATAAAAAATCTTGTCGAAAACCGCTTCGCCATTAAAATGGCTGCCCCGATATGGCAGCCGAATTGTCGGAGCCGCCATAAGGAAATGACTAATTATCAATCAACGTTTAGCGGGACTTATCTGGGGATGGTTGCCGGGCTAACCTTCGCCACCGAGATCCTTTTAATCCCTTTAAAATCGAGTCGCACGGCAAATAGCACAGCGATCGCCTATGAATGAAGACCCGGCAAAACTCAGCCTTAGCAATTTCCTCGCGGGCGAGACGAATGATCCTCTTGAAGCCCCGCCAAGTTTTACCAATTGGATGCGAGTTGGCGCGTGGGCGGTCAAGCTGTATGAGCCAGAACTCCTGGCTACGGCTGACGCTCGTACCACCATTAGTTATGGTGGTCAGCCGAAGTCTGTCATTAATCTTTGCTCCTACAATTATCTCGGTCTTGCCAATCACCCCGAGGTAATCGCTGCAGCGCACGAAGCGCTCAGGACTCATGGCCTGGGAGCGTGCGGTTCGCCGATGCTTTCGGGAATGACCGACCTGCATCGAGAACTTGAACGCCGTGTAGCGCAATTTCTACAGCGTGAAGACGCGATGATTTTTAACAGTGGATTCGGCGGCGCCCTTGGCACGATTTCCGGACTGCTTCGTAAGACTGACGTAGCAATTCTCGACAACCGGTCGCACCTGAGTCTGCGTGACGGCGCAATCCTTTCTCGTTGCCGCACGGAAAAGTTCGAACATAACGATTCAGGCTCGCTCGATGCTGCTCTGGCGCGGCAAAAGGGCCGCCGTCAGTTGGTCATCGTGGAAGGGATTTATTCCATGGACGGTGATTTTGGGAACCTCCCCGAACTGCTCGCGGTAGCTGATTCACACGGTGCCAAGGTTTTTATTGATGAGGCGCATTCGATGCTGGCCTGCGGCCCGACCGGTCGCGGCGCCGCGGAGAAATTTGGAGTGCAGGATCGTTTTCCGCTCGTTTACGGCACGTTTTCAAAAGCAATTGGCGCGCTCGGAGGATTTGTCGCCGGGTCGAAAGAGACTCTGCAATACCTACGGTTTTACGCCCACCCTTATGTCTATTCGTGTGCGCTTCCCCCTGTCGTAGTCGCGGCCATCCTTAAGGCACTGGAGATCGGCATCGGTCAGCCCGAACTACGAACGCAACTATGGGACAACGCCGATTACTTCCATGCCCAACTGCGAGGTCTTGGTATCGATACCGGTGCATCGACCACCTACATCATGCCGATTGTAATCGGCGATCGAGAACGAATGTATCGACTTGGTCACCAGTTACGAAGGCGCGGTCTGTGGGTGGCGCCAGTGGATTATCCGGCTGTCCCGCAAGACCGGATTTGCTTCCGCGCTTGTGTGACTGCTAAACACACTCGCGCTGATCTCGACGAGGCGCTGAACATCCTCGAGGACACCTTGGCTCCGGCTGCGCTGCAGCATGCCTGAGTTGTTGCTCAGGACTGCCTGTCAACGCCGGTGCAGATCATCGAACCCTCGGGCGCTCCGGAAGCGACTTACAAGGCGCGCGAGGTCGAAGGAATTCTCGATCTTTATTTTTACCGCAAGATCGGGTTTTGGCTCGCGCAGTTTTTCGCGCGGCTGAATGTCACGCCGGCAGGCGTGAGTCTTTTTGGTGCCCTCTGCGGCGTAATTGCAGGTCACCTCTACTTTTATCGCAATTTAAGCACAAATATCATCGGCATGGCGCTGCATGTCTTCGCCAATGTTCTCGATAACGCAGATGGGCAGTTGGCCCGCTTAACCCAAAGGGAGAGCCGGGAAGGTCGGGTTATCGACAGCCTGGCCGATCACCTCATCTTCTTAAGCATTTATTTCCATTTGGCGCTACGTTGTTCGATTGAAGGTGCGTCGCCGCTCGTTTGGCTTCTGGCGGTGACTGCCGGAATTAGTCATGGTTTGCAAGGCGCCGCCGCCGATTATTACCGGACAAGCTATCTTTATTTTGTGAAAGGCAGATCATTTGTGGATTTGGATTCTTCCGCGGCGCTGCGCTTGGATTATCAAGAACTCAGTTGGCGTGATCAGCCCTGGCACAAGTTGTTGCTCGCGCTCTATTTGAATTTCACTCGGCAACAGGAAATGCTCGCACCAAATCTAAAACGATTACGGGAGATATCGATTCGATCGTTTCCGCACCAAATTCCGGAATGGTTCAATGCGCGGTACCAAAGGTCTGCCAGACCAATGTTTAAGTTGTGGGGATTATTGATGACAAACACGAGGATGCTTATTTTGTTTGCCGCCCTGTTGATTGGTCGGCCTGCTTGGTATTTTTGGACTGAAGTGACTGTCCTCAATCTCCTGCTCGCCTGGCTGATTTATCGTCAGGAAGAGATGTCGCAATCGCTGCTTGAACTGGCAACGACGACACGTTAGGGAATCTGCCGTTCGTGTCCGAGATTAAGGTTTCGCAAGTGGGGTCGCGCGCGGACCGCAATGCCTTCATCCGGTTTCCCTGGTGTATCTACGACAACGACCCTGCGTGGGTGCCGCCGCTGATCATCGAGCGCAAGGCCTTTCTCAACCGCAAACGTCATCCATTCTATCAGCACGGCGATGCCGCTTTGTTTCTCGCGAGGCAAAACCAGAAGATCGTGGGCCGGATTATGGCGAGCGACGATCCAAATTACAACGCCGTGCATCACTCAAATGTTGGTTGTTTTGGGCTTTTCGATTGCATCAATGATCCCGATGTCGCGGCTCTCCTTTTTGAAGCCGCCGCTAACTGGTTGCGACAAAAAGATCGGCAAGAGATCTTGGGTCCGATTGATTATTCGACCAACTACACTTGTGGACTGTTAATTGACGGCTTTGCGCATTCGCCCACGCTTCTCACCACCCACAATCCCTTTTATTACCAAAGTTTGGTCGAGCGCTGTGGCTTCACCAAAGTGATGGATTTTTACGCGTGGTGGTTCAGCGATCCGACTGAGGCCACCGCGCGTTTGCGGAAATTGGCGACCCGACTCGGAAAGCGCGCACGCTTCACGATTCGCCAAGGCAACCTGCGAAATCTGGCGGTGGAGGGCGAGCGTTTGCGCTTAATCTACAATGACGCCTGGAAAGACAATTGGGGTTTCGTTCCATTCACCAAGGCCGAGTTTGAGCATTTGACGAAAGAGATGAAGCCGTTATTGCGTCCCGATTTCACCGCTATCGCTGAGGTTGACGGCGAACCAGCCGGATTTGTCATTGGCCTGCCCGATATCAATGTGGCATTGCAAAAGATCGACGGTCGCCTAACGACCCTGGGAATCCCAATTGGATTGGTCAAGCTGCTCTATCATAAGGCGCGCCTGAAGAAGGCCCGATTAATTGCGATGGGGGTGCGCCCGCAGTTCCGCCGCCTAGGAGTGGCCGAGATGCTCGTCTTACGCGTGATGGAGGAAGGAATGGTGAAGGCCGGTTTCGCGGCGGAGCTGAGTATGACGTTGGAAAACAACGTCATGATCAACCGATTCCTCGAAGCGATTGGAGCGCACCGCTACAAGACGTATCGCATCTACAGCAAATCAATCGGATAAGCTTACCAAGGAGTGATGGTTTCCCGGTCGTCACTGGATATCTCGGTCGCTTCTTTTTCTTTGCCGTAGCCGGAGCGCTCGACCCGTCCGCCGTGGCGCTCCTACAAAAATGTCAAATGTTACATACGACTCCATTTTTCCCTCGCAGCGTTGGCATCCCCTGCCTTGAGCGAATCGTAGATGCTTGTCACCTTCTCGAAGACTGCGTCAACGCTGATTGCTTGCATGCAAATGTTGTTGCGACAAACCGATTGCCGATTGTTGTAGGCGTTCACGCACGGACTGCACACAATGCCAGCCCAAAGCGCAGTTGCATTTGACGAACGCGCGCCGAAAAGCGCGGGCGTCTCTGGACCAAACAATGTGACGACGTGAATCGGCGTCATGGAAGCGAAATGAGCGGGGCCGCTGTCGTTCGTCACCAAAATCTGACTCCGTGTATAAAGGACAAGGACCTGACGCAAGGTTGTTTTTCCGGCGAGTGAGATAACGCGGTTTGAACTAACTTCAGCCGCGAGTCGGTTATTAGCGGTCGCCTCGGCCGGTGCGCCGGTGAAGGCGATGAACAAGTCTGGATAACGTTCCAGCAGTCGCCGTGAAAGTTCGACATAACGCATCGGAGGCCAGCGTCTCAACGGTAGTAAATCACTCGCATTTGGATTAAGCAAAATGAGGGGCGCCGAACCCACGGCCGGGTTCTCGCGTCGTAGCAATGCATCCACCTCCGCAGCCTCGCCTGGCGCCGGATTGAATTTGGCAAAGGGTTGAGTCGCGGGCGGCTTGAAGTCGAAAGTCGGCAGCACCGCCGGATCTCGTGTAAGTGCTTCCACCATGGCTTCGAACATCTGGCTGGTGTGGAGATGCGGATTGTAGAGAAGCCGATGCGTCATTAGGTCGCCCCGGTAGGGACCATCTCCAAAAAACGTATGAAAGCCCACGCGTGATTTCGCCCCGGTCAAGAACGTAAGCATCGCGGAAAAGCGGGTCAAAAACTCCATATCGATCACGGCGTCGATGTCGATCTTGCGTGCGCGCAGGATTGCGCGAAAGGCACCGGTGGCGAGTGCGAACGGACTTTTGGTCGAAATCGTGATCACGTTTTGCTCCGGAATGATTTCCATCACGTCGAGAATGAAGCGATTGTCCTCAAACACGACGAAGTAAACGTTCTCGCGTCCGACCATCTCGGTGGCCCGACAAATTGCAGGATAGGCGAGAACCGTCGAACCCTGCTCGGCGAACTTGATAAAGAGAATCTTATGGACCGGACAGGCCCTGGACGGACGTCCCGGCCCAAAGACTTTTCTGACTAAAGTCAAAACGGCGCAAAGCGGCGCGCCGAGCCATCGATCGGTATGTTGTAAGGCTGAAATACCGACAGGAAGATCCATGTTCGGCAGACGCTAACGATTGCTCTCCGGATTGCGGTGCACCAAAGGACGATAATCGTTTCGGTAATAAATTACCCCTTCCTCGGTTTGCGCGACAGGTTTGTAATGGTCCGCCAGCAGCTTTGCCAGGATTGGAAACTGTTGCACGGGATAAAGCGCGCCTGGCTTGGAGTAAAGGTCGACGATGTATGCAGGCGGATGCTTGGCAAAATCCTGTTGGAGTTTGTCCCACGAGCCCGGAAGGATTCGGTTGCGCGTATCAACACCAGGAAGTGGCCCTCCGAAAATGTAGCCATTGAGCGGAAACGTTTCGACGTAACGAGAGGCAGGACGTCGTCGCGCATCAAGATAGATCTTCGACGCCTGACCCCAGACGAAAATTCTGTCGTCGGCGGTCGAATGCTCGAACAAGTATCGTCCAGCTTCGTACGGGACGCGTCGCGGGACCAGCCCTATCCAGTGCACAATTGAGAACGCGATGACCGTGAGAGCCAGCCACGCGTAAGTCACCATAGGTCGCATTAGCCAGTGCGGCGGCTGTATTCGCCGGGACCAAAGTCCTGCGTAGTACGGGGCTGCGAGCAATGCAAACGGAGGAATTAATTGGACATAGTAATGCGGGTAAAAGCGGGCGCCCGCCACAGCGCCAATCGCCGAGGCAGCGAGCAGTCCGAGAAGCGCCGTCCGCTCTGCTCTCCTATCGGCCCAAATGTTATACTTGTTCTGGCACGCCATGATGGCACCGATCACCAAAGGTAAACAGGCTCCGACGAAGAAGAGCGTATTTATGATTCCCTTCCGCCAGAACACATGCGGAACGTCATGATCGCCAACAGTCCAGTAGTACGCCTCGTGGAGGATGCCTTGCTTCCAAAGAACAATCGTCACCAGACCGACAACGGTGAAGAATCCCGTCGTGAGCATCGTTGCATGAACGATCGCATTCGTTCGCCTCAGGTTTCGACTCACCCGATAGCTCGGCAGGAGCAGATAGATACCCAGAGGGACTGCTGCAATCGCGGCTGGCTGTTTGAGCAGGAAAGCCCCGGCTAAGAGCGCTCCTGCCGCCAGGAGTTCGGGTCGCAGTCGCGAGTAACTGCGGCGGAACGCGATTGCCCACGCCCAGATGATAGGGAGATTCATTAACATCTCGCCGTCCAAAGACAGGTTCTTCCATGTGCCCCAGTGTTGGAAAACGCCGTAGAAGAGGGCGGCAATCAAACCGGTATTGCGATCAAACAACCCGCTGCCGATCGCATAAAGGCCGGCCATCGCACAAAGTGTCCATGCGAGGGCGACGAAATGAAGCGCCACCCAATTGAACTTCCCTGTCGCTCGGAATATCGCCGCGTACGTCCAAAAGAGAAGCGGCGGCTTGCGCTCTACGGCGTCAATGTAAGGCCGGCCTCCGTCGACCATCTCATTCGCCACGACGGAATAAATTCCTTCACTGTCAATTGGCTGAGGATGCACCAGGGACGGGAGGCGAATCGCGATGGTCAGCAGAACGATCCCGAGCGCGGCCCACTGGAACCGTCGCAAACTATGAGCTTGTTTATCGACCATTGGTATTGCGACCGATCATCGAGACATCTTCCGCTATTAGATTGTCAAAATCCACGCTGATCGCTGATCAGAGGAGGCTCTGGCGCCGGAGAGCATAACGTACCCAGCAGGAGTGCAGGAGATCAACCGCCGCCGTTGCGACTTCCCAAAATGCCATGACAATAAGTGCCTTTGCCGGTGTGCCCAAAGCAACGCAAGCCAGCAGGACCCAGACATAAATATTCCGCCGACCGCCTACCAAGCGAACGATTCGATCGAAAATGCCGGGTTCAACCAGCAATTTCTCGGCTGGCACGTAAACTCCTAGTTTGCCAATGCCATCGAGCGCCTCAGCCACGATGAGCAAAGCGAGGTAGAAAAAAGCATTCGGCAGTTGGCCTGAAACATAGAAGTGATACGCCAGTGCCGTCGGCCAGACGACCTCGAAGAATGAATCGAACCAATGCTCAATCTTTCCAGTGTTAGATGTCTCGACCTTGATTCGCGCCTGCTTGCCGTCGAGACCATCAAGGATGCCGATGATCAACGCGAGCAGGATTCCCGCTAGGAGTTGACCGGTCAGGAAAAGAATCGCAGTTCCAAAGGCCAGAATTATCCATGACACGGTGAGCTGGTGGGGCGTGATGGCAGTCTTACAAAGTTTTGAAATGAGAAAAGTTTCGAGGGGCGCGTGAATACGCGCGGGAAAATCCTGCGTCCCTTTTTGTACTGAGTTAAGAAGGATCCGTTCCGCTAGTTTGACATGTGCCGGAGACGGCGCCGAAAACCAAAACGGTCTGAGGTTTCGCCGCAGGGCTGGCGAGTAAGAGGGTTGGCCGGCCACATCGACCGCCGCAATTGCGTTCTGTTCAAGGCCGTTGTTGATCGCCTTTTCCAGAGAACCGCTCTGGGTCGAGACCCAGTCGCGTTGCAGTAGCGCCGCACCACATAATTTCGCGCAGGGTGCGTTCGGAGCCTGAGCCACCAGGGGTTGAAGCTTTAACGGCACGGCCGAATCCACCAGGACGGCCGGTGAACTCCGCCTCGCGAGCAATTGTAACAGGCGACTGTCAAAGACGACGTCGCCTCGCAACACGAGAAGAAGCGGAGCGGCCTCCGGCCAGATGTCGACGATCTCCTCAACGGTCACCTCCTCGGCGGGCCGGTCGCGAATTGTCACAGACAACTGCGCGCGCGGCCATGATGGGCGAGTTAGTTCGTCGGCGATTCGCTCAGACGTGCTCGAAAGAATTGTCGCGCGCTCAATTCCGCAACGTTGCAGCGTCCGCAACAGGCGCTCGAGCGTGGAGATTCCGCAAAGCTCGATCAACGCACCGGGGCAATCGGCCAGGATAACGCACTCATGAGCCATCGTGATTTGCTTGATACCAAGCCGCAGAGAGGGTCCGCTCCGGCCCTCGTCACTAGTAAACACCGCGCTCGTACTCCGCAAGTCCTGCTGTTTACCTAGGCCGCTTGCTCC
>Ga0207691_10004225_pt1 | contig 13949 bp, 17 predicted proteins | sample KBSM13metaG_FD_184327 | JGI IMG/M metagenome (GOLD analysis project Ga0207691, IMG submission 184327) | Miscanthus rhizosphere microbial communities from Kellogg Biological Station, Michigan, USA - KBS M1-3 metaG (SPAdes) (version 2) | ecosystem: Host-associated > Plants > Roots > Rhizosphere >... | reverse complement strand
GCCGTCGATCCTCCAGGTCGAGGGAGCGGAGGAGGTGGCGGTCGAGTTCACCTCGATGTCCAAGACCTATTCGATGGCCGGCTGGCGGATCGGTTTCGCGATCGGAAATGCGCGGCTGATCGAGGCCCTGGCGCGCGTGAAATCCTATCTCGACTATGGCGCCTTCACGCCCGTCCAGGCCGCGGCCGTCGCGGCACTCAACGGCCCGCAGGACATCGTCGAGTTCAACCGCGCGCTATACAGGAAGCGCCGCAACGTCCTGGTCGAAAGCTTTGGCCGCGCCGGCTGGCCGATCCCGGTGCCGGAGGCGTCGATGTTCGCCTGGGCTCCCATCCCGGAGCGCTTCCACAATCTCGGCTCGATGGAGTTTGCCAAGCGCCTCCTGACCGAGGCGCATGTCGCCGTCGCGCCGGGCGTCGGCTTTGGCGAGGAGGGTGAAGGATTCGTTCGGATCGCGCTCGTGGAGAATGAGCAGCGGCTTCGCCAGGCGGCGAGGGGCGTGAAGAAGATGCTGGGCTAAAAAAGGGTCGGCCCGGCGTCAGGGGCAACCTCCCGCCGGGCCGGAAACACGCCTCGCCAGTCGATGAATGGTAAGGCGGGTCTCGCTCGTTGGTAGGCGCCGCGAAGCGGATCCTACCAATTCCACGCCACTTGGGGACGAGCCTGCCTCAGGCTCGCGCCCGCCTTACTCAAACGATCAGGCGATCTGCAGAAGCGCCGGGTTGCGCCGGCGGCTGCGCCGAAGCGCCATGCCGATTCCGCCGAAGCCAAGGAGCATCAGGCCCCAGGTGCCCGGTTCCGGAACAACGGCGCGCGGCTGGCCAGCAAGAGTCAAGCGAAGCTGCTTGAAGTCCTTGAAGGAACCATCCACCGCACCTGCCGTCGAATTGATGCTGGCGCTGGAATAGCTCTCGCCCGCACCGGCTAGGATGAAGAACACGTTCGAGCCATTGGCGTTGCTGACGTGAACGGTCTGGTCAGGCCCGCCGCCAAGAACGTGCAGGACGACGTCGAATGCCGTCGGCGTACCTTGCTCGAAGTTGAATTCCGCTGCCGTGAACGTTGTCGTGAGCAGCGTGAACGTGATCTGGGTCATGTCGAGGCCAGACGTCAAAGCGACCTTTGCGGCGCCATTGATGCCGTCGATGTGGCCATCAGTCGATGTGAAATCGACCTCCGGTCCGCCAATTCCGACGTTGCCGACGACCGTCGTCTGGTTGGTCGAGTCGACGATGTTGACGTTAGTGGTTCCAGTGACGCAGCTCGCTCCGCCCGGGCACAGACCCACGGTTGCTGCTGCGTAGGCCGGAGTCGCAAATCCGAGTCCGAGGGCTGTTCCAGCCAATGCCAACTTGTAAACAATGCGCATAACTAAATCCTTCCATTGCCCCTGAGGAGGATCCGTCGGGACTGTCTTGAAAAAGACGTGCCCCCCTCACAAAAAACGCGAACGCTTACATTTAACCGAAATTAACCCTCGCACTTGCTACAGGATTAACCATCGACGGATAAACCAAAAATTAACCAAATTCAATGGGGTGCCGCGTGAAGTTTGTGATTGTCAGGTTTCGGGACGAAGGATTGCTGCGGTCCCGAAGCGGACCGAGACCTAGAAATGGACTCTGCGACGGGCTCGCGCCCGCCTAATTATCAGGCGATCTGCAGAAGTCCCGGGTTACGCCTGCGGGCGCGTCGCAGCGCCATGCCAATTCCGGCGAAGCCGACCAGCATCAGCGCCCAGCTTGCGGGCTCTGGCACTGGGCCGGAGTTGAAAAGGTCGATGTGCGAAATGCCATTGTTCTGAAACAGGAGGTTCAGGTCGATCGAACCGGATGTGATCGGGTCTGAGCTAAAAAAGAGGAAATATGTGTTGTTGAAGCAGTTGACCCCGGGAGTGCACCCGACGGCAGAGCCTCCGTTGAACAGCCCGATGTAATGCGCGACGGTGGCCCCGGAATAAGAATAAGTCAGTAAGTCATTGGTGAGGCTGAAGGTGAGACCGCCGCCCGGAGTTTCATCCCGGAGAATTCCGGGGGAGCCGGGGACAGCAGCGCCACGAGCGCCTACTTGCGTGAGCGATCCGGAATTGGGTGTGGTCCCGTTGGCGTAACAGGTGGTGATATCTCCGCCGCCGCACTGATTTCCGCTGAACGTCCCAACCAGGACGAGTGCGGCTTGTGCCGGCGCCATCGGCGCCGCGGCAAACGCTGATCCAACCAGTGCCATCACTAGAACGCGTCGCATAACTGATCCTTCCGTACTGAGGAGGATCCGTCGGAACGCATTGGCAGACGGTTCCTCTCAAACAAACGCAAACGCACACTCGGAAACAGGACTAACCTTCCGCAAATAAACCAAAAATTAACTATCTTCAACGGGCATCTGATGAAATCTGTGCCCTTTTTCGCGAATGCGAGCGCGCCCTGGTGTCGCCGGTTCAGAAGCGGACCGATATTCCGCTGTATAGCTCCACCTCTGGAGTCTCGCTGTTCAGCCCGAAATTTGCTCCTGCATCGAGCTGCATGTTCTTGCCGAGCAGATAGCTGATCGAACCGTCGACAGAGAACTGATGGCCGGTTCCGGCCGGGTCCCAGTCCCACATGCCCCAAATTTCGCCCGACATGGCCAGACGGTCGGTCACGGAGGTCCCAAGATTTAAAACCTGGACCATCGCCAGGTGGCGGCCGTGGCCGTCTTCGTCGGCGAGCAGGTCCAGTTCGGGGTCGAGAGATATGGTCAGCCCGCTGTTCCCGAGCGGCGCATCGGTCGGGATGACCAGGCCGCCTTCGACCTTTCCATTGCCAAAATGGTGACTCGCCGTGGGAATCTTGACGAACGGGTCGACCGCCACCTCGATCGGTGCTCCCTCGCCGGTCAGATGATATTTGGCTCGCACGATCATGTCGCCGAAGCCGGTCTCATGGTCGTGACTGACATTGCCGTGCTCATGCGCAATTTCGATGGGATTGATTCCAAATTCCAAGTCCGCACGGTCGCTAATGCCGAGTTTGATCAGTGACGATCCAATGATCGTGAGATCCCTGGTGATGCCGTCCGAATGATCGTGCGCCCAATCGATCAGGCCTGTCTCGACCTGCAAGCGTCCGGTCGGCACCGTGCAGGCGCCGGTCGACTTGCTTGGCCTGTCGGCGCAAATCGGCTGCTCGTCTGCCGCCGCTCCGCTGCTGCTTGCCAGCAGCAATGCCCCAATGAGGATCGGTGATGCCCCCTTCACCAGCCCTGTCTGCGCGCATCCGATTCAGCCGTCGAGAGCCAACGGCCGATCAAACGAATATGCACATGGATTCTTTATGGGTGTCGGACCGGAATCCTACTCCATCCGATCGACCAGGGAGTCGAGCACAGCAGGGTGAATCGTGCGCAGGAACTGGATCCCGGCGGTGGTTCCTTTTGTCCAGCAAACCCGCGAGCCGAGGGGCTCGAGCTGAGGAAAACGTGCAATCACCGGGTCGCCGACCTCATATTCTTCGATGGCCTCGACCGTGCATCCACCCACGGAGATATTGCGGATCCCCACGTCGAAATTGAAACCGCCAACGCGCCGCAAGATGATCTCGCGCTCAAGCGGCAACCGATCTGAGCGGCGGCGTTCGATTCCGGCAGGGTTGTTGCCCATCTCTTCGTGGGCATTTGCAGAAGCTCCTGGTTTCTGCCGATAGTGAAGCGTCGCTTTGGCGGTCCGCTTGCTGCAGGCCCGGGCTCGCCCCTTGATTCGGTTGAGCCGAAGCTCCGCGATGTAATTGTTTAGATGCATTGGCTGGCCCCCTCAAAGGCGGTGCTCTTGCGCGCCGCTCCCTCAATCAGAATCTCGCGGTGATTGCCCCGGTCATTCACAACCAGGAAATACGGCCTGGTCACGGCCGGCGCTCCGAGATTGGAAAACGTCCCCCCGTTCGCTTTGGGCACGAATGCCCAGGCTGCGGCTCGCACCTCTTGTGTTCGGACGAAGCAGTCCGCGAAGGCGTGGCTGGTCTTTTCCGTGACCAGCCGAGATGGCGACGATGCCGGAGCAGCCGCGGTCGCGACAACGCTCATGATCGTAACGATACCGAGGCTCCGCATTCTTGATGCCCTCATCAGTCATTGTCGAACGCCTCTACTGGAACGGACGTGCCGTTCGTTCGCATGATTGCTCGTCGAGAGGCGCGGCGCTGACAATGACGGAGAATGGCTTGCCCCAAAATGAGCCAGCGACTTCCTTAACCTTGAACGGAAGAGGCGCAGGGGGCCCAATGGCGTCGTTATGGAACGCGCGAATTTTCGACCCGACATCCAACGCGCGCTCGCGCGCTCGCGCGAGGCGCGCGCCGCGAGGAGGCGTCGCCGTCGCGGCTTCATACTCCTTGCTTGCGCTTCGATCCTCGTCGGCGGCGGAACGGCCTTTTCAATCGCCGGCTTCGATGCGGGCGATGCGGTCGAAGCAGCCGTCAGCAATGCGAACACCTTCGCCCAGCTTCTGAGCCAAAGGTCTCCAGGCAGCCGGACGTCGGCCGAGCTGACCAAGACCAAGCGCGCTCAGCGCGCACTTCCGAAGGTGCGAGTGGCTGCGCCGGTCACAAACAAGGTCGAGCCTTTGGTGCCGGCCGCGGTGGAGCTTGCGCAAGTCCTTCTTCCGCCACCGGTGCCGGGCGAGCTAATCCCTCCGGTCGCAATGATCGATGCGGGCCCTCCGCCCACGCTTGGCGGAATCGTCGGTCCTCCGGGAAGCTCGTTTCCCTCACCCGGTGGCGGTGTGAACTTGACGCCTCCGGGCGGGACGCCGCCGCCGCCTGGCGGTGACGCGACGACAGTTCCTCCGGGGGGCAGCGACGATACGCCCGGCGAGACCGTGAATCCGCCGACTGCGAATCCGCCCGTCAGTTTTCCGAAAGACGAGCCCAGGGAAACCCTGCCGGTCACTCCACTTCCGGAGCCGGGCACCTGGGCGACGATGCTGCTTGGTTTCGGTCTCATAGGCTGGCAGCTGAGGCGCCAGTCGAAGCGCACGGCCGAAGCGCTGCCGGCCTGATCCTTAAAATTCCAGCTTGATTGCTTGAGCAGGGGGCAAACGCCGGCTTGCTTAGCCGACAATCAGGACTTCATCGCCGACGGAGGCCGCGCTGAACAGCTTGGCGGCGAAGGCTTTGGGAATGCCGATGCAGCCGTGGGTGGCATAGCCCCACCGCACGTCGCTCGCGTGGATCGAAACACCGTCGTTCGTAAGCCGGAGGGTGTACGGCATCGGCGCATCGTAGTTGGCCGACCGGTGATCTTTCAGCTTGGCCCGGATTGGGAACTTGCCAATCGGCGTCGGCACGCTGTCCGCGCCGTACAAGATCACTGCAGTTCCGATTTCATCACCGCCGCGGAAGACGGACAGGATCTGCGACTTGAGGTCGACCCTGATCCAGATCGACCCCTTGGCGACGCCGGTATCATTCCAGCGGAAGTCGCCAAACCGCATCCGGCTCGGGACGTTGAGGACGGACTTGATGGGCCGGTCGATTAGTCCCTGCGAATAAGCTTGCCGAACGGCAGCGGGCGCCAACTGGACTCGGTCGCTCGTCACTGGAGCCACTCCCGCGGCACGCGCCGCGGAGGTAGAAGGTTGCGATTCTCGAACTCCGGAAAGCGCGGCAGCGGTGGTCCCACCGAGCAAAAAGAACAAAGCGCCCCCAATGAGGCGCTTTGCTTTCCTGCTCCTGATTCTACTCGCGGCCACGTCGCTGTCTCAGCGTTACCTAATTGAGGAACCGCGCGCCGGCCCGACCGTCGGCCGACCAACGGATTTCCGCTGCGGCGGCGCCGCGCTTGATGATCCGCAACTCGACAACTTCGCCGGTCTTGAATTCATCGCCAGACGTGATCTGGCAGCCGCCGTACGAAAGGTCGGCAACTCGAATGTCTGAATCGCGGCTCGGTCCAAGCGCATAGCCGCGTAGTTCAACCGGCCGGCGTTCTGCTCGCGTGATGTAGTTCTTCGCATTCATTGGGATCGCCCCCTCTTGTAGTTGAGAGGCATTTAGCACCGGTCTCGAATGTCGGCTCTCCGACAGAACGGGCTGTCCCAAAAGCGAACGGTTTGTGCCTACCGGTTTGCCTTGTTGGCGCGCCATGCATTTAATCAACTCCGTCGCCGCGCGAGGCGAACTGTAAGGAGTAACAGATGTACCAGCCCGCATCTCATTCACCCCTAAAGCAATCGCAGGTTCGCGACGCATTGAAGACCATGCATGCGCCGCTCGATCCTGTTGCTTCCAACGGGAACGGTGCCAGCTCGCCGCGAAGTGCAAAGCGAACACGAGTCCTGATGATCGGCACTCTGATGGGTCCGACCGGGGCCCAAAAGGTGAGAGTCCGCGATATCTCGAACACCGGCGCCCAGATGATCGTCACCCGGGAGATCCCGGTCGGAAGCGACGCGGTTCTTCATCGCGGTTCGTTGTTCGCTGCAGCTCGGGTCGCGTGGATCAAGGGCGATGAGGTCGGCCTCGAGTTTTATCGCGAACTGTCTGCGGAAGAACTCTGAGAAAGCTCAGGCCGAGACCAACGGGGACCAAATCTGGTCGACGAAATGGTCGGGTCGTCGAACCTGGCCGTTTAGTCCCACCGGGCCGCGCTCCTCGTTCGCGCGAAAGGTGCCGAACAGCCGGTCCCAGAAACTGAAGACAGTGCCGAAATTGCTGTCGTGAATCGGTCGCTCCGGATTGTGGTGAAGCCGGTGGAGAGCCGGCGTGATGAAGATTGTTGCAAGGGCTCGATCGACATTGGGAGGCAGTTCGATGTCTGCATGTTCCCAGATGGTCCCTGCAAGATTGAGCGTCTGCACGACCGCAACGACATAGATCGGCGCGCCGAGGGTCAGGATAACGAACATCGACGTCGGCACTGTCACCAACAGTTCCAGCGGGTGGTTACGAAGGCTTGTCGAAACGTCGACCGCCGTATCGGCATGATGGACCCGGTGAATGCGCCAGAGGACCGAGTTTTGATGCACCCAGCGATGCGTCCAATAATTGGCAAAGGTCAGCCCGAGCAGGGTCAGCACCAGAACGACTAGCCAAGGCATCGGCACGTAGTTCGCAAGCCCTACGCCTAGCCCTTCACCCGAAACGGCCGCCACCGCCGTGGCAAGGGGCAGGAGTGCGCCAACCAACAGGTACAGCGCCGTAAAGCCGAAGTTGGTCAGGAGCCGGGCGTCGGCATCGAGGTTCGCTGTGGGGCGCGATTTCTTCGCCATCCCGACTTCAATCATTGCAAGAACGACGAACCAAAGGAGCAATCCAAGCTGGAGGAGCACGTCCCGGCTCATCTGCGGTCGCTGGCTTGCTGTAGCATCACGGTTGTTATATTCTTGTTAACCTTACCTGTCAGCACGACGAAGCAGGAGGGTTTATGAGCCGCCTTGAGAAAATCTCCTTCGGTATCGTTTTGGTCGCTTTGGCAAGCCCGGCCCTGGCCGGTCAGCCTGGAGCGCCGGCTCCAATCGCGGGCGTGGGAATTGGCGCCGTCCTGCTGGTCGGCATTGGCTATCGCGCGCTCAAAAGCCGCATCCGGCCCTAACTGCGACCCGTTTTCCTGAACGCTTAACCAAGGGAGTAACTCGATGCGTCATATGGAGACGATTTGCCTTGGCATCGGCATGGCTGTGATTTCTACCCCGGCATTCGCGGGTCTCAATCCAGCTCCCGCTCCGATCGCCGGTGTCGGGATCGGCGCGGTCCTGCTTGTCGGGATTGGATATCGCGCGCTGAAGAGCCGAATTCGCCGCTAGCAGCGGCTATATTGCCCGTCGTCTGAATTTTCCGGAAGGGGCCATCATGAATCGCATTCAACTGATCAGCTTCGCCGTCGCCGTCGCAGCCCTATCGACTCCGGCAATAGCCGGACCTGCTCCGACACCCGCCCCAATCGCCGGCGTCGGGATTGGTGCGGTGCTTCTTGTCGGGCTCGGATATCGAGCTTTGAAGAGGCGGATTCGCTCCTAGGGCCAATAAACATAGGTTAATGGGTATTTTCCATGGTTGCCGTTGTTTCGGGCGCGTTATATTTGCGTTAACCGGTCTTGTTGACAGGACTGGATAACCAGCAGGGGGTCATTATGACTCGCATCGAAAAAATCGGGCTTTGTACCATCCTAGCGTGCTCCGCGAGCCCAGCTTTTGCTTATGTACAACCTGCCCCGGCACCGGTTGTTGGCGTTGGGATCGGCGCGATCGTGCTGGTGGGCATGGGCTATCGCGCTATCAAGGGCCGGATCGGCCGGTGACCTTTGCAGGACCGGTCGGAGAAGCTCCGGCCGGTCGTGCCATTCTAAATCGACGGGTTAGTCGCGCCGGCATTTTTGCCGGCGCCGGCGTATTGGCCGCGCTCAACGCGCAGGCCGACCAAATCATCAACATCCTGACCGTCCGATGGCTGACGGGCGTTCTGGTCGAGCTCGGCGGGATCAGCGCGATCATCTGGCTTGCGATGTACGCCGCGCTGAAAATCGGCGTGGAAGGAGAGGCCGAGCCTATCAGCCGCCGGGACCTGGCTGTGGTGGGAATCGTCTCCGTCCTCGCCTTCCTGCCATTCTTTTTCGCCGCCAAGGGCGGGGTGCTGCTCGCCGGTGTCTATCTATTCGCGACATCCAGGGCCGGCAGTGCTTCGCGCAGAGTATCGCTCATCCTCCTGGCGCTTACCGGACCGCTCATCTGGGGACGCGTCCTGCTGACGGTATTCGCAGCGCCCATCCTGGCTCTCGATGCGCATATCGTGGCCTCGGTCATCGGCTTCGACGTCAGCGGCAACCTGGTCGGATCGGCTGGAGCGCCAGTCAGGTTCCTGATCGCGGGGGGATGCTCTTCCGTTCACAACATCTCGATCGCCATACTCCTTTGGACGACGGCCGCAGCGCTGTTCGGAATTCGTCTCGACCGTCGCTATTTCGGCGTTGGCCTGTTGATGATCGGCTGGATGTTCATGCTCAACATCTTCCGCCTCGCGCTGCTCGGAATCTTCCCCGACCACTTCGAATATATCCACGTGGGCGGCGGGGCCGTCATGTTCGCCTGGTTCGATCTGGTCGGCGCAGCCTTGCTTGCGGGCTTTGGAGTGATCCGTGCGGCTGAACGTCAGCAATAGCGCCTTCCTGGCTGCCGTGTTCGCACTGGCGCTGATCTCGGTTGGCCTGAAGGCTGCAGCCGGGCCGCCGGACGACGGCAAGGGCGCGCCCGATTCCAGGGTCAATGAGCAGCTTGCAAGCGCGCTCAAGGCTCAGGGCTTTTCGATCAGTCTGAGTCCCCGGGCGTACCAGAGCTGGGTGATCATGGGAAAACGCGGCGATTGCCGACTTAGCGTGCGCGACGCGCGCGAAGGCATTCAGGTGGCGACGGTCTTCTCGCGGGAAGCCGGGGACATCGGCCCTGTCCGCTATCTTTATCGCGGCACGAGTTCAGATTCCCCGCCGGCCACATCGGTCTGGCTGGACCGTTTCCAGAACAAGGTCCTCAATCGCCTCAGAGTTCAACGCCGCATACCGGTTCCGGTCGCGCTCGCGACATCGCCGGCTTGCAGCGGCCAGAATTTCGGGTTGAGCGACTTTCGGGTCGAATAGCGACTATTTGTCGCGCTCGGTTCCCCGCGTTTCGGACCGCTGACCAGCGCTTTGCGCTCTAACCTTCGCGAACTCCGACGAAGCATTCCACTGCGGCCACTCGCCGCTGTTCGCGAGGCGCGCGCCGATCGCGTAGAAGAGGTCGGCTTCCTGCGCGGCGCCTTTCAGATTCCAGGTCGGCAACCAGGCGTCGCACGTCTGGTGGTAGCAGTTGCTCGTGAAAACGCTCAGCCACTTCTCGCCCGCCGGGCGGCCGCCGTTGACCATGTCGTACGCTCCGGAGAGCGCCATGTTCAGAAGGACGGGAACCCCGCGCTTCGCGAAGGAAAAATGATCGGCACGATAGAACAGGCCCCGCTCCGGGTGGTTCTCGTCGGTCACGTACCGGCCCTGCGCCTTCGCAGCATCGGAGAGCAGCTGCTCCATGTCTTTGCTCTGACCACGCCCGACAAGCACTGCATCCTTGACCGGCCCGTTCCACTGCAAGGTGTCGAACGTCAGGTTCGCGACCATCTTCTCCATCGGGAAGAGCGGATGTTGCGCGTAATATTCGGAGCCGAGCAGCCCGCGCTCCTCAGCCGTCCACGCTGCGAAAACAAGGGTTCGCTGAGGCCGCGGCCCCGCGGCGAACAGCCGCGCATTTTCCAGCATTGCCGCGATGCCGAGCGCATCATCGGCCGCCCCCGGCTTGATCGTCCGCCCCTCGGCATCCGCCGGGCCGATCCCGTATGCATCCCAGTGGGTGCCATAGCTTACCGTCTCATCGGGATATTTTGAGCCGGTCAGCTTGCCGAGCACATTGTGGCTGGTGATCCGGGCAAGCATGACCGGAATGTCCGCCGACAAGTTCGCCTTTAAGTCGATCGGCTTGAACGCCGCCGTTCGCGCCTCTCGCTTCACGGTCGCGAAATCGTAACCCGCTCGCTTCAGCAGATCGGCGGCGATCTGCTGCTGGATCCAGCCCTGCAGCAGCACCGGCTGCCTGGCGCCCGCCGGAAGCACGACATTGTAAGCTTCGCCCGCCGGGCTCTTGACCACCGTCCAGGGGTAGCCCGCGCCTTCGGTGTCGTGGATAACCAGTGCGGCGATTGCGCCGCGTCGCGCGGCTTCCTCATATTTATATACCCAGCGACCGTAGAAGGTCATCGTCTTGCCGCCGAACTTCCCGGCGACCGGCTCTCCGGGTGCTGCCTCGAAATCCGGATCGTTGACCAGCATCACCGCGACCTTGCCGTGCAGGTCGACGCCCTTGAAATCGTCCCAGCCGCGCTCGGGCGCCGCAACACCATAGCCGACGAAAACCATGGGCGCATTCGCAATCCGGACGCGATCGACTGCCCGAGTCGTGCCCATGTAGATGTCGTCGGGGAATCGTAGCGGAATGGCCTGACCGCCTTGTGCGACCGACACATTCATCGGCGCTTTCAGCTGGGTGTGGATCATCGGCACTTCCTGGGTCCAGCCGCCGTTCACCCCCGCTGGCTCGAGGCCCGCCGCCTTGAACTGCTCGATGAGGTAGGGGATCGTCTTGTCTTCGCCCGGCGTGCCCGGGGCCCGGCCCTGGAATTCGTCGGAGGCAAGCACCCGAGTGATTTCCGACATGCGCTGCATGTCTACGTGCGGCGAGGGGTTTGCCGCGCCAACCAGCAACAATGCTGCGGGCGCTATTAGTTGATGTGCTTTCATCGCCCCAATTCCTTGATCGAACCCATGCGGAAACACGTGATTGCGCCAATGGTTCGGCAGGCCTTCCGTTGCAATGCGCTCATTGCGCGGCGCTCTTAAGGCGCGTTGCGCAAGAAGCTGCCGTTCCGAACAGACCGGTTGCACGACCAAGCATGCCGGCTATTTCGATTCGGGTGACTGAGCATCGTGGCGGTTTCCCCGTTCTGACATTTCGCGATGGCGAGAGTTTCGAGGCGTGGCTCGAGCAGCAACCTGCCGGGGCTGCCGGGGTCTGGCTAAAACTTCCCAAGAAGTCGGCCTCGCTGCAGGGGCCGACCAAGGCTGAGGCCATTGATGCGGCACTCTGCCATGGTTGGATCGATGGCCAGCTCGACAAATATGACGAAAGCTACTGGCTTGTCCGTTTCACACCGCGAAAGGCCCGCAGCAAATGGTCTGAGGTCAACAAGAGACGCGCGACTGCGCTGATTGCCGAAGGTCGGATGCGCGAGTCCGGGACCGCGCAAATCGAGGCCGCCAAGGCCGATGGTCGGTGGGCTGCGGCCTACGCTCCTGCTAGCAGCGCGAAAGTCCCCGCCGACCTCCAGGATGCGCTCAAGGCCAACCCTCGGGCCGCGCGTTTCTTTGCAACGCTGAAGGGCGCGAACCGATACGCGATCCTCTACCGCATCGGCTCCGTTAAGCGCCCCGAGACGAGGGCCAGAAAGATCGCCGAATTTGTCGCCATGCTGGAGCGTGGCGAAACCATCCACAGCTAGACGCACCCTGTTGCGCCGCCGCAAATCCACAGGATTTTTTTGGTTACGATCGATTTACCCGCTTGCTTCCAGCCGCAGTTGAGGCACAATAGATAGTAGCGAAGAGGGGGGAACACTCAACAACTGGTGTTCTGACGCCGGAATACCTATATTCCGGTGACGGGAACACTCGTCCCCGGTTTCCACAGGGGCCGGGGGTGAAAAAGCCCCGTTCGAGCGCGAAAACGGCTAGGATGACCATCATGGCTCCGAGTCGAACAAGTCAGGAACAAACGGTCCTCGAAAGGGCCGATGAAGGACGGGGTAGCGCAATGGATTTTTCGAGCTCCAGCGAAGTACCGAGCGACGACGTATCAACCGCGCCAACCGGGTCGAAAGCGGTTCACGCGCCCAAGTTCGACGTTCAAACCGACACCAAGCGCGACGAGCTCTTGACCGAGTTCGGCAAGGACACGCTCAACGACCGCTACCTGCTGCCGGGCGAGAATTACCAGGATCTCTTCGCGCGCGTGGCTGCGGCTTATTCCGACGATGCCGAGCATGCGCAGCGCGTCTATGATTATATCTCGAAACTTTGGTTCATGCCGGCGACACCGGTATTGTCCAACGGGGGCACGGGGCGCGGGCTCCCGATCAGCTGCTATCTGAACAGTGTCGACGACAGCCTCCAGGCCATCACGGAAATCTGGAACGAGAACGTCTGGCTCGCATCCAAGGGCGGCGGCATTGGCACCTACTGGGGCCACGTGCGCGGCATTGGCGAACCCGTCGGCCTCAACGGCAAGACCAGCGGAATCATTCCGTTCGTCCGGGTCATGGATTCGCTTACTTTGGCGATCAGCCAGGGCTCGCTGCGTCGCGGCTCGGCGGCCTGCTATCTCGACGTCTCGCATCCCGAGATCGAGGAGTTCCTCGAGATCCGGAAACCCAGCGGCGACTTCAACCGCAAGGCGCTCAATCTCCATCACGGAGTCCTCATCACCGAGGAGTTCATGCAGGCGGTGCGCGACGGCGCCGAGTTCATGCTCCGCAGCCCGCGCGACGGCTCCGAACGCGGCAAGGTCGACGCGCGCTCGCTGTTCCAGAAGCTGGTCGAGACTCGCCTTGCGACCGGCGAGCCGTACATCATCTTCATCGACGCGGTGAACAAGGCGATGCCGAAGCATCACCGCGACTTGGGCCTCAAGGTCACGACATCGAACCTCTGCTCGGAAATCACGCTCCCGACCGGCCGCGACCACCTCGGCGCCGATCGCACCGCGGTCTGCTGCCTCTCGTCGCTCAACCTCGAAACCTGGGACGAGTGGAACAAGGACAAGCAGTTCATCGAGGACGTGATGCGCTTCCTCGACAATGTGCTCAGCGACTATATCGCCCGCGCTCCCGACGAGATGGCGCGCGCCAAATATAGCGCCGAACGCGAGCGCAGCGTCGGCCTTGGAGTCATGGGTTTCCACTCCTTCCTGCAGGCTCGCGGCATCCCGTTCGAAGGGGCAATGGCGAAGAGCTGGAACCTCAGGATCTTCAAGCACATCCGCGCGCAGGTAGATGAGGCGTCGATGATGCTGGCGAAGGAGCGCGGACCATGCCCGGACGCCGCCGACATGGGCGTCATGGAACGGTTCAGCTGCAAGATGGCGATCGCTCCGACCGCATCCATCTCGATCATCTGCGGCGGCACGTCCGCGTGCATCGAGCCGATCCCGGCCAACATCTACACGCACAAGACCCTGTCGGGCTCATTCTCGATCAAGAATCCGTATCTCGAAAAGCTCCTCGCGACGAAGGCGAAGGATAGTGACAAGGTGTGGAACTCGATCCTCGAGCAGGGCGGGTCGGTCCAGCACCTCGACTTCCTGACCCAGGAAGAAAAGGACGTGTACAAGACCAGCTTCGAGATCGACCAG
>Ga0207691_10004224_pt1 | contig 13955 bp, 12 predicted proteins | sample KBSM13metaG_FD_184327 | JGI IMG/M metagenome (GOLD analysis project Ga0207691, IMG submission 184327) | Miscanthus rhizosphere microbial communities from Kellogg Biological Station, Michigan, USA - KBS M1-3 metaG (SPAdes) (version 2) | ecosystem: Host-associated > Plants > Roots > Rhizosphere >... | reverse complement strand
CCCGAGCATGGTCCACGTCACTTCTGCGCATTCGCCCGATCCGCGAAACACTTTCTCGAGCGTATCGATGAGCGGAAACTTGTTGAGCATGTAAGTTAGACCTGGACCGCATTCGGGCACGCGGTCCTTCGGTAGATGCTGCAACCATACCTGTCGAAAGGCGATAGCTGCGCCCACGATGCCGATGATTACAAGCAGAGTGCTATATGCCCAGGCGCCGGCGCGACGCGGTCCATGCAGCGCACCGATCAGAAATACAACCATCAAGGCGATGTAAGCGACGCGCTGCAAGATACACAGCGGACAAGGATTCTGGTATTCGTAATATTGCAGATACAGCGCATACGCAAGCAATCCGCCGCATACGACGAAGCCCGCAAGATAGCCGAGCCGCGGTGTTAACTGCAATCGCATGCCACCTGCTCCATCAGTAATGTGAACGAGGAGTCAGCCGGGCGGCGCGTGGATCGCTTCGAGCGACGATCAGCGCGCCCACTGCCCGTCAAACTGCGCCGACGTCGCAATCCATCGCCGTCCGTGCCGCGCAGTCTAACGGCCGGATGCATCACCGCAGTTTCACGCCTGACTTATTTTAGTTTCCTTTGTTTCAGCACCATCGATTCAAAATGCAAAAGCACCGACGCCGTCACTGGCGAGCTGGCTCGAATACAATACAAAGTTAAATCTCCTTAACGCATAGCGGCTGGGAACCAATCAGCGCTTCTGTTGCAGAGCAACAACATTACTCTGCATTCCTTCCCTGACGCGGGAGCATATAATGCGATCTGCTGCGGCGGCTGTTGCAGCTAATCAGACTTTCGAGTGTCATTCGCTCGATTACGACGCATGAACAGGGTCCGGTGCAATGCCCGCTACAGCGATCGCACGTTTAATTCCCCGTATCGCGGATCTCGTCCGGCGACTCAGCGAATGACGAGAAAACGTAAAACACCGCTCGCGGCGCGTATGAAAGGCGCGCTTTTTGTCGCCGTATGTTCCGTATTCTCTGGTGCTGTGGCGCAAGATGAGTCCGTTCCCTCATTTAAGACTCTCGATTCGATGGAAGCGCGCGTTCAAGGCTGCGTGACCTGTCACGGCCAGAGCGGACAAGGCACCAAGAACGGGTATTTTCCGCGCATAGCCGGAAAGCCGTCCGGCTATCTGTATAACCAGCTCATCGCATTTCGCGAAGGTACCCGGCGCTATGCGCCGATGAATTACCTCGTCGCGTATCTGCCGGATACTTACCTGCGTGAAATCGCCGAGCACTTTGCAAAACAGCGACCGGCATTTGCGGCAAATGAGTCGTCGGCTGCTGATGCAGCCACGCTTTCAAGAGGCGAGACGATTGCCCGGCGCGGCGACGCCGGCATAGGACTTCCGCCCTGCATGTCCTGTCACGGCACCGGACTCACCGGCATGGAACCAGGCATTCCAGGGCTCGTCGGATTGCGCTCGAGCTACATCGTTGCGCAACTGACCCGCTGGCGCGTGGGCGAACGCCATGCGGCGGAACCGGATTGCATGAAGCGGGTCGCAACGCGCCTCTCGGAGACGGACGTCGCCGCCGTCGCACTGTGGCTTGCCCAGCAGACGCCGCCAAAGGATGCGTCGCCCGAATCGTCCAACGTGGTGCGCATGCCGCTCGCCTGCGGCAGCCAGCGCTGAACACTATGGGTATCGCCACTCGTATCGCGATCGTTGCAGTCATTGCGATCCTGATTGCAGCCGGTGTCATGATGGCCATGCGTCCGGGCATGATGCCGCGTGCCCTTACCGTCCCGAACCCAACCACCCAGACCATTAACCGCGGTGAGTATCTCGCTCGCGCCGGAGATTGCGTCGCCTGTCACACTGCACCGGACGGCAAAGACTTCGCGGGCGGGCGGCCGATGCCAACGCCGTTTGGCAATCTCTACGTCCCTAACATCACTCCGGATGAAGAGACCGGCATGGGCCGCTGGACGGCTGATGAGTTCTATCGAATGATGCACACCGGCATCTCACGGGACGGGACGCTGCTTTACCCGGCGATGCCATTCGCGTCATACACGAAAGTGACGCGCGAAGATTCTGATGCGATCTACGCGTATCTGATGTCTGTCCCGCCGGTTCGCCAAAAGAATCGGCCGCATGAATTGCGGTTCCCGTACAACAAGCGGGATCTTCTGATCGGGTGGCGTGCGCTGTATTTCAAGGAAGGCGAATATGTCCCCGACCCGATACAGTCAGCCGAGTGGAATCGGGGTGCTTATCTTGTTCAAGGTCTCGGCCACTGCGCGATGTGTCACACGGCGATAAATGCACTTGGCGGCTCGCGCGAGTCGCAGGCGTTCGAAGGCGGGATGATCCCCAACCAGAACTGGTATGCGCCATCGCTCACTTCAAATCGCGAAGCGGGCCTCGGCGAGTGGAGTATCAAAGACATCAGTGACATACTGCAGGTAGGCGTCTCGAACCGGGGCGCCGTATATGGCCCGATGGCGGAGGTCGTCTACAATAGTCTGCAGTATCTTTCCGACTCAGATGTGGCCGCCATGGCGGTGTACCTTAAAGCGCTCCCCGTGGGCGACGCCGGCCCGGCGATCCCGAGCAGCGCACGATTGGTAGCGCCGAACGTCATGGAGACGGGCCGCAAAATTTACGAAAAGCAGTGCGCCGTGTGTCACGGTGCTGAAGGCCTGGGCCGCCCGCCCGTATATCCACCGCTTGCTAACAATCAGTCGATCACCATGTTGTCGCCGGTCAACTCGATACGCACGGTACTCAACGGCGGTTATCCGCCGGGAACGAAAAAAAATATGCGCCCACATGGCATGCCGCCGTTCTCGCACATCCTCAACGACGATGAAGTGTCGGCCGTTGTCACATACATCCGCGTCGCATGGAACAATACCGGCACGCCTGTCACTCCTGCTCAGGCAAACGAACTGCGCAAGCTGCTTCCGGAATGAAAGTAACGAATGTCCACTGAAACGTCATCAGACGCGCAATCGCAACGGCCGAGTGACGCGCAGATTGATCAAATAGTCAGCCGCGGGCCGTCGGGCGCGTTTACAGTCGCTGGGATTGCGACGGTGATTGTGGTGGCGCTCTATTTTGCATTTTATGTATTCGTTTATTTACCGCGAGGCGCCGTGCAGTGAATTCGGTCAGCCCGGCCCACGACAGCGCTGCTCATTCTCATGGCGTCGCGCTTGCCGCAGAACGGCGGTGGAGCGTAATAGTCGCAGTCATTATTACGCTTCTCGTCCTTATGATGATTTTTACGGGTCTTCATTGGGGCGCAATGCCGCCATCACGTGTTGAAACGATCAACTCGCGCACGCTGCATCTTTCGGGAGAGTTCGTCGAGAACAATCTCGGCACAAGCATCGGTGCGGACGGCAAAGTAGTAGCACGGCTGATTGCGCAGCAATACTCCTTCGAGCCGCAATGCATCGTCGTGCCGGCAGAGATGCCCGTTACGTTTCGTGGCACAAGCACCGACGCCGTGCATGGATTCGTTGTCGGCACGACCAATGCGAACGTGATGCTGATACCCGGTTTTGTCGCGACGTTTACGACGACGTTCAAAAAGACGGGCGAGCAACTGATGCCATGCCACGAATATTGCGGTACGGGTCATGAAGCGATGTGGGCGCGCGTGCAGGTAATCCCGCCCGGAGAGTTCATGGCAAGGGCGAATGGCGGACAAAGGCTGAATTGTGTTTCTCGCTAGGAAACTTGTGCTTGCGCATTTCTCGGTTGCGTTCGCAGCCTTCGTGCTGGCGATCATACTCGGCGAATGGCAAATGTTCGTTCGCAGCCCGCTTCATGCGTGGGTAAACAATCCGGAGCATTACTATCGTTCAGTGACCATGCATGGCACGGCGATGGCCTATGTTCTTCCAACGCTCATTGCGATGGGGTTCGGTTACGCGATCACCGAGCTTGCGCTGAAACGTCCGTTGATTGGCGTGAGATGGGCGTGGGGCGGCTTCTGGCTGGTTATCGCCGGTACGTTGATGGCCTCTACGCCCGTGGCGCTTGGCAAAGCGTCTGTCCTTTATACATTCTACCCGCCGATGATTGGCAGCCCGTTCTTCTATTTGGGTGTCGTCCTCGTCGTCGTCGGCTCATGGATATGGGTCGCGTTGATGTCCATCAATCTGCGCGCGTGGAGGACCGAAAATCCCGGTCAGACTGTGCCGTTGGCGATGTTCGGCAACGTCGCCGGCGCTTATCTATGGGCGTGGACCTCTATCGGCGCGGCAATCGAGATTCTTTTTCTCATATTACCTGTCGCGCTCGGCTTCAAAGATACCATCGACGCCGGGCTGTCGCGCGTGTTCTTCTCATGGACACTGCACGCCATCGTCTATTTCTGGCTGATGCCCACTTACATCGCCTTCTACACCATTGTGCCGCGGGCCGTAGGCGGCCGCCTTTACAGCGACACAATGGGGCGCGTCGCGTTTGTGCTCTTCCTGGTGTTCTCGATGCCGATCGGCATCCATCATCTTTTCGCGGACCCGCAGGTCGGCGCAGGTTTCAAGTTTGTGCACGCCGTATTTACAGCCATGGTTTCGGTACCGACCCTTCTGACAGTCTTCACTATTGTTGCATCGTTGGAAATCGCTGCGCGATTGCGCGGCGGTAAAGGCCTTGTTGGCTGGGTGAAAGCGCTGCCATGGGACCGCCCGATGATGCTCGCGGTTACCTTTTCGTTCATTATGCTGGGCCTGGGCGGGGCCGGCGGCATAATCAACATGAGCTATCAGTTGAATGAGACGGTGCATAACACCCAATGGGTCACCGGCCACTTCCATCTCATCTTCGGCGGCGCCATTGTGATTATGTATTTGATGATCGCGTATGAGCTATGGCCTCAGCTTACGAATTGTGCACCGCTACCGCGTAGGCTCATAAACACGCAGTTGTGGCTATGGTTTATCGGCATGCTGGTGCTTAGCCTTCCGTGGCACTGGGTCGGTCTACTCGGGATGCCCCGCCGCATGGCGTACTTCGATTACACACATCCCGATCTGCACGCGCAGGCATGGACGGTAACCGTCTCGACGTTCGGTGGTCTACTGTTGGTGATATCGGCACTGCTCTTTGTTTTTATTCTGGTGCGAGCGAGAAAGAGTACTGCACGACCAGACCCTTTCGCTTTCAGCGTCTCGCTGGATGCCGGCGTTAAAACACCTGTCGCGCTGAATGGATTCGGCATCTGGGTGGGCATGATGATCGCGTTGACCGTCGTGAACTACGGATTTCCGATCGCTCAGTTGGCGGTGCTGAAGGACACGAACGTGCCCGCGATACCGGTCGGCGGCCGCTGATGACTACGTCTTCGTCTAAATGGCTGCGATCGAGCGTCATGTCGCTGTGCGCGCTTGCTGCCGTGTCAATTCTGGTCGGATTTATCTGGCTGCCATCTGCTCAGGGTGATTTCAGCGCACAGGGATTATGGGCCAGCATCTGCCGCGCGGCAGGCGTTCCCGCTGAATGGGGTGAAACAACCAGCACGGCACCGAAGTCCGACCTACGCTCGACACGCGTTGTGCTCGAGCGGGCGATGGGCAGGCAAGGCTCTAACGATGCGGTCGGGCGCGGCGCAACCATAGCGTTGCAGCAGTGCACGATGTGTCACGGCGCTCAGGGCGTGAGTTCGGCTGACACGCCAAATCTGGCCGGCCAATATCGCGAAGTCATCATAAAGCAGCTCATCGATTATAAAAGCGGTGACCGCCGCTCAAGCTCGGTAATGCAAGCGCTCGCCACGAATTTGTCAGATCGCAACATAGAAGATCTCGCGGCATATTACGCGTCGCTGGCGAAAACGCGGAACACGCCGACTGTAAACATTGGAAATGTGCCGGCGCTGGTGCGTGTTGGTGACCCGATCCGAAATATCGCGCCGTGCGCATCGTGTCACGGCGGTATAGATCACAAGCTCGGGACGCCGTGGCTCGAGGGCATGGCTCAGAAGTATTTGCAGGATCAGCTCCATGCCTTCGCTTCCGGCGCAAGACGTAACGACAGCCATGCGCAAATGCGGAATATGGCGCGTCAGATGACGTCTGCGGAAATCGCTGAGATTTCGGATTTTTACGCGCGGCCCGAGCAGGAGTCGGGCGGTTCTTGAGTTTGGCGGGTTTATAAAGGATAAGGCTCGAAAAGTTCTTGGTCGGACACCGAATGGAATCACCCCGCAATATCTCAGAGGTGAATTTGCGAGCTCGATCGACCCGGTGAAAAAAAGACCAATCGCTTGGCAGAGCGCCGTATGACAACGGGAAGCGTCTATACTTAAACGTGGCAACGATGGATCATGACCTGACCGCTGTGCTCGCGCAGATACGCGTGCACTATCAGCCGATTGTCGACCTCGACACGGGCGCCGTCGCAGGGTTCGAGGCTCTCGTCCGTACTACGGATGCAAACGGCGCTATTGGATCTATCGGGCCGGTCATCGATGCGATCGAAAGCGATCCGCAACTGCTCGAGCTCTTGATGCGCCAACTGCTCAAGAATATCCGTCAGGAGGCAGTGCCGCTTTTCGACCGCTATCCCGATTTTTATGTAAGCGTCAATGTGCCGCCCGCAATACTCGGGACGCGCAAGATCGCCCGCATGATCGATGAATTTGATCTGTACCCGTATCTGCGTCGTCTCGTCTGTGAGATAACGGAGCGCCAGGCGCTCACCCCTGAAGGTCGCGCGGCGCTCGAGGCATCGCGTGAACACCGCATCAGGGTCGCACTCGACGATTTCGGCACTGGCAATAGCGGTCTCACGCAATTGCTGGGGCTCAGCGTTGATATCTTGAAGATGGACCGCTCGCAGGTCGTTCAAGTCGCGAAGGACCCCGTCCACGAACGGCTGATCCGCGGCATCATTGCGCTTGCGTCGCTGATACGTGCGCGAGTCGTTGCCGAAGGCGTGGAAACCCCAGCGCAGGCGCTCTTCCTGCAGGCGGCCGGCGTCGATTACGGACAGGGCTGGTTCTGGAGCCGGGCGGTCCCTGCAACGGATCTACCGCGCCTCATCGAGACCGGTTTTCCCGACTGGCGGCGCAAGCTCATCGACCGTTTGAACAACGAGTGACAAGCAATCAGCGCAGAAGTCGAGCGCGTTGTCACAAATTGCTCCGGCTGGTCTGTTTGTAAGCGTCGCGGCCACGCCTTCGTCGGGCGTGATGTGAGTGAGAATCGCCGGATCGCGCGGCCGCCGGCGCTCTTGCGGCCGAGTTAATAAACTAAAAGGCAGGCGAAAAACCCGGGCGCAAGGCTAAGTTTTTTATCGACGCTGACAATTAGCAGTCATCGCGCTGATTGCTAGACGAGTCCGGACCCTTGTGACATCGTCGCTGCTGATGATGCTTCAATATATATTCTCTTGATCCTGGGGTAACGGCTGCGGATCTGCTGTTCCAATCGCGAAATAGTTTTTGCAACATCGGCCGCCGGCAGTTCCGGCACAAATTCTACGTCGAGAGTGAGCAGCACTTCGTCGGCGCCGATATACATCGACAGAGGCGGCGAAGCGCGGCAAACGCCGGGCGTAGCAAGTGCCAGTTTGCGAATTTCGAGCGCGGTCTCCGGCTGCACGCCCTCGCCGATCAAAAGCCCGCGCGATTCGCGTATCAGCAAGACAGCCACACCGGCGAGCAGTAGACCTATGACGACGGATGCCGCGCCATCGATAACCGGCATGTCGAGTCGGTGACTTGCGTATACGCCTATCGCCGCCGCGCCGAGGCCGGCGATCGCCGCAGTGTCTTCAGCGAGCACGGTGTATGTGGTCGGATCTTTACTCTCGTGCAGCGCCTGCCAGAACGGCCTGTCTCCCTTCTCTTTCAAAAATTCGCGTAACGCCATGGCAAGACTGCCACCCTCGAAAACTGCTGCCGCCCCGAGCACCACATAATTCCAGAACGCGTCCCGCAAGGGCTCAGGGCGAAGCATGTGCAGGATGCCTTGATACGTCGACACGCCGCCACCGAGACCAAAGATAAGTACGGCGACCATCAAGCCCCAGAAATACAATTCTTTGCCATGTCCGAACGGATGCTCGGCAGTCGCTCTGCGCTGGCTCAGTCGCATTCCAACCAGCAGCAGGATGCCATTGCCGGTATCCACGAGCGAATGAATACCTTCCGACAGCATGGCCGAGCTTCCAGTTACATTGGCGACGACGAACTTCGTGATCGCAATCGCGATGTTCGCGCCGATTGCGCTATACACGGCGATCCGGGAGCCTTCCATCGTCTTTTACCTATGACATGGCTACGTCAATTATCGCGCGGGTTATCGAGACATCATCACAAATGATTCAATCTAGCCTACGCTCTCTCATCGCCCACTCGCGCGCCGCAAAAACTCTGCCGCCGTGCGTGCGCCTGTGAAAAGGTAGCTGCGGATACCGTCGAGCTTCAGCAGTAGGCGGCCGTGCTTGCTCTTGACGTCGCGCTAAGCGAAGTGCCCTGCCCTACTCGACTCCCTCGTCTGATGGCTGATCAGATGACGCTTTCCGCTTTGACCGCCCGCTCGTCTTCCGAATAGCCGATCACACCGCCCCGCTTCCACGCGGAGAGCTCCTGCTCGGAGTGGCCGAGCCACTCACCGAAGATTTCGTCGTTACTCGAGCCGAGTGGTCGGCTCGGCTGGAGCGGCAGGCGCGGCGTGCCTTCGAACACCAGGGGCGAATGCGGCAGCGCGACGCGGCCGAGCTGCGGATGATCAATCGATTGCAGGCTGCCGCGCGCATGCATGTTGTCGTCATTCATTACTTCGACGAGATTGCGCACCGGCGCACAGGGCACCGCCGCCGCGAGCAAGCGCTTCGCGACTTCGTGCTTGGTCGCCGTCTTCGTCCAGCTCTCGATCAGTTCGTCGACGGCTTGGAAATTTACCACCCGCGAGGAGCGGCTCGCGAAGCGCGGGTCGTCCTTTAGCTCCGGCCGACCTATCACGTCGAGCACCGCGCGGAAATGATGATCCCCCGGGCAATTGAGCACCACATATCCGTCGCTCGTCGCGTAGACGTTGTACGGCGCGATGCCGAGTCCGCCATGACGATTGCCGGTGCGCTCCGGCGCGTCGGCGCCACGGGCGTGCACCATGCCGTAATTCGAGGCGAGCGACGCGTAGATCGCGTCCTGCATCGCCACTTCCACTACCCGGCCCTTGCCGGTGCGCTCGCGCTCATACAGCGCTGTCATGATCGCGCCGTAGAGATGAATCCCGGCGCTGAAGTCACACACAGCCGCACCCGACTTCACTGGCGGCTGATCTGGAAAGCCGGTGGAATTGATGATGCCGCACATCGCCTGCATGACGAGATCCATCGCGGGATAGTCGCGGTACGGGCCGTCCTTGCCGTAGCCAGAGCTCGAACCGTAAATAAGCCGTGGGTTGATTTTGTGGAGTTCCGCGGCGCCGACACCGAGGCGGTCCATCACACCAGGCGCGAAGTTCTCGACGAGGATGTCGGCGCGCACGACCAGCTCGCAAAATAGTTCTTTGCCTTTTTCGGATTTCAGATTGAGCGTCACCGGCTTCTTGTTAGAGTTGAGCATCGCGAATGGCAGGTCGGCACCGCCAAGATCGCCGCGGCTGCGAAGATGCTCGCCGTGGAGTGGCTCGATTTTGATCACCGTCGCGCCCGCCAACGCCATTAGGAACGCGGCGTAAGGGCCGTTGTAAACGTGGGAGAGATCGAGCACGGTGATACCGGAAAGCGGATAGTGCCCAGGGGACTGTTCGGACATGGTTACTCCGTTGTGGCTGCGCGGGCGAGCGCGTGATGCAGGCGGCGGTAATGCCTGCGGTCAAGCATCCGGCCGTCGGGCGCCGCGACGTACGCGCCGGGTGGGGCGTCGAACGTCGCGATGACGCGCGACGCGCAAACGATGTCAGAGAGAAATAGTAGACAGCGCATGATTATTTTCGGACGCTCCTGAAGTTCACATCAAAAGGTGTGCATCCCGAGGAAGCCGTCGATCGGAAAGTCACTCATCATCTTCTTCCCGACGAGTTCCTTCAGAGTCTCAGTCGTGCCGCCGCCAAGTGTGCCGTAGCGGGCGCCGCGGTAATAACGCGACACCGGGAATTCGTCGGTGAAGCCGTACCCGCCGTGGATCTGAATGGCCTCGCTGGTAACGCGCAGCGACATCTCGTTCACGGTGATCTTCGCGATTGCCGCCATATACGGATCAGGGAACGGTTTTGCCGTCGCGCATGCACGATAAAGAAGCGAGCGACTCGCTTCGATATCGCGATACATCTCCGCCAGCTTGTGCCGGATCGCCTGGAACTCGCCGATCGGCTTGTTGAAAGCGGTGCGATCGCGCGCATACTTGACGCTTTCCTCGAACGCGCCTTCGGCGAGACCGAGCGAGATGCTCGGATTGAGGCAGCGCTGGGTGTTGAATGCCGACAGGAGCTTGCGGAAACCGTCTTCCTTGATGAGCAGGTTCTCCAGCGGCAGCTCACAATTCTCGAAGCGGATCTCGGCGAGGTTCTCACCGCCCATCGTATGATAGCGGGCAGTGCACTCGAATCCCGGAGTGTCGCGCTCGATCATGACGCATCCTATGCCTTCGCGGCCGGGCACCTTGTTTATGCGGCTGAACACGATGAATGCGTGCGCTTCGTCGACGCGGCTGATGAGCGTTTTCACGCCGTTCATCACCAGCTTGTCGCCCACGACGTCGGTGTTCGTGCGGTAGTTCGCGACGTCCGTGCCCGCGTGCGGCTCGGTCATGCACACGGCGAGGATCACGTCCGCCGTACAGACGCCGGGCAGCAGACGCTTCTTGATGCTTTCAGGCGCGAAATTGTCAAGAATCTTGCACTGCACGCCGACTTCGCCGAGCACGGCCATCGCCGTGACGTAACAGCCTTTCGCGATTTCTTCGAGCACCAGAGCCGTGTCCAGCACCGGCAGGCCCAGGCCGCCGTATTCGTCCGGCACCGCCATCCCGAGCACGCCGATTTTCGCGAGATCGCGCATGTTGTCCCACGGAAATGTGCCATCCAGGTATTTGAGCGCGTTCGGCTTGAATTTGTCCCGCGTGAGCTCGCGCACCGTGTCGATGATGGCACGCTGGTCTTGCGTCAGTTCGAAATTCAGAGACATAAAAACTCCTGTTGATTATTCGCTAGAGCGGCCGGGCCGCTCGATGACGCTGGTGGAACGCTCAAAAGATGATACTAACGGTCGCGAACGAGATTATGGACGCTGATGACGTTGCCTCTTTATCGCCGCCGCGGCCGCGTCACCGTCGCGCTTGCGGCACACGTTCAGAAAGTTCTTCATTGAACCGTGATTGAGGTCTCTATCAGATGCGCAATGATTGGACAGCGCTAATTAGTGAGTGCTCGTTTAAACTCACTGATGGTCATGAACGAAAGTTCGCATGCCGAAGGCACACGATCTGCCTAACCGTAATGCTTCCCCTGTCGAGGGGTAAAGTCCGCAGGTCTGTCCGTCGTTGACTAAATCGCACAATTTTGTTTTATCGAAGTAAGAAAAATGAACGCTGACTCGCACGAATGCAAATCGCACGCAAACGATTGCGCCTCCATACCGCTGCCGATCTTAATTGCTGCTGGCTATAATTCCTAGCGCCACCGGCAGCGGTACAACAATAACAGGAAGAGCGTTGACATGAGGTTTGTTTGTATTCTGTTGATCGTGGCAGCCGCCGGCAATACTGCGACCGCTGTTGCCCAGGAATATCCGGCCAAGGCGATCCGCATCGTCGTGCCCTATTCACCCGGTGGCGGACTGGATGTCGTTGGGCGCCCTATTGCGCAGAAGTTATCGGAGAGCTTTGGCCAACCGGTTGTCATCGACAATCGTCCGGGCGGCGGAACTACTATCGGTACCACTGTCGTCGCTAAAGCACCGGCAGACGGTTATACGCTTCTGCTCACACTATCCGCGCTCACCATAAGCCCAAGTCTGTATCCACACTTGCCCTACGATCCGGTCACGGACTTTTCTCCCGTCATCTGGATCGGAACGACGTCGTATCTACTTTCCGTGCACCCGTCGGTTCCCGCAAACAATGTCAAACAACTCATCGCGCTCTCCAAATCCATGCCGGACAAATTCAGTTACTCGTCTCCTGGAAACGGCACCGACCCGCACATGGCAGCAGAGCTCTTTAAGATCATGACTGGCGTCAAATGGACACATATCCCATACAATGGCGGCGGACCCGCCGCGGTGGCGGTGATGGGCGGGCAAGTTGGCCTAACGTTTTTACCAACCTCGGTGGGGACGCCGTTCGTCACGGCCGGGAAGCTTAAGGCACTAGGTATCAGTACGGCAAAACGTTCGACACTGCTGCCCGAGCTGCCCACCATCGCCGAGTCCGGCGTACCCGGCTACGAGGCTGAAGCCTGGTCCGGAATACTAGCTCCGGCGGGCACGCCGAAAGAAATTGTTGCGAAGCTGAATGGCTCGATCGCGAAGATCGTGCATACGCCAGAGTATAAAGCCTTGCTCGAAGCGCGCCTCGTTGAACCGGTCGGCAGCAGTGTCGAACAATTCTCAAACCGCATTCGTGATGACGTAGCGAAATGGCGCAAGGTGGTCCGAGAAGGCGGGATCAAAACTGAATAAATGTTGAGACAAAAAATTTCTAAGCGGCCTTGCCTATCTCGCGATGACCGCGTGAATGCGCCGGAACATGTCCGGGCGTACGATAAGGTCTGGTTCCCCTGATCACCACGCGATGAAGTTTACGCCGGGCATTGGCATCGAATGGTTCACGCCGGTGCATCACGCAGCGGTTGTCCCACATCAGCAAGTCACCCGGCTTCCACTCATGGAACCATTCGAGTTCCGGCCGCATCGCGTGCGCCCACAGCGCATCCAGTAACTGTTCGGAATCCGCGATCTCCAGGCCAACGAGATACGATTTGGCGCGCCGCCCGAGAAACAGACAATTGCGCCCTGTCTCAGGATGAGTGCGAACCAGCGGATGAACTGCACCTGGGCTGATGCGTAAATCATCGGGCGCATCCTTGAACTGCTTGCGGATATAACCGGCGGCATCAATGGTCGCATCATGTTTGAGCGAAAGGCCCTCCACGCGCTTGCGCAACTCGGCTGGCAACGTATCGTAGGCAAGGTACATGTTATTGAAGCCCGTGTTTCCTCCCGACGCCGGAACCTCAATTGAATGCAGAATCGTCTGATTGGGCGGTGACTCAAAGCTCGACATGTCGGTATGCCAGACGAGCTCACCGTCACCGAGACCACCCTGCGCCACGCCGTTCTCGACTATGTTCGAGACAACCGTTACTTCGGGAAATTGGCTATCACCACCGCCCTGCGCAACCTTGCCTTCATTTGCGAGCGGGCTCGGCAGCGGATTCGATTTCTGGAATTCTCCTAAGCGACGACCGAATGAGACCAGGTCCGCATCAGACATCTCCTGGTTGCGGACAACGATCACCAGGTTGTCCAGCCATGCCTGGCGCAATTTTGCCACCGCGGCATCGTCAAGTTTGCGCAGGTCACCACAGCGCACTTCGGCGCCTAATGCCGCATTCATCGGTATGACTTCCATCGCTTCGTCCTTGTCTCAGTTCGAGATCACCGTTCTACGGGTACGCCCACCAGATTTCCCCACTCCGTCCATGACCCATCGTAAACACGTACGCCCGAATAACCCGCCAATTGAGTCAGCGCGAAATAAAGCACCGTCGCCCGGTGACTCATACGACAGTAAGTGATGATATCGCGCCCGGACACCGCGCCGCGTGACTCGAATGCAGCGCGGATTTCCGCTGATGGTTTGAAACTTTTGTCGGCGTTCAGCAGTTCCTCGAACATCAGATGTTTTGCGCGCGGTATCCGTCCGTAACGCAAGGCTCCGGTGTCTGGATTGCCGGGAGCGCCCACGCGCTGACCACTGTATTCCTCAGCGGAACGGCCATCCACAATTA
>Ga0207691_10004223_pt1 | contig 13957 bp, 10 predicted proteins | sample KBSM13metaG_FD_184327 | JGI IMG/M metagenome (GOLD analysis project Ga0207691, IMG submission 184327) | Miscanthus rhizosphere microbial communities from Kellogg Biological Station, Michigan, USA - KBS M1-3 metaG (SPAdes) (version 2) | ecosystem: Host-associated > Plants > Roots > Rhizosphere >... | reverse complement strand
GGCACACCGGCGTAGATCGCCACCTGCATGAAGATCTCGCGGATCTCGTCGCGCGAGACACCGTTCTTGAGCGCGCCCGCGATGTGGAGCCGCAGCTCGTGCGGCCGATTCAGGCAGCTGATCATCGCCAGGTTGAGCATGCTCCGGGTCTTCTTGTCGAGACCTTCGCGTCCCCACACCGCGCCCCAGCAGTACTCCGTGACGAGCTCCTGCATCGGCATGCTGAAGCTGTCGGCCGCTTTGAACGCCGCGTCCACGAACTCCTTGCCGAGCACCGAACTGCGAATCTCCCGACCCTTCTCAAACGTCGCTTTATCCATTGCTTCTCCAGTGAAGGGGTCAGACCCCAACACACTTTTTCACATGTGAAAGAATGCGAAGGGGTCTGACCCCTTCACGTTACTGCATACCGCCTACTGCCTACTGCCTACTTAATTTCCACCCCTGCCCATTCTTCAACAACGCGGGCGATCGAGGTGAAGTCGGACTCGGGCCCGAACTTCGCGTTGGTGATGGCGAGCATCTGACGCACCGCCGCGCCGGCCACCATCGGAACGCCGAGCGCCTCTGCCTCATCGAGACACAGGCGCACGTCCTTATACGACAGGCCGGTCGCGAAGCCGAAATCGAACGTGCGCGGGATGACCGACTTCGGGAACTTGTCCTGCGTCGCGCTGTTGCGTCCGCTTCCCGCATTGATGATGTCGCACAGCGTCTGTGCGTCGAGTCCGGCTTTCACGCCCATCGCCAGCGCTTCGGACGACAGCACGATTGCCGCGGCGGCCAGCAGGTTGTTCGCCAGCTTCGCGATCTGCGCGAGGCCAGGCTTCTCGCCGACATAGAACGTCTTGCCGAATGTCTTGAGCACCGGATCGACCACCGGGAACGTGTCCTTCTTGCACGACACCATCACCGCCAGCGTGCCCTTGGTCGCGCCGCCGATGCCGCCACTGACAGGCGAGTCCACCCACGCCACGCCGCGCTCCGATGCAGCCTTCGCCACGATGCCGGCCACCGTCGGTCCGGTCGTCGAGAGATCGACCAGCGTCTTGAGTCGATTCCCCTTCAGGATGCTGCCAAGGCTCACGGCCTGCACGATGGGCGGCGTCGGCAGACTGATCAAGACGATGTCCGCCGACGAAGCCACTTCTTCTGCGGACGAGGCCACTTTGGCTCCCCGCGCCGCCAGCGGCTTCACTGCTTCCGCACTCGTATCGAACACGCACAACGTATAGCCCGCATCGAGCAGCCGATTCGCCATCGGGCCACCCATGCGCCCCACGCCTACAAATCCCAGAACTTGATCCATGTCTCCTCTTTCGGTTGGTGGACCACTCACCACCCACCACTCACCACCAACTAGCGTTGTATGAACGGATTCGGCACCGTTGCCGCCGTCGAGATCCACACGCTCTTCACCTGCAGGTATTCCTTGATCATCTCCTGACCGCTTTCGCGTCCAATTCCCGAGCGCTTGTATCCGCCGAACGGCGACAGGTAGCTCACCGCGCGATAGGTATTGATCCAGACGGTACCGGCCTGGAGTTTCTCGGCCATCATCAGCGCGCGACGCATGTTCTGCGTCCACACGCCGGCGGCCAGACCATACACCACGTCGTTGCCGATCGCGATGGCTTCCTCTTCGTCCTTGAAGGGAATCACGGAGAGGACCGGCCCGAAGACTTCCTCCTGCGCGATGCGCATACCGTTGTTCACGCCCTCGAAGATCGTCGGCTCGACGAACCAGCCATTGCCGCATTCGGGACGCGTCGCCCGGGCTCCACCCAGCACGGCTCGCGCGCCCTCGCCCTTCGCGATGTCGATGTAATTGAGGATCTTCTCGAACTGCGGCTTGTTCGTGACGGGGCCGATTTGGGTGTCCGCACTCATCGGGTTCCCCATCTTCGCCGTCTTCGCGAACGCCACGAGCTTCTCGAGGAACTGATCGTGAATGCTCTGCTGCACCAGCAGTCGCGAGCCCGCGATGCACGTCTGTCCCGTCGCCGCGAAGATACCCGAAATCGCGCCCTTCACCGCGTTGTCGATCTCCGCATCGTCGAAGACGATGTTCGGCGACTTCCCTCCGAGCTCCATCGTCACGTGCTTCAACCCGCGCGCGGCGGCTTCATAGATTCGCTGGCCTGTCAGGTCGGATCCGGTGAACGCAACCTTGGCCACAAGCGGATGCTCGACCAGCGGTGCACCGACATCCGCGCCGAACCCGGTAACCACGTTTACGACGCCGGGCGGGAATCCAGCTTCCTCGATCAGCTTCATGAACTCGAGGACAGACGCCGACGTGAACTCTGACGGCTTGATGACGACCGTGTTGCCGGCAGCCAGCGCCGGAGCCAGTTTCCACGTCGTCAGGAGCAGCGGCGAGTTCCAGGGGACGATCGCGGCGATGACGCCGAGCGGCTCGTACTTCGTGTAGTTGAAGGTGTCGGGCTTGTCGGTCGGCAGGACGGCGCCCTCGATCTTGTCGGCCAGGCCACCGTAGTAGTGATACCACTGCGCCATGTACGCCGTCTGCATGCTCATCTCGGCGTACAGCTTGCCGTTGTCGCGAACTTCGGTCTCGGCCAGTTGCTTCGAGCGCTCGGTAATGAGATCGCCAAGCCTGCGCAGCAGCGCACCACGGCGCGATGCGGTCAGCTTTGGCCACTCGCCGGACGTGAAAGCCTTATGCGCAGCGCGAACAGCACGATCGACGTCGGCGGCGGTGCCCCGTGGAATGAGCGCCCACGGTTCCGCACGAAACGGATCGTCGCTCTCGAAATGGTTGCCTGAGGACCCATCGACCCATTGCCCGTCGATGTACATCTTGTAGGTCGTGAGTGTTGCTGTGGCCGGCACGGTGTGATCTCCACCGATCACCTTATCGCTTACGGAGCGATCGTGTCGAGATGCGCCCGGCGCGGACGGCGGGGCGCTATCACTTCTCAGGCTTGGAGAAGGTGAACTCCTTGAACTGCGTGCTGCCTTCAGGGGTCTTGTACACTGTGTTATTCGGGTTCTCCAGACAGTCCCAGTAGCGAATCCTCAGCTGCTTGCCCTGATCGCTGACCTTCGAGTAGCGCTGCTTCACGTACCAAGTCTCGACGAGTGCCGGCGGGTCGTAAATCCAGACATCGACCTCAATCGTGTGGTCGTCCACCTTCTCCCAGATCTCCACCGTCTCGACCCTGTCGGTGTACTCAGGATTGCCTCGCTGATAGACCCCGGCCCGGAGCTGGTTCGTATGAATGGTCAGCGTCTGGTTGTTCCAGAAACCGATTGAGTCGCCGTAATACAGCGGATAGCGATCGACTTCGGGGATGTGGTCGCGACCGTCGGTGTAGATGCGGCGGACGTTGTTCACCGTTTCGCTCGACAACCACGTCTGGGTGGGCGTGGCGATGAACTCGCGAAGAAATGGAATGGCCAGCCAGCGTGGAAAGCCAGGCGGCGCGCAGGAACTGATCGGGTCGTACTCGATGCCCTTGTTGATGCGCGCGATCTCTTCCTCGAGCTTGCGCTGATACTCGGGCGTGAGCTTCGCGGTCGTGATCACACCTTCGGGTGTGTCGGGATCGAAGAGGAATCCGCGATTCGAGGTCCACACCCAGAGCCCCGCCCAGTCGGGAACGTCGCCCGGTGCGGGTCGCTGTCCTCCGCCTGCCTTCATCAGCAACGCCTGATAGAGATCCCATGCGGTCTGGTGCTGAAGACCGAGCTGCCGCATCGCTTCTCGTTCGCGTCGGAGTGGCCGTGACGATTCCGTTGGAACGGAGCACGCGGAATATCCGAGCACCAAAGTGCACAAGGCGACACCGAGTCGGCACGCGGTCTGATGTCTCGACATGTTCAATTCTTGGAATCGTGACTGCACCGGCGGTTGCTGCCACTAAGACTAATGCAGTCAGCAGCTTCTCCTGTTCGTGGGCAATTTTCTGTGTTCAGAAACGGCGCGTGAGGCGCGGGGAGATGATGCCGCGCGGAGACCCAGGCTCACCACCTAACGTGTCGTGCGGCCACGACTTAGCTGCCATCTATCGAGCTTTCGCCGGCCATGGTGCACGAATTGCTCTTGTATCTGGAACACCGAGCGGAGGGGGCATGGGTCGTATGTCATTGAGTCTGGCGGTCATGGCAGCATTGCTGGTGACGTATTTCTTGAATCCGACAGCGGCGTGGGTTGCGATCGTTGCGGTATCGACGTTGGGGCTCGCACGGCATATTCGGCAGCGTGACGACGAGGCTGAAGCCGCCCTGCAGCACGCCGAGAAGTAGAGCGACGCACTACGAGGGGGCGAGACACGAGGCGGAGCCTCGGCCTGTCCAGTTAGCCCCCTCGCACACCTGGCTCCCTTCGGGCTGCCTCCTTCTCTCTTCACTTTCCCGCCACAATCTGGTCACGAAGCCAGCGAGCCCTCGTCTGAATTGCACGGCGGGCAACGGTCACGGGGGCCACGCTCGTCTTAGAGTCCAGATTCCAGCGTTCCGTGAGCACCGGGATTAGCATTGCCTGAGCGAGAGGCTGCAGCTGTATGGACGTCGCACTTCGCGCACTCAATCGATTCGGACTGGGCGCCCGCCGGGGCGAGCGACAGCGAACCTCTGATCCCAGAGGCTGGCTGAAAGCACAGCTCGATGGCGGCGCGCCTTCGCTGCACTCCAGCGACATCCCTCCACCGGGCGCAATCGGCGACGCCGTTCGCGGCCTTCGCCAGCCGGGTCAGAAAGACGAACAGGAACGCCGCGACGCTCGTCGCCACCTGGTAGAGCTCTCTGCAGGCGAAGCGCGAACGGCACTCGAAGCGCGCATCTCCAGCGATCGCCCCTTCGTCGAGCGGCTCGTGGCCTTCTGGTCGAATCACCTGTGCGTGTCTGCGGGCTCGAAAATCCTCGTCGCGCCGCTCGCGGGATCGTACGACCGCGATGTCATCCGTCCGCACGTGCTGGGACGATTCGAAGACATGGTCCTCGCATCGGCGAAGCACCCCGCGATGCTCGCGTATCTCGACAACTTTCAATCGATCGGACCATCGTCGCCCGGCGCACGCATGGGACAGCGCAACAACGGCGCGAAGCGAGGCCTGAACGAAAACTACGCGCGCGAACTGCTGGAGCTGCACACACTCGGCGTCAACGGCGGTTACACGCAGGCCGATGTGCAGGAGCTCGCGCGGATTCTCACCGGCTGGACGATCGAAGGGATCGGTGGGCCTGGTGCGCGCGTACCGCAAGGTGCTCAACCGCGACGTGCCAGTGGCGCGATCCGTCGCGCCCGGCCGGAGCCCGGAAGCGCGATCGGCTTCACCTTCCGCGAGATGCTGCACGAGCCGGGCACGAAGACTGTGCTCAACGAGCGATACAAGGAAGACGGCCTTGCCGAGGGCGAGCACGCAATCCGCGCACTGTGCCGACATCCGTCCACTGCGCAATTTGTCGCGACGAAGCTGGCGACACATTTCATCAGCGACGACCCGCCGGCGGCGGCAGTCGATCGCCTGGCGCGTGCGTTTCGTTCGAGCGAGGGCGATCTGAAAGTGGTGGCGCGAACACTGATTGATGAACCCGAAGCGTGGCGCGAGGACGCACACAAGTTCCGGGCGCCGCAGGACTGGTTCGTCGCCGTGATGCGCGCGCTCGGAGCGAACGACGTGAACCCGAACGGGCCGGGCGCACTGCGACAACTCCGGCAGCCGCTGTGGTCGCCGCCATCTCCCAAGGGCTTCGGCGATGCGATGCAGGAGTGGGCGGATCCAGACTCGCTTCTCAATCGCGGAGAGCTGGCACGCACGATCTCCCGGCAGCCCGCGGTGGCCGCACTCGACCCTCGCACGCTGCTCGATGTCGTCGATGTTCCGGCCGGGAATCCCTTGCACTCGCTGATCGCGGACACGTCGATTCCGGCGCCCGAGCGCGTGGCGCTCGCGATCGCAGGCCCGGCATTTCAATGGAGATGACCATGAACCGCCGAGAGTTCGTTCGCAACATGTGTTACGGCGGGCTCGCAACATTTACGGCTCCGCGAGTCAGCTTCGCGCAGGTGGCGCAGAATGGCCGGCTTGTGTTCGTGCTGCTGCGCGGCGGGTTCGACGGACTCGCTGCCGTCGTCCCCTACGGCGACCCTGACTACGCTGCGCTTCGCGCTGCGTTCGCGTTCAAAGAGACGGAGCTGGCGCCGCTCGACGACACGTTCGGCCTGGCACCCGGCCTCTCGCCGCTCCGCGCACTGTGGGACAGCAACGAGCTCGCGGTCGTTCACGCGATGGCGATTCCCCATCGGACGCGCAGCCACTTCGACGGGCAGGCGATCCTCGAGACCGGACTCGATCATCCGGCAGGCTCCTCTGACGGATGGCTCAATCGTCTGCTGCAGGTCATGTCCGGCCGCCGGTCCGGAATCGCGATCGCGGCAGGCATGCCGCTCTCGCTCTCCGGCCCGTTTCAGGTTGAGAGCTGGTCGCCCACGCAACTTGGTGCGGTCGACGATGCGTTCCTGGAACGGTTAGCCGTGCTCTATCGCGCTGACGCTGCGCTGCACAATCGCTTCGAGGCCGCACTGCAGCAGCAGGAGCTCGTGGGCGAGGAGCCGATGGCTCGAGGAAACGCGCGCCGTGGCGGCATCACGCCGCTGATGCAGGCTGCGGCGCGAATCCTCCGCCAGGATCAAGGCCCGAATATCGCGGCGATGGAATTCAGCGGCTGGGACACGCACGCCAATCAGGGAATGGCGGGCGGCGCGCTCGATCGTCTGCTTGGACAGCTCGCTGAAGGACTCGTCGCGTTTCGAACAGCGATGGGACCGGCGTGGCAGACGACCACGGTCGTCGTGATGACGGAGTTCGGGCGCACGGCTCGTCCCAACGGCACACGAGGCACCGATCATGGAACCGCCGGCGCCGGATTCGTGCTCGGTCCTCGACTCGCGCGCGCGCACGTCGTATCCGATTGGCCAGGCCTCGCGCAGAACACGCTGTATGAGGGGCGCGATCTCAAACCCACCATCGATACTCGAGCGGTGCTCAAAGCCGCGCTCGCCGGGACGTTCGATCTGACCTCAGCTCAGCTCGACCGTGTGTTCCCCAACTCGTCTGCCGTTCGCCCATCAACCGGTTTGATGACATAGCGATCGGGCTGTGCAGATCGATACGCCATCGCCAACGCCCAACGTCCGACTCCCAAATCTGGGCAGTTGTGCTGGATGTTGGGAATTTGGGAGTTGGAAGTTGGGAGTTGTTTTACTGGTTACTGCTTCGGCGCCTGCGAGGCCTGGGCACCGAGTTTCTGGAGGAGTGCGGCGGTATCTTCGTGAACGTCGATGCGTGCGCCGCCGCGGCTGTTGCCACCCGCCTTGCCGAGCGCTGAATCCACCGGCGTATTTCCCTTGGCATCTTTCGCATTGAGATCGGCGCCGCGCGCCACGAGGAACGTGACGACATCGTTCCAGCCCCAGCGGGCCGCTTCGTGCAGAGCGGTCAAGCCACGTGAATCCTTCGCGTTGATGTCGCCGCCGGCATCCAGCAACAGCGTCAATGACTCGATCGATCGCTGCTGCGTGTCTTCGCTCAGATAGAACCCACGAGTGTCAGCGTCGACCGACCCCAGTCCTGCCGCCGCCATCGTCGGCGTCATGCCGCGGCTGTTGGTCAGCGTCAGATCGGCGTTCTTCCCAAGCAGCAGCTTGATGGCTGGTGCGTCCAGCGCCTTCGCCGCCCGCAGCAGCGGCGTCGCTCCCGTCGTCAGCATGCCGTCGAGACCGCGGTCGTTGCCGACGTTGCGGAACGGCGGCGGCAGGCGCAGGCGTGCGTTGGGATTCGCGCCGGCATCGAGCAGCAGCTTGATGACATCGAGAGCGCTGGTCTCGTCGAGCGACGGCAGGTCGGGTCGTCCGCCGCGTGGAATCGTGTTGACGTCAACCGCCGCGTAGAGTGGCGCACGACCCCAGAGATCCCACTGGTTCGGATTCGCGCCTGCGCCAATCAGGTATGCAGCCGTATCGAACTGCATGTTGATGACGGCCGTGAGCAGAGGGCTGAGCGCTTCGGGATCGGCGAGGTTGATCTCGGCGCCTTTCTCGACGAGCGCGCGCGCGCACTCAACGCACCCTTCGCGGGCTGCATACAAGAGTGGCGTCAGTCCTCCAACGGGACGGTAGATGGCTCTCGGCTCTGCGGTGACCTGGCGCTGCCAGTTGTTGACTGTGGATCGCACGTTCACCTGCGCACCGCGGGCGAGCAGTTCGCGCACCATTTCCGGCTGGTGTTGCGCGACGGCCCACATCAGCGCGGTCTGCCCACGCCACTTCTCCACCGCGTTCACGTTGGCGCCGCGCTGAATCAGCAGTCGAGCGGCATGCACCTGGCTCGTGCGCGCAACGACCATCAACGCCGTCTGACCGTCGGCGTTCGGCGACTCGACGTCGGCTCCCGCTTCGAGCAGCGCGCCAAGCAAGGCCGCATTGGCGGCGACTGCGGCCTCCGCCATCGGCGTCGATCCGAAGTCGTTCTTCACGTTCACTTTCGCGCCCGCGCGGATCAGGCGGGTCACGAGTTCGAGGTCGTTCTGCTGCACGGCCCAGTGCAATGCGGTCGTGCCGTCCGGCTCTGGCGCGTTCACGTCGACGCGCTTGGCGACGAGCGCCAGCGCCGCGTCGCGCTTGCCGGATTTGATCGCGTCGATAAGGGGAGGCGACCCTGCCGCAACAAGATGCGTCGTTGCGAATCCGCCAAGAACGAGAAGCGCGATCGAAAAGGCTTTCGACATGATCAGTCGTATGGGTCGTTAGATCTCTGAGAACAGCTGCGTGCTGTTGCCGAACTTGTCCACCGGAATGCCTGCGCGCTCGAGCAGCGTCAGGTGCAGGTTCGCCAGCGGCGTCTTGTCCTCGTACTTGAGGTGCTGTCCGCCTTTCAGCTTCCCGCATCCGCCGCCGACGACGACCGTGGGCAGTGGGAACTCGTCGTGCTGGTTGCTGTTGCTCATGTTGCTGCCGTACAGCAGGATCGAGTGGTCGAGCACCGATCCGTCGCCGTCGGGCATCGCCGCGAGCTTGGTGAGGAACTTCGCGAACGCCTGGACGTGATACGTCTGAATCTTCGTCAGCTTGTCCTTGCGCGCCTTGTCGTTCTGATGGTGTGAGAGCGGGTGGAACGCGTCGGAGATCCCGATGTGGTTGTAGGTGACGTTGCTCCCCTCGCCCGCCATCATGTAGGTGTAGACGCGGGTGAGGTTCGCCTGATACGCCAGCGCGATCATGTCGAACATCAGGTTGAGCCGCTGATCGAAGTTCGCCCCGACCGGCACGTCGGGGAGATCGAGGCTCGACAGATCCTGCGCTTCCATCTTCTGCACGCGCCGTTCGATCTCGCGAACGCTCTCGAGGTAGTCGGCCAGCTTCGCGCGATCCGGCGCATCGAGCGTGCGCTGCAAATCGTGTGCTTCCTGCGTCACCAGGTCGAGGATGCTGGCGTACTGCTTGGTGATCGCCTTGCGCTCCTGCGCGGTATCGCCCTGACCGAACAGCCGCTCGAACAGCTTGCGCGGATCGGACTCCATCGGGAGCGGTGTCGTCGGCGACCGGAATGAGATGGTCGCGCCGTAGCTGCAACCGTAGGTGCGGTCGCACGCGCCACTGCCGCCGCGGCCTTCGGTGGCCACTTCCAGCGACGGAAGAGGCGTGTCCTGACCGATGTGCTGCGCAGCGAGCTGGTCGATCGTCACACCGCCGTGCGGCTCCTGGCTCGCCTCCGGCGTCACGCAACTGAGCCACGTGCCCGGGTTGAGCGCATGCACCGGTGGAGCGATCGCCGGCTTGTTCTCGAGCCCGCTGATGATCGTCAGTTGCTTCTGGAACGGTGCGAAGGGCTGGAGGATCGGCGACAGCTCGAAGCCTGTGCCGACCGCGGCCGGCGTCCAGTTCTCCATGATCGCGCCGTGCGGCAGGTACATGAATCCCATGCGCGGCTTGGGCGCGGCGGCGGTGTGAACCAGTTGCGTCCACGCCGGGACCATGGCGTCGAGGAGCGGCAAGCCGACGACCACACCAGCACCACGAAGGAACGTGCGACGCGAGAGATGCTTCTTTGTAATGAACATGAATCCGTCTCCGGTCTCCAGGGCAGTCCTCGGTCTACGGTCTCCGGTCCTCGGTCGGCGCCAACGACGCCGCCGATGTCGATGCGCGCTCCGGCTCCGGCACCATGCGCATGCGGAACGCGTCGCTCTTCACGATGCCCATCACGATCGACGAGAAGCGATACTTGTCGCGCGCCGACTCGCGCACGATCCGGCGCACCGTCGGCATGTCGTAATACTCCACCGTGCGGCCCAGCGCGTAGGTCATCAGCCGCTCGGTCAGCGTCTGCACGAACTGCTCGGGACGCTTCATGAGTGCCACTCGAAGGTCGGCGGGGCTGTTGACGGCCGTGCCGTCGATCAGTTGGCCGGACGCGTCGATCTTCGTGCCAGCGTATCGGTCCTCGGCCCGCCACTCTCCAATGGCATCGAAGTTCTCGAGCGCAAAGCCTAGGGGATCCATCACGCCGTGGCAGGCGTTGCACGATGGCTTCGCGCGATGCTGCTCCATGATCTGGCGAACCGAGCGCGCCTTCTCGCCGTCCTTGTTCTCCTGGAACGCCTCGACGTCAGGCGGCGGAGGTGACGGCGGCGTGCCGAGGATGTTCTCCAGAATCCACGCGCCGCGCAGCACGGGCGCCGTCCGGTTGGCGTACGACGTCGTGAGCAGCACCGCGCCCTTGCCAAGCAGTCCCCAACGGTTCGGATCGCTCAACGTCACACGGCGGAAACGATCGCCCCTGACGTTCGGGATGCCGTAGTGCAGCGCCAGCCGCTCGTTCACGAAGGTGTGATTCGCCGTCAGCAGCTCGAGGACGCTGCGATCGTCCCGGAGAATACTGCTGACGAACAGCTCCATCTCCTCGCGGAACGCCGCGCGCAGACTGTCGTCGAAGTTCGGGAAGATGATCGGATCGGGATCGATCTCTTCGAGCGCCCGCATCTTCAGCCACTGGAACGCGAAGCTATCCGTCAGCGACTCCGCGCGCGGGTCGGCGAGCAGTCGTCGCACCTGCGCCTCGAGAACCACCGGCGTCTTCAGCGTTCCCTTTTCCGCCGCAGCCAGGAGTTCATCGTCCGGGGCGCGCCCGATCAGGAAGAACGAGAGACGAGAAGCCAGCTCGATATCACCGATTGCATGAATGCTTCCTGGTGCGAGACCTGCCGGCGATCGCTCGGCACGATAAAGGAACTTCGGGCTCGCGAGAATCGTCGGCAGCGCATCGCGAATCGCCGTGTCGAAGTCGCTCATTCCGCGCGCGGCGCCGTAGAAGCCGAGAGGCGACTCGACGTCAGCCTCGGTAATCGGCCGGCGATACGCCTTGCGCGCCAGCGACGAGAGAATCGTCCTGGCGCACGGGAGCTCCTCGCTCTGTGCCTTGGGCCTGCACACGAAGATGCGTCCGCGACTCGGCGTCTCGCTCACGCCGGTCGGATTGAACGGACCCTGGATCTCAAGGCTTCCGATCTTCGGAATGCGATCCTCGCCCGCGCCCGGCCGGAACTGATGCAGCACATCGTCGGATTCCGCGTACGTCCGCGCGATGAATGTCGCCGCAACCTTGTGTGGTCCCGCCGTCACCTTCACCGGGATGTCCATGAACCGGCCGTTGATCGCGGCGACAGCAGGCGCCTGCTGCTGATCGATCGCCCGGATGTCTTCTTCACCGCCGATCGTGTTCTGGAAGACCTTCACGCCATCGATCGTGACGATCAGCGTATGCGCGTACTCCATGCCGCGCACGTAGCCGGCGATGGCCATGTTCGGGATGTTGAGCTTGTAGTCGCCGTCGGCGGGAAACAGATGCTCGACGATCAGTCCGCCACGCGTGCCGAGCGGCAGACCGTCAACCCGCACGGCCTGATCTGTTCCGCGCGCGGGACGGTAGGTCATGCTGCCAGGCCGCGCACCAGGGTTCCCGATCGCGCGCGCGCTGACGACGCGCGCCGCAGAGATGTATTGATCGAGGAACGACGGCGAGACGGTGAGCACGCTCGCCACGTTGTCAAACCCTTCGGCCTCATCATCCTTGGGAAGGAGCGCTGCGGCGTCAATCTTCAACCCAAGGAGATCTTCGATCGCCGCGGCGTACTCCGCGCGGTTCAGTCGATGCAGTGCGACGCGTCCCGGATTCGGGTGCGCCGCTGCGGCCTCATCGAGCGAACCCTCGAGCCACGACACCACTGAATCGACGCTCGCCTGATCCGGCTTGCGCACACCGGGAGGCGGCATCATTCCGCCACGCAGCTTGCGGACCGTCTTCTCCCACACGTCGGCGTGCTCGGGGAGCCTGGCCAGGTCCATCGTGTCGAAAGTCAGGCCAGCGGTTTTCGTTCGCTGGTTGTGACACGTCACGCAGTACGTATCGAGCAGCGCGCGCGGCGCCAGTGGAGCCGCGGCCGTCGTCGCTGCGGCGGGCGCCTGCTGGGCAGAGACGGTCGCGAAGTCCGAACGCGATGCCGAGACGGCGACGATGAAAGCGGCGGAAAAAAGAAGAAGTGTCCTCACACGATCCCACCCAGTTCGCGCACATGGAGCCACAATCCACGATACGTGATGTTCACGAAGAGCGCGGGATCGCCACAACGCGCGTCGAACTCTTTCGTCGCGCCGGCAGCGAGCATGTCCTCGGCACCCATCCCCTTCCGCATCATCTGATGCAAGCGCTCGCGCAGCGTGACGAGCATGTCGTGCTGCGCCTTGAGATCCGTGCGCGTTTGCACAGGGCCGACTCCGGGAACGATCTTCGTCTGCTCGTTGGTGAGATCCAGAAGCGTCTTCGACGCTGTCATCAACCCGCCGAGCCATCCGCCGCTGATGTAGTCCGCGATCGGGTAGGTCCCAACGGCAAGCACATCGCCGGCAACGAGCACGTTGGACTCAAGAAAGAACACGTAGATATCGCCGTCGGTGTGGGCCGGGCCGAGAGGAGCAAACTCGATTCGCTCGCGACCGAGCGTCATCTTCCCGGCGTTGTAAGAGGTCGTCGTCGGCCACGCAATTTTCGGAAGTGCCTTGTAGGTCCGATGCTGCCACTCGAGAAAGATGTCGTTGGCCAGGTACTGCTTCGTGTTCTCGTGCGCGACGATCTGCGCACCGGCCTGTCCGAGCAGCTCGTTCGAACCGGTATGCTCCGCGTGCCAGTCGGTGTTGAAGAGAAAGCGGACAGGCTTACCGGCGGCGAGTTCGGAAACAGTCGCGGACAGGTCCGTCGCGTGCTCCCGAAGACCGCCGTTTACCATCGCAACGCCGTCATCGCCGGTGACGACAACCACGTTGCCACCCGCACCGGAAATGAGTGTGAGCGTCTCACTCAGACGAGTGGACGTGAGCGCCGTGTGATGGCTCTGCGCGTACGAGCGACGGATCGCACCGAACGGAAGTGACAGAGCTGAGGCACCCCCGATCAGCGTACGAAGCACGTCCCGGCGACTTGGCGCGGGAGCCATGGGCAGAGTCTAGCGTGAAACCGCGCCTGCCGAAAGGGTATCAGCGACCGATTTCCCCAGGATCCTGACGACTACCGGGACACTCGACGGTGTGGTCTCCAGCGGAAGTAGGGCGTGAGCAGAATCCCCCATGTGATGAACACGATGAGCGACGCTGTCACGCCCAGCCGGAACTTGGGGGAAGCCCGGTTGACATTCGGACGAACACTCAGCAAGACGGACACCATGTCGTAATCCGCAGTGAATTCGCCGCCGAGCGCAGGGATTCTTCCCGCGGGAAGACTGATGGCTGCCCGGTCAGCCGTGCGGTCGAGAATATCTCCGCCCCCGGCAGGGACTATTCGCCGGACCTCGCTCGCGCGAGTCGATCGGCGTAGAGCGAAGACATGCACGTTGTCTGGCGCCTGATTTCTCAGCTTCGCGCAACGAGCGCTTCGATGTC
>Ga0207691_10004219_pt1 | contig 13961 bp, 11 predicted proteins | sample KBSM13metaG_FD_184327 | JGI IMG/M metagenome (GOLD analysis project Ga0207691, IMG submission 184327) | Miscanthus rhizosphere microbial communities from Kellogg Biological Station, Michigan, USA - KBS M1-3 metaG (SPAdes) (version 2) | ecosystem: Host-associated > Plants > Roots > Rhizosphere >... | reverse complement strand
TACCAGCCGTGCACCGTTGATAGAAGCGGGCGCACTCGTCAATGCGCTAAAGGCCGGACGTCCGGGCATGGCAGCGATCGACGTCTACGAACAGGAGCCGGTTCGCGACACCAGCCATCCGCTGCTGAACATGCCGAACGTCGTATGCACCCCGCACCTCGGCTACGTCACACGCGAAGAGTACGAAATCCAGTTCACCGACATCTTCGATCAGATCGTTGCATATAACGGCGGCACGCCAACGAACGTAGTGAATCCCGATGTAATCAAATCGCCGCGATTGCGGCATTAACTGACCGCACTGGAGACAGTATATGGCGCAGACACCCGTCGACCCCAATGAAGTACTGATGACAGGAGAAAACTCGTTCATCCGTCTCAGCGCCGACGGCGGCAAGACTCACACTTCGCGAGTGAGCCATTGGCGAGTGCTGTGGTGTCCGGCCGGCGCTGGCCACGCGATGTTCTTTCAGTCGCCGCTCATCGACAATCGGGTGCAGATTTACAGCGACAATCTTGCCGTTGCGCGCTGGCTGCAGCGCACGATCGAAACGATGCTTTATCCAGCCTTCGCGGACGTATCATTGCCCGTGTCGGCGGCGGAGTTCACGCGATCAGGAGAGCCGCGCTCGAGCACGATGGAATCGGTGATCTCGGCGACCGATCAGATCGTGTTGACGTGGTACGACTGCATGGACCCGTTCGTACTTACGATGGCGCCCGGCATGGCAAATCGCCCGCTCGGCGTGTTCAGCACTTTCTTTCCCGCGAAGTCGGCGCAGATCGAGATGAACGGCCTGTTTGCGCCGGACCTCCCGTGGCTCGAGATGCGCGGCGACCGTCAATCGTCGAGCGCGTGCCTCGCCTGGTCGGAGAGCTGGGTCAAGCCGCGGACCTGACGGGCGCTGGCTCATCGGGCAAGAATAATAGAAGCGCCGTCCTGATCGCCGCGATCGCCGCCATCGTCCACAGCAACGCCGCAAAGCCCATGCTTTTCACGAGCGGTCCGAGCAGCCACACGGCAAGCGAACTGATGCCGAACGCGACGGTGAGCCGCATACCGGCAACACGGGAGCGCAGGCGGTCATCGACATAGCGGACAATCATCGCATCGGTAAACGGGATGGACCCGAATACAAAAATCATGACCGCGAGCAACGCGGCAAACATCCACCAGGCCTGCGCATGCGCGGCCAAAATCAAGAACGGCACTTGCGCGATCGACATCCAGAACTGCAGCGGCTTGAACGGCACGCGATCGATGAGACGTCCCACGATGATCTGCATGAATGACGCGACCGTGTAGATAACTGCCAGCAGAATGCCGAGCAGCGCGGGATCTTCGAGCACGCCGGTAAACCGTTGCGACAGCAGCTGTGCGTTGCCATTCGTGGTGAAGTTGAAAAGCAGGCTGCTCGTCACTGCGGCAGCTGTCATCACGGCGAACGCACGCGCCATCATGGCGGGCGTAAGCACAATCCTGGCTTTTCCTTTGCGTTTCCCCGGTGCTTCCGTTTCGAGCGGACATAACACCGCAAAAAGAATTCCGCATCCGATCGCCAATACTCCGGGCACGACAAACGCCACTCGCCACCCGAACCATTTCACCAGGAAGCCGGTGACGACGGCGGCAACCGCGATGCCGAGGTTACCTGCGAGACCGTTGATGCCGATGATCTCGCCCGGATTCGGCGCATTCTGCACGAGCATCGGAATGCCGACCGGGTGATAGATCGCGGCAAAGGCGCCGAGCAAACTAAGGGCGCCGGCAAGCTGCCACGCATTCTGCGTCAGAGCCGTGAGGATCGCCGCGGCTCCCATGCCCGCAAAGAAGATGATCATCATGACGCGGCGGCCCCATAGATCGCCAAGACGTCCCGCAGGCAGCGATCCGATCCCGAACAGGAAAAAAGCGCCGACGCCATACGGCATGAGGTCGGTCCAATTCGTATAGCCGAATTCCGTCGCGATGGATGCAACCGCTGTTGCAAAGATAAGCAGGAACATATGATCCATGCCATGGCCGATGTTCAGAAGCAGCGACACCGCGCGCGGAATGGCGTGCCGTGCGTGATCAGTATCAGTTTGAATCGTCATAGCCCGAAGTTTGCCTGAGTTACAAGCGCCTGTCTTTTGGTCTTCCCTTTGCAAAGCAACAACGCGCGCATACTTTCGTCTTGGTCAACCAGCATATCGCTCGAACGCCAGCAGAAGCGATGGGATAAGCAGGCCCAGCGTAAACGCAACTACGACGCTGCGCCGCCTATCGCGATAGCCGGCTGCAATGTACAAGCCCAACAGTGTCGACACCATCAGCGCGCCACCCATCACTGCCGTGAACCACTTCATCGGTTGCGCGAAGTCGTTTTTGTGCTGCACTTTCGCGGCTTTCGACGACTCGCCAGCCGGCGGTTTCGCACGTGGTGCCGGCGGCGTCTTCAACGCCTGCTCCTTGTGAATTTGTCCAAGCCACGCAACCAAATTCGGTTTGCCGTCTGGCACGTCCCGATAGGTCTCGTGCAGTTTGAAGGTTTGGGTAATGCCCGTGAAGGCAAAAAACAGGATCATCGGAGCGAAGAATACGCCGAGATAAAAGTGCACGAGGCGAACGGATGTCAAAGGATCTCCAGGCTCGACGGCTACTCTTTCACGCGCACAAAAATGGCATCGATTGCTTCGAGCGGAACAACCGCATCGAAAAATTCTTTGCCGGTTACGCCTCCGAGCTGCACTATGCGCGCGTTGACCTCGCGCACTGCACCGGTAACTTCCTGACCTGAGCGCAAGCGTACAGTGACGCGCGCGCCCTTTTGCGCCGTGAGCGCAGTCTGCACCGTATCGGTGGAGCCCAGTTTGAGGTCTGCGGCGACAGCCGGTCGGAGGGCCGCTGCAAACGATATCGAAATGATCAATGCCGAGAATAGTGTTCTCATTTTGTTCCCCCTCGAATGAAGCGAGCGCAAGCATTCTACGCGAGGCAGGCAATTTTGGAGCGATTGAACGGTTTGCCGATGCACTGCGAAAGAACGCCAATTAACCGCCCTTTTTACGCTCGCATAAAATCGCCTGTGCAACAATCGAGCGCCTGACAATGAACGGGGAGGGCACCATGATCAGATATCCAATGGCGGTCGTCACTGCTGTGTTGGCGACTCCAATCGCTGCAGTGATGGCGAGTGATGTTCTCGCGCAAGCATTCCCCAATAAACCCGTGCGCATGATCATCGGCTTCCCCGGCGGCAGCTCGAGTGATGTCGTCGGCAGAGTCGTCGCGCAGAAGCTCGGCGAAGGTCTGGGCCAGACGGTGGTGTTCGAAAATCGGCCGGGGGCCGGCGCGAACATTGCGGCTGAAGTCGTCGCGAAATCTGCGCCCGACGGCTACACCCTACTCTACGCGAACACGGGCATTGCAGTCGCGGTCACTGCTTACGAAAAACTCGGCTACGACGCATTGCGTGATCTCGTCGCCGTCGGCCAGGCGGCCGCAGGCCCGCACATTCTGATCGTCAACATATCTCTGCCGCTTCAATCCGTGAAAGACTTGATAGCTTTGGCGCGTTCTAAGCCGCGCGCACTGAACGTTGCTTCGTCGGGTTCCGGCAACTCGGACCACTTCGCGTATGAGTTATTCCGCTCCATGACAGGCGCGGAGATGGTGCATGTTCCCTACAAGGGCGGCGCGCAAGCATCAGTGGACGTCATCAGCGGGCAAATGGCTGCGTATTTCTCAGGAATGGCGGGCGGCTTGCCGCTTGCCCGCGCCGGCAAGGTCAGAGCACTCGCCGTCACTACGGCACAGCGCTCGCAAATCGCGCCGGACATTCCAACCATGATCGAGGCCGGCGTCGCGGGTTACGAGCATGTGCTGTGGAATGCCGTGTTTGCTCCCGCCGGAACACCAAAGGAAGTTGTCGCTCGGTTGGATGCCGAGCTCGTGAAAGCAGTCAATGCACCGGAGCTCCGCGAGCGCTTTGCTGCACTCGGAGTTGAGCCGGCCACAAAAAACTCGCAGCAGATGAGCGCTTATCTGAAGATGGAAGTGGACAAGTACGGCAAGATCGTACGTGCAATCGGATTGAAGATCGACTGATCACGCTGTGCGGTAATTACAGGGCCTTTAGCGCGATAACAAGAGCGTGTTCATTGCGCCGCTTCGGCGGTGATACCAGCGGTCTTGATCACCGTGCGCCAACGTTCGGTCTCGGCAACGATCAATTCGCGGAACGCCGCGGGTGTACCGGGTGTCGCCTCAACACCCTGATCGAGCAAACGCTGGACAACGCCTGAATCGACCAGTGCGCGATTAAGCTCGCCATTGAGCTTCCCGATGACGTGCGACGGTGTCCCGGCCGGCGCGACGAGTCCGTACCAGGTATTGCAATCAAAACCGGGATACGTGTCGGCGATCGGCGGAAACTCCGGCGCAACGCGCGTCGGTTTTTGCGTCGCTACTGCGATCACGCGGAGTCGTCCTGCCTTGACGAATGACGAAACCTGCGGCGTTCCCGAAAAGATAATCTGCACCTGGCCGGCCACAAGATCTGTTACGGCGCTCGCACCGCCCTTGTACGGCACATGCACGAACTTAACGCCGGCAACAATGTTGAGAAGCTCGACCCCGAGGTGGTTCGGAGTACCGACACCCGGCGATGCAAAGTTGAGCTTGCCGGGCTGCGCCTTCGCTAGATCAATGAGCTCCTTCACGTTGCGCGCTGGCAATGCCGCATTCACGACAAGCAGGTACGGCACATACACCATGAGACCGATCGGCGCAAAAGCGCGCAGCGGCTCGAATGGCATCTTGACGCCAAGCGCAGGATTCACCGCAAGGCCGGCGGAGGTGCCAAATGTAATCGTGTAGCCGTCCGGCGCCGCCTTGGTGCCCAATGTAAGGCCGATCAGCGTACCAGCGCGGGCCGGTTGTCGATCACGACCTGATGGCCGAACGCCTCACCCAATTTGTTTGCGATTTCGCGCGCAACGAAGTCCGTCGTGCCGCCCGGCGGGTACGGCACGATGAGGCGTATCGGCTTGATTGGATAACGTGTCTGTGCGACGGCTACAGACGCCATCGCGAGAGCGGCGGCAAACAATGACTGGCTTATGTGCCGGATTTTCATTGCGCGACTCCAGACGCCAAGACCAGCAGCGAGCAGCGATGGTACACTTTTTCGCGGGCATGAAAGCGGCGCCTGCGGCGCATTTACGCCAGTCACAATGTCCCTCGCTGCTCTCGGTATACTGATGTGCGCGCCGGCAATCGCCGCCGCAATCGATAGCGATATGCAATGACAAGGAGGGAAAGATGCGTCTGAAAGGAAAAGCCGCCGTTGTTACCGGGGCAGGCCGCGGCATCGGCCGTGAGGTCGCGCTGATGCTCGCTGCACAAGGTGCGAGCGTCGTGGTTAATGATCCGGGCGTGGGCCGCGGCGGCGAGAAAACGGACGAGCGTCCCGCCGATGAAGTTGTCGCCGAAATAACAAAGGGCGGCGGCAAGGCATCAGCCAACTACGATTCGGTTGCTGATTACCTCAAAGCAGGGCTCATGGTGAATCAGTGCCTCGATCAGTACGGACGCATCGACATTCTGGTCAACGTCGCCGGCAATCTGCGCGAACGCATGATCTGGAACATGTCGGAGGACGACTTCGATTCGGTGGTCTCGGTGCACCTCAAGGGCCACTGGAACATGGCGCATCACGCCATCAAATACATGCGTCAGGCGGGCTTCGGACGTATCGTTAATTTCTCGTCCGATGCATTTAAGGGTTCGGTCGGTCAATGCAACTACAGCGCGTCGAAGGCCGGCATCATCGCGCTAACCCGCTCGATCGCAAAGGAGACGTCAAAATTCGGCATCACCGCGAATGCGATCTGCCCGGCGGCGGATACGCGCATGACACTGACCGAAGCGGTGAAGGAGAACCGGCGGCGCAAATTCGAGTCCGGTCTCATGACCAAGGAACAGTACGAGCGAACAATGGTGCCGCGGGGGCCGGAGTACATCGCCCCGATGGTCGTCTATCTCTGTCTGGACGATGCCGACGTCATCAACGGCCAGGTGTTCCACGTCGAGCGCGGACGCATCAACACCTATTACTTCGGGGAAGATTTCAAGTCACTGCACAAGGGCGGTGACGGCATGTTCACAATCGACGAGTTGATTGAAGATGTGCCGGTGTCGCTCATGAGCGGCATCGTGCCGGTGGTGCCGCCGGTTAAAATGAGCGAAGCAGTGAAATCGGGCGACCTCAAGAAAGCGAGTTAAGAAGCCATCCGTGCGCAGGGCCGACGGCGTATTGCGAAGCGTCGGCGCTTGCTTACAGCGGTTCGAGCGCTCGGGCGATAGACTCTATGTCGCCCGAGCCGCAAGGTACTTGGCGTACCGGATTTCATACCTGCGGTAAAGCTGCCTTTTATAACGGCGCCGCAGTCAAGAACACAAACAAGAGTCGCTAGTGACAAAACCAACCGTCGAGTCGTTGAACGCGTTTACGTTGCAGCGGCGAAACATCATCAAATCGCTTGCCGCGCTCGCTCTCTGGAACGGGCCTCTCTCCGATGCAATCGGTGCAGCACTCGGTGGTGACCGCAGCGTTCAATCGCTCGGGCCGGCGCAGCCGTTCGACTACGCCTGGCTCAAAGGTCAGGCGCGATCGCTCGCAGGCCAGCGCTACCGCGATGTGTCGCCGCCATTGCCTGACGCAGTCAAAAACCTGACGTGGGATGAGTATCAGGCGATTCGTTATAAACCGGAACATGCGCTGTGGGCGATGGAGCAGTCGCGCTTCCGGGTGAAGTTCTTTCATCTCGGCCTCTATTTCCAGCGCCCGGTTCGTATGCATGAGGTCGCCGGCGGCCAGGCACGTGAAATCGCATATGACCGGTCAATGTTTGATTACGGCAAGCTCCGCGTGCGCGGAGCGCTGGGACCGAAGGATCTCGGCTTCGCCGGGTTCCGGGTCAATTTTCATACCGATTGGGAACGCGACTTCACAGCGTTCCTCGGCGCCAGTTATTTCCGCGCGGTCGGCAGCGAGATGCAGTACGGCCTTTCCGCGCGCGGACTCGCAATCGACTGCGGCATGAATCGTCCCGAAGAATTCCCGATGTTTACTGCCTTCTGGCTCGAGCGCCCGGAGAAGCTGTCAGGCAGGCTCACGGTATATGCCTTGCTCGATTCGCCGAGCGCAGCGGGCGCTTATCGTTTCGATATTCAGCCGGCTGCCACGCTCGTCATGGATGTGGATGCGGCCATTTACCCGCGGCGCGAAATCGAGCGCATCGGCATTGCACCGCTTACAAGCATGTACCAGTACGGTGAAAACGATCGCCGAATGGCCAATGACTGGCGGCCGGAAATTCATGATTCGGACGGACTTTCCATGTGGGCGGGGAATGGCGAATGGATATGGCGGCCACTGACGAATCCGACCGGCGTTGCCTTCAACGCTTATAGCGATGACAACCCACGCGGCTTCGGCCTGCTGCAGCGCGACCGCGACTTCGATCATTACCAGGATGACGGCGTATTCTACGAGCGACGTCCCAGCGTGTGGGTCGAACCGAAGTCCGGATGGGGCAAAGGGTCCGTACAACTCGTTGAGTTACCCACGGTCGATGAAACATCGGACAACATCGTAGCGTTCTGGAATCCGCAGGCGCGTCCTCAGGCCGGCCAGGAACTGCTCTACAGTTACCGTCTGCATTGGGGGACGCAGATGCCGGCGAATCCGCCGCTCGCGCAGGTGGTCGCGACCCGCACTGGAATCGGCGGCGTCATTGGCCGCACGCGTAAATACCTGTCCTGGCGGTTTGCCGTCGACTTCGCGGGCGGCGATCTAGCGATGGTCGCCAAAGATGTGAAGGTCGAACCCGTGATCAGCGCGTCGCGTGGCGAGATCGAGATTACATCCGCGCGACGACTGGATTCAGTGCGCGGATTTCGCGCGATGTTCGATCTCAGACCGGTCGACAGCAGTACGGCGCCGGTGACGTTGCGACTTTACCTGCGGGCGAATGGGCAGCCGTTGACCGAGACGTGGATTTATGATTGGACGGCGCCCGACTCTCGCCTACCGCGCATCGAGTAACAGAGCGGCGGTTCTTCAGGCACATCGCGGCCGATCAGCGACCCTGATGTGCAAAACAACTATCCGACGAGCCGCGTCTCGTCCGCGTTATGCTGGACATTGCGCGGCGCAGATGCAAGCGTCAGCGTCAGTACGCGAGCGACACGAATCTTCGCGCCCGGCTTGACCAGTACTTCGCTGCCTTTAGTGATCGGTTCGCCATCGACTTCAGTCACACCTTCGGACACGGGGCGCAACCGGAATCCGTCCGGAAAACGGCGCAGCTCGAAGTGCCAGCGGCTGATCTGGCGCGCCTGCTGCGGATCATCGAGCGTGAGAACGACATCGTTGGCGGCGGTGCCCTCATGCTCGCGCAGACGGCCGAAGCTGATTATGTCCTGCTGCGGCAGCGTGATCTGCTCGTTGGTTTCCTCGATACGGATCATGCTCGGAAAGGTCGAGTGATCGCGCCAGTCGAAGGCGAGCAGCTCAACCTGGCGCGAAACCCCTTTCAGCTCCACGGGCCCGACCGGCCGGCAGTTGAGTCGATGCGCAAGCGCGAGGTCCTGAAACACTTCACGCGTGACACGAATCTCGCCGATGTTCGACGACGCGGCTACGCGGGCGCAGAGATTGACCGAGTCGCCGCTGACAATCTCGCCATCGGTAAGGACCGGACCCCAATGCACGCCGATGCGCACTTGCAACTGGTGGTCGCGCGCGCGCTGCATGTTTTCGCGTGAGATCAGATTCTGGAATTCCATCAGCGCGACGATCGCCGCATCCGCGGCCGGAAAAGCGAGAAACGCCCCGTCACCCGCTGTATCTACGACACGACCGTTCTGTCGTGGCAGGCACTCGTTGAGCAGATCGATGTGCAGTTGCTGCAACTGGCGCCCGGCGGCATCACCGAAGCGTGCGAAATAAGGCGTCGACCCGACGATGTCCGAAAATGCGATTGCCAGCGGGCGCTCGAACCTGCGTGTGAGTTCCTGCTGCAGCAGGTTCTGGAGACGGATGATTTCCGTCATGCTGAGCGTGCTGAAGTCGGTCATGGTGGCTGCACGATACCCGACGGGCGCAGCACCTACAAGCCGCTACACGATCGAATGCCCGCGTTGCGACTTTCGTCACGCGCTTCTGCCTAACAACAACTGTTTCGCGCGCCATGCGCCCGCTGGTTGTCAGCAGACAACAGCGCGTGATCCACGTGTCAGTAGCGACCGGCTTGCCGACCGATAACGTTTACTCAGGTGTGGCAGCCGCATATACTTCGCGACTATGGGCACTGCCCGTGTAAGCAGGCCGCGACGGCCTTGATGAAGGATGAATGGCGATGGGACTCCGGCTCAAATTCAACCTCGTTTTGTTCCTGGTATTCATGCTGGGACTCGCTGTTTCCGGCTACATCTCGTTCGAGCTTTTACATAAGAATGCGCGCGAAGAAGTGCTGCGTACGGCCGGCGTGATGATGGAAGCGGCGCTATCAATGCGCTCATATACCGTCGGCCAGGTGCGCCCGCACCTGCGTGTAGTGGAAGATGAATTTCTGCCGCAGAGCGTGCCGGCGTACGGCGCAACGGAGATCATGAATCAACTCCGCAAGAAGTATCCGGATTACGCCTATAAGGAAGCCGCGCTCAATCCAACCAATCCGCGCAATCGCGCCGTGGACTGGGAATCGGATATCGTCAATGAATTTCGCAACAATGAGGAACGCAAGGAATTCACGGGCACGCGTGTCACGCCGACCGGCGTGTCCATGTATCTGGCGCGGCCGTTCCAGATCAAAGACGCAGCGTGTCTCGCGTGCCATACGACATCCGACAGCGCGCCGGCTTCCATGGTCAAGCTGTATGGGCCAAATAACGGCTTCGGTTGGAAGTTGAATGAAGTGATCGGCGCGCAGATTGTTTCCGTGCCGATGTCATTGCCGATCGCGAACGCCAATCGAGCGTTTTACACGTTCATGGCATCGCTGGCCGGTGTATTCATTGTGCTCTTCGTGATTCTCAACATCATGTTGTCCGTGCTGATCGTGCGGCCGATCCGTAAAATGTCTGCGGCGGCGGACAAGATCAGCGTCGGCGAGCTGGACATTCCTGAGCTGTCCGAATCGGGCCGCGATGAAGTCGCGCTGCTCGGCAAGTCGTTCAACCGCATGCGCCGCAGTCTTGAAAAGGCGATCAGCCTGATCGACGACAAGTGATTGAGGCGTTTCGATCGTGAACGCTGAGATAGCGCTCCCGCGCGGCTACTCGCTGCAGGAATACCGCATTGAATCGACACTCGGCATCGGCGGCTTCGGGCTGACGTACCTGGCGACGGACAGCAACCTCAATGTGAAGGTTGCGATCAAAGAATATCTGCCCGGCGACCTGGCGCTGCGCGGCGATGACCAGTCGGTACGATCGAAATCCGATACCACGCTCGATACGTTCAACTGGGGCCGCTCGCGGTTTCTCGACGAGTCGCGCACGCTGGCATCGTTCCGGCACGCGAACATCGTGCGGGTGATGCGTTTCTTCGAAGCGAACGAGACGGCTTACATGGTCATGGAGTTCGTCGACGGTCAGCCGCTCAACGAATGGATCAAAAATCGCAGGCCCATCCCTGAACCGCAGTTAACGGCCATCGCAGTGCCGCTGCTCGACGGGCTGGGCATGATTCATCGCGCGGGGTATCTGCATCGCGACATCAAGCCCGGCAATGTGTTCTTGCGCCATGACGGCAGCCCGGTACTCCTCGATTTCGGCTCTGCTCGCGTCGCCACCGCGGACACCGAGCGCACGGCGATCGTGACGCCCGGATATGCGCCGCTTGAGCAGTACCATGTTCATGGCAATCAGGGTCCGTGGACCGATCTCTATGCACTGGGCGCGGTGCTCTACTGGATAGTTACCGGCGATAAGCCGATGGAAGCAACCGCGCGGGTGCCGAAGGACCCCATGAAGACGGCGGTAGACGCCGGCGATCGTTCGCGCTACAGCCTCGAGCTCCTGAAAGCAATCGACTGGGCGCTCGCACCGGCGGAAACCGCACGGCCGCAGTCAGTCGATCAGCTTCGCAGCGCGCTGCAAAACAGTGCCCATGACGCTGTGGCTGATCTGAAGACTATCTTCGTGGACAAGACTCTGCGTTCCAGTCCGGCGGTTTCCCAACCGAGCCAGCCGGCAAGCGCCGTGTTCGACAGCGAGATGCTCAAAAAAATGAGCGCCGAGCTTGCGCGCCACATCGGCCCGATTGCGGCAATGGTGGTCAAAGCGGCGGCGCGCAAAGCGACGACCGTGATGCAGCTCGCGGAAAAAGTCGCTATGGAGATCGCGGACGCCAAGGCTCGGGCGCTGTTCGTAAAGAAGTTTTCGAGCGACGAAAAATCGAAGCCCGCAGCGGAGCCAAGCCGTCCCTCGCATGCGACTTCGCAGCCGTCATTATTGATGTCGGCACAGCCGCGTTTCGAACCTGCGATGCTGACAAAAGCGGAGCACGAGCTTGCCAGATATATCGGCGCTGTCGCGCGCGCTATCGTCAGACGCACCGCCGCAAAAGCGCGTGACGAATCAGAGTTCTACGCGATTCTTGCCGCGGAAATCCAGGATCCCGCTGATAAAAAGTCGTTCATCCGCAAGACCATGTCAACGTCCGGGCGCGAATAGACAGGTTCACGCCTTGTGCTGAGCCGGCAGGCTGTTGGCGGTCTGCATCGCATGCCATAGCTTCGACGGCGTCAGTGGCATGTCGAGATGCGTGACGCCGAGCGGCCGCAGCGCATCGATCACCGCATTCACCAGCGCCGGCAGCGAAGCCGTACAGCCCGATTCGCCCATGCCTTTGACGCCTAACGGACTCACTTTGCTCACGGTCGGATGCTCTTCGCCGCGCAGACTTTTGAGCAAGTCCGCGCGCGGCATTGTGTAGTCCATGAAGCTAGCGGTCAGCGGCTGCCCTGATTGGCGGTCGTAAACGATATGCTCGCCGAAGACCTGTCCCGCGCCCTGCACGACACCGCCATGCAGTTGGCCTTCGACAATCGCGTGATTGATCACGGTGCCGCAGTCATCGACGGCGCAGTACGAGACGATTTCCGGCTCGCCTGTTTCTCGATCGACCTCGACTTCGACAATGTGACAGCCGTTGGGGAATGTTGAAGCGAACTTGCCTTCAGCGATGCAACTGATCGTCTTCGATTTCGCCAGCTCGGCAAGTTTCACCGTGCGCTCGGTCGCGCTCGACAGGAACTCGCCATTGGCATATGTCACCTGTGATGGCTCGAGATTTAACTCGAGTGCCGCCAGTGCTTTGCCTTGTTCGATTAATTTGTTCGCGGCGAGATAGCAGACACTGCCCGCGCCGACCATCGTTCGTGAGCCGCCCGTGTGGTTGCCTTGGAGCATGTTATCCGGCGCGCATTGCACGACTTTGACTTGCGTGCGGGGGATGCCGAGCGCATCCGCAACGATCATTGCCATCGTCGTCTCATGACCATGACCCTGCGACTTCGATACGGTATGCACAGTCACAGTACCGCTCGCCGACAGGCGCAGTTCGATTTCATCCTTCGCCGCATTGCCGGCACCGGTGTTTTCGATCACCGTCGACATGCCGATGCCGCGCAGCTTGCCGACAGAAGCGGACTTCGCCCGGCGTTGGGCAAAACCTCGCCAGTCCGCGAGGCGCAGCGCTTTATTGAGTAACCCGGGCAAATCCGCAACGTCGTAAACGGAATCCGTCGGCGTGCGGTATGGGAATGCATCCGGCGGAATAAAATTTTTCCGGCGCAGCTCGGATGGATCGACATTGAGCTCCAGCGCAGCCTGATTGACAAGTCGTTCGATCGCATAGGCTATGTCCGGCCGGCCTGCACCGCGATAAGCGCCTATCGGTGTCGCGTTGGTCAGCGCAACACGATATCTCGCGTACAGCGCAGGAATGCGATAAACGCCCGTCAGACATGTCGTCGTATTTCGAATGTGCCCCATCGCTGCCGGCGACAGGTATGCGCCCATGTCATTGATCCAATGCATGCGCATCGCGAGAAACTTGCCGTTGCCGTCGAGCGCAAGCTCGCCGCTGATGATGTTGCCGCGCCCATGCGTGTCACTTAAAAAACCTTCAACGCGGGTTGACACCCATTTCACCGGTTTGCCGGCGAGCTTTGATGCCATCATCAGCGCGCAGTATTCGGGGTAAGCAACCGTCCGCTGTCCGAAGCCGCCGCCTACATCGTGCGCCTCGAATCGGAGCTTGTCCTCAGGAACATTCGTATAGGAGGAGATCTGCTTGCGCAAGGTGGTAACGCCCTGCATGCACACCTTAAACGAGTAGACACCAGTGACCGCATCATAAGACACCAGACATGCGCGCGGCTCCATGGGCGATGGCGCCACGCGCGTTGACTCCACCTTGAGCCTGGTCACATGCGCGGCTTTAGAAAACGCCGCGTCTACGGCCTGTGCATCACCCGCCTCGGTTTCGAACGGCATGTTGCCCGGGACATTATCGTGTAGCTGTGTTGCGCCGGGCGCAATTGCATCTTCGGGCATCGCTGCGGATGGCAAGTCTTCGTACTCAAGTTCGATGAGTCCGGCGGCGTCCTGCGCCGCCGCGGCGCTGGTTGCCACCACCAGCGCGAGAGCTTCTCCCACGAACCGTACTTTGCCATGTGCCAATACCGGCCGGTCGGGCGTTCGCGCCTGCATGCCGTTGATGCCCGGGAACGTCAGTGCATGCGGCGCGTTGACGTAGCCGGCTTTGACCGCATCGTCGCCGGTCAGTATGTGTTTTACGCCCGGATGCCCCAGTGCGGCGGTCGTATCGATCGCCTTGATATGCGCGTGTGCGCGGTCAGCACGCAGAAAGTGGGCGTACAGCTCGTCTGCCATATGCCAA
>Ga0207691_10004217_pt1 | contig 13961 bp, 15 predicted proteins | sample KBSM13metaG_FD_184327 | JGI IMG/M metagenome (GOLD analysis project Ga0207691, IMG submission 184327) | Miscanthus rhizosphere microbial communities from Kellogg Biological Station, Michigan, USA - KBS M1-3 metaG (SPAdes) (version 2) | ecosystem: Host-associated > Plants > Roots > Rhizosphere >... | reverse complement strand
CTGTCGCCGCAACGCGGCTGGTCGGCGCCCACGTTCGCCGCGTTCGTGTCGTCGATCATCGAGTCCGGGGCCGACCCGGCCAACATGGACTCGGTGCGCAAGCGCCTGCGCGAGCTCGGGCTCGAGCCGTACGACTGCCTGTCGCCGCCGCTGATGGACTTCATCGCCACCCACCAGGCGCGCGCGTCGGGCGCGCTCAAGCACTGACATGGAGCGGGTCGAGCGCCACGCCTGCGCCGGCGGCTGGCAGGAAGTCTGGAGCCATGCGTCGCAGGCGCTCGCCTGCACGATGCGCTTCGGCATCTACCTGCCGCCGCAGGCGCAGCAGCAGGCATGTCCGGTGCTGTACTGGCTGTCGGGACTGACCTGCACCGAGCAGAATTTCATCAGCAAGTCGGGCGCCCAGCGCTACGCCGCCGAACACGGCGTGATCCTGGTGTCGCCCGACACCAGCCCGCGCGGCGCCGGCGTCGCCGATGGCGACGGCTACGACATCGGCCTTGGCGCCGGCTTCTACGTCAATGCCACCCAGGTGCCGTGGTCGGCGCACTACCGCATGTACGACTACGTCGTCGACGAACTCCCTGGGCTCGTCGACGCGTCGTTTCCGGCCACCGGCGCCCGCTCGATCAGCGGACACTCGATGGGCGGACACGGCGCGCTGGTCGTCGCATTGCGCAATCCCGGACGCTATCGCAGCGTTTCGGCGTTCGCGCCGATCGTCGCGCCGTCGCGCGTTCCCTGGGGCGGGAAGGCGTTCGCCGCTTACCTTGGCCATGAGCGCGCGGCATGGCGGCAGTGGGACGCAGTCGAGCTGATCGCCACTGCACCGGAGCGACTACCGGTACTGGTCGATCAGGGCGAGGCGGACGAATTCCTCGCCACGCAGCTGCGAACGGAATTGCTGCGCGAAGCCTGCATCGCCGCAGGCCATCCACTGACCCTGCGCATGCAGCCCGGGTACGACCACAGCTACTACTTCATCGCCAGTTTCATCGGCGAGCACATCGCGTGGCATGCGGCGGCGCTTAAGCGCTCTTCGTAGGAGCGGCCTTAGCCGCGAGCTTCTGATCTTCTGGCAGACAAGCGAAAGGCTCGCGGCTGAAGCCGCTCCTACGAAAAGCTTATGGAGCGATGAGAAAATCGGTGTAGGCGAAACGTTCGTCGCGCAGCACGGTCTCACCACAAGTCACTTCCAGCGGGTAGGAGAACATCGGCCCCGACCACACGCAGGTGTGGAATTCGCCGTTCTCCCCGCAGGGATCGACGCTGGACGGCAACGCCTGCAGCAGGTCGGCGTCGAACGCGCGTCCGCTGAACGCCGAATCCAGCTGCTGCGTGTCCACGCAGCACACGTGCGCGCGCAGGCCGCCGTCGATCATGTCGCGCGCGAGCTGCGTCGTGTCGGCGCCGAACACCGGAAACCGGGGCGCCCACCCGAGCCGCGCGCACAGCGCTTCCCGATAGGCCCGGATGTCGGCGAGGAAGAGATCGCCGAATGCGATGTGCTCCAGGCCCGGCCAGCGGTCGCTTGCGCGCTGCAACGCGTCGGCGAACACCTGCTCGTAGATGTCGTTGCTGGCGCGCTGCGGCATCCGCGCCTCGATGACCGGCAGCCCGGCCGCCTCGGCCTGCGCATGCAGGACCTCGACGCGGATGCCCTGCATGGCGACGCGCTCGTAACCTTCGGTGATCGTCGTGACCAGGCCGACCACTTCGACGTCATCGCGCTGGCGCAACGTGTGCAGAGCCCACGCGGCATCCTTGCCGCCGCTCCAGGACAACAGAACGCGGGTGGTCATCGCTACGCCGATTTGACGTCGGTGAGCTTCCAGCCGCTGCCGGCGAGCAGGCGCATACGCTGCTTGAAGACGCTCCCCGGGATCGACGTCGTCACCACCAGGTCGATGTGCAGGTCGCGCTGGTTGCCGACGACGGTCGCGGACGGATCGGTCGCGCCGAGCGCCGCGTCGACCGCATCCGGATCGGGTTGCCTGAGGCGCCAACGTTCGAACAGCGCCGTGTTGCGCAATGCGTCCTGCAGTTCGGCGGCGATGGCGTCCGCGCCCTGTGCGCGGAAGGCGAGGTCGGCGTCGCCACCACGCGCCTGTTCGGGATCGGGAAGGCTCAGGTAATAACGGGTGGCCATGTCGGTATCGAGTGGGAACAGGACCGCAGCCTAGCGCGGACGCGTCAGGACGGCGTCATCGGGCCGGCGCGACCTCCGGCCGCATCGCCGCGATGGGCAATGTGGCGAGGCGCTGCATTTCGGCGTCCTGCAGCAGCGTCGCGTCATCGATCGCGGCCAGCGCGAAGCCGTGCGCATCGTTGCCCCAGAACAACGCATCGCCGACCTGCAGCGTCGGCACGCCGAACACGCCGGCGGCGAGCGCGGCGTCGGTGTTCGCGCGCAGTGCGAGCTTGATCTCGTCGTCCGCCAGCCGCTCGGGCGCGATGCCGAGGCGTTGCAGCAACGGCGCGAGAGCCTGGACGCTGTCGCCTGCGCGGCCCTGCGTCCAGATCCAGTCGAACACCGCATCCACGGCCGCGACCGTGCAGTCGCCGGCGATGCACGAGCGCAGTGCCGCCACCGGATTGAACGGATGCGCGGGCGGAAACACCAGCGGCACACCCACCTGGCGCGACTGCCAAAGTGCATGGCGATACGTGAATTCGCGTTTGCCGGGGATTTCGGCGGGGCCTTTCTGCCCGCGTGCGGACAGCACCGCGGCCAGCAACACCGGCATCAGCGTGACCTCGCGCTCGCGCGCGAGCGCCTTCACCTTCGGCCATTGCAGCGCCGCGAACGGCGAGATGACGTCGAAATACCAGCGCAGCGTGATGGGGTCGCGCGTCACTGCCACAGGCCGATGATCAGTCCATAGAGCGTGAACTGCAGCGTGTGGTAGCCCCCGTCGATCAGCCAGAGCTTGAGGCTGCGTTGGGCGAAGGCGTAATTGATGGCGAAGCTCATCGCCACCAGCGCAAGGCCGACGAGAAGGCCGTCGAACACCGCAACCCGAAGCCCTGGTGCCGGTCCCATCAGCCAGTCGAAGGCGAGCGCCGCGATGAACGCGGCGACGAAGGCGGTGGCGAACGTGTGCCGCGGATGTTGTCCCGGCGCATTTGGATCCATCCCGGCCTCGCGGCACCACGCGTGCTTGAACAGCGGCCCGTACCAGATGCCGCCGAGCACGAACGCCGACAACGCGCACACCACCACGGCCAACCAGCTGATCTGTGACATCGACATGCCTCCCTGAAGTGGCCGTGGATCGCCCGCTTTCGTGGAGATCGATCCTGCGATCGGCGCAGAGGTCGCGCAGCGTCCGGGTCGGCCATGAACGTACCGCATCGTGGCGACACCCGCATCCGGGCGCCCGGCGCTTGTGATCCCCGGCGGCGGGGCCGACACTGGGGTCCGGGGGTGCGCATGCGGCGATGGCGGATCACGTGGTTGCTGGGCCTTGTGTTCGCGACGGTCGCCCTGTCCGCGGATGCGGACCCGCGCGACAACGGCATCGTCGGCATCCAGCGCCTGCACATGGCGGCCGACGCCGCGCCCGCGTTGGCCGTGCTGCAGGCAGGCGCCAGCGAAACCAGTGGCCGCAACGACCGACTCGCCGGCATGGAGCGCGGCGGTGGCTGGTGGCGGATCGAGCCGAACGCGACGCACGACGAACGGGTGCTGCTGGTGTCGCACCCGTACAGCGCACGCGTGACTGTGCTGGCGCCGCCCGATTACCGTGTGCAACAGCAAAGCGTGTTCGATCCGCACCTGGATCCGCGCTATTCACGGCGCGCGCTGGTGTTCCCGTTCCGTGCCGACGGGCCGGTCTATGTCGGCATCCGCGATGCGCGTTATCCGTTGCAGGTGGCGGTACGCAGCGTGGCGGCGCATGCAGTGTCCGACCGCAGCCACCTGCAGGTGCTCTACGCCGCTGGTGGCGTGCTGGTCGGCGTGTGCCTGGTGGCGCTGGTGTTCTGGCTGGTGCTGCGCGAACGCGTCTACCTGCTCTACTCGGGTTGCATGGCGATGCAGCTGTTGTACGTGCTGTGCGCGTACGGCGAGGCGTATGCGCTGCCGGGGCTGCGCCAGCTCGCGCGCTTCTCGGCACCCGGCGTGTGGTTCTTGGCGACGGCCTCGACGATCGTGTCGGTGTATTTCCTGCTCGATTTCGGCGAGTTGCGCGTGCGCACGCCGCGCCTCGCGCTCGCCCTGCGCTGGATCGGCGCCTACCTGCCGCTGCTGTCGCTGGTGTTGCTGGTCGCCCCGTGGCCGGTCGACAAGGGCTGGTTCCCGAATGTGGCAACCTGTTGCTGCTGCTCGCCAACGCGCTCGCGATCGTGAGCCTGTTCATGGCATGGCGTCGCGGTGGACGCCACGCCGGGATGATGCTGCTGGCATGGATCCCGCTGGTGCTCGCATCGACCGCGCGCGCCGTGCAACTGAGTTCCGGCGCGCCGTTGCCGCCGTGGCTCGAGTACGGATTGCCGCTGGTACTCGCCTACACCGCAGTGGTGCTGATGCTGGGGATGGCCGATCGCATGCGCGCGTTCCGTCATGAGCGCGACCACGCGCAGTACGAGGCCGAACGCGATCCGCTCACCGGCGTGCTCAATCGCGCCGGCATCGAACGGCGCCTGGACTGGGCGCTGGCCGCGGCCGCCGGCGAATACCGGCCGTTGGCCGTGCTGTTCCTGGACATCGACCACTTCAAGAAGATCAACGACAGCCACGGTCATGCCGTTGGCGACGCCTGCCTGGGCGCACTGGTGCGGATCATCGCCACCGAGCTCCAGTACGGCGACCAGGTCGGCCGCCTGGGGGGCGAAGAGTTCCTGCTGGTATTGCCCGGTGCCGACCGGCGCCGGGCGCGCGACATCGCTGAACACATCCGTCGCGGCGTGGAATTGCGCTGCGCGCGGATCGCCGACATCCCGCTGGCGATGACGGTCAGCATCGGCGTCGCCGAAAGCCGTCGCTCCGATACCGTCGCCGACCTGATCGCGCGCGCCGACGGCGCGATGTACACGGCCAAGCGCGCCGGTCGCAACCGGGTGATGACCACCGGCGCGACGAACGTGCCGACGCCGGCTTGACCATCGATGCTGGCCGATATCGATGCCGTGACCGGCTTCTGGAGCGCGGCGGGCGAGCGGCGCTGGTTCGTGCGCAGCGAAGCCTTCGATCGCGACTGCGAGACCCACTTCCTGGCAACCCATTTCGCCGCCGCGCGGCGGGAACTCGAACACTGGACGGAGCGTGCCGATGGCGTGCTGGCGCTGCTGATCCTGCTCGACCAGATTCCGCGCAACGTGTTCCGTGGCAGCGCCCACAGCTATGCCACCGATTCGCTCGCGCGGCATTACGCCGCGCGCGGCGTGGACGCGGGATTCGACCGGCAGGTCGATCGCGCGATGCGTATCTTCTTCTATCTGCCGTTCACGCATTCCGAAGACATCGCCGACCAGGAGCGCTCGCTGCGCCTGCACCGCACGTTCCCCGGCAGCGGCCAGGACACGTGGGCGGCACGCCATCACGAGGTGATCAGGCGCTTCGGTCGCTTCCCGCACCGCAATGCGGCGCTAGGTCGCCGCAACACGCAGGAAGAACAGGCGTGGCTCGACGCCGGCGGTGGCTTCGGCTGAGCTACCCAGACTTGGTTCAGTAGCGCGGAATCGCCGGATCGGCCTCCGCCCACGCGTCGATGCCGCCGACGACGTTGTAGACCTCGGTGAATCCCTGTTGGCGGAAGTGTTCCGCAACCTGCGCGCTGCGACCGCCGTGATGGCACAGGAACGCGAGCGGCGTGTCCTTCGGCAGCGCTTCAAGCGTCGCGATGCCGTGGTCGAGCGTCGCGAACGGCGCCTTGACCACCGCGAACGCGCGTTCTTCCGGCGGGCGCACGTCGACCAGCGTGATGCCGTTCGCGGCGAGCTTGCCGGCCGCTTCGAGCGGTGAGAGTTCGCGCACCCTCGGCGGCGCGTTGGGGTTGTCGATGACCAGGCCGCGGCCACGCGCGTCGTCCACCCAGTCGATCGACATGCCTTCGGCGCGTCGCGCCGACGCCAGGTCGAACTGCACGCGGATGCCGTCGACTTCGGTGGCGATCGCGCCGTCGTTGACCGGCGCCAGCTGCAGCTTGGCGTTGTAGCGCGGGTCGACCTCGACCTGCAGCGTGTAGCCGCTGCCGGCGTCGTGCAGCGCCTTGTGCAGCATCTCGAACGCGGCCGGGGTGATCGTCACCATCGGCGCTGTACGGTCGGGCGGCGCCAGGCCGAGCGCGGTGTTCAATTCGCCGCTGTTGGCCATCTGCACGATGATGTCGCTGCCGCCGACGAGCTCGCCGTCGATGTAGAGCTGGGGGATGGTCGGCCAGTCGCCCCACGCCTTGATGCCTTCGCGGATTTCGGCATCGGCCAGCACGTCGACGTGCGCGTAGTCCACGCCCAGTCCGTCGAGTGCGCCGACGGCCTTGGCCGAGAAGCCGCACTGCGGCGCGCGCGGTTCGCCCTTCATGAACAACACGACCTTGTTGGCCTGCAACAGCCCGGCGATGCGCTCGCGCAGGGCGGGCTCGATGGAAGCGTGTTCGGGGGGCATGGGGGCGTCATCCGGAAGCGGGCACGCATTTTAGCGGCCCGGATTGTTAGGGATTCGCTTTTTCGCGCATGAACCCCGTGCGGCGCCAGGCGGCAGCGGGGGGGGCTGCGTGGATGGCGCATTCACCGCGCCCCCGGCATGATGCGATCCATGCCGAAACCCGTCCTGCTGGACTGCCCGCCGCGCCATCCGCACGCATGGCTGGTGTGCCTGCTTGCGTCGCAGGTGATCGTGTTCGCGCTGTGGTGGCAGTTCGGCTGGCAGGTGGGGCTGCCGCTGTTGATTGCCACGCACCTGCCGTTCTGGTGGGGCACGTTGTGGCCGCAGTCGCGGCTGCTCTGCCCGGTGCTGACGCGGCTGCCGACCAGCGAGCGCGCGGTCTGGCTGACCATCGACGATGGCCCTTCGACGCAGACGCTGGCGATGCTCGACCTGCTCGACACGCACCAGGCGCGCGCCACTTTCTTCGTCGTCGGCGAACGCGCCGCCGCACATCCGGAACTCGTGCGCGAGATCGTCCGTCGCGGCCACGGTATCGCCAACCACAGCGCGACCCATCCGGTGCGCTGGTTCTGGGCGCTCGGTCCGCAGAAGATGCGGCTGGAGATCGAGCGCACCCAGGCCATCCTCGAACAGATCACCGGCACGCGACCGCGCTGGTTCCGCGCGGTGATCGGCATGTCCAACCCGTTCGTGGCCAGTGCGCTCAAGCGCGAAGGCCTGACGCGCGTGGCGTGGAATGCGCGCGGTTTCGACGCCGTCGTCGCCGATCCGGTTCGGGTGCTGCGCGGCGTCGAGCGCAACCTCGGTCCGGGCGCGATCGTGTTGATGCACGAAGGCGCGGCGCATGGCCGCAACCTCGAAGGCATGGCGCTGCTGCTGCAGCGGTTGGACACGCTGGGCTACCGCACGATGCTGCCCGAGGCGCTGGAACGCGAAGTCGTCGCCGACACCGCACTCGCGGCCTGACGTTCGCGCAACGACCGCTACGGTTTCGTCGCCACAACCAGCCAGTTGTTGAATGGCGTGTTACCGCGCAGCGGCGTGAAGTCGCCGTCCAGTCCGGCCCGTCGCAACGTGTCGCGCAATGCGTCCGCGCGCGGGTAATGGCGCGGCGGTGCATTCATCCAGCCGAGCAGGTTGGCGAAGCGATCGAACGCGCGCGTGACCCGCATGCGGCGGCTGCCGTCCTCGATGCCGGTACGGATCACCAGCCGTCCGCCCGGCACCAGCATCGCGATCGCCGCGTCGAGCAGCCGCTGCTGCGCGGCGTCGTCTAGGTACTGCAGCACGTCGAGGATGGCGACGCTGCCCCGGTGCGGCGGGAAGCCGCGCGACAGGTCGACGACGTCGAACGCGACATCGTGCAGTCCCGCGTGCGTGGCCGCGCGTCGCGCCTGGCCGATCTTGCCCGCATCGTTGTCTACGCCCAGGTAGGGCAATGCCACGGATTCGGCGCGCAGCGCGTGCGCGAGCAGGCCGATGCCGCAACCAAGGTCCAGCAGCGGCGCGCGACTGCCGCGCAACGCGGCCGTCACGCCCGGGTACAGCGGATCGCTGCCGAGCTTGATGAGGCTGTAGTGGTAGTGCCAGCGGCTGCCGTACCAGCGCGCGGGCAGGAACGCGCGTGCGATGTGACGCGCGGTCGCGGCGTCGAAGGCCGGCGAGACGATCATCGGGCGAGCAACCGCAACGCCACCGGCAATGCGGCGTCCGTCCACAAGGCATACATCGCGCGCGACGGATGCAGGCCGTCGTCGACCAGCATCGCCGCCGCCGCGCCGTGTTGGCGCGAGAGCGCGGTGATGTCGACGAAGGCGACACCGCGCGCATCGCAGATCGACCTGGCCGCGGCGTTGTAGGCATCGAGCTCGCCCGCGATCGCGCTGGTGTCGCGGCCCGACGTGACGCCGAAGGTGGTGGCGCCCCAGTCGGGGATCGACAGCACCAGCACGCGATCGCTGCGGCCATGCGCGAATGCGACCGCACGCTCCAGCAGCGCGGCGAACTGCGTTCGATATTCGTCTAGCGGACGTCCGCGGTACTGATTGTTGACGCCGATGAGAAGGCTGACGAAATCGAACTGCCCCGGCTGCGCGGCATCGATGGCGGCGTCCAGTTCGTCGGTGGTCCAGCCGGTGGCGGCGACCACATGGGGATCGGCAATCCCGATGCCGCTCGCGCGCAGCCGGGCGGCGAGTTGCATCGGCCAGCGGTCGATAGGCGCCACGCCCTCTCCGATCGTGTAGCTGTCGCCGAGCGCCAGGTACGACAGCGCCGGCGCGCCATCGCGCGACGCCGTCATCGCGCAACCCGCCAGCGCGACGACTGCCAGCGCCACGACCGGCAGCGTCGCTTCAAGCCATCTCCTCGGTGCGCGCATCACGGCAATCCTCCGTGCGTTCCGCGCGACGATCCAGCACCCGCCCGATGCGCGCGAATACTTCACGCAGCACGCCCGCCTCGGGCAGCAGGGTCACCCGGAAGTGGTTGCGATAGGGGACGTTGAAACCCGAACCCGGCACGACCAGCACGTCTTCCTCTTCCAGCAGCTGCAATGCGAACGCGTGGTCGTCGAAGCCTTGTGCGGCCGGTCCGACGACGCCGGGGAAGCCGTACATCGCGCCGGCCGGTGCCACCAGCGAAAGGTGCGCACTTGCGGCGCAGCAATCGATGAGCGCCTGGCGGGTGTCGTGCAGGCGTCCGCCCGGTGCGCACAACGCATCGATCGTCCGATCGCCGTGCAGCGCGTGTTCGATCGCCAGCTGGCCCGGGACGTTCGCGCACAGGCGCAGCGCCGCCAGCAGGTCCATCGCATGGTGGAAGTCGCTGCACGCCGCCAGGTCGCCCGACAGTACTGCCCAGCCCACCCGCCAGCCGCACGCACGATGCGCCTTCGACAGGCCGCCGAACGACAGGCACGGCACGTCGCCGGCGAGCGGCGCGAGCGGTTGCACGACGGCGCCGTCGTAGGCGATGCCGTCGTAGATCTCGTCGGACATCAGCAGCAGCCGATGGCGCGCGGCAATGGCGACGATGCGTTCGAGCAGGGCGCGCGGATACACCGCGCCGGTCGGATTGTTCGGGTTGATGAGCACGATGGCGCGCGTGCGCGGCGTCACCAGCGCTTCGATCTCGTCCGGATCGGGCAGAAACGCGTTCTCAGGACCGCAACGGTAATAGCGCGGGCGGCCGTCGTTGAGGATGGTGGCTGCCGACCACAGCGGATAGTCGGGCGAGGGCAGCAGCACCTCGTCGCCGGGATTGAGCAGCGCGCGCAGGCTCAGGTCGATCAGCTCGCTGACGCCGTTGCCGATGAATACGCGCTCGGGCGATGCGTCCGGCGTGCCGCGCGAGCGCTGGAACGCGGCGATCGCCTCGCGCGCGACCGGAAGGCCCTGCTGGTGCGTGTAGGGATCGCTGTTGGCGATGCCGTCGGCGATCGCGCGCTGCAGGTGTTCGGGTGCGCGGAATCCGAACGCGCCGGGATTGCCGATGTTGAGCTTGATCAGCGAACGGCCCTGGGCTTCGAGTTCGCGTGCGCGGCGGGACAATTCGCCGCGGATTTCGTAGCGGACTTCGGACAGGCGCGCGCGGGTGGCGAGGCGGGAGGCGGACATTCGACGCATGGATTGTGACGTGGGCCGCCAGCCTAGCGGAAATGCGCGCCCCGCTGCCGGGGCAGGCGCGTCTAGAATGCGGTCATGACGGCATTCCCCACTGCATGATTGCGGCGCTGCAGACGATCGGATGGCCGACCGGCACGCGTGTCGATCCGGCCTGGGCCGCATTGCAGGGCCGGCATCCGCAGGCGCGACCGGCGCGGGTGATCGAGCAGCACCGCTCCGGGTACATCGTCGCCGAGGGGCCGGGCGAGGGGCATGCGACCGAATCCCCGGCTGAATGGCAGCGCGCACCGAGCTATCGCAAGGGCGGATTGCCCAGCGAGGACCGCGCCGCGGTCGGCGACTGGGTGCTGATCGAAGGCGCCGGAAAGAAAAGCCGGATCGCGGCGATGTTCCCGCGCCATTCGGCGATCAAGCGCGGCGCCGCCGGCGAGCATTACAAGCAGCAGGTGATCGCGGCGAACATCGATACGGTGTTCGTGGTGTCGGGCCTGGACGCCGATTTCAACCCACGCCGCATCGAGCGCTACCTGCTGCTCGTGCAGGGCAGCGGCTGCACGCCGGTCGTGGTGCTGACGAAAGCCGACAAGGTCGATGACGTCGACGCGGCCCTCGCCGCGCTGGCCGATCTCGTCGCGCAGGGCACGCCGGTCCTCGCGGTCAACGCCAAGGACTCTGGCAGCGTCGCCGCGCTGGCGCCGTGGCTCGAGCCCGGCACGACCGCGGTCCTGGTCGGCTCGTCGGGTGCCGGCAAGTCGACGCTGACCAACACGCTGCTCGGCATCGACCGCATGCGGACCGCCGCCGTGCGCGAAAGCGACGCGCGCGGCCGCCACACCACCACCCACCGTGCGCTGATTCCGCTGCCGTCGGGTGCCTGTCTCGTCGACACGCCCGGCATGCGCGAACTCAAGCCGACCGGCGAGGAAGTCGTCGCCGAGAACTTCAGCGACATCGATGCGCTGTCCGGGGAATGCCGGTTCCGCGACTGCCAGCATCAGCGCGAACCGGGTTGTGCCGTGCGCGCCGCGATCGACGACGGCCGCCTGGATGCCGCGCGCTACGCCCACTACCTGAAACTGAGCGATGAGGTTGCCGGCGCCGCGACCAAGCTCGCGACGCGATTGGCGCAGAAGGCCGACGAAAAGGTGCCGGGCAAGGCGTCGAACAAGCGGCCGGACGACAGATATGGGCGGCGCTGAACCATCACGATGACCGAGCAGCACGCCCCCGACATCCTCCACCACGCCGCCCTCGATGCCCGCATGGTCCGGGCGGTGCGCGGGATCAAGCTGCTGGGGATGGTGAGCTGGCCGATCGAAGTGCAGTACAGCTTCCTGGCCCGTTGGGGACGCGGCAATTCGTCGCTGCCGGAGGTCGAATACCCGGCATACGACTTCAGCGAGACGCGGCGCGAGCTGGCCGCCATCGTCGATGAAGCCGATCCTGACCATCCGCTGGGCCACTACGTCGCCGAGTCGGCGCTGTCCTGGTCGGTGGCCGCCGAACTGCTCGAAGCGATCGGCACCCCGAAGGTCACCGAATTCTCCATCCGGCTGTTCGGACATCCCGATGCGCCGCTGCCAGGCAACGGTCCGACCACGTGCGAGGCGGCGCGGCACTTCATCGACATCGCCAACGAGCTCGATCGCGAACTGCTGGCGCCATCGGAGCAGGTGTCGATTTCCGCCACCGCACTGCAACTGCAGCTGCAATCCGACCTCGACGATTTCTTCAACGGGCGGGTGATCGACGTCGTGCTCGATCCACACCTGATCGCCAAGGCCGCCGCCGGCGCCACGCGCATCCGCCTGCGCTCCGGCGCAGCCTTCAGCGACTACGACCGCCACCAGCTGCTCGAGCACGAGGCGTTCGTGCATTCGCTGACCGCGTTGAACGGTCGCGCACAACCGTTGCTGCCGAGCCTTGCGCTGTCCTCGCCGCGCACCACCGCGACCCAGGAAGGCTTGGCGACCTTTGCCGAACAGATCACCGGCAGCATCGACATCGAGCGGATGAAGCGCGTGAGCCTGCGCATCGAGGCGGTCGCGCACGCGCTCGACGGCGCCAACTTCATCGACGTGTTCCGCTATTTCCTCGACGCCGGCCAGCAGCCGCCGGAGAGCTTCGCGTCGGCGCAGCGCGTGTTCCGCGGCGTGCCGCTGACCGGCGGCTGTGCCTTCACCAAGGACACGGTCTACCTGCGCGGCCTGATCGGCGTGCACACGTTCTTCCGTCGTGCGCTCAGGCAGCGCAAGCTGCACCTGTGCCGGCACTTGTTCGCGGGAAAGATGACGCTGGCCGACGTGCAGCGCTTCGAGCCGCTGTTCGAGAGCGGCGCGTTGCTGCCGCCGCGCTGGATGCCGCAGTGGGTCGCCCGCGCCAACGGCCTGGCCGGCATGCTGGCGTTCTCGCTGTTCGCCAACCGCATCCGCCTGGACCAGGTGGACAGCGAGCAGGCGTTGCTGAAGCTCTAGGGCGCTGCGTCGGCCAGGGTTTCAGGATGGGCGATGTCCGAAGGGGCAATAGCGCCGCCCGGGCCTCCGCAATAGCATCGGGACGAACCACGGCCGTGACGTGGGCCGCCGATGCGGAGGATCGCCATGCCCCGGATTCCCCTCGCGTTGTTGCTCGTGTCCGCACTGCTCTGCGCGTCATCAGTCGCTGCGCAGTCGCAAGACAGTGCATGGACCCGCGACGGCCTGGAGCCGATCACGGTCAAGGGAATCGACGCCGCGTTCGCCAGGCCGGGCGCAAGCCTTGCGCAGTACGACAAGGTCCTGCTGCGGCCGGTGGAGGTCGCGTTCCATAAGGACTGGGCCAGGAACATGTCGACCGGATCCAGGTTCCGCGTTTCTCCGACCGACATGCAGCGGATCCGGACCCGGTTGGCGGCAAGGCTGCAGGATGCGGTCAAGACCGAGTTGGCGGCAGGCGGATACCAGCTCGTCGATGCGCCGGGCGAGAACGTCCTCGACGTGCAGATGGACATCGTCAACCTGTACGTCCCCGCACCGGCCATCAACAGCGGCATGCACCAGCCGGATGTCTATGCGGTCTCCGCCGGGCAGGCGACCCTGGTCGTCCAGTTGCACGATTCGGTGACCGGCGATGCGATCGCGCGCGCGGTCGAGAACTATGCCTCGGCGGAGCGCGACCAGATGACGCGCATCGACAACTTCGAGAACGACGTCGAAGCGGGCAAGGCCTGTGCCGCCTGGGCCAGGTCGCTGCGCGAGGCGCTGGATCGTTCCCGGACCATCAAGCCCTAAGGCCGGGCGGACGTGCGTGGCTGCGGTTTTCTTCGCTGCGAGGCCCGGGCAAACCACGTTCGTAACATCGCGCGGCTAGAATCTCCGTCTCCCCGCTGTCGCCCGATGCAATGTCCAACAACGACGAACTGAAGCAGGCCGCCCTCGACTATCACCGCACGCTGCCGCGCGGCAAGATCAAGGTCGTCCCGACCAAGCCGATGGTGACGCAGCGCGACCTCGCGCTGGCGTACTCGCCGGGCGTCGCCTACGCGTGCGAAGCGATCGTGGAGGACCCCAACGCCGCCAGCGAGCTCACCGCGCGCGGCAACCTGGTCGCGGTGATCACCAACGGCACCGCGGTGCTGGGCCTGGGCGACATCGGCCCGCTCGCCGGCAAGCCGGTGATGGAGGGCAAGGGCTGCCTGTTCCAGAAGTTCGCCGGCATCGACGTGTTCGACATCGAACTCGCCGAGC
>Ga0207691_10004216_pt1 | contig 13962 bp, 8 predicted proteins | sample KBSM13metaG_FD_184327 | JGI IMG/M metagenome (GOLD analysis project Ga0207691, IMG submission 184327) | Miscanthus rhizosphere microbial communities from Kellogg Biological Station, Michigan, USA - KBS M1-3 metaG (SPAdes) (version 2) | ecosystem: Host-associated > Plants > Roots > Rhizosphere >... | reverse complement strand
CTCGATCGAGGAGGGCGTGCGCAACAGCCGCTCCGCCGGCTGGTTCAACGGCCAGCCCTCGGTGCTGCTGGTGATCAACAAGCAGGCCAACTCGAATGTGATCGAGACTGTCGACCGCATCTATGAGCTGCTGCCCGAGCTCAAGCGCTGGATCCCGGCCGGCGTCGACATCTCCGTCCTCTCCGACCGTACCAATACCATCCGTGCCAGCGTCTTCGACATGCAGCTCACGCTGCTGGCGACCGTCGCCCTGGTGATGCTGGTGGTGTTCCTGTTCCTGCGGCGCGCGGCGGCGACGATCGCCGCCGGCGTGACGGTGCCGCTGTCGCTCGCCGGCACCTGCGCGATGATGTGGGTCGCGGGCTTCTCGATCGACAATCTCTCGCTCATGGCGCTCGCAGTCTCGGTCGGCTTCGTCGTCGACGACGCTATCGTGATGATCGAGAATTGCTTCCGCAATCTCGAGAAAGGCATGACGCCGTTCCGCGCGGCGATCGAGGGAGCGCAGCAGATCGGGTTCACGGTGCTCGCGATCAGCATCTCGCTGGTCGCGGCCTTCATCCCGCTGCTGTTCATGAGCGGCGTGGTTGGGCGCGTGTTCAGGGAATTCTCGGTGACGCTCGCTTTCGCGATCGCGGTTTCGACCGCGGTGTCGCTGACCCTGACGCCGATGATCTGCGCGCATTTCGTGCGCAAGCCGCCGAGCCCCGACGCCACCTGGCTGGACCGGGCGGTGGAGTGGGTGCTGGGCGTCATGGTGCGCGGCTACGCCAGAAGCCTCGCCGTCGTACTCAACTACCGCGCGCTCACGCTGCTGATCATGGCCGCCACCGTGGTCATTACGGGCATGTTCTATGCCAGGACGCCCAAAGGCTATTTTCCGCAGGATGACACCGGCCTGATCTGGGGCGGCACCCAGGCCTCCACCGAGGTCTCGTTCCAGGCGATGTACGACCTGCAGCAGAAGGCGGAGGCCATCGCGCGCGCCGATCCCGCGGTCGCGAATATCGGCTCGTCGATCGGCACCTCCGGGTTCAGCGCCTCGGTGAACCGCGGCTCGCTCTTCATCAGCCTCAAGCCGCTGGCGGAACGCGGCGGCCTGTCCGCGCAGGCCGTCGCCACCCGGCTGCGGCTGAAGACCGCCGATATCCCGGGACTGCGGGTGTTCTTCTTCCCGATGCAGGATGTGCGCGTCGGCGGGCGCCAGAGCGATTCCTCCTACCAGTACACGCTGTGGGACACCGACTACAACGAGCTGCTGCAGTGGGCGCCGCGGGTGTTCGCCAAGATCCAGACGGTGCCGGGGCTGGTCGACGTCTCGACCGACCGCGAGCAGGGCGGGCTGCAGGTCAACGTGTCGATCGACCGGGTCGCGGCCTCGCGCATGGGCGTGCGCGTGCAGGACATCGCCAACGCGCTCAACAACTCCTATGCGCAGCGGCAGATCTCGACCCTCTACACCCAGCGCAACCAGTACCGCGTCATCCTCGAGATCGATCCGCAATATCAGCGCGACCCCTCCGATCTCGACCGCATCTACGTCAGCGGCGCCAACAACACCCAGGTCCCGCTCAATGCGGTGACCAAGATCGAGCGCGGGCTTTCTCCGCTCGTGGTCAACCACCAGGGGCAGTTTCCCGCGATCACGATCAGTTTCGGCCTCGGCGAGAACGTGACCATCGAGCAGGCGACGCGGCTGATCGACCAGGCGGTGGCGGAGATGCACATTCCCGACACGCTGCACGCTGAATTTGCCGGCGACGCGCGCGCCTATCGCATGTCGGTCGGCGCGCAGCCGATCCTGATCATCGCCGCGCTGATCGCGGTCTATATCGTGCTCGGCGTGCTGTACGAGAGCCTGGCCCATCCACTCACGATCATTTCCACCCTGCCGTCGGCGGGCCTCGGCGCCCTGCTGGCGCTGCAGATCTTCAGCACCGAGCTTTCGTTGATCGCGTTCATCGGGATCATCCTCCTGATCGGCATCGTCAAGAAGAATGGGATCATGATGGTCGACTTCGCGCTCGAGGGGGAGCGCAAGCGCGGCCTCGCGCCGGAGCGGGCGATCTTCGAGGCATGCCTCGATCGCTTCCGTCCGATCATGATGACGACCATGGCGGCGCTGCTCGGCGCGGTGCCGCTGCTGATCGCGAGCGGGCCGGGAGCGGAGCTGCGCCGGCCGCTCGGCATCACCATCGTGGGCGGCCTGCTGGTGTCGCAAGTGCTCACGCTCTACACGACGCCGGTGATCTATCTCCTGCTCGACAAGCTGCACCGGGCGCTGTGGGGCGCCCGCGTCCACCACGAGCCCGGACATTTTCTGCGGACCGCCGTGCGGGCACTGCGGCCGTAGTCGCGGCGTGCCCGGTGAACCTGTGCGGTGTCATCGCCCGCGAACGCGGGCGATCCAGTCTTCACCGACGTGATTGCTTGATGATTGCTGGATGCTCGCTTGCGCGGGCATGACGGTCTTGGAATCGCGCGAGGTTATGCGGACTTCGTCATCGGCGGCGGGAGATCGGCCAGCTCTTGGGCGTAGGCCTGGTCCATGCGCGGCGTCAGGCCGTGCTTGGACAGTTCCTCGGTGAACATCTTCCGCACCACCGGAATCTCGTCGGCATAATCGATCTGGTCGCCGCCGACGCGACGGCTGATCCAGGCTTTGGGCACGCCCTGCGCGTTGCGGATGGAGACCACCTCGTGCTTGAAGGCGAGGTAGCGCGCGGGCGTGGTGCCGCTATTGAAGTGCTGGTGGAACCACATGTTCGGCGGCACGATCAGGGTGCCGACCTCCCAGTCGTAGCGTCGCGGCTCGTCGCCCTCGGGCCACATCAGCGAATAGCCCTGGCCGGACAGGATGATCACGTGGGCGCCGGGCCCGTGCGCATGACCCTTCTTGTAGGTGCCGATCGGGAACTGCGAGATGTGGCTGTTCATCGAGCCCTTGGCCATGTTGAAGCGGATATGACCGCCGCCGGCGCCGCGTTCCTTGGCGCTGATCAGGGGCAGGTTGACCGCGTCCGCCACGAAGTTGGTCACCAGCAGCAGACCCTTCTGCTCACCCTTGGCGCTGAAGTATTCGGGCTCGCCGTTGAAGCGGTTCTTGAAGTCGTGCTTGGTGTTGAAGACAAACTGGACGTCCTCGTAGAGATTGATCACCGGCGGCGCGTTGGTCACGGACACGAAGCGCGCCGGCGCCTGGCCGGAGCCGTTGAAGTGCTGGTGCCAGCAGTTGAGCGGGATGGCGAACATCGCCCCGCTTTTCCACTCGAAGGTGATGCGCCGACCCTCGTCGTTCCACACCGTGGTGGAGCCGCGGCCGTCGAGCACCAGGATCATCTCCTCGAACAACTGGCGCTGCGGCGCGAGCTTCTTGCCCGGCGGGATCTCGCAGACGTAGCAGTCGTTGGAGGTGCGGGACGCCTCGTGATTGATGTAGACGCCGGAGCCGCCGCGCCGCGCCCAGGGCTTGAGCTCGACTGTGCGCAGGTTGCGCACGTAATGCGCGCTGATGATGTCGAGACCTTCCTCGCGTACCCAGCGCAGGTAGGGCGTGTCCTTCTCGGTCGAGAATTTCTTCGCCAGCTCTTCCGAAACGATGGCGTCCTTGGCCATGCCTTGCTCCTTGCCCGCCGGGAATCAGCGCTCAGTCGCCCGTCATCGGGAACCCAGACCCCAATGACCGATCACTGCCGTCCGACTCCCGGGATAGCCACGCATTTGTGCGCCTTCATCCGCAGATAGATCGCATCGCCGGTCGGCGTGCGCAACGACGGATGCGCTTTTGCCTGCAGCACAACATCGCCGACCTTGACGTGGAAATCCAGATAGTCGCCGAGAAAATCCTTGGTGCTGACGGTGCCTTTGTAGACGTTCTCGCCATCGACGGTTGGGGGCGGGCCTTCGGACAATTCCACGTCCTCGGGCCGCACCGAGACGATCACGGCCATGTTCCTGCTCACGCCTTCACCCGCATGCGCCTTGAGCTCGCCCATGGCCGAGCGCACGACGCAGCTCCCGTCCGCGATCGTCTCGACGGTGCCGCCGATGAAATTCGTGCTGCCGACGAAATCGGCGACGAACTTTTCGGTTGGCTGCTCGTAGATCTGGCGCGGCGTGCCGACCTGGACGACCCGGCCTTCGTTCATCACGGCGATTTCGTGCGACAGCGCCAGGGCCTCGCTCTGGTCGTGGGTGACGTAGACGGTCGTGAGGTTGAGATCGCGCTGCAGCCGCTTGAGCTCGGAGCGCATGCGGTCGCGCAGCTTGGCGTCGAGATTGGAGAGCGGCTCATCGAGCAGCAGGAGTTGCGGCTCCATGACCAGCGCGCGCGCTAGCGCCAGCCGCTGCTGCTGGCCGCCGGAGAGCTTGGTGGCATCGCGATCCACCAGTTCGTCGAGCGCGACCGCCTGCAGCACGCGCATGACCTTGTCGCGGATCTCCTTCTTGGGCAGCCTGCGCACCTCGAGCGGGAAGGCGACGTTCTGAAACACGTTCATGTGCGGCCAGATCGCGTAGGACTGGAACACCATGCCGAAGTTGCGCTTGTTGGGCGCGACGAAAATCCCCTTGCTCGACGAGTAGACGAAGCGTCCGGCGACCTCGATCTCGCCCGCGGTCGGCTTCTCCAGCCCGGCGATCGAGCGCAGCGTGGTGGTCTTGCCGCAGCCCGAGGGGCCCAGCAGCGTGAACAGCTTGCCCTCCGGCACATCGAACGACACGTCCTGCGCGGCCTTGACCGCGGCGCCGTGTTCGTTGGCGTATTCGGTGTACAGCGATCTCACGCTCAGCACGTTTGTCCTCCCGTAGTCTTTATCCGTCACCCTGAGGTGCGATCCCGCCGCTTAGGCGGGGAGCCTCGAAGGGCGACGGCCCCGCTCGTACCCGTCATCCTTCGAGGCGCGCAAGACGCGCACCTCAGGATGACGGATCGAGAGTGCTTTCATGCTTCTGCAATTCCGAACCGTCGGCTGGCGAGCTGCGCCAGCATCACCAGGAAGAACAGCGCCACGATCAGCATGACGCCGAGGGCCGAAAGCTCCACGTACTGCCCATTCTGCCACAGCTCCCATATCATGATCGACACCACTTCGGTGCCCGGAGAGTACAGCAGGATCGAGCTCGACAGTTCCCGGATCGAGACGATCATCACGTAGATCCAGCCGGCCAGCAGCCCCGGCTTGAGCAGCGGCAGCACCACGCGCCGGAAGGTCAGGCCCCAGGACGCGCCGCTCATCGCCGCCGATTCCTCGAGCTCCCTGTGGATCTGCAGCATCGAGGCCGAATTGTAGCGCATGCCATAGGGCAGGAAGCGCGTGACATATGCGATCAACATGATCCAGAGCGTGCCGTAGACGCCGATGTCGAGATAGAGATAGCAGATCATGATCGCGAGCCCGAGCACCAAGCCGGGAAACACCAGCGGCAGCGAGGCCAGGTTGTCGAGCATCCAGCGCCCCGGCATTTTCGTGCGCACCACGATCCAGGAAATGACCGCCGACGCCAGCATGACGATGGTGGCGCTGCCGACCGCGAGCACGAGGCTGTTCCACACGGTCTGGGCGAACTGTGGATAGTCGAGCACCGCGCGGTAGGAATCGAGGCTGACCCGGCTCAGCGCCGCCCACGAGGGCGCGCTGTAGAATTTCTGCAGCGAGGACCACACCAGCACCAGGAACGGCAATAGCACGATCACGACGAAGTATAGGATGAAGATCGCCGCCGTGAGATAGCGCCAGCGGCCGAGATCGATGGTGCGCGGACGAAACCCCTTGCCGGTGATCGTCGCGAACCGACTACCCTGGCGCGAGAGCCGCGACTGCACGTAGATGCCAAGCGAGGTCAGCAGCAGCAGCGTCACCGCATAGGCGGCGGCAAGCCCGATCTGGCTCGGATACTGGTGGATCGCCTGGTAGATCGACGACGTGTAGACGTGGATGCCGACCGGGAGCCCGAGCAGCGCCGGCACCTCGAACGATTCGATCGAGCGCACGAACAGAATCAGCAGCGATCCGAGCGCCGCCGGCCAGGCCAGCCGCAAAGTGATCCGCCGCGCGATCTGCGGCACCGAGGCGCCGCTCATCGCCGCCTGTTCCTCGAGCGACGGATCCATCGAGCGGAATGCCGCCGTCATCAGCAGGAACGCCATTGGCGAATAGTGCAGCCCGTCGACCCAGATCATTCCCGCCATGGTGTAGATGTTGAATGGCACGGCATCGGTATCGAACAGCTTCTGCACGACGAGATTGATCACGCCGATCTTCGGGCTCGCCAGCATGATCCACGCCACCGTAAACAAGATGCCGGGGATCACCAGCGGGATGATCGCGAGCGCGAAGAACAGCCTCTTGAACGGGGTGTTGGTGCGCTCATTCATCCAGGCGAGGCTAGTGCCGACCACAAGCGAGAGCACCGCGGCGCCGACGGCGAACTGCAGCGAGTTGAAGAACAGGCGGGCGTTATCGCCGTTGAGATAAGCGGAGCGGAAATTCTCCAGCGTAAATTGCGCCGGCGCGGCGGCGCTCTGGGGCGTGAGGAAGCTCTGCCACAGCAGGAATACGAGCGGGACCAGCGCGAGCCAGACGACCAGCGCGACCGGAACGCCGATCAGCACCCATTTCGAATCGAAGCCCGGCGTGGCAGCGGGCAGGGCGACGCGCCCGACCGCGTCGGTCACTGCAATGTTCCGAGCAAGCACACATTTGCGGCTGGCTCGGTGTTCCCCTCCCCCTTGTGGGGAGGGGTTAGGGGTGGGGGTAGCAGTTGGCGGACACATCTCCTGACACGACGACGACTCCCCTCCCCACTCCTCCCCCACATGGGGGGAGGGAGCACACCGAGCCCGTGGCCCGCCCAGTGAACCTGTCTGTTCTCGACACTAGTCATGGTCGTGATGCCGGTGATGACCGTGTCGATGAGGATCACCATCCTGATGATGATGCCCGTGATCGTGGTGGTGATCATGGTGATGGCCATGATCGTGAGCATGCTCATGCCCGTGCTCATGGTGATGGATGCGCTGGTGCGGGCGGCCGCGGCGCGGGTCTTCGCTGAACAGCAGCGACTTGATCGTGACCGGCACGGTGAACGACGGCATGCGGATGCGGCCGAGATCGATGTAGTCGAAATCGCGCAGCACCACGCCGTCGATGGCCAGGATCTCGCTCTCGACCAGCAGTTCCTCGCGCAGGATCGCCCCGAGCGTCTGGGCGATGTCGCCGTCGAGCATGAGATAGATCGGCTTCTTGCGCTCGATGGTGGTGGCGAGACCGTGGCGGATGCCGTCGGCGAACGCGGCAATGCGCTCGTAGGACGGCGCGCCGAGCCAGCGCAGCGCCAGCGCCACCTCGCCCTCGCCTTCGATCAGATCGAAGGCGGTGAAATGCGCGCGGATGGCCGTGGCGAGCTTGTCTGCCTCGATCACCTCCCCGCACACGTAGGAGGGCTGCAGCACCTGCAGATTGCGGCGCGGAAGCAGCACGCCCGGTTTCGAGATGTAGCTGGTGTTGCCGCTGAGCTGTACGCTGTATTCGGACGCCCCGAGCGCGGTGGCGCGGATGCACTCGCCGGCCGGCAGTAGCGGCCAGGGCAGCGCGCCGGAATCGACGCGCCGGCGGATCGCCTGCCCGAGGCGGCGTCCCAAGTCGCCGAAGTCGCGCGCCTCGCGGCCATAGACGTATTCCCCGACGCCGCCGGAGAACATCACGCCGTCGATCTGCCCGAGCTCGGCGATCGGATCGGTCAGGTAGAGATGCTCGACCGCGTGCGGCACCGGCCGCTGCGTGAGCGCCGCGACTAGCAGATCGGCCATGCTCTCCGCCACCTTGTCGAGCTGCGCCGGCGAGAGCACGTCGCCGCGCGACCAGTAGAAGCCGGCCTCGCGGGCGTGAAATTTTCCCGCCGGGTCGAGCCGGACGATGCGGCCGATGTCGTCGACCACCTGCAGCCGGCCGCCGATATGCAGCGCCGCGGTCGCGATCACGTCGCCCTTGGCGACGACGGCAATCTTGGTGGTGCCGCCGCCGATATCGAGGTTGAGGATACGCTTGCCCTGCTCGTACGAGACCTTCGACGCGCCGGAGCCGTAGGCGGCGAGCATCGACTCCATATGATGCCCGGCGGTGGCGGTGACGAAATCGCCGCGCTGCTCCGCCAGCAGTGCGGCGATGGCCTCGGCATTCTCGCGCCGCAGCGCCTCGCCGGTGAGGATGACCACGCCGGTGTCGATATCGCCGGGCTTCACGCCCGCCGCCGCATAGGCCTCATCGATGATGGTCCCGAGCGCGGCGTCGTCGATGCGCTCGTCGCTGGCATAGGGCGTCAGCGCCACCGGCGACTGGAACAGAGTCTCCCGCGACACGACGTAATAGCGGCTGGTGAGGTCCTCGCCGTAACGGCGAAGGTTGATGCGGGAGAAGATGACCTGCGTGCCTGACGAGCCGATGTCGATGCCGACCGTGACCAGCGTGACGTGATCCTGGATCCAGATCGGGTTGTCTTCTAGCGGGCCGTCGGCGTCGAACTCGAAATGATCATGGTCGTGATCGGCGTCGCCGTCGTGCTCGTGCACGAAATCCTGGCCGAGGACATGGTCGGAGAGCGTATGGCTCTGTTTCTTGTCGTCATCGTCGGCCATTCAAGACGTGCTCCCTCCAACAGCGTCAATCGATCGCATTGGTTGGGCCGTGTTATGGCATGGGCGATTTGCCAGGGTCAAAACGCCGGTCGTCCGGGATCGCTCCAGGCTACTGGCGCAGCATGGGTCGGCTGTTATTCCGGGGCGCGCCGAAGGCGCGAACCCGGAATCCAGTAACCACCGGTGACTACTGGATTCCGGGCTCCCTCGCTGCGCTCGGGCCCCGGAAGGACGCTCGAGGCAACAGCGCCATCAGCGATCCAATCGAAACACCGATCGGGCCGGATCAGCCCTGCACCCGGCTTCATTGACAGCGCCGGGACAGGCCGTCACCTTGCGCCGCTCCAATCCCACCGAAATGGATGTGACCGTGACCGACAGCAAAACCCAGAACGGCATGGCGGCCGAAGCCTATATCGCGCGGCTCGGCGAGCGCGGCATCGAATATGTGTTCGCCAACGCCGGAACGGATTTTGCGCCGATCGTGGAAGCGCTCTCCCACACCGGGAGCGCGAAGGTCCCGCGCTTCATGACGGTCCCGCACGAGAACGTCGCCATGGCCATGGCGCACGGCTACTACCGGATCTCCGGCAAACCGGCCGCCGTGATGGTGCACGTCACCGTCGGCACCGCCAATGCCATCAACGGGATCATCAACGCCGCGCGCGACAACATTCCGGTCCTGCTCGCCGCCGGGCGCACGCCGCTGACCGAAACCGGCAGCATCGCGTCGCGCAACCGGCCGATTCACTGGGGCCAGGAGGCGTTCGACCAGGGCGGCATGCTGCGCGAATACGTGAAATGGGATTACGAGCTGCGCGGCGGCCAGCCGGTGGGCGCGGTGGTGGACCGCGCCCTCGACATCGCCATGAGCGCACCGCGCGGGCCGGTCTACCTGACCTTGCCGCGCGAGGTGCTGACCGCGCCCTCGATCGATACCCGCCGCGACACCGTGCGCCCGCTCGGTGCGCTGGCGCCGGAACCTGCGCGTGCCGCGATCGAGGAGGCGGCGGCGCTCATCGCCAAGGCCGAGTTTCCGCTGATCATCACATCGAGCAGCGGGCGCGTGGCTGAAGCGGTTGGCGCGCTGGCGGCGCTGGCCGCCGATTTCGCCTTGCCGGTGGTGCAGGCCGAGGCCCGCGACATGAACCTGCCGACCGATCATCCCATGCATCTCGGCCACGATCCCGGCGCGTTCCTGTCGAAGGCCGATGTGGTGATCGTGATCGACAGCGCGGTGCCGTGGATGGCGCGCAACCATACCCCGCGCAAGGACGCCAAGGTCATTCATATCTCCGCCGACCCGCTGGAGACGCGCTACCCGTTCCGCGAGCTCGAAGCTGACCTGCTGGTGACGGGCAACTCGCTCGCGGCCATGACCATCCTGCGGGCCACCCTGGCCGAGGCGATGAAGGGCAAGAAGACCGCGATCGAAAGCCGGCGCAAGGCGCTGGCGGCCATGCGCGAGGAGATCGACACCCGGCGCCGCAAGCTGATCGAGACCGTGAAGGACCAGACCCCGATCCATCCGGCCTGGCTCGCCACCTGCATCAACCAGGTGAAATCGGAGGACGCCATCGTCATCAGCGAGCTCGGCGCGCCGCTCGCCATGCTCAACCTCACCAAGCCGCTGAGCTACATGGGCGGGCTTTTGTCCGGCGGCCTCGGCTTCGGGCTTGGCGCCGGCCTCGGCGCCAAGCTCGCGGCGCCGGAGCGCGAGGTGATCGTCACCTGCGGCGACGGCTCCTACATGTTCGGCAATCCGGTGCCCTATCACTACGTGGCGCGCGCCGAAGGGCTGCCGACCCTGACCGTGGTCGCCAACAACCAGCAATGGCTGGCGGTGCGGCAATCGACCCTCGACGTCTTCCCCGACGGCCACGCCGCCAAGGCCAACGTGATGGCGCTCACCGAGCTCAAGCCATCGCCCGACTACGAGAAGGTGGTGGAGACCTGCGGCGGCCGCGGCGAGAAGGTCGAGGGCCCGAAGCAGCTCATTCCGGCGCTCGAGCGCTCGCTCGAAGCCGTGCGCGCGGGCACGCCTGTCACGCTCAACGTGCAGACCCAGGCGCGGCGATAGATCTCGGACTGCGCCGCGAGTTCTCCTCTCCACAAAGTCACTGGAGTTCCCCCTTTGCGGGGGCTTAGGGACGGCGTTGATGCCGCGTCCCTGGTGTCACGCCGGGTGCCAGGACTGGCACGGCACAACACATGGCCGCGTTGTGGACCGGCAGGTCTCGCCAAAAAGCAAAACCCCGCTCGAAGCGGGGCTTAGTTGATCGTTTTCGGCTTTTTTCGGACGGCAGGGGATGATCGGGGGGGATCGGGGGCCGTCCAACTCGCCATTTGACCATTAGTCGCGCGCCGGCCGGAAAAGGTTCAACGCGCAAATGATGGAACTCGTCCTAAATTCCGCCCGAAGAAAATTGGCGCTCCGCGGCCCACCCCAGGGCTTCGGACGTCTTGCGGCTGAACGTCGCCTAGTCTTTTCGCCATGCCGGCCGATCGCTCCGAATGGCACTGTCGAAATGGTTCCGGCGGTAAAATGAAATAAACAAATGAACCTATCTCCCCCCTCCCGGCTTGTTTGGTCGGGACGTGAATAAGGGGAATAATTCCATGTCGATCGCATTTGCCCGTCAGGGATCAGCCAGCGTCGTGCCCGCGCATGCGGCCGGCGAACCTTCCTCCGATGAGATGTTGATTGCACGCATTGCCGGTGGGGACCGGCTGGCGATGCAGACGCTGTTTGCCCGGTATCGCACCCCCGTCTACCGCTGGCTTCTGCGCCTCGTCGGCAATGAAACCGTCGCCGAGGATCTCTTGAGCGACGTGTTCCTCGACGTGTGGCGGCAAGCCGGCCGGTTCCAGGCTCGCTCCGCGGTTTCGACCTGGTTGCTGGCGATCGCCCGCTTCAAGGCCCTCTCCGCCCGCCGCAGCCGCAAGGACGCCGAGCTGGACGAGACGATCGAGGCGACTGTCGCGGACTCCACCGACAACCCCGAGGTCGTGCTTCAGAAGAAGAGCCGGGACCAGTTCGTGCGCACAGCCCTGACCACGCTCTCGCTGGAACACCGCGAGATCATCGACCTCGTCTACTATCACGACAAGTCTGTCGACGAATGCGCGCAGATCCTCGGCGTGCCCTCCGGCACGGTTAAGACCCGCATGTTCTATGCCCGCAAGAAACTGGCAGAGCTGGTCCAGGCGGCCTGAGCTTCGTTCGCCGCCAATCGCAAAGACCAGAGCGATTGGCGAAGCGGTTGGCGGTGCCGGCCGAAGCCACCTTCCCTCATTGCGCCTGCATCTTCCGACACAATGGCGCGTCGCCATGGCTTGCGCACCAGTCGGTGAGCGCGGCCTCGACCTCGGCGCGGGTGATGCGGTGGGCATTCGACGAATTATCCGGAATGGCATCGAGCGGGTCGCCGCCGGGCGATAGCTCGGCGTGCGGCGGCACGGCCGGTGGCACAGCCGGCGGCGGTACGGCCGCCACCGGCGGCGGAGGCATATCCGGTGCCGGCGGCGGAGCCGCATTTGGCGCCAGCGGCGGAGCCGCAACTGGCGGGACCGGCGGCGCGCCCGGAGGCGGCGGCAGGCGGGCGGCGAGAGCCTCGGTCGCACGCGGGATTAACTGCAGCGCGGCACCGGCCAGCGCGCCCGCAATCGCGGCCCCGAGATCGTTGTGGTACTGCGGCGCGTAGTAGCGGGGCGCCCAATCTCGGCGATATCGCCAGGGCCCATGGGCGTAGGCGGGCGGCGGGGCATTGCGATAGCGGTATCCGCCGGCGCCGGTCACGATGAACTCGCCGGCAGCGGCCTGGCTGGCCGCGAAGGTCACCGCGGCGCAGGCCAGCAACAGTCTCGAGATGGTTTTCATGGGGACTTCTCCGCCTGGCACAATGGCGCTCCCCATATGAATTGGCGCTGAATGAACCCTGCAGAAACCGGCGCCGAGCGCTTTTCGGGGAACGGAACCAGTCCACCGCATCAACGCTTCAGACGCAAGGAACCTGGGCGAGCGCGGCTTCACCAGCGCTTCATCCCGCGGTGCGGTCGCGCGGGCATTGCTGCCGGTGCCTGCGAACTCCATCGGGCGGCGATCAATGCTTGGTCGGAACGTGCCCCACGACGACCGCGCAAAGGACGAACACCACAGCATAGATCAGGATCCACTCCGCAATCATGTCGCATCCTCCTCGGATCCGTACGATCCGTAGAATAGATGCGCGGCGGGAACCGCAGTGTGATTGCCCTCACAGAGGGCGGCATCGCCTTCCTTCGACTTGAGCTGCGATTTCGCTCCGGCTTTTGCGACCGCATGATCTTCCGAAAAGTCTGCAACTTTTCGGGATCAGGCGGCTCTGGTCATGCCTTGGTGCCGCTTCTCCTCCTCGATGACCGCTGCGTCGAGCGTCGCGATCTTGATCTGGATGTCATGGAGCTCGGTGCAGCAGCTCGATCCCGACGACAACACGGCCAGCTTTTCATGGTCCGCCCCGGGGTTTGGGATCTTTTTTTCGGCCGCGTTGTGGTTCTCCATGGCGCGCCAAAGGATCTGCCGGCGCTTGGCGACCAGGATTTCACGATATGCGTTCAGCAGTTCGACGTCAGACATCGATCGGTAGTTGAACATGGATGTTTCCTCTTCTTAGAGCGTCGCCCTCCTTGTCCCATAGGCCCGGGCATGACCAGGCGGCTGACGGTTGGATGCGCCACGATCGCGCCGCCGCGTGACACGGCGTCCGTCTTTTTTCATCGCTCTCCGCGTTGGCCATCGCCGTCGTCCCGGCCGGAGCATGATCTCGAAAATTTGCAGGCTCTCAATGAGACCATGCGACCAGAAGATACCTGGAGCGAAACGGTGATTGCGTCCGAACCGATTTCGCTCCAGGCCGCCCGCCGCCTGTCCATCCGAGGCTGACGGGCGCCTGTGCCGCAATGCGCAGCTTCCAGATATGTGTGAGCGGCCACGCGCAAATGCAAAGGTCGCCCTCGGCACGGACCGCACCCGTTCCCGCTTCACGATGTCAAACAGCCCGCCGCATGATTTGTCCACGCAGCCCGTCTCGTTCCCGCGGCGCGCTTGCGCGTCCGGGTTGGTGCGTCCGTCTCGCTTGGTCTCCGCCATCTCCACCGCATCTCCGCTGCATTTGCCGGCGCTTCGGCGGGCTCGCGCCCAAATCCTTGGCGTCAGCTGCAACTCCGGCCCCGGAATGAGGGGGCCGGCGGAGCGCCGGGAGGCGCACTACCTGTTGTCGCGCTCGTAGGGCGCGACGCCACGCTTGCGAGGCGTGGGGCGTCCCGCGCAAAACCGGGACCCCGCC